>Ga0187773_10000712_pt1 | contig 13305 bp, 14 predicted proteins | sample 0216_BV02_MP05_1_FD_133133 | JGI IMG/M metagenome (GOLD analysis project Ga0187773, IMG submission 133133) | Tropical peat soil microbial communities from peatlands in Department of Meta, Colombia - 0216_BV02_MP05_10_MG | ecosystem: Environmental > Terrestrial > Soil > Wetlands > Peat | place...
CACGCGTCCTCGTTCAGGCGCGGGAAATGCGATTCCATCAAAGGAACGCCGATCTCCTTGCGCACGTCTTCCTTCGTGGAGACGCCGGGCTTGAGGCTCTTGAACGCGGACTCGTGGATCGTCCACCAGGGCGTCGGGTTGTAGGAAGAAAGGCCGGCGCAGGCGGCGAGGAAGATCCCCGCGGCGACCGTCAGCAGTTTGTGCCTGTTCATCGGATCTCCCGGGGAAGCTCGTCGCGTGCTGCGCGACGCGCGGCTACATTCCGCCGCCGCCGACCCCGCCGGTAAAGGCCGGGTCGAGCCGCTGATGGTAGGACTTCAGCACGCCGGTGGTCGCATCGAAGTTCACGTAAGCGAGCATGACGATCGTCGTGCCCTCGAGGTAGCGGTATTCCCAGACGTCCTCATTGGAGAGCGGGAAGTGCGATTCGCTCATCGGAACGCCGATGTCCTTGCGCACTTCCTCCTTGGTGGTCGTGCCGGGCTTGAGGCTCTTGAACGCGGTCTCGTGAATCGTCCACCACGGCGTCGGGTTGTACGACGAAAGGCCGGCGCAGGCCGTGAGGAAGATCGCCGCGCCGGCGGCAAGGGAATTGACTTTGCTCATCGGTCCTCCTTGCGAGGATGGAACGCAACGTAAACAGGGCCGCTCCCCCGGCCTATTCCGTTCACATGTGTAACAACCGTTTCGCGTTGCCGGAGAGGATCTTCGTGCGGTCCTCGAGGCTCAACGGGAGGTCGGCCATCCACTTCGCGCCCGGCGTGTTCCGCACGAACGGCCAGTCGACCGAGAAGAGGATGCGGTCCACGCCCATCTCCATGATGCAGCACATGAGCGCCGGCGTCGAGAAATTCCCGCTCGTCGTGATCCAGAAGTGCTCGCAGAAGGTGTCGCGGAAGGCGCTCGGGCGGTCGGCGCCGCGCGAGAGCGCCATGGCGATCCGCCACGCCGAGAACGGCAGCGATTCGCCGAGGTGGCCGAGGACGATCTTCAGTCGCGGATACGCGTCGAACGCGCCGGAGAGCACCATGCGGATTCCCTGCGTCGCGGTCTCCACCGTGAAGCCCCACGCGGCGGTGAGGAGCTGCGGAAACTCCTTCAGGTAATCCTTGTAGTAGGCCTCGACGACCGCGGGGTGCGGCACGGCCGGATGCAGGTAGATCGGCACGTCGAGCGCCTGCGCGCGCTCGAGGATCGGCCAGAAGCGCTTGTCGTCGAACCAGACGCCGTTGGTGAGGCCGTGCACCATCGCGCCCTTGAAGCCGAGCTTGGTCACCGCGCGCTCGAGCTCGTCCGCCGACGCCTTCGGATCGGCGGTCGGCAGGCAGGCGAAGCCTTCGAAGCGCCCCGGGTGCGCGCGGCAGGCTTCGTGCAGCCGGTCGTTCGCGCGCCGCGCGAGCGGCACCGCGGTCGCCGCGTCCATGCGCTGCGTCGCGGGAGCGCCGTGCGAGATCACCTGCACGTCGATCCCGGCCTCGTCCATCTCCTTGATGCGCAGCGCGCCGAGATCGTCGAGGCGCTGGCGAAGCTGGGGATTGCGCGCCTCGGGGCTGTCGAAGCTCTTCGCGACCTCGGCGTCCCAGTAGTGCTCTTCGAGGGCGATGACGAAAGGTTTGGTCTTGCCTGCCATGATGGTCGCGTTCTCCGTGGTTCGATTTCGGGAGACGCGATTCTACAGCCGCGGGATGGATCGGCGGCGGGCAAAAAAACGGCCGGGCCGCGCGCTGCGGTCCGGCCGTTTCCTGCGAGAAGCGCTACGGCGCCGAGAAGCCGACGACGTCGATCACGACCGAGCCGCCGGACATGACGGTCGTCACTTCGGCCGCAATGCACCCCAGGCCGCCGAGCGAGAACACCATCGGCGTGGGGAACTGGAGCTGGACGGTCTTGCGCGCATCGAGCAGCGCACGCGCGATGGGCACCGAGCCGCCGAGCACGCTGCCGCTGCAGTCGGGCCCGCTCATCGCCGGATTGAACACGAACAGCTGTTGCGGATTGGAATCGAAGTTCGAGATCGTGAGCGTCGTGACGCCGAGGCGCGCCCCGACCACGCCGACGGCCTTCTTGTCACCGCCGTTCAGGAGCGTGATCTCGTCGAAGAACGGCTGGGCGGGCAGCGTCAGGCTCACCGGCGGCATGCTCGACACCTGGACCGCCGGCAGGCTGGTGACGTTCGCGTTCACCGTTCCCGTGATCGGGCCGCTGAGCGTGGCGTTGACGTTGCCTGTGACCGGCAGCGGAACGTTCTTCACGATCACCGCCTCGGGTCTTTCCTTCTTGTCCTTGTCGTCGTCCTTGTCGGCCCATGCGCTGCTGATCATGCCGAAGGCGGCCGCGACCGCGGCGGCGCACGTCAAGACTCGAACGACCCGGTTGCTCTTCTTCCATTGGATCATGTTGTCCCCTCTCTGACGTTGTTTGCGGAATGAGAACGAACTGCGAACTGCAAAATCATTCTAGACAGATTTGATTGCAGCTCCGCTACGCCCGCGCAGGTTCACGCGAGGGGGATTGTTGCGCCGCAGGAGCGGCGCTCAGTGGATGTCGAGAACCGTCCGGATCGCGTGGTTCAGCGCGAAGAACCTGCAGGGCTTGGAGACGTATCCGTCCGCGCCCGCGAGCAGTCCGCGCGAGACGTCTTTGCGCGTGACGTGGGCGCTCAGCATGATGACGGGGAGAAAACTGAACCTCTCGTGCCGGCGCAGCCGGGTGAGGACGTCGAAGCCGCTCAGCTTGCCGAGCTCGACGTCGAGGATGATCAAGTGCGGCAGCGTCTCCTTCCTCAGCTCTCTCGAGAGCGCCAGGCGGTTCGTGGCGGTGCGGACGGCATAGCCGGCGAAGCTGAGGAGCTTCTCCACGAGGACGGCGAAGTAGGCGTCGTCGTCGATGATCAGCACCTCGTGCTTCGTTCCCGGAGCGCTCCGGGTGAGGTGCGCCCCGCGCCGCGCGATGCTGATGCAGGGACTCTTGTCGACGACCGTGGTCTCATGCTCCCGCAACTCGTCCACGGACGAGAGCATGTGCTGCGCCAGCGGCGCCTTGTGGGACCTGAGTTCTGCTTCTTGTTGCGCTTCTGCGATCACGGCCAACCCTCCCAGGAACAAAGCCGGAAACCAAGGTGAGGTTGTACGCGAACCCCGCGGCGCTATCTGTCGGGTAGGTACGGAGACATGATGTAGGGTTTTCCTGACAAGCGAAGGGAAATGCCAAATCGTTGGCACCGGAACAGGGCGCCGATCGGCGATTCGGGTCTGCAACGACCCGAGAAACGCTTCATCCCGTCACAACGCGGAGAGATAGCGCGCGATGGCGTTGCGCTCGCTCTCGGAGAGCGCCTGCATGAATTTCGGCATGTCGAGGTTGTTGGTTCGCTCCCCGGTGGCGAAGGCGCGCATTGCCGCGACCAGGTATTCGTAGCTGAGTCCGGCGAGCCGCGGCGCCGGCATGCCGCCCTCGAAGTTCGGCTGATGACAGGCCTGGCACTGGGCGATGCTCTTCGGCGGCAATGGCGGCTTTGCGGGCGCGTGCTGCGGCCAGGTCTTGCCTGCGAAATAGGCGGCGATCTTGCGCAGATCTTCTTCGGCCAGGCCCTTGGCGATGGGCAACATGATCGCGCTCGCGCGCTCGCCGTTCCGGAAATCGCGCAGCTGCTTCATGAGGTAGCTCTGCTGCTGGCCCCAGATGGGCGGAATGGTCTTGGGGTCGATGGGAACGCCGTTCTGCCCATGGCATGCGGTGCAGGGCTGCGCTTTCGCCTCGATCTCGTCCGCGGCATGCGCCGGCGGGATGGCGAGCGCGAGGCCGATCCCCATTCCGAAAATCGCCGAGAAAAAGCGTGTGAGCATGATCGTGTTCCCCCTTCCCGAGTGACGAGTATCATAGGCGACTTCAGCCCCATCAGGAGAGCCCCATGCGCGCCGGACTGATGCTGACGCTTGCCGCCACCGCGATGATGTTTCCTCCGGCCATCGAGGCCGTCAGGGCTGAAGGGCCCGCGGCGCTCACCGGCGTCGTCAGTTCCGGGGCCGAAGGCAGGATGGAAGGCGTCGTCGTCACCGCGCGCCGGCCCGGGTCGATCGTGCAGGTCAGCGTGACCACGGATGCGGAGGGCCGCTACAGCTTCCCGCGGAACCGCCTGGAGCCGGGCCAATACACGCTCGGCATCCGCGCGGTCGGCTACGACCTCGACTCCCCGAACACTGCGACCGTGGCGAACGGGAATACCGCGACGGCCGACATCAAGCTGAAGAAGACCACGAATCTCGCTCATCAGCTGACCAACGCCGAGTGGATGATGAGCATCCCCGGCAGCGAGGAGCAGAAGGCGGGGCTGCTCAACTGCGTCGGCTGCCACACGCTCGAGCGCATCGCGCGCTCGACGCACGATTCCGACGAATGGACGCGGGTGATCTCCCGCATGATGGGCTACGGCGCCGTGAGCCAGCCGGTCAAGCCCCAGCCCATGCTGGACCGCAGGCGCGCCGGAACGCCCGAGCAGTACCGCAAGCTCGCAGACTATCTCGCGACCATCAACTTGAGCGCAACCGACCACTGGGCGTACGAGCTGAAGACGCTGGAGCGTCCCAAGGGCCGCGACACCCGCGCGATCGTCACCGAGTACGACATGGCGCGGCCGACGACCGAGCCGCACGACGTGCTGGTCGACAAGGAAGGCAAGGTCTGGTACTCGGACTTCGGCGAGATGTTCATCGGCAAGTTCGATCCGAAGACGCTCAAGCGCGTCGAGTATCCGATCCGGAAGTTCAAGGACAAGGCGCCGGAGGGCCTGCTCTCCATCGAGTTCGATCGCGGCGGCAAGATCTGGTTCGACACGATGTATCAGGGCTCGCTCGGCTGCCTCGATCCCAAGACAAGCAAGATCGCCTATTATCCGCTGGCGCCGCAGTACAACGACGACACCGTGCAGCTGAACTTCACGGGCTTGCGCTACGACGTCGACGGAAAAGTCTGGACCAAGAGCGTGGGCACGCAGCACATCTACCGGCTCGACCTGAAGACTGGCAAATGGGAGCGCTTCCATCCGACAGACTACCTGCCGGAGGACGCGCCCAAGCATGCCGGCATCTACCAGGTCATTTCGGACTCGAAGAACAATCTATGGATGGCCGAATTCACCCAGGGCCATCTCGGCAAGATCGACGCGAAGACGACGAAGGTGACGTGGTGGGCGTTCCCCACGCCGAACGCCCGCGGCCGCCGCATGAACATCGACGACCAGGACCGCATCACGGTGGCCGAATACCGCGGCAACAAGGTCGCGGTGTTCGATACGAGGGCGGAGAAGTTCACCGAATACGAGCTGCCTGCGCGCACCTATCCGTATCGCGCCAACTTCGACAGGAACGGCGAGATCTGGGCGTCGACCATGCACACCGACCGCGTCGTGCGGCTCGATCCCAAGACCGGCAGCGCGGTGCAGTACCTGATGCCGTCCGACACCAACATGCGCACCGTGTTCGTGGACAACTCGACTACGCTGGTGACGTTCTGGGTCGGCAGCAACCACGACCACCGGATCGTGAAGGTAGAGCCGCTCGACTGAGTCGCGGCGCCCGCGGTCATCGCGCGAGCGCGTTTCCGCAGAACGGCGGCCACAACCCGATGCAAACCGTCGGCGCGCTGACGTATTGGGCTCGATGCGATCAGGAACAGGTATCTGAAGAAGCCGGGGCGATGGTTTGACTTGAGACCCGGATTAGGGATCGAACCACCGGTACTGCAGCGCGGCGGAAGCGGTGTCGAACTCTCCTCCGACGCGAGGGGAGCCGAGGGCGTTCGACCAGGCGAATTTCGCGGACCAGCTCCGCGCCAACGGGACGGACAGCGTCACGCCGTAGCGCGTGGCCCGCTGGTAGTCCGACTGCTGCACGCCGTCGAGGCTGCTCTGGCCTCCCGAATAACGCGTGACGTCCGCCGCCAGCCACAGTCCGGGGCGAAAATTGTATCCGCCATGGAGCTGCAGCGACCAGAGCGGGTCCTGACTTCGCCGCTGGCCGCCGAAGAAGTCGGGGTTGTCCGTGTACAGCCAGACCCCGGCCATGCCTTCCACGAACCAGTCGCCGAGCGGCTGCGACACGCCGAGCTCGGGTTTGAACGTCCATCGATTCGAGCCGACGTTGACGAGGCGCGAGGGATCGTATTGCCCGGTCGGGGCGATGACCACAAGGCTCGCGCCGGCCGTCGTCGTCGGCGTGCGCTTTGCGAACTCGGCCGGCGTCATCGCCGGATTGCCGAAGAAGTTCATGGCGAAGCGCAGCCGCACGTCGCCGATCGCCGAGCGGTGCGCCTGCGTGGACGTGCCCAAGACGACGCCCGAGACGTCGCCGCGGACATAGGGCGCAACGAGAGCGAAGGTCGCAGTCCGACCGGCGAGGCCGAAGCTGCGAGAGTAGCCCAGCGCATAGGCGTCGATCTTCGCGTGCCCGTCGGTAATGGGCACCGTCTGGTCGAATTGCAGGTCGCCCGCCGAGTGCACGTAGCTGAAGAGCGCGAAGTTCGTGCCGACAGGTACCGCCGAATAGGCGCGCGGCTCGAGATCCTGTGTGTACGTGGTGCCACTCAATGCCAAGCCCGCGGCGGAAAGGACCGCTGCGAGAGCACGCCTCCTGATTCTTGCGGCAACAGAGGACATGCGCTCTTTCCTGAACGGAGGGACCGGTTTCCAACCGGAGGTGTGCGAACGCTACCACCGCCCGATTCACGGCTGTTGATTTAGGTCAAGCGAGACGTCCCGCGCCGTTTAACCCCACTTCGCTCGCCCGGCCGTTTACCGCTGCGTGCCCTTTAAACGGGGCAAACTCAAACGGAGGCTCAGGTGAACCACATCAGGCATTTCCCGCGGCCGGTTTCCGCCGCGGTCGGCGCGGCGCTCGCCTTCTTCGCGTGCGGCGCCTTCGCGCAGGACGCATCGAAGATAACGGCGGTGACGCTTTACCCCGGGAGTGCGACGGTGGAGCGCACGGCGAGGATCGCGCCCGGGATGACGCAGCTCGCGATTTCCGGCCTGCCCGCGAATTTCGATCCGCAGTCGGTCCGCGTGGACGCGGACGAAGGCGTGAGAATCGGCGAGGTATCCACGCAGGACGCTGCGCGTGCGAGGACGCCGAATCCGCGCGAGGCGCAGCTCGAAGACAGGATCCAGGCGCTGAAGGACAGGCAATCCGCGCTCGACGCCGAGGTGACCTCCGCGCAGATGGTGAACGAGTTCCTGTCGCGGCTCGGCGCGCCCGGCGAGAAGCCCGCGCCGGTTCCGGACGCAAAGTCGCTCGGCGGCGTGATCGAGCTGATCCGGAAGAATTCCAGCGACTCCCTCGCGCGCGTGCAGCGCGCTCTCGTCCAGAAGCGCGAGGTGGGAAAGCAAATCGCGGCGCTCGAGCGCGATCTCGCGCACCTGAAGAGCGGAGCGAAGGATACCCGCACGATCCTCGTCGGCGTCTCGGGCGCGGGCACCGCGCGCGTGTCGTATCAGGTGAACGGCGCCGGATGGCGGCCCGCCTACCGCGCGAGCCTCGATTCGGTTTCTTCGAAGCTCGAGCTCGTGCGCCAGGGCATCGTGCAGCAGACCACGGGCGAAGACTGGAGCGGAGTGAAGATGAAGCTCTCGACCGGCCAGCCGCGCCTCTCGCCGCAGGGACCCGATCCGCGGCCGTGGTACGTGTCGCTGCCGGTCGTGCGCGGCTACGCGGCTGGAGTCATGGAAGCCCCGGCGCCGGCGACGCTCGCGATGAAGCGCGAAGCGCGCGCCGACGAGCTCGAGCAGAAGCCGGTCGAGGTGCAGACCACCTTCGCGACCGAGTTCGAAGTGCCGGGGCTCGTCACGCTGCCGTCCGACGGAAGGAAAGTGACCGTGTCGCTCGCGAAGCTCGCGCTCCCTGCGAAGATGCGGCTGCGCGTCGTGCCGCGGCTCGACATGGCCGCGATCGTCACCGCGGAGGCGAAGCGCCCCGAGGGCGTGTGGCTTCCGGGCGGAATCGAGCTCGCGCGCGACGGAGCCTACGTCGGCTCGACCATGTGGAACCCGCAAGCGACGGGCGACCTCGTGCTCCCGTTCGGCCGCGACAGCCTCGTGCGCGTGAAGCTCGACCGCGTGAAGGACCGGAACGGCTCGAGCCTCCTCGGCCGGAAGAGCGAGCGCGAGATCGCCGACACCGTGACGCTCATGAGCCTGCACAAGAAGCCGCTCGACATCGTCGTCCTCGAGTCATCGCCCGTCTCCACCGACGACCGCATCGAGGTCAAGGCCGAATTCGAGCCGAAGCCGCAGGTCGAGAACTGGGAAGACCGCCAGGGCGTGGTCGCGTGGGAGCGGCCGATCGCGCCGAACGAGACGGTGAAAATCACCATGAGCTACGCGATCGCCTACCCGAAGGAGGCCGCGGTAGTCGGATTGCCCTGAGAAAGCCTTGAGGAAGAAGCGGGCGCGCGGGAGAGCTAGCGCCGGCGGCGGAAGGGCGCGCGCGGCGCCGCCGCCGGGGCCTGATAGGTATTGTGGCGGTAGTTGATCCGCCCCTTGGTCAGATCGTACGGCGTGAGTTCGAGCGTTACCCGGTCTCCGGGCAGGATGCGGATGCGATGCCGCTTCAGCTTCCCCGCCATGTGCGCCATGACGACATGGCCGTTGCTGAGCGTGACGCGGTACCGCGTATCGGGAAGCTCGTCGGTGACGACGCCTTCCATTTCGATCATCGCTTCTTTCGTCATGGCACGATCTTCAGGTCGACTGCCGATCGCCTTCCGTCCAGCTCGCTTCTTACGGCGTAGGAGACCCTCTGGTTCTGCTGAAGCGGCGCAAGGCCGGCGCGCTTCACCGCGCCGCTGTGGACGAACAGCTCCTTGGAGCCGTCGTCCGGGCGTATGAAGCCGAACCCCGACTTGACGTTGAAGAATCTGACGATACCGGTGGGCATGAGCGGGCTCCTCGCGCAAGGCCTTGCCGTCGCGCTGGTGCGCTCGGCATCAAATTTCCGTGGGAGAAGGCCTGGAAGACGCCCGTGAAGGGAAGTGCGGACCCGAGACCCAAAGCGATTCGACCGCGCATTGTACCGCGAAAAGGTCGCGGTAGTCGGCCTGCCCCGACCCAAGTTACACTAGGCCCGCATGGGGAGCGGGCCGGCCGACGAAGAGCTGATGCTGCGCTACGGCGGCGGCGACACGGCAGCGTTCGAGACCCTCTATCGCCGCCACCGCGGACCCCTGTACCGGTTCCTGTTGCGCCAGGTGAAGAACGAAGCGGCGGCGGAAGAGATTTTTCAGGACGTCTGGATGCGCGTGATCGATTCCCGCGGGCGCTACGAGGCCCGCTCGAAATTCAGCTCGTGGGTCTATGCCATCGCGCATAACCGTCTCATGGATTTCTATCGCGCGAGCGGCAGGGCGAGACTGCTCGATCCGGAAGAGAGCGAGGCGGCGATCGCCGAGCTTCCCGCCGGCGATCCCCCCGCGGAAATCCGGCTCGAGCGCAAGCGCGCGGTCGAGCGCCTGCTCGAGGCGCTCGCCGAACTGCCGGACGCCCAGCGCGAAGCCTTTCTGCTGCAGCAGGAAGGCGACCTTTCGGTCGAGGAGATCGCGCAGGCCACCGGCGTCAACCGCGAGACCGCGAAGAGCCGGCTGCGCTACGCGCTCGCAAAATTGAGAACCGTGCTGGACCAAACACGATGAACGATCCGCGCAACCACGAGCTCTCCCGCCTCTACCGCGAAGGGGCGTGGCCCGAGCCGAGCCAGCAACTCGACGACGCGATCCTCGAAGCGTCGCGGCGCGCGGCGCGCGCGCGACGGTCGAAGTCGCTGGTGTGGCGCTTCGGGCCGCCGTTCGCGCTCGCCGCCACCGTGGTGCTGACCTTCACGCTGCTGCTTCGCACGTACGAGGAGCAGCCGCAGCTGTTCACCGCGCCGCCGGTCGCCAAGAGACATCCCGCGCCGGCCGCAGTGGCGCATCCCGCCGAGCCGAAGCCCGAGCCGGCCGTGCAGCCCGCGCTCAACCTCAATGCCGTCCCGGCGCCGGCGGCCGCGCCCGCGCTGAAGAAGGAAGCTCCGAGCGCCGCGCGCGCCGACTCGCTTCAGCGCGGGTTCGAGCCGCTCGAGAGTCCCGTCACCCGCGAGGCCGAGGCGCCGGCGCGAGCGCCGCAGACGCCGATGGAGAAAGCGCCCGCGCCGCGTTTCGAGACGGCACCCGCGCAGATGAACGCGCCGCAATCGCCGGCGGCCGCCCCGGGCGCGGGGGTCGTTTCAGGAAACGCCGGAGGCGTCGCCGCGGCCGTCTCCGCACGAGCCGTCGCCGCGTTCCAGGGCACTCCCGACGCCTGGCTCGAGGAGATCCGCAGGCTGAAGGCGCAGGGGAGAAGCGACGACGTGAGGCTGCAGCTCGCCGAGTTCAGGAAGCGCTACCCCGATTACCCGCTGCCCGACGATCTGCGCTAGCAGCGCGGCGTCGTCGCGCCGTCGTTTCTTGTCGCGGGCGATTCGCGTTGCTAGACTGAACTGAGCGCCGTTCCCGTCCGACGCCTGCAAGGAGGCCATCATGTCCAGGATGATCCGCTCCGCGGCACTGCTTCTTCTCCTCGTTCCCTTTTCCGCCGGCGCGGCCGTCACCTGCGCCGACGTGCTGAAGGTTCTCGGCCCAAGCCTCGCTGACGTCAGCTGCTTCGCGAGCGACGATCTCACCACCAACAACCCGCTGACGACGCCCGCGAACAATTCGCTCCCCGGGCTTCCGCCATTCGCCTTCACGCCGATCACCGACCGCAGCGTGATCGCGCCGAGCGCGGGCAAGCGCACGCCGATCACGAAAGCGGTCCCGGGCCTGCAGCTCGACGCGCGCATCGCCGGCGACCCGCAGGGCCAGGCGCGGTTCCTCCTGCGGCTTCCGAACGACTGGAACGGGCGCCTGGTGGTCGCGGGCGCGTCGGGCACGCGCAGCGAGTTCAACGGCGATTTCGCCTGGAGCGATTATGTCGTGCAGAAAGGCTACGCGTACGCGTCGCAGAACAAGGGCGTGCTGAATCTCCAGCTCAGCACCGGCACCGACCCGCTCGGCTGCAGGCTCAACCCGGCGTCGCCCGTGTTCGTGCATTTCTACGACAACGATCCCGGCCAGCTTTTCACGCGCTGGGCCGAGTTCATGATCAAGGCGGCGGAGCTCGCGCGCGACGGCGTGAGGGCGAGCTACGGCCGTCCGCCGCGATACACGTACGCGGTGGGGACCTCGAACGGCGGCTACCAGGTGCGCCGCGCGGTCGAGATCGCGCCGAAGCTCTTCGACGGCGGCGTCGACTGGGAAGGCACCTTCGTCGACCCGCACGCGCCGAACATCCTCACCGACCTGCCGCCCGCGATCCTGAATTTCCCCGACTACACCGCCTCGGGCTTCAGCGCGGCAAGCACCGCGGCGAAGAACATCCAGGCTGCGGGCTATCCGCCCGACATCGTCGCGGGCACGGCGTCGCTCTGGGGCTTCTACAGCGCGCAGTTCTGGGAGGTGACGCAATGCCAGTGGCAGAAGCGCCTCGATCCCGCGTACGACACCTACGTGAGCGGCACCGGGACGTACAACTACGTGCACCGGCTGTCGTTCTCGGACGTCGGCGCGCAGCTCGCGGCCTTCGCGACGACCGGAGAGATCCAGCGGCCGCTTGTCACGGTCGCGGGCACCATGGACGCGCTGCTGCCGATCGACCATCACGCGCGCGCCTACGCGCGCAAGGTCGCAGCCGCGGCGAAGCATCGCGATCGCGGCCATTCCGACTGGGACGGCGACCGCAGCCCCGCGTACCGGCTGTACGAAGTGCAGAACGGGAACCACATCGAGACTTTCCAGGACACGTTCGCGCAGCTCGAGCTGATCGAGCCGCACGCGCAGCGCGCCTTCGACCTGCTCGTCGATCAGGTCGAGCGCGGCGCGACGCTGCCGCCCGACCAGTGCATCCCGCGCGGCGGCGAGATCTCCGACTCGCCCGCGCAGCCGGGGCACTGCGCGAACTTCTTCGCGCCCTAGAGCGCCGTCAAAGCCACGGCGAAGGCACGAGCGCGTACGCGCCGTCGCCGAGCAGCGCCAGCACGGCGAGCGCGAGTGCCCAGAACGCCGGGTATTCCCAGCCGCCGTCCTTGTTGGTGAAGAGCCACCCGTTCCTGCCGTGCGCGAAGACGATCGTGCCGAGGATGAGCGGGATCAGTGCGATCGCCGCCCAGCGCGCGAGCACCCCGAGGAGCAGCATCGCGCCGCCGCCGAGCTCGGCGGCGATGGTGAGATAGGCGAGCGCGCCCGGCAGGCCGAGCGACCGGAAGTACTGCACCGTCCCCGCGGGCTTGTGCACGGCGACTTTCAGCCAGCCGTGGGCGAAGAAGAGCAGCGCGAGGCCGACGCGCAGAACGAGAGCCGCGTAAGGTGCGGATTGGACATCGATCATGGTGTTTACCCTGTGTCCGTTTGTAACGCCGCGGTAATGATAGCGCTTCGCGGAATTCAGCCGCGCGACAGCCCGCCACTGTAAAATTACGCTTTAAGTCTCTGTCCGCACCTCCGGTCGGTTTCCATTCCATGAAGAACGATCCCGTTTCCGCCAGGGCCGAGCCGTTTCCCGCTGCGCCGCTGCGGCGCGCCGCCGACGTCTGGGACCACGTGCTGATCGCGGCGATCTTCGCCGGAATGATCGTGATGGTCTACGCGGCCTTCGCCACGCCGCTGCTGCAGCCGCTCGTCGACCTCGCGCGCAAGCAGCACTGGACGACGCTCTGGATCCGGCCGACGGTGATCTGGATTACGATGGGATTCGTGCTGATGCTGCTGCGCACCGTGCTGTGGCTGCTCTACCGTCCGTTCGCCGCCGCCCGCGCCGAGGACGCGCCGATGCTCACGGTGATCATCCCGGCGTACAACGAAGGCGAGATGGTCGAGAGCTCGATCGCTTCGGTCGCGGCGGCCGAGTACCCGAAGGGCCGCCTCGAGGTCATCGCCGTCGACGACGGCAGCAAGGACGACACCTGGCGCCACATCCGGCGCGCGGCGCTGCGCTTTCCGGGGATCGTCAGCGCGGTGCGCCTTCCCGAGAACCGCGGCAAGCGCGGCGCGCTCGCCGAGGGTTTCCGGCGCGCGCAGGGCGAGATCATCGTCACGATCGATTCCGACAGCGTGATCGAGCGCGGGACGCTGCTCGCCGCGGCGGGCCCGTTCCGCGATCCGCGCGTCGGCGCGGTCGCGGGCAAGGTCGCCGTGCACAACCGCAGGCACAGCCTCATCCCGCGCATGCTGCACGTGAGGTTCATCCTGTCCTTCGATTTCCTCCGCAGC
>Ga0187773_10000713_pt1 | contig 13296 bp, 14 predicted proteins | sample 0216_BV02_MP05_1_FD_133133 | JGI IMG/M metagenome (GOLD analysis project Ga0187773, IMG submission 133133) | Tropical peat soil microbial communities from peatlands in Department of Meta, Colombia - 0216_BV02_MP05_10_MG | ecosystem: Environmental > Terrestrial > Soil > Wetlands > Peat | place...
CAAAAGCTATCCCGTCAGTTGATGCAGCAAGGCCTCCCATTGATCGTGACCTGGGGGTTCCCGCCCACCGCCGTAGTCTTGTTGCAGGTCACGTTCGTGTTCGGATAGTTGAATGCCCTCGCGGGAACGCCCGTCGAGCACTGGAATTGCGACTTCGCGAGGTCGTAGCCCTTCGCGCACACGCTGACGGGGACTCCCGTTCCGCTGAAATTCGGCGACTTGAGCGGAATCGTCGCTCCCCCCCAGTTCGTGAGCGTGCACGAAGAGCCGGCCGGTGGCGGCGGTGGCATTCCGTGGGTGCCGCCGATCGTGATGGGCTGGGGCGGTGTGGTGGAAACGCACTCACCCTTCGGAAACACGGTGGAAACGCTCCACCTCATGTTCGAGCACTGGTCGCATTGGGCCTTGGTGTACCCGAGGTGGTGAATATCGCACACAGTCTTCGCGGGAACCGGGGCTGGCGGCAGGGTTCCCTTGTTGGCGCCGCCGATCGTGATGGGCTGGGGCGGTGTGGTGGCGACGCACTCACCCTTCGGAGTCACGCGGGTGACGCTCCACCTCATGTTCGAGCACTGGTCGCATTGCGCCTTGGTGTATCCGAGGTGGTGGATGTCGCAGACACTCTTCGCATGAAGCGGGACGCTTGCGAAGCTGAGAACGGAGACGGCACCGGCAATCCAAAGCGTTTTCATCGCGCTTCCTCCTCTGGGTCGATTGTCGTTGACGCACACTATACGATCTTGCACGGGATGACCGCGTCCTCGGCGAACGAATACACGGCGCAGAGGCGGTGGTAGCCGTCGGCGATGACCAGGCCGCAGCGCTCCGGGATGCGCACGAGAAGCAGGGGCGAAAGCGGCTTGCCCGTCGCGATCTTCTGCCGGTCGTGCTCGACGTGCGAGTTGCTCACCCCAAGCAGCGAGAGCCCCGATGCCCGGAAGATGTCCTTCGCCTTGAAGTCCACGGTCCTGGCGCCTCGCAGCTTGCGCACATGCGCCGCGGCGACCTTCGGCGGGAACATCAAGCTCAGGTAAGAGAGCGCGGCCGGGTAGTCCTGCTCTTCCGGCTCGTCGAGCCAGCGGACGGTCGTTCCTTTCGCCATCGGGAGCCTCCCTGAACGAACGCCGATTGTAATCGCGAGAGGCGCCGAGTCCGGGGCGCACGCCTTCTCACAGGTAGGGCGACACGAGCCAGCACAGGGCGTTGCGCACCCGCGGCAGGACCGGCACGGAGCGGGTCTCCTGGACGGTCAGGGGCGGGGATGCGCGCTCACGCTCGGCGATGGACGCCGAGAGCTCCGCGCAGAAGCGCTCGTCGTAGACCTCCACCGCGATCTCGAAATTGAGGCGCAGGCTGCGCGTGTCGACGTTGACCGAGCCGATGTGCGCGTAGCGGCCGTCGACGACCACGAGCTTCGCGTGTGAGAAAGGCGGCTCCTGCAGGTGCACGCGCACGCCGCGCGCCACGAGCGCCGGGATCCAGTGCAGCGTCGCCCAGTCGATGTAGCGCAGGTTGCTGCGGCGGGGCAGCACGACCGACACGTCCACCCCGCGCAGGGCCGTGGCCTCGAGCGCCGCGACGAGCTCGAGGGGCGGGATGAAATAGGGCGTCATGATCTGCACGTGGCGCTCGGCGCTCGCGAGCGCGCTCAGCAGGATCAGCAGGATCTTGTCCACGTCCTCGTCCGGCCCGCCGGTGATGACTCGACAGACGGATTGCCCGGCCGAGCCCGGTGCGGCCGGAGTCGGCAGCCGCTCGTGGGTCGCGAACCCCCAGTCCTCCGCGAAGGCCTCGGCGAGCTGCGCGACCACCGGCCCGAGGAGCCTGAAGTGGATGTCGGTCATGCGGCGGCCCGTTCCGCCCCCGACCTCGCGCCCACCGAGATTCATCCCGCCGATGAAGGCGATCCGGCCGTCGGCGACGAGGATCTTGCGATGGTTGCGGCAGTTGAGCGAGAGGTTCGGGGGCAGCAGGCGCGGCGGCAGGAAGCGCGCGGTCGGCACGCCCTTGCGCCGCAGGCGCGGCACGACGTGCGGCCAGTCGTACCACTCGCCTATGCCGTCGACGAGCACCCGCACGCTGACCCCGCGCCGCACCGCCGCGCCGAGCGCGTCGATGAATTCCCCGCCGACGGCATCGGTCTGGAAGATGTACGTGGCGAGCCAGACGGACTCGCGCGCCTCGCGGATCGCCTCGAGCATCCTCGGGAAGGCGAGCTCGCCGTTGTGCAGCGCCTCGATGGCGTTTCCCGGCTCGAGGGGGCGGCGCGTGAGCGCGTCCCCGATCCGCACCTGGGCGCGCAGGCCCTCCCCGGCCAGGGCGCTCGTGTGGACGGCGGTCTGCGAGGCCGAACCCCACGGCGAAAGCTGTCGGCGTCGCACGCGGTTGATCCCGAGCAGCCAATAGAACAGCGCCCCGCCATAGGGCACCAGGACGCACAAGGCCATCCAGCTCAGGGCGCTGCGCGGATCGGACTTGGTGAGCAGGGCGTGCAGGCCGGAGCCGAGCCCGGTGACGAGATAGATCGCGGCGCCCAGCAGGCCCGGCAGGTCCAGGGACTGCATCTCCGACCAGGTGTACAAAGGTGTTCCCCCACGTCCTCCGGTGTCCGGTACCGCGGCCGCCCGTCGATTCACCGCTAGGATAGCCGCGCAGCGACGGCTTCGCGCAGGACCGCCCCTGTATACTCGCGCTCGCCAGGAAACCCAGGGAGCGAACATGCAGGGACGAATTCTCGGCGGCTGTCTTTTTACGGCCGCCATTCTCGCTGCCGCCGGCGCGTCGGCGGCCGACAAGAAGTGTACGAACCCCGAATGGGCGCCGACCCCCATGCCCGGCTTCGCGATCTCCGGGTGCGAAGAGCGCGCGTGGGATTCGCGCGACGTCGACGCGGACGGGAAGACCCGGAGCGTGAGCGGCCACCGCGTCTCGGTCTTCTACGAGCTCAAGGATCCCTCGAAGGATCCGAAGGCGGCGACCGCGCGCGAGTACTACGCGAAGGCCGGCCAGAAGTTCGGCGCGCAGGTCGTCCAGAACGAAGGTTACAACGCCCTGCTGCGCAAGAAGGGCCCGCATGGCGAGGCGTGGTACTTCTACGAGCACGGCAGCGGAAACGAGGACTCCACCGGGACGTACACGCTCACCACGCTCGAGGAGGCGCCGCTCGAGCAGGAGGTGGTCGCGAAGCCCGTCGAGGGACCCATCGACACCGCGGGATGCAAGGATCCCTCGTGGCTCGTGAAGCAGTTCTCCTACTTCAAGCGCGCGGAGTGCAACAACCGCGACTTCGACACGGTCGAGTTCGACACGAAGGACGGCACGAAGAAGATGGCGGGCCGCGTGCACGAGATCGTCTACGAGCTCGCCGACCCGAGCCGCGATCCGGTGCCGATGGCCGTGCAGCGGAACTACGTCGCGGCGCTGGAGAAGATCGGCGCGCAGCTCGTCACCGACCCGGCCGACGCGAACCAGGCGGTGCTCACGCAGAAGACGCCCCAGGGCGACCTCTGGTACATCTACAGGCACGGATCGGGCAACGAGCAGTCCACCACCTCGTACAGCCTGCTCACGGTGCAAGCGGGCGGGCCGCCGCCCAAGTCGTGCAAGCTCGAGATCTACGGCGTGAATTTCGACTTCGACAAGGCGACGCTCAAGCCCGAATCCGAGCCGGTGCTGAACGAGGTGCTCGCGATCTTCAAGGCGGAGCCGAAATTCAGCGGCGAGATCGGCGGCCACACCGACGACGTCGGCAAGCGCGACTACAACATGAAGCTGTCGGCCGAGCGGGCGGGCGCGGTGAAGGTGTGGCTCGTCGCGCACGGCGTCGAGGCGGGGCGCATCCGCACCGCGGGCTACGGCGATACGCGCCCGCTGGTTCCGAACGACACCGACGAGCACCGCGCCAAGAATCGCCGCGTGGAGCTGCAGCGGGACCATTGCACGGGAGGGTGATCGCGCCCGCGGGACGCCACCCTCAACGCGGAAGCTTGTAATAGATGAGCAGCAGCCCCACGGCGAGCCCGGCGAAGCACGCGAGGCTGCCGTCGAACGGGCCCAGGAGCCGGTGCGCGTCGTCGGGCACCCGGTAGTACAGGCTCGGCTGGAAACCGAACGATTCGAGGATCGTCGAGGCGGGCGGCGGCAGGTACGGCTTGACGAGCCGATAGACGAATCCCGCGGCCACGATCCAGAGCGGCACGAGCAGGATGATGCCGGACATCCGGCCGATCAGCCGGAAGCGCTCCCGGCGCGCCACGGGATACGACGCGTGCGCCCACGGGAAGAGCGCCAGCGCGAGGACCAGCAGCGCGAGGAGCACCGGCGCCAGGACGCCGAACGTGAATCCGCCCAGCACCTTCGCACCGGACAGCATGAGGCCCGGCTGCGCGAGGAGGGCACTCGAGAAGGCCGGCAGTGCGGCCGCGAGCCACAGCCGGTCGAGCGCGATCCCCGCCAGGAATCCGGCGCAGACGAGGAGCGTTGCGATCCTGCGGGTGCCCATTCGGCCTCCCATGCCGTCTTCGCGCGGCGAGCCCCGCCCCGCCGTCGGCGCCAGACTATCGGATTCCACCCAAGAAAACGATATCCGGGGATCAATTTATTCAAGTGGCGCACGCGGGTGGACGGCTGCAACATCGTCGTCACGCAAGCCGCATCCACGGAGACCCCCATGCAGGCGTTCCCGGCGCTGACCGCCCGGCCGCTCCCCCGGCATGCCACGTTCTGCCAGCCGAGCATCGAGACCGGCTCGGCGAAGCTCGAGGATCCGGCGACCAGCGTGATGACGGACCTGAAGGTCGTGACCGCGGTGACGATCGACCCGCAGGCCTCCATCGAGCACGCGATGCGGGTGATGGTCCGCCGCAACGTCCGGCTGCTGCTCGTCGTGAACGTCGAGAACGAGGTCGAGGGCCTGATCACCGCGACCGACCTGTTGGGAGAAAAGCCCCTGCTTCACCTGCGCGAGTTCGGCGGCACGCGCGGCGACATCGCGGTGGCCGACATCATGACGCCGCAGGAGCGTCTCGAGGTGCTCGCCTACTCGGACGTGCGCTCGGCGCGCGTGGGGCACATCGTCACCACGCTCGCACGCTCCCGCCGGCAGCACGCCCTGGCGGCCGAGTACGACTCCGCGGGCCACCCGATGATCCGGGGCATCTTCTCGACCTCGCAGATCGCGCGCCAGCTCGGGGAGGCGCTCCAGACCGGGGAGGTCGCGCACAGCTTCGCCGAGATCCAGGCGGCCCTGAACCACGACTAGCCGCGCAGGCTCGACGGAGGCTCAGGCGCTCTGCGTCCAGTCGAACGTCGTACGCACGTAATCGTCGCCTCGCCGCAGGATGCGCACGCAGCGCAGGAAGCGCGCTGTGCCTTCGACCGCCACCTCGAAAGCGCGGCCTTCCTTCCAGCTCTCCGGCGGCAGGAGCGCGTTGGCCGGTTGCGACGTCGCGGCGCCGTCCGATACGATGATCGCGCGCACATTGGCGTACGAGAACTGGCGGGCGGCCTGTTCGCTGACGCCGGCCTCCTCGCCGCGCGGGATGACCATGCGCGCCTGCATCGCCTGCGGATGCCGGCTGGCGATGTAGATGCTGGCATGCGTGCCGTGTCCCGCCCCGGCATGCATCGAGCGGATCAGGCCCAGCCACCACTCGCCCTCGGCGCCGGTCGAGATCGCGACCACGTCGCCGCAGCGCACGGAGTCGGCCGATGAGCGCGGAATCTCCACCCCGAGCTCGTTGCCGCCCCGGTCGTGAAGGGTCCAGGTTTCCGGCGCCTGCAGGGGAACGTCTCCATCCTCCGCGAGGCTCAGCTCGCTCGTGGACGTTCCACCATGGGAAAGCTGCTGCCAGGCCTGGGAATAGCCGCGGACGACCTGGAGGGTCCCCGTCGCCGGCTCGCGAGCGGGTGCCGTATACGGAGACCTCTCCGCCCAGAACGCCAGCAGATGCTGCACGGCCGAGAGCTGGACGTGCGGGGCGATCGCCTTGCCGGCCGCCTTGATCTCGACGCTTCCGCTCGTTCCCATCTGCTTGAAGACGCGCCCCAGGGACTCGTAGGCCATGCCCGGGCCGAAATAGCGCAACGCCGCATCGGAGCCCGGCGCCGGGTCGGCCGCCCGGTGCGGGGGCGCGTCGCCCGCCGGATCGAAGCAGAACGGGTTGTCCGCGACCCCGGGCGGGCGCAACGTGAAATCCGCTCCCAGCTGCTCGGTCGCCCAGTCGGCCACCTCGACCTGTCCCGGCGCCATCATTTCGGGCGCGGCGGATTGCAGCATCAACAGCCGCAGGAGCTCCTGCTCGACGGTGGTCGTCGTCTTGTCGCCGCCGTGCATGCGGACCGCGATCGCGGCGCAGTGGGCCGCCTCCGCATGGCGATGAACGGTGTATGCCGTCCGCCAGACCTGCGGCGGGACGCCGAGATAGCGCACGAGGCAGGCCTTCGTGAACAGCCGGCACGCGTGCAGCGCTCGGGCCGCGGCGGCCGCGGCCGCAGGCTGCGCCGACGGGTCGCTCGCCGCTCGCTCGAGCAGGCGCTCCGCTGCCGTGCCCAGCGCGCGCGACGCCTCCGCAAGGTAGCTGTTGACCGGAGGCCACGTCGACTCGTGGCCCTTCGGCCTGTCGGCCGGTCTCAGGAGGAACGGCGCCAGCAGCGCGGAAACGTGCGGGGCTCCCGCCTCTTGGATCAGCGCGACGATCTCGCCGTGCGCGGCTGCGTCGGGGGCGGGAACCGCGGTGAGCTCCCTGAGCCAGGCGGCCAGGTCGTTCAGCGCCGCGAGGGAATCGGCGCCGCGCAGCTCGGCGAGCAGCTTCGCCGCCGCTGCGGGGTCGTGCTTCGGGTGGCCCCGATGCCCGGGGCCCCTCTCGATCGTGTCCATGATCCACGTCCTCGCAGGCGAGGTCGCAGGAAGACCATTGTGATCCCCTTGTTCGGCCTGGCGCTGTGGCCGGCCGCACAAATCCGGGGCGTTTTTTGGCGCCGGCGTTGTGACGTGGTTCACAGATTTCGGCGGAGCGACGCCCGAGCCGCCGCCCTGGCCGCCATGCTCACGCACGCGACACCCAGCAGCGCGACGATCGAGAGCACCGCGAAGCCCGTGCCGTATCCGAGATGCATCCGGCCGTGCAGCGTCGCGAACGCGGGCGGCACGACGATCACGCCCGCGTAGGTCATGATGAGGCTCCCTCCCACCGCGTAGCCGATGCGCTCCGCAGGGCTGAACTGCGAGATGAGCGCCATGTACACGCCGTTCCAGCCCACGGCGCAGAAGCCGAAGAATGCCGCCGCCCCGATCACCGCCGCGATCGGCCATTGCGGCGCGATCGCGGCCGTGACGAGCGCCCCCACGGCCGCGAGCAGCCCGTTCACGACGAGCGCGAGCGACCCGGAGCGCACGCGGTCCGCGAACCAGCCCCACACGAGCCGGCCCACCGCGCCGCTCCCGTGCGTGATCGAGAGCACCGTCCCCGCGAGCACGAGGCTCAGGCGGATGTCGCTCACGAGATACGTCGCGAGGAATCCGGTGAGCGAGAGCTGGACGCCCGAATAGAGGAACGAGGTGACGGAGATCCAGCGCAGCGGCCCGTGCCCCCACACGAGCGCGGCGCTCCGCGCGACCGCGGCGAGGATCGGGGCATCGGGCCGGCGGTCCCCGTCCCACGCCTGGCGCACGACGCCGATGCCCAAGCCGAGCGCGCCGAGGAGCGCGGCGCACACGAGGAGCGCGGCCTGCCATCCGAACGCGACCGCGATCGGCGGCGCGAGCACGCCCGAGAGGATTCCGCCGATCGGCACGCCGGTCTGCTTGATCGAGTAGAGCAGGTTGATGCTGCGATGCGACGGAATGCGCGCGAGCAGCGCCGAGGCCGCGGGGTTCGGGATCCCGTAGCCCAGGCCCATGACGATCGCGCCGGGAACGGTCGCGTAGAGGGAGCCGATCGCCGACATCGCGCAGCCGGCGCCGATGAGCCAGAGCGTGACCTGGCTCGCGCGCACGGCGCCGTAGCGCATCACGATGCCGCCGGCCGTCGCGGCGGAGACCATCGCGCCGAAGAACACGACGCCGACCTGGTAGCCGATGAGGGCCGGGCTCACGCCGAGGCCCTTCGCGGCCGCGGGCGCGACGGCGGCGAGCGCGAGGATGCCGAGCGTCGAAAGCGACTGGGTGGCCGTCGTGAGCGCGAGGACGGGCCCGACGGGCAGTTCCGACGGCGGGTTCGGCGTCTTCAGATGGCCTTGGCGACGGGCTTCGAGGGGTAACCCGCGTTCTTCGTGGCGTCCGTGAGGTCCCCCACGCTCGCCTTCGCGTCGTCGAACGTGACGGTGGCCTCGCGCTTGTCGAAGTTCACGTCGGCGCGCGCGACGCCGGGCACCTTCGCGAGCGCCTTCTTCACGGTGATCGGGCAGGCCGGGCAGTCCATCGACGGAATCGACAGCGTGACCGTCCTTTCGGCCGCCCATCCGGGTGCGGCAGCGAGGCCGAAGGCGATCGCGGCGAGGAAACGTTTCATTGCATCTCCCATCAGTAGAAAAGCGGAGCGACGTACGGAAATCCGAGCGCGACGACGACGAGCAGGACCACGATCCCGTACAGGATCTTGTACGCCTGCTTGACCTGCGGAACGGCGCAGACCTCGCCGGGCCTGCATTCCGCGGCCGGGCGCCAGATGCGTCGCTGGGCCACGGCGAGGGCGACCAGCGCCGCCCCGATGAAGTAGGGGCGATAGGGCTCGAACGCCGTCAGGTTCCCGATCCACGCGCCCGAGAAGCCGAGCGTGACGAGCAGCAAGGGCCCCAGGCAGCAGGTCGAAGCCAGGATCGCCGCGATGCCGCCGGCGGCGAGCGCCACCTGCGCGGGCGTCCCGACCGGCCGGTCGTCGGCTCGCGCGCTCATGTGAAGCACAATGGGATCGGAGGCATGCGGCATCATATCTCGATCGAGCGGGCTTTCGCGAGGAGGTGGAAGATGGACGAGGGCATGAAGCGGAAGATCCTGGAGATCCTGGACCAGCACCGGGTCATGACGATCGCGACGCTACGGCCCGACGGCTGGCCGCAGGCGACGACGGTGGGCTACGCGAACGAGGGCCTTGCGATCTATTTCCTCTGCGGCCCGGACAGCCAGAAGGCGGCGAACATCGCGCGCGACGACCGGGTGTCGATCACGGTCGACCACGATGCGCCGCAGGTGATGGAGATCATGGGGCTCTCCATGGCGGCGCGCGCGAAGGCCGTGACCGATCCGGCCGAAGGGGAAAAGGTGCTGCGCATGCTGATGCTCAAGTATCCGAAGCAGGACTCGATGCCGGTGGCGATACCGGCCCCGTCGGACGTTCGCATCTTCCGCGTGGCGCCGGAGGTGATCTCCGTGCTCGACTACTCGAAGGGCTTCGGGCACACCGATCTCGTCCGCTGCTAGGAGCGACTTGCATCGGGCGGTGCCGCCGGTGCCGCGTACCACTTTCCCTTCGGCACCACCTTCGGGGAATCCGGGTCGCCGAGATAGTGCGGCGACATGATCTGCACGCCGTACTCGTTGAAGACGTCCTGGATGTTCGTGTGCAGGGCCGAGAGGACCACGGCGCGGGGCATCGGCTCGGCGGGAATCGCCTGGCACACCAGCCGGTACTCGGGATAGAAGTCCGTGAGGCCGGTCTGGAAGACCCGCGGCGCGGGATCGGCGAGGATGCCCGGCGTGCGCTTCGCCGCCTCGACGAGCATCGCCTCGACCTGCCGCCACGGCGTGTCGTAGCCGATGGTGACGGTCGTGTCCACGATGAAGCCCGGCCCCTTCACCGCCCGCGAGTAGTTCCGGATCACCGTGCCGAGGACCATGCCGTTGGGCAGCGTGAGCTCCTCGCCGAGGCCGGTGCGGATGCGCGTCGTGAAGGTGCCCATGCCGACCACCGTGCCCTCGTGCTCGTTCACGCGCACGTAGTCGCCGATGCGCAGCGTTCGGGAGTACATGAGGATGAGGCCGCTCGCCGCCTGCCCGAAAACGCTCGAGCCCCCGACCGTGATCACGAGGCCGATGAGCACCGACATGCCCTTGAAGGCCTCGCTCTGCGATCCCGGCAGGTAGGGGTAGGCCATCACGAGCGCGAAGAGCCACACGGCCACGTTGACGATGCGGCGCGTGGGCCGCACCGAATCGGCGTCGAGCCACCGCAGCCGTCCCCGGCCGGCCTCGATGTGGTCGAAGATCGGCCCGAGGATGGCGACCACGCCGCGCGCGAGCAGGAAGACCACCACCGCCACGACGAGGTCCGGCACGGACTTCACGATGCCGCCGGCGATGTTGCGGACGGTGCCGAGCAGGAAGTCGTCCAGCCCCTCGCCCCAGGGGCGCGTATACGGGAACTGGTTGAAGACGTAGCTCAGCCACCGATCGGTGAAGAGCAGGACCAGGAGCCACGACAGGCCGCGCACCAGCAGGCTCGCGACTCCGTACACCCGCTCCGCTTTCAGCAGCCGCGCGCCGGCGACCTCGAGGGCGGCGGTCCTGCGCTGCAGCAGCCCCGCCAGGCCGCGCACCAGCCATCCGCGCGCGCGCCAGATCACCCAGATCGCGAACGCGAGGATGGCGGTCGCCACGGAAGCGGCGGCGGCGCTGCGGAGCAGCCGGCTGCGGTCGCGCGATTCCCGGGTCTCCGCGATGACTTTCTCCAGGTTGGCGGCGGCCTGCGCCGTATCCTCCTCGAGCGACTGGTTGCGGAGCCGGTCCGTATCCTGCGGCGTGATGATGATCGCGAGCTCCCCGTCGATCATCACCATGTTTCCCTGCGGCGCGGGGCGCACCTCGACCTTGCCGGGCCCGCCCTTGTCGAGGATCTCGGCGAGCGTCCTGCGGGTGCGCGCGGCGCGGTCCTCCGGCGTGACGCCGAGGAAGGGCGCGCGGAAGACGGTGATCGTCCGGTTGAAGAGGCGGAGCGGGACCTCGGTCCGCTCCTCGGCCGTGCCCCCGCCCGCAGGCGAGGGCGTGGACGGCTGTGCGGGGGTCGACGCGGGCGCGGCCGTCTCTGCCGCCCGCGAGCACGGCGAGATCGCGGCGAGCGAAGCGGCAAGGACCACGAGGGCTGCGCCCGCGGCGCCCGGGCACCGCCGCGGCCTGTCGCGACCGGCGTTCATTCGTGTCTCCCTTTTCGAGGACGTCGCGCCGGCAAGTATAGGACGGCGCGGAGCGCGCGGCGCTCAGTGCGGCGCGGCGAGCTTCCAGGCCGCCTCGCGATCGGCGAGCACGAGCGCCCGGACCTGCGCGACGCGCCCCGCCGGGATCGACCGGTCGCCATCCCGCAGGCGCTCGAGCATGAAGGCCTTCTCGGCGCCCGTCGCGAGCCACAGGACGCGGCGCGCGCCGTTGATCGCGGGATAGGTGAGCGTCATCCGCCGCAAGCCCTGGTAAGGCCCGGCGAGCGCCACGAGCGCGTCGCTCACTTCGAGCACGGGATCGCCCGGCACGAGCGAGGCGGCATGGCCGTCGGCGCCGAGCCCGAGGTGGACGAGGTCGATCACCGGCGGCGAGCCCGCGAGGTCGGTGAGGGTTGCCGCATAGTGGGCGGCGGCCGCTTCGAGATCGGGCGCCTCCACCGGCATCGCGTGGACCTGGTCGGGGCGCAGCGGCGCGTACTCGAGCAGGTTCGCGCGCAAGTGCGTGAGGTTGCGCTGCGGGTCGCCCGCAGGCGCGATCCGCTCGTCGACCTGGAGCACGTCCACGCCGCCCCAGGGAAGGTCCGCGTCCGCGAGGTAGCGCAGCATCGCCCACGGCGTGCGGCCGCCGCTCAGCGCCATCACGAAGCGCCCGCGCGCGGCCACCGCCGAGCGCGCGTCGGCGGCGATGACCTGCGCGCCGCGCACGGCCGCGGCCTCGGCGTCTGCGAGGATTTCCAGCTGCATGTTCACGCCTTGCCGTCTGCGACGCGCGGCTCCTGCCAGCCGCCGGGCGGCAGGACGTTGCGGTCGACTTCCTCCGGGCCCCACGTGCCGGGCCGGTATGGGAACACGGGCGTGCCGGCGCGTAGAACGGGATCGACGATGCGCCACGCCTCCTCGACGTAATCCTCGCGCGCGAAGAGCGAGCGGTCGCCCGCCATCGCCTCGACGAGGAGCCGCTCGTAGGCGTCGGTCTCCCCCGCGCCGGGCGCGCTGCTCGCGAGCAGCTCCACGCTCTGTCCCACCATTCGGTCGTCGGCGTCCATCACGGTCGCGCCGAGCGCGATCGTCGTCTGCGGGTTGATGCGGAAGCGGACGTGGTTGGGCACGCCCGGGCAATCGGGGAATATCCTCGGTGCGCGGTGCAGCCGGACTGTGACCTCGGTGCACGTCACCGGCAGCGACTTTCCGGCGCGGATGAAGAACGGCACGCCCGCCCAGCGCCACGAGTCGATCTGGAGCTTGAGCGCCGCGAAGGTCTCGGTGCGCGAATCGGGCGCCACGCCCGGCTCGGCGTGGTAGCCCTCGAACTGGCCGCGGACGAGGTCTTCGGTCCGGACCGGCGCGATCGACTTGAGCACCTTCACCTTCTCGTCGCGCACGGATTCGGCGTCCATGCGGGCCGGGGGCTCCATCGCGAGGTTCGCGAGCACCTGGAAGAGGTGGTTCTGGACCACGTCGCGGACCGCGCCGATCTGGTCGTAGAAGGCGCCGCGCCCCTGCACGCCGAAGCTCTCGGCCATCGTGATCTGCACGCTCTTCACGAAGCGGCGGTTCCAGAACGACTCGAGGAAGGCGTTCGCGAACCGGAAGAACACCAGGTTCTGCACCGGGTGCTTGCCGAGGTAATGGTCGATGCGGAAGATGCGCTCCTCGTCGAAGGTGGAGAGCAGGATCCGGTCGAGGACGCGCGCCGAGGCGAGGTCGCGACCGAACGGCTTCTCGACCACGATGCGCGCGCCCTGCGTGCAATTCGCCGCGGCGAGCTGCTCGACCACCTTGCCGAAGAACGCCGGCGGGATGGCGAGGTAGTGCACGGGATGGCGGGCTTCCCCCAGCTCGCGGCGCAGCGCCTGGAACGTCGCCGCCTCGGCGTAGTCGCCGTCCACGTAGCGCAGGAGGGCGGAGAGCTTCGCGAACGCGGGCGGGTCGAGGCCGCCGTGCCTGCCCACGCTGTCGCGGGCGCGCGCCCTGAGCTCTTCGAGGGTCCAGCCCGCCTTCGCCACCCCGATCACCGGCACGTCGAGATGGCCGTGGCGGACCATCGCCTGCAGCGACGGAAAGATCTTCCTGTGGGCGAGGTCGCCCGTCGCGCCGAAGAGCACCAGCGCGTCGCAGCCCGGCTCGTCCATTCTTCCTTCCTCCCGG
>Ga0187773_10000714_pt1 | contig 13283 bp, 11 predicted proteins | sample 0216_BV02_MP05_1_FD_133133 | JGI IMG/M metagenome (GOLD analysis project Ga0187773, IMG submission 133133) | Tropical peat soil microbial communities from peatlands in Department of Meta, Colombia - 0216_BV02_MP05_10_MG | ecosystem: Environmental > Terrestrial > Soil > Wetlands > Peat | place...
CAAAATCGCCGAAAAGGGCGTTGAAATATACGGCGAAAGAGATAAACAGCAAGATGAGAATCGGGATAAAAGTAATTATTGAAGAAGTTTTTTGCAAATTGACTTTTGATGGCGACTTCTGCGAGAGGTTTAATTCTTTCTCATGTCTGCCCTGATTGCGCAAGACATCACTAATTGAACCCTTTTTTTCCCTTGAAGCATTGCTCACCGATATCATTATAGCATGTGAATTACTCCTTTCGACGACAATTCAAGTATGTTGTTCTGCGAAGATGGTCAGGTTTTTATGCGCAAATGCACATCAGGTCACGTCTCTGAAAGCGTTTAGTAGGAGATCAGTTGGAGGTGTAACGAATCATTCCAGGTTTATATGTTTCATCCCCTAATCGAGAGCCGCGGGTCTGTCAAGAAAAACAAGAGTGGTGGCTGTACTCCGCACAGATTCCACAGAACTGAGGAATGAGGTGTACTGGATGAAGATCTCAAATAATGTCTCGACATAAATATGCATCTTTGAATTGGAAATCCTGTGTCGGCTAAAAGCCAGCCGGTGAAAGTTTGTCGGTGTTAACGATACAATCGATGACATTGACTGTCTGCTTTTTTATGGTCGCTTAACAATGAATGTTTTTTCCGCCAGTTCACATAGGGAAAAGATGACTTCAGAATCCTTTTGCTGTGAGGCTACGCGCACCGCTGCTATCCAGCCACTCGAGCTACAGGATGACCTTTCCCCCCGCCAAGGTGGCAAGGCTGCTCCGGAATGGGTGGCAGGGATCGTCCGGAAAATGCAATAATGAATAGGAAATTATCAGACGATAATAAAATATATCATTACAATACAAGTACGGCACAAGGAAATTGAATGGCCGAATATGGCAGTGGCGATGCGAAGGGAGACGCGGAGAATCTTTAATGTCTCCTTTGTAGGAGAGGGTATAAATCTCTTTAAATTTTGAAGGATTAAGAGTTGGAACTTAGAGCCGTCGCAGTTCTTTGTATCGGATTCCTATGCATTACAGATAGTCTTTCTGGCGAAACATCCGAAGGAGTGGATGAGTCGCTCAAAGCTGCACAGTCCCAATTTGAGGCGGGAGCATATTCCTCCGCCATCACAACCCTCCGAACCATCATAGCCCGAAATCCCAATAAAGCTGATGCGCATTATTGGCTGGGACGAGCCTACTATGAGTTGCACGATTACGACAGTGCTATCAGACACGGGAAACGGTGTACGCAGCTCGATAAAGGGAATTCCCTTTATCACCAATGGCTCGGTCGCGCCTATGGTGGTAAAGCAGGTCGTGAGCGCAGTTTATTCGTAGCTCTTAAGGTTCAGCGGGAATTTGAAAAGGCGGTCCGCTTGAACCCCTTGAACATTAGTGCGAGGCGAGATCTTCAGGAGTTCTATATGGCGGCTCCGTGGATCATAGATGGCAGTGATAAGGCTCGTGAGATGGTGGATGCCATATCTGCAATAGATGCGGTTGAGGGCCACCTATCACGCGCTCAATTGTATCTCAAGGATCTTAAGAAACCTGACCTTGCCGAGAACGAATATATCCTTGTCTTAGATGCCGAACCAAGAAGGATAGAGCCATATCTTGAGATAGCGGCTTTTTATCAGGACCAAAAAAATGGCGCTGCCATGGAGGCAACAATTCAAAAGGCAGAACAGGTGGATCCTTCGGACCCCCGGCTCGCTTATTATCATGGAGTCGCGGGCATAATTACCGGCGAAGACCTAAAAGCCGCTGAGAAGTCTCTAAAGTCCTATCTGACCGGAACCCCTGAGCGGAGCGACTGGCCTTCGCATGCAGCAGGCAACGAGTGGCTTGGAAGGCTTTACGAACAGCAGGATAAGCTCGTGGAGGCAGCCGAACAGTATCGGGCCGCATTGCAGATCGATCCTGGTCGCAAAGAGGCGCGTGAGAGACTTGAACGCTTGGAAAAGTTATCCCGGTAGTTGCTAAGCCCCTGCAAAGGTTTCTCCTGGAAACAAATGTCGGGTGCTGCCGTGGTCTATCAAGCTTACGGCGTCAACTATGGGGAGTACTTCGCGCCCTCGAAGTCCTCGCAATTTAGTGCAGTACGAATGGAAAGAAACATCCATTGAGAGCGACGTGTCAAGCGCTGTAGACTGCTGCATGAACACCGCAGATTCAATAGTGGCTTTGGTGCGAGGCTTAGAAACGGTAATTATTACTGTGGCGGAATGTCCACAGTGAGGTGTTGTCGGTGCGTTCGATATGCAGCCTTGAAGAGAATGCCTCACCATCCATTTATCTATTGTCGCTGCAAGCGGGTGTTGGAGCTTATGCAAGTTGGGTTCCCCGATGTTGATATCTTGCCTTTCATCGAACAAGCCTGACCCTTAAAACCTTCTCAGCGTTCTTAAGAACACCCCGAATCATTGTTCTCATGTACGGATTTTTGAGTTGAGTTTTGTTGTACAATAATGCCATGGCAAAACCGCTCGTTGTAATAGTCGGCAGACCCAACGTAGGGAAATCGACCCTTTTCAACCGGATGACAGGGACCCATTCCGCGATAGTGGAAGACATCCCGGGGGTTACAAGGGATAGAAATTATCTCGGGGCGAAATGGGGCGACAAGGCATTCATGGTCGTTGACACCGGGGGATTTTATCCTGATCCGCCGGAGGATATCTTTGTTCAGACAAAGGAGCAGGCGCTTTTCGCCGTTGAAGAAGGTGACGTTATCATCCACCTTCTTGACGGCAAAGACGGACTCATGCCGGCTGATATGGAACTTGCGAGGCTTCTTCGCGCATCAGGGAAAAAAATTTTGTGGACCGTAAATAAGGTTGATGCCCCTTCGAGGGAAGATCGACTCTATGATTTTTACCGGATAGGTACGGAAGACATATGGCCGCTTTCAGCGGTTACAGGGTACGGGTATGAAGAATTCATGGAGAGGCTGGATCTTTTGCTTCCCGAGTCCCGGGAAGAGAAGACCGATTATCCGAAAATCGCGGTTGTAGGAAGACCGAACGTCGGCAAGTCTACGCTCGTTAACGGACTCATCGGGAAAAAGAGGATGGTGGTGTCTGCCGAAGCTGGCACCACAAGGGATTCGATAGACAGTATTTGTACGTACCACGGGAAAAAATATCTGCTCATAGATACCGCCGGACTGAGGAGAAAGGGCAAAATAGGATATTCGGTAGAACGGTTTGCTATGGTAAGGGCCGTACGGAGTATAGAGAGATGTGATATTTCTCTCGTTGTGGTGGATGCCGCTGAGGGCATAACCGAACAAGACTTGAAGATAGCGGGGATAGTAAAGGAGTACGGCAGAGGGGCGATCTTTCTCCTTAACAAGTGGGATGTGGTAGAGAACCCGGATGAGTACTTCAAGACGTTAACTGCTGAACTGAATAGAAGGATGTGGTTTTCTCAGTATGCGCCTGTCATTACGGTTTCCGGGCTTGTCAAAAAGAGAATCACCAAGGTATTTCCCATAATCGACAGGATCGTGAGTGAAAGGAAGAAGAGGGTGCCGACAGCGGAACTGAACAGGTTCTTCAGGACGATCGCTTCCCGTATATCTCTGCCTCTTCATAAGGGGCGCGAGGTTAAACTCTATTACTTGACCCAGGTCAGGGAGGAACCCCCGGCCTTTGTGATCTTTGCCAATTATCCGGATGTGGTGAAAGGTCCTCAGTTGAGATTTATCGAAAGAGCGTTGAGAGATTATTTCACGTTCGAAGGGACCCCGATAAGAATATACGTTCGGGCAAGAAGAAAAGAAAAGGCACCGTGAGATTCCTCAACATTATGGGGAAAAGTGCTGTCGACTTTTTCCGTGACGGCGGGTTTATACTTGCGGGCTCGATAGCGTACTTCACGATGATGGCCCTTTTCCCCTTCTGTCTGTTTCTCATCACACTATTCGGGCACTTTCTCGGCTATTACCCTGAATTTTACAAATTCTTCTTGAACAGGCTGGTAAGCCTCTTCCCGTCGGTAACGGGAGAAATATCAAATGAGATTTTGAAACTCATCTCATACAGGGGGATAGGCAAGTTCAGTCTGCTCCTTTACGGATTATTTTCCTATTCGGTTTTCGGCTCGATAGAACATGCCATGAACGTGATCTTCAGGGTGACCAAGAAAAGAAACATCATCTTTTCTTTAATACTTTCGCTTATCATGGTGACGCTGATAATCGCCCTCATTATCCTGTCATTTGCTGCTGCATCGGTTTTTCCCCTGCTTGAGGCAATAAAGCCTCTCCTGCCGGCTCTCAGGATAGGAAGGTTTACGGCTTTCATCATCAGGTTTGTATTTCCTTTCATCATGGTTTTGCTGACGGTTACGGCTATCTACAGGCTCATTCCGAAGGCGAAGGTGAAATTATTGAATTCATTCAAAGGAGCCTTTTTTACCACTCTTTTTCTTGAGATAGCGAAACATGTTTTTACATGGTACGTTGTTGTGATCGTGCATTTCGGAAGGATATACGGTCCTCTGACAGCGTTCGTTCTTTTCCTTCTCTGGACGTTCTATTCCTGCAGTATTTTTTTGATAGGTGCGGAAATAGTCCATAATTTGGGTATTTCGAGAAAATCGTGAGGTAAACACATGGATCTTAAAGGGAAGATTGTCGAAGTCGTTACGTCTGAGACGGTGTACAGAGGCAAACTGGTGGAGATTAACGACGAAGAGGTGCATCTGGAGTCCGAATCAGGGTGGATCATCGTACCTGTAGACAGGGTGGCTCTCATAAGAGAGATTGACGGAGAATGATACGTTCTTTGGTGGTTTCTTCCGGCTTCCAGGGGGCGTCTTCTGCGGGCTCCTGTGCTGGAAGGCCGTTATCAAAATGATTGACTCGATAGCCGATATGTGTTAAAAATGTCTAATGGATATACTTGTTGTCGATGACGATCCCTACGTGCAGAGATCTCTGACTTTTGTATTGCGCAGGGAAGGGTTCTCGGTAGAAGTCGCATCGGACGGGGAGGAGGCTTTCCAAAAAGCCCGGGAATTCAAACCGAGAATAATATTCCTTGATTTAATGATGCCCAGGGTCAACGGGTTCAATGCATGCAGAAAGATCAAATCTGATGATGGAACGAAAAACAGCTACGTGATTATTCTCACCGGCAAGGGACAGGAGGTCGACAGAGAGATGGGGCTCAGAGAGGGGGCTGACGAATTTCTCACGAAGCCTTTCAGCCCGCGTGAAATACTGGCAAAAGTCAGGAATATTCTCACGATGAAAGGATGAAAAAGACTTATTTATTTTTTGCTCTCTTGAGCCTCATTCCTGTTTTGTATAAGACCGGTGGGACAGAAAGCCAGCTGCGGTTACTGTATTATCCCGTCATCGTCCTGCTTATTCCTGTCTTGAATGCAAAGGCGATCCTTCAGGCCGCTCTGACTTTCTGTCTCCTTTACTCTCTCCTGCCCGTGCTTAAGACAGGAACATATCCTGTATATGCCGTAACGGTCAATGTGCTGTCGTACCTGTTGATGGCGATAGTGTCAGGTCATCTTTCGGAAGATCTGCATAAGGAACGGGATTCTCTGGGAAGATCGACAGATATTTTCCACGGTCTTACCAATTCGCTTAACCTGAAGGTGATGAATATGCAATCAAAGATCGATTCTCTCTCCGACGCCTATGAGCGCCTTCAGGAGTCTGATAAGAATAAGACCCATTTTATCTCGGGCGTCTCTCATGAATTGCGGGCGCCTTTATCATCCATCCGTTCCTTCTCGGAGATACTCCTGACGTATGATGACATCGATACCGACACACGAAGGGAGTTTCTCAGTATTATTAATGAAGAGAGCGAGAGGCTGACTCAGCTTACGAACGAAATACTGGATATCGTGAGGATGGAATCGGGGAAGGTAGAGTGGCACATGGACTATGTAAATATGGAAGACGTTATGAAGTCCGCCGTGAAGATGATGCTCCCGCTTGCGGAAAATAAGGGCCTTCCTTTGGAGTCGAAGATTCCCGAAAATCTCTCTGTAGTAAAGGGGGACAAGAACAAGCTTTTGCAAGTCCTCCTGAACCTGATAAGTAATGCGATCAAATTTACGAGCCACGGGAAAATCACGGTGGGAGCGGAAGATACGCCCAATGAGATAAAGGCGTACGTCTCAGACACAGGAGAAGGTGTCTATCCGGAAGAGAAAGAGAAAATTTTTGAGGAGTTCTACAGGATAGGAGATGAACTGCACGGCAGGCCGAAGGGTTCCGGATTAGGACTGAGCATCTCAAAAAAAATTGTCGAGGCCCACGGAGGCACTATCTCTGTTGAAAGCGAACTCGGCAGGGGAAGCACTTTCTTTTTCACACTGCCAAAGCATGTAAGCCTTGAAAAAGGGGCCGAGGGGATCAGCCCGCTGGAATTCATATACGGAAGGCAGGTGCTGGTTCTCGAAGACTCCATACCCATGAGGCACGTTATGAGATCGGCCCTTGAAAAACTCGGCTATAAGACGATGGGGGCCGACAGCAGGATGGCCGTGGAGATGGCCCGGGCAGCAAAACCTGATGCGGTTGTCATCGGCTACCCGGAGAATAGGGAATACGTCGATGAACTGAGCACCCTCTCACGGGTTCAGGGGATACCTCTCTTCCTTGCTTTCATAATCAACGACGAGAAAATCGGCTATCAGGTTGCGGTCAACGGTTATCTGTTCAAACCTCTCGACAGTTATCAGATCCGTTCCACGATAGAAGAAGTGACGAAAAAGCAGACGGGCAGGATACTGATCGTATCAAACAATTTGGAGGACGCGCGGAACTTGCAGACCCTTGTGGGAACAAAAGGATATGATACAACAATTCTGCCGAATATCGAATCTGTCGCTCCGGCCGGGCCGGTGCCTGACGTGATAATCATAGGCACCTTCTCGAAAGAAGACATACAGAGAGCGGTCTTCGCGCTTCGGAAGAGCCAGATATTCAGAAACGTACCGATACTACTCACCCTTAGCATTTCGATTGGGAATATCAAGTGTATCGGACTGGAATCCCGAGAATACGGGAAGGGGCTTGAGGAACTCCAAAAAAGCCTTGATGGAAGGATATCGGATGTCAAGAATATCAGAGTTGATTGAGACAGCAAAGATACGAAAGGTTTTGAGGAACTACTGTGAAGCTTTCAAGACACCGGTTTTTCTCCTCGACGAGGACAGGAACGTAATGTTCCGGTTCCCGGAAGATGCCTCACATAAGGAGCTGGTGATGAGTTCTCTCTATCTGAGGGAATCGATTGTCGGCTACGTTGCTATGCCGAGTGGAGGTGACGCCTCACTCCTGGACTTTATCTGCCTGAATCTGGCGGAGATCATCGAAATGGGTTATGAGGTCGAGAGTCTTGCAGGTGAAGTCGCGAGGAACTACGAAGAGCTTTCTCTCTTATGGAAGGTCTCGTCACGGCTCGGTACGGGACTCGATGTGGACGAGATATGCAAGGTCCTCGCCGATGAGGCTGTGAGCCTCTGTCCATCGAATACTCTCTCAATTTTTCTTTCGAGCGACATGCCGTCAGACATGCTGGAGCCGTCCTTTCCCGGCATCGGGGACAGTAGAACCACGCTGAAGAATGCTGTCTACTTTCCCAAGGTTTCCCTGGGTACATATGCAAACGAGGCGGCGATGATGACCCTCAGACCTGACAGGGGTTTGCTGGGCTACGTCTTCGAGAAAAAGGAACCGATAACCATAGACGATGTCAGCAGGGATGATAGATTTGAGGGTTTCCCTTACCCGGTGAAAAGTATCCTCCTTGTCCCTCTTGTCGTCGAGGATGAAATGATAGGAGTGATCATCGCAAACGACAAACTCAACTGCGAAGAATTCAACTCGACAGAAATAAAGCTTATCTTCAGCATTGCCTCGGCATGCGCCAGTTCTATCAAGAAGGCCTTCCTGTACGATGAAGTCCGGAGCATGCTCTTCAGTACCGCCGAGGCGTTCGCTTTTGCGGTCGACGCCAAGGACCCTTATACCTATGGTCATTCAAAGAGAGTGTCAGAATTCTCGTCTAAAATAGCGGGGAAGATCGGTCTGTCTTCGGACGCCATAAACTGGATCAGGCTGGGTGCGCTGCTTCATGACATCGGTAAAATAGGCACGCCTGATAATATCCTCTGTAAGGAAGGGGCACTCGATCCCGAGGAGATGGACACGATGAAGGAGCATGCGGCAATCGGGGCAAGGATGATTGAGCAAATCCCGAGGTTTAAGAAGCTCTCGACATGGATTCTCCATCACCACGAAAAATTTGACGGTTCCGGGTATCCCTGCGGGCTTAAAGGAGATGCGATCCCCCTTCCGTCGCGTGTGATCGCCATCTCAGATTTTTTCGATGCCGTGACGACCGAGAGACCTTACAGGAGGGCAGCTACACGGGAAGGGGCGATCGGCATCATGAAGAAAGCTGTAGGGAGGCAATTCGACCCCGCCTTATTTGACGTCTTCGAAAAAATAATCATGTAGTTGACGGAGGGCGGCCTATTCGACTATGCAGATGGCTATTCCGGCACCGTGATTTACAATTTTCGTCGTAATACTTCCCACGAGAAATTTCTTAGCAGGAGAGAGGCCGCACCTTCCCACAATGAGGGTCTCATAGCCGCCGTCCCTCGCTTCCTCAAGAATGCTTCCCGCGACGTCGATGGAATCAGAGATCGACTTTGTCTTTATCTGATGCTGCTCGATGCCTTCTTCCTTCAGTATCTCGAGCGCTTTCTTAAAAAGAGGCTCAACCTTCGATTCTTGATTGCTCAGCCATGTAGTGATGACTTTTCCCCTGGACTCCTTTTCCTCATTCGAGGGGATATGACCGTCATCCCACAGAGGGGCGGGAGGATAAGGCAAAACATGAAGGAGGGTGATATCCAGGTCATGTATCCCTGAGAACTGTCTGCCGACATAGTGAACAGCATTGAAAGCACATTCTGAACCATCGATTGCCACCAGTATCTTTCTCATTCTTTTCCCTCCTCGGTCTACATTATACACACCAGGTTCTTTCCAATCTGGCTAAGAAGCATGTATTTAATTGTATCACGATTTGCTTTTAGGTGCAGGCGGGTAAAGGCTGTAAGGCAAAGGTCCGTTCTGGTATAATGAATCAAGGAGAGGGTGGTATGGAGACGAAGAAGAATCTGTCAGGACACTTTATATTCCAGCCCTTTGAAGACCTGAAGAAGATCATCGAGACCAAAGGTGTGAAACTGACGGAAAGGCGGATCACGAGCAAACAAGAAGAATCCTTAAGCGACGAAGAACTCTTTGTCGAGGCGATGAAAGAAGTTCGGGAAATCGAGGAGTTCAGGAAGATCCCGGTCCATCAGAGAACGTCCGGTCCCATCGGCAGGTTTGAGAACAATCCCGGTGATAGGGAAGCCCTGAAGGCAGTCGAAGAGGTCGTTCGGGGCCTGAGGCCCGTTAACCTGCCGGACACTCAGGAATATGTTGAATGGATCAGCCGGGATTATAAAGGTGATATTCCCAAGAGGCTTCACAAGGGGCACTTCTCGGTTCAGGACTCGCTGGATCTCCACGGTCTCATTGTTGAGGAGGCAGAATCTGAAGTGAATGATTTTATCAAGGAATCTTTAAAGAAGAGATACCGATGCGTTAAGATCATTCATGGAAGGGGTCTTCGTTCCCCGAAAGGTCCTGTGTTGAAAGAGGCCCTTATCAGATGGCTTTCAGTCCGCTACCGGAAGAACGTGATAGCTTTTGCTTCTGCAAGACAGTGCGACGGAGGTCTCGGCGCTCTCTATGTCCTTCTGCGATGAAGATTCGGTGCCAATACGGGATACTGAAGATGGCGGGACTGCGGTCGTGTCCTCAATCATTTAATGAATAGCTTACGGAGGAAAACGATGGCTCAACACTCGAAGATAAATATAACCCTGAAATTCGTGAGCTGCCTTCTCTTTTTTTGTATATGTATTTATGGATGCAGAGATCAGCAGGTCGAGATAAGAAAGGCGGTTGACAATTTACTTGAAGCGGCCTATGAGAAAAATACTGAAAAAGTGAGACAGTATGCTGATTTTGACAAGATACTCGACGAGTATATGAAGGAGCAGACATTGGAGGGAGATATCGGCAGTAACCAGCGTAAAACGATCATTGATGAGCTGGTGGCTGCGACGTGCGAAATTTCCAAAGATGATTATGAGATGGCTGTCAGAACTCTCAGAGTCGAGACAAACAAGAACGATCCAGGGTTTGCAACGGCTGTTTACAGCACCTCAAAGAAAAAAGATGTCGGGCTCGGGCTGGAAAAAAGAAAAACGGGCTGGATAGTTATCAAGATACGATGAGGAAATTATCCGGGCATGGGAAAAAATGACGGGTACGATTAGCATTTCGGTCAAAGGGGTTGTGCAGGGAGTAGGGTTCAGGCCCTTCGTCTATAATCTTGCCAGAAACCTTTCCATAAAGGGATTTATAACAAATACCGCGGAGGGAGTAGCTATAATCGCAGAAGGCGACAATCTTGATATATTTGTTGAGAGACTTGTGAAGGAGTCCCCCCCCTTGGCCAGGATAATGGGCGTCGATATCTCTCCAGGAGAAACCGCACGATATGAGGACTTTTCGATACGGCAGAGTAAAGAGACCGGGAGCTTTACTCTTGTATCTCCTGACATATCGGTTTGTGGTGATTGTCTCCGTGAGATGTTCGACAGAAAGGACAGGCGATTTCTGTATCCCTTTATAAACTGCACAAATTGCGGCCCGCGATATTCTATCACAAAATCCGTTCCCTATGACAGGGTCAACACAACCATGCAGGTCTTCGAAATGTGCGGGAAATGCAGTATTGAATATGGAAATGCCGCTGATAGAAGGTTTCATGCCCAACCAAATGCCTGCCCCGCATGTGGTCCCGCGGTGAGCCTTATCGAGGAGCAGGGAGCGGAGATTGTCGGAAGGGCTGCGATAGAAAAGACGATAGAGCTGTTAAAGGACGGTAAGATCGTTGCGATCAAAGGGCTTGGTGGTTTTCACATCGTCTGTGATGCGACAAACAGAGAAGCTGTTGAGAGATTGAGGGAAAGGAAAAGGAGAAACAATAAACCTTTCGCTCTGATGGCGCCCGACGTGGAATCGGTGGAAAAGTTCTGTCATGTGTCTGAAGCGGAATCGTCGCTTCTTCTTTCGGAGAAAAGACCGATTGTTCTCCTCAGAAAGCATGGTCACATATCCCTGCCTGAGGCCGTCTCTCCCCATAACAGATATATTGGTTTTATGCTTCCGTATACCCCTTTGCATGATCTGTTGTTTCATCTGCCGGACACTGGAGGGTCTCCCGGGACGACACACTTCGAAGCCCTTGTTATGACCAGTGGGAATATCTCGGAAGAGCCGATCGTTATCGACAACAAGGAAGCTCAATTCAAACTGTCTGCTGTGGCGGACGCCTTTCTCGTCCACAACAGGGAGATATTCATGAGGGTGGATGATTCTGTGGTGAGGGTGGGAAGCCCGCGACCGGGCGGCCGGGATATAACCTCACCGCCTTCTTGTGCTCCTCGAATATCTTTCATTCGAAGGGCGCGGGGATATGTGCCTGACCCTATACTGCTCGATAATGAAGGTCCGGACGTCCTGGGTTGCGGAGCTGATTTGAAGAATACCTTTACTCTTACAAAAGGGCGCTATGCTATACCGAGTCAGCATATCGGTGATATGGAAAATTATGAAACGCTCAGGTTTTTTGAAGAAACTCTTCATAACCTCAAGATGGTTTACAGGGCGTCACCTGAGGCCCTGGCGTATGACCTGCATCCCGGCTACCTCTCGACACGGTGGGCCTTGAGACAGCCAGGAAAAGGCTCGATGCGCGGGATCAGGACTTACGGTATCCAACACCATTACGCCCACATCGCGTCGGTGATGGCTGAAAAGGGGATAAGAGAAAAGGTCATCGGTGTTTCTTTCGACGGCACAGGCTATGGGGGAGACGGCACGCTCTGGGGCGGAGAGTTTCTGATCGCTGATTTGGCCGGGTTTCAGAGGGCGGGACATATAGACTACGTCCCCCTCCCCGGGGGAGAGATGGCGGTAAGAGAACCGTGGAGGATTGCACTCAGTTATGCGATAAAGGCTGCCGGAGATGAAATATGGGATTTTATAAGGCCCGCGGGTTTTGTCGAAAGATACGGTAAAGAAAGGATAGAAAATATTGTAAAGATAACAGCACAGGCTGAATTTTCACCTCTTTCTTCGGGTGCGGGCAGGCTTTTTGATGCCGTATCGGCATTGATCGGCGCATGCGACAAGAATACTTTCGAGGGCGAAGCCGCGATAGCGCTGGAAGCCCTTGTTTTGGATGATCTGGATGCGGATTATCCGGTCAATATACGTTTCAAGGACCCTCTGGAGATAGATTTTTCCCTGGCTATTTTGAGTATACTGAAAGACGTGGAGAAGAAGGAGGATAAGAGGGTTATATCCTCAAAGTTCCACAACACAGTCGCCCATTCCATTATCGCGGTTGTTTCGAAACTTTTTTCTGTCACGAATATCAGTAAAGTCGTTTTGAGCGGTGGAGTATTCCAAAATCGTTATCTTATAAACAGAGTCGTGAATGGTTTAAGGTCAGCGGGTCTTGAAGCCTTCTTGAATGAATGTGTGCCCTGTAACGACGCCGGAATATCGCTCGGGCAGGCATATATTATCAGGGAGAGGATAAAGGCCGGAATCGAGGGTTGATGAAGGAAAAAATTGTAGACGAGATTAAGGCGCTCATGGATTCGATCGGCAGGCCGGTCAGATTGATGGAAGTCTGCGGTACTCATACGGTCGCCATATTCAGACAGGGAATCAGAAACATTCTGCCGGACGGCATCGGACTTTTGAGTGGTCCGGGATGTCCTGTCTGCGTCACATCTGTTAAAGACGTTGATACAGCCATCGCGATCTCGAAGCTTGACGGGGTCGTCCTTACGACCTTCGGAGATATGATGAGGGTTCCCGGGGACAGGAAATCACTTTCCGATGCAAAGGCCGAAGGCGGAGATGTCAGGACGGTATATTCCCCCCTCGATGCGCTGCAGATCGCTGAAAAAAAACGGGATACGAACGTGGTCTTTTTTGCCACCGGTTTTGAAACTACATCTCCTTCCGTGGCGGGAACGATTCTGGAGGCCGAGCGGATGGGTATACCGAACTTCTCCATTTATTCAGTGCACAAGACCGTCCCGCCTGCATTGAAGGCGCTGCTCGATTCAGGTGAGGTCAAGGTGGACGGATTCATACTCCCG
>Ga0187773_10000715_pt1 | contig 13272 bp, 13 predicted proteins | sample 0216_BV02_MP05_1_FD_133133 | JGI IMG/M metagenome (GOLD analysis project Ga0187773, IMG submission 133133) | Tropical peat soil microbial communities from peatlands in Department of Meta, Colombia - 0216_BV02_MP05_10_MG | ecosystem: Environmental > Terrestrial > Soil > Wetlands > Peat | place...
CGAGCGCGAGGGCGACGAGAATGAGGTTGTAGGTCGGGTAATCCATGCCGCCGACGGTGAAGCTGCCGAGCAGGGTGTACGGATCGGCGACGAAATAGGGATCGACGCCCCAGATGAGCTTGATCACGTCCTCGAGGACGAGAAACAGCGCATAGGTGATGAGAAGGATCACTACCTCGTCCTTCGCGTACATGAACCTCAGGATGAGCCGCTCGATCGCGGGGGCGAACACCAGCGTGATGAGGATCGCGGCGACCGCCAGAACCGCGTACGACAGCATCGGCGGATATCCGCGCGCGAGCCACGCGCCGGTGAGCGACGCGCCCGCATAGGCGCCGAGCGCGTAGAAGCTGCCGTGCGTCACGTTCAGGATCTTCATGACGCCGTAGATCAGCGTCAGGCCCACCGCGGCGATGAACAGCCACGCCGAGTAGATGACGCCGTCGACGACGACCGGGCCGATCTGGTCCATTGCAGTCCGGACAAAAAAAGCGGCTGCTCGTGAGGGCAGCCGCTTCGAATGACGGCCTTCGTGCTTACTTCTTGAAACCGCTCTTGATCCAGTCCGCGCTCTTCACGCCTTCCCGCGGGTTTACGCTTTCAGCGGGATAGCGCTTGACGTCGACCATGGTGAGCTTGCCGTTCACGAGCTTCGTCATGCCGTACGCAGTCTCCATGATCGCCTGGTGACCCTTGCCGATCGCCATGCGCACGTGTCCGCCGGGACCGTCGAAGGCGAGATGCTCGAGCGCCGCGCCGACCTGCTCGTTCGACGGACGCTTGCCGCCGCTCGCGGCCATCGCCTTCTCCCAGGCCGCCTTCATGCCGAGGATCGCCTGCGCCATCTGGTAGGAGGCGTAGTTCGGCGGCGCGTTGAAGCGCGACTCGTAGCCCTTCGAGAACCAGCGGTTGTAGGCGTTGTCGGGCGCGTAGGGTCCGAACGGCCCGCGTGCGCCGAGCACCGTGCCGTCGGGAATCTGCGCGGCGAGCTTGTGCATCGCGGTCTCGCCGGTGGTGAGGATCACCGTGCTCTTGTCGAACAGGCCGCGCGGCGACGCCTGCAGGACGAAGGCCTCGAGGTCTCCGTCCCAGAAGCTCGAGTGGATCACCTGCGCGCCGGAGCCGAGCAGCGACGAGATCTCCGCGTTGTACTGGCCGGCGAAGAGTTTGGGCATCTGCGAAGTCTTGATGTCGACGCCCGGGTCGATCTGCTGCATCGACGCGACAAAGTCGCCCCAGGAATCCTGCCCCCAGGCGTAGTTCTGGTTGACGCCGGCGATCGACTTCACCTTGCCCTTGACGTCGCGGACGAAGAAGGCCGCGCCGACGCTGTCCATGGTCGAGGTCGGCGAAGTGCGGAACACGTACTTGTAGCTCGCATCCTCGAAGATGCGCGGCGTGCCGCAGTCGAAGAAGTTCGTGAGCTTCTTCAGCTCCTCGGCGACCGGAGCGATGGCGAGGCAGCTGCCGCTCGAGATGTAGCCGATCACGACATCGACGTTGTGGCGCTGCACGAGGTTGCGGAACTCCGTGACCACGGTGGTCGTGGTGCCCGCTTCGTCGACCGGCACCATCTCGATCTTCGCCCCGCCGAAGCCGACTTTGTTGTAAGGCGCGGGCCCCTTCCCGGCGTTCAGCTCATCGACCACGAAATCGGCGGCGTTCTTCGCCGGCACGCCGAACGGCGACGCCGCCGGGCCGGAGAGGAACATCACGAAGCCGATCTTCACCGTTCCTTGAGCCAGGACCACCGCCGGCGCGAGCGCGACGGCGGCCAGACCCGCAATGGCGAGCTTCTTCAGTGCTTGCATTGGTTTCTCCTCGATGGTTTCAGATCTTCTAAGTGCGCCGCTCGTTCGCGGACGGCGGCGTCGGTTTCTGCGGCTCAGTTTGCAGCAGGAGCGAGCGGACGGTCAAGCCTTCGGTCGGTGGTCGAGGCGCGCCGCAATCCCTTCGAGTCCCGCGACCGCAGGATAGCGCTGCATCACCAGAGGATCGTGGCCGGGCACGATGAGATCCGGCGAATCTGCGAGCTCGCGCAGGCGCCGGTAGCCCTCGACCATCCGCCCGACGTCGAAGACCGCGGGAAAAGGCCGCCCCTCCTCCATGTTCGCGTAAAGATGCGACGCATCGGAGGCGACCACGATCCAGCCCGCGCGCGTGTGCACGCGTACCGCTTGCAGCCCTCTTGTGTGGCCGCCGATCCGGTGAAGCGACAGGCCGGGCGAAAGTTCGACGTCGCCGTCGTGGAAGCGCACGCGCCCCTCGTACACCCTGCGCACCATTCCCACGACCTCGTCCACTTCGTAGAAATGGCGGAAGAATTCGTTCGTCATGTGGCGGCCGGTCGCGAAGGACATCTCGTCGTCCTGGAGATGGAAGGTCGCGGACGGAAAGAGCTCGAAGTTACCGACGTGGTCGTAGTGCAGATGCGTAATGATCACGTCGCGGATTTTTTCGGGATCGACGTCGAGGCGCTTCAGGCTCTGCGCGACCGGCGTAGTCAATCTGCGGCCGCGCCGCTGTGCGACCGCCGCGTCGAATCCGGTGTCGATAACGACGGTGTGCTCCCTCGAGCGCGCGAGCCAGACGTAGTAATCGAGATTGCTTGCCGTCTCGTGCGGATCGCCGCCGATGAAGTTCTCGCTCGACTTGCGCTCGACGGTGCCGTACCTGATCGCGAAAACCTCGTAGTCCTCCATCAGCTCTTCTTCCCGAGTTCGGTTCCGGCGAGCCGCTCCCAGTGCTTCACCACCGCGGTGTGGTCGGCTCCCGGGCCGAGCACGGCCTGCGCTTCGGTCCACGCTTCCACGCATGCCTCTCCGAAAGGCGCGGGCGAGCCGGTCGCGCGGGCGACCTCGAGCGCGGTCTTCAGGTCCTTCACCATCAGGTCGAGCGAGAAGCCGGAGTTGAAGGCGCGCGAGAGGATGTACTGGTGGAACTTGTTCTGCGTCGAGTTGTTCATGCCGGTGGAAGCGTTGAGGATGTCGACCATCGCCGTCGGATCGATCCCGAAGCGCTGACCCGCAAGCACGGCTTCCGCCGCCGCGACAAGCCCGGCTGCGGACACGTAGTTGTTCAGCGCCTTCATCGCGTGCCCCGAGCCGAGCGGCCCGGTGAGGAAGATCTGCTTTCCCATCGCCTCGAGCAGCTTGCGGCAGCGCTCGATGTCGCTGTTGCTTCCGCCCGCCATGATCGACAGCATCCCATCGACCGCTTTCCTGACGCCACCAGACACCGGCGCGTCGATCATCGCTACGCCGCGTTTCGCGAGCTCGGCGCCGAGCGCGCGCGTCCCGACCGGAGACGAGGAGCTCATGTCGATGAGGGTACGCCCGGCAGTCATTCCGGCGAGCGCTCCGTTCGCGCCGAGCATCACGTCGCGGACCGCGTTTCCGTCGGGAAGCATCGTGATCACCGCATCGCAGCGCTCGCCCAAGGATTTCAGTGAAGGCGCGATCTCGGCGAAGTCGCTCGCCCGCTTCGATGCCTCCCGGCTGGAGTCGTACGCGAGCAACTTGTAGCCTGCTCGAGAGAGATTGCGCGCCATCGGCAGGCCCATCTGGCCGAGGCCGATGAAACCGACGAAGGACGGGGGCAATATCGGAACTGTGTTCATCCGGGTGCGCCCCGGAAGATACACCAGCGCGGGCGTTCGTGCCGCCCGCCCGCCTTAGCCGCCGAGAGACTTCTTCGCGCGAATCAGGACCTGTTCGAGCAGTTCGGCGCCGAGGTCCATCTCCTCGGTGCTGATCTCAAGTGACGGCGCAAGCGTAATCACGTTCTTGTAGTACCCACCGATGTCGAGAATGAGCCCCATCGTCCGCGACGCTGCGTGCAGACCCCCGTCCAGCCCGATCTGGAACATCCGGTCCGCGAGACGGCGGCTGGGCTTCACTCCATCCGCCTCGCACATCTCCATCCGCAGCGCAAGACCCAGGCCGTCGACCTCGCCGACCTCGCTATGCCTTGCCTGGATCTGCTTGAGCTTGCCGAGGAAATAGGCGCCCTTGTTACGTACCGAGGTTCCGTAATCGCCGTTACGCAGGATCTTCATTACCGCGAGCCCCGTCGCAGTGCCGAGCGTATTCGAGGAGAAGGTGGAGTGCGTCGAGCCCGGTCCGAAGACCGCCGGATTAATGAGTTCCTCGCGCGCCCAGATTCCCGACAGCGGGTTCATCCCGTTGGTGAGCGCTTTGGCGAACACGATGATGTCCGGCTGGACATCGAAGTGCTCCATCGCCCACATCTTTCCGGTGCGATAGAAACCCATCTGGATCTCGTCGTCGACCAGCAGAATGCGGCGCTCCTTGCAGATCGCCGCGAGCCGCTTGAAATAGTTCTTCGGCGGGATCGTGTAGCCGCCCGTGCCCTGGACCGCCTCGACGAAAAAGGCGCCGAACTCCGATCGGCCGGTCTTCGAGTTCCACGCCCCGGTGTACTCATGCTCGAAGAGACGCTCGAACTCCCCGACGCAGTAGTCCTCCGTCTTCTGCGCGTCCCCGGGGAACGGCGAGCGGAACACATAGGGAAACGGAATGAACTCCGCGCGGTCGGCGAATTCGCCGAAGGCCTCGCGGTAGCGGTACGAGGAGGTGATTGCGGAAGCCGCGAGGGTGCGTCCGTGGTAGCCGCCCTGGAATGCGAGCATATGTTGCCGGCCCGTGGCCTTGCGCACGAGCTTCAGCGCATCCTCGATCGCCTGCGACCCACCGACGTTGAACTGCACCCGGCCCTTCATGCCAAAGCCGCGCTCCACGCTTTCGCAGATCATCTCGGCAAGCTCGATCTTTTCGCGATGGAGATACTGGCAGGCAAGCTGCGGCAGCCGCTCCATCTGATCGCGCAGCGCCTTCATCACCTCCCCGTTGGCGTAACCGAGGTTGACGGCGGAATACCACATTTGCAGATCCAGGTATTCCCTTCCATGGAGGTCGTAGAGATAGCTGCCCTCGCAGCGCTCGAAGATCTTCGGCTTCTCGGCGTAGTGAACGGTGTCACCGTGCGAGCAATAGCGATTCTCCTTCTCGAGCAGTGCGAGCTCCTCTTCGTGAATGGCGGTGGCTCTCGGTCTGGCGTTCGGCATATTCATCGCGTTTAGCTCATATCAAATTTGTGGATCGGCAGAACAACGGATAACATCGGTAGTCTATAAATCACTCATATTCGTTCGCGTCCCTAGAGGCGCGGCATTTAAACCTTACAAATGGCTGTCGAATGGGCCTGGATCGGGCCACAACCCAGCGTTGAGCTTCCCGACCGCGGGACGTTTCTTCCCGGAGAAGGCAACTGCGTCGTCATGCTGCTGCACGGCCTCACGGGATCGCCCGCGGAGCTCGGCTATGTCGCGCGCTATCTTCAGAACCGCGGCGGCTACGCAGTCCACTGCCCGCGGCTCGTCAATCACGGGCAGCCGATCGGCGTTCTTGCGCGCACGAATTCGAAGCAGCTTCTCGAATCTGCGAGGGAGGGCTTTCGCGAGGCACGGCACCTCGCGCGCTCGCGAGGCGTTCCGCTTGTCATCGGCGGCCTTTCGCTCGGTGCCGTCCTGTCGCTGATCCTTGCAGCGGAGTTTCCCGATGACGTCGCCGGCGTCGCGTGTTTGGCGCCGACGCTCTTCTACGACGGCTGGAGCGTTCCCTGGTACCACAGGCTTCTTCCCCTCGCCCGCTACACGCCGCTCAAGCACTTCACCTACTTCCGCGAGGAAGAGCCGTACGGGCTGCGCAACGAACCTCTGCGCCAGAAGGTGGCTGCGCAGTACGGAGCGATGTCGCTGCGCGATCCCGGAAACGCGGCGGCAGTCGGCTACGCGCATTTTCCAGTGAAGCTCTTCTGCGAGATGCAGCGCCTTGTCGCACGGTGCAAGCGCGTGCTGCCCGACGTGACGACGCCGCTGTTTCTCGTCCAGGCCGAGAACGACGACGTAAGCGGCCCGAGAAACGCACGGTTCATCTTCGATCGCATCGGCTCGCCGCGGCGCGAACTGCTCTGGCTGAAGCAGTCTTACCACCTCGTATGCGCGGATCTCGAGCGCTCGGTCCTCGCGGAACATCTGCTCCGCTTCTGCCGGTCGTTGAGCCACGCCCACGGCGTGGCGCCTGAGAAGTCGAAACTCTATGCGTAACCCGGTTCTCTTCTTTGACTTCGACAACACGCTCACCACAGGCGACGTTCTCGACGAGCTCATCGAGAAATTCTCCCCGAACGATCGCTGGCGCGAATGGGAGCGCGCGTGGCTGGATGGCCGTCTCTCGGCGAAGCAGTGCCTGCAGCGCCAGGTTCGAAATATGCGTGCTTCACGCGAGGAGCTGTTCGAGCACTTGTCATCGGTGCACCTGGATCCGGCCTTCCCCGCGATCCTCCGCTGGGCTCGGCAGCGACGCGTCGAGGTGAGAATCGTGAGCGACAGCTTCCTTCCGCTCATACTTCATGTTCTTCGCTGCAACTCGATCGAAGGCGTCCCGGTGCACGCGAACGGCCTCGCTTTCTCCGGAAACCGGCTGATCCCCTACTTTCCCGAGCACGATCCCCGGTGCACCCGGTCCGCAAATGCCAAGGCCCGGCACCTTGCGCCGTATCGCGACCACACGATCGTTTTCGCGGGGGACGGACGCTCGGACCTCGACGCCGCCCTCGCGTCGGACATCGTGTTCGCCAAAAGTACTCTCGCGAACGAGCTGCGGGAGCGCTCGATTCCGTTCCATCCATTCGAGACGCTCCAGACGATGCTCGCTTTCCTCCAGGCGAGCGAGCCGTCGCACGATGTAAGACTCGTAGGCGGCGCCTAGGATCATTCGATCGCGCGCGCGATCAGGACCGCATTGCTGCCGCCGAACGCGAAGGAGTTGGACATCACGGTGCGCACCTTCACACCTTCGCGCCCGCGATTCGGAACGTAATCCAGATCGCAATCGGGATCCGGCGCCTGCAGGTTTGCAGTGGGCGGCACCGCGCCGCGCTCCATCGCCAGGACCGAAGCGATGAACTCCACCGCGCCGGTCGCGCCCATCAGATGCCCATGCATCGACTTGGTCGAGCTGACCGGGATCCTGGGTGCCCGCTCTCCGAAGACTCGTTTGATCGCCGCGGTCTCGACGATGTCGCCTGCGAGCGTCGCGGTGCCGTGAGCGTTGATGTAGTCGACCTCGTCCACTGCGATACCCGCGTCGGCAAGCGCCTGCCGCATGGTCGAGACCTGACCCTCGAGGCCCGGCCGGGTGAGATGCTCGGCGTCGCTCGTGGCTCCGTAGCCGATCAGCTCCGCGTACACGCGAGCGCCGCGCCTCTTCGCATGTTCGAAGCTCTCCAGCACCACCATGCCGGCGCCTTCGGCGAGCACCAGGCCGGTGCGATCCTTGGAGAACGGCCGGCACGATGCTGACGGATCTTCCGCGTTGGTGATCGCGAGCGTGCGTAACGCCTCCCAGGCGCGGATCGTGCCGAGCGTCAGCAGCGATTCCGCGCCTCCGGCGATCGCCGCGTCCACATAGCCGTGCCTGATTGCGCGGCAGGCCTCGCCGATCGAGATCGCGGAAGAGGAGCACGCAGTCGAATAGGTGACGTTCGGGCCCCGGAGGCCGTAGTCGATGGAGATGTTTCCCGCAGCCGCGTTATTCATCGCGCGTATCACAACGTGCGGCGCCAGGCGGTCCTTGCCGTGAAGGTAGATCTCCTCGTAACCCGACTCGACGGTGCGCGCACCGCCCATGCCGGTCCCGACGAAGGCGCCGGTGCGGCCTTTCAGGGATTCGGTCAATTCGATCGCGGAATCCTCGATCGCCTGGGCAGCCGCCTCGAGCGCGAATTGGCTGAAGCGGTCGAGCAACGCGAGCTTGGTTTTCGAGAAGCGCGCGGCCGGGTCGTAGTCGACCTCGCCGCCGATGTTAGCGACCAGCCGACCCGCGAAGTCCGAGGACAGCCTGCGAATCCCCGAACGCCCGGCCAAAAGATTGTCGAAAAATGCGTCACGGTCATTGCCAACGGGGCTCACTACGCCCATGCCGGTAACGACGACACGACGAGGATTCACTAAGCGCTACTTCGGCCTGCGCACCTGCTCGACGACCAGTCGGTCGACGAGATCGGCGATGTCCTGCACCGTTCGGAGAGGTACTCGCTCGTCGGGCATCTTGATGCCGAAGGTTTCCTCGATCTTAAACATGAGCTCGAGGACTGTGAGCGAATCGATGCCAATTTCCTCGAGTGGCCGGCCTGGATCGAGATCCTGGATCTTTACTTCGGCTTCGGTCGATATCAGCTGCTGTATGGTGTTTAGAGTGTCCACGATTTATGCGGCGACCGCCGCTTTTGGTACCGATGGTGCCACGTCTTCTGTGACGAAGCTTGCGGCCGAGCAAGCGGCCACAAACGAGCGACGAGATTTGCCGAATCCCGAAAAATCGGAGTCTACTTCGCGAGACTTTCATATCACTGACACTCGGTCCAATACTCTCTGTGGATCGCACAGCAGTAATTCTCATTTACGCCGGACGACGAATCACTATCACTCCTTGCGTATCCATACCTGGGTCCTGCCGAAGAGCAGCACACCGACGCAACCGCGGATCTCGAGCTCGCGGCCGCCGTCGATGAGGGCGATGCGGCACGGATAAGGCAGGAATTTTCGAAAGTGTCGGCAATAATCGGAACTATGCTAGCGTAGTTTCATGACGCCTCCCCGGTTCCTGCGCTTATGGTGCTCGCTTCTGATGTTTGGATTGCTGTTGCCGACGCGCGCGGGCGCGCAGGCGCAGGTTCCCGCGGCGAGTCCGGGCTGGTCCGGCACGGCGGGCGCTGCTCCCGTCGTCTTCCCGAAGTACGCCGGCGGAGAGGAACTGGAGGTGCTCCCTCTGCCGATATTGTTCGTAAGCTACGACGATGGGTTCTACGTCGACCTTTTCCGCGCGGGTGCCTACATTTGGGGCAGCGACGACAAGAAGAAAGGCGTGAGCATCGCGTTCGAGCCGCGACTCGGATTCCACGCGAGTGACGGACCCAGGCTCGCCGGGATGGCCACGCGCAGAGGCAGTCTCTCGGGCGGACCCACGTTCGACTGGGAGGGCGATGCAGGCGCGCTGAGCCTGGCTTATTTCTACGATCTCAGCAACGCGAGCCACGGGGGGTACGTCGACGTCCTGTTGAGCAGGCCGCTCGTTCATGACGATCTCTGGGATGCGTCCGGAACGATCGAGCTGGCGCGCCTCGATTCGAAGATCGTCAACTACTACTTCGGCGTGCCATCCTCCGAGGCGACACCGACGCGCCCGCTCTACGAGCCGGGCGCAACGACCAACGTCACGCTCTGGTTCACCGGCCAACGCAATCTAACCAAGCGATACGCGTTGATGTTCGGGGCGAACGTAATGCGGCTCGGCGCCGAGGCAGCGGACAGCCCGATCGTAGAGCGCAGGTACGTGCCGCTCGTTTACCTGGGCATCGGCATCAATCTCTGATGGCCCGTGCCATTCCCCTCAACCTCGTCGCCAGACTGGCGCTCGCCATAGGGCTTGACTCCGCGGTGCAGATCATTTGGAAAGTCGCGGCGATGCAGCTTCCCCATTCCGCGCCGCTGCCGTCGACGGTCGAAGCCGCGCTGCATCAGCCTATCTTCCTGCTGGTGGCGGCTTTGTTCGCGTGGCAACTGGTCAACTGGCTGAAGGTCCTCGAACGTTCCGACCTGAGTTACGCCCAGCCGATCACGTCGCTCAGCTTCGTGTCGGTGTTCGCGCTGTCCGCGCTCTTTCTGGGCGAGCACGTCGATGCACCGAAAGCGCTCGGGATCGCCCTGGTGATCGTCGGGGTGTGGCTCATCAGCGGCACCCATCACGACAGCCGAGCCGGCAACGCAGGTACGCAATGACGCAGACGGTCACGGGTGTGCTGCTGGTCGTCTTGTGCTCGATCATCGAGGGCATCGCGCAGACGTCGTTCAAGCGCTCTGCGCTCGAGACGCTTCGCAGGGCGCGTTGGCTCAGCGTGGGGATAGCGCTTTTTGTCGTTGAAGCGTTGATCTATACGATCGCGCTTCAGTTCGTCGAGGTCAGCACCGCTTTTCCGATCGGCAGCATCAGCTTTGTGGTCGTCACGATCCTTTCGAGGTACGTGCTCAATGAGCTGGTGACCGGCGTTCGCTGGATCGGAGTCGCGCTGGTCGTCGCCGGCGTGACGTTGCTTGCCGTGCACGCGTGAACGTCAGCGACTTTTCGGTGACGTTCGTCTCGTCAGCCGGGGAAATCGACCCTGCGCTCTGGGAATCGTGCTTCCCTCCCGAGATCGAGGGTCGCTGGTGGTACGACACGCTCGAGCGGTCAAAGCTCAGCGAGCAGTTCTCCTTCCTGTACGGCGTGATTCGGCGCAGTGGTGTCGCGGTCGGCATCGCGCCCGCCTTTCTGATGGACTTTCCCGTGTCGCTTGTGGCGCCCGACGTGCTGCTGCCGGCCCTGCATTGGCTTGGCCGCGCCGTTCCATCGGTCGTGCGTCCAAGGACCCTCTTCGTCGGCTCTCCCTGCGCCGACGAAGGCACCGTCGGGACGCTCGACGGAGTCGACAGGCGGGCGGCGCTGCTCGCCTTGCAGCGCGCGCTCCGCGAGCGGGCCCGCGCAGCCCGCGCGGTTCTGCTCGTCTGGAAGGACTTCGCGGAGCCCGACGCGGCGGACCTCGAATGGTTGGCTCATCGGGAGGGACTGTTTCGCGTCGTGAGCTTCCCGGGCACGATCGTCGACTTCACCGGGGGGCGCAAGGACGACTACTTCGCCAGTCTGACGCGCAAGCACCGCTACAATCTGCGGCGGAATCTCCGCACCAGTCGCGCGAATGTCGCGCTGCGCACGGAGATCATCCGTGCCCCCGGTCCGCGCGTTCTCGACGAGTTGTTCGGCCTTTTCCGGCAGACCTACGATAAGGCCACGACTCGCTTCGAAGAGCTCAACCGCGAGTTCTTTGCGGTTGTCGCGGAGCAGCCGCCTGCGCATTTCATCGCGCTGAGGGAGAACGCCTCTGACAAGATGGTCGCTTTCATGCTCTGCTTTGACCTGGGAAAGAAGATCATCAATAAGTTCGTTGGCTTCGATTACCGGCGGCCGCGCGAGTGGCTTCTCTACTTCCGGCTTTGGGACGCGGCAGTCGATTGGGCGCTGTCACGCGGTGCAACGTCGATCCAAAGCGGGCAAACCGGGTACGCTCCGAAACTCGAGATCGGGCATAGGCCGGTGCCTTTGTACAACTACTGTGCCCACCGCAATCCTGTCGTTCACAGACTGGCTGCCGCCGTCGCGAAACACATTGATTGGTCCACGCTCGACGATGATCTGGCGCGCCACGCCACCCTTCCCGCCGACGCCCGGCGTAACGATTCCTAAGGCGCGATTTCAGCAATCCCGGCCCGAGAACGTGCTGCCCGCGGTCAGGAGTTGACGCGGACGGAAAAGCCCGGCGCGCCACCCGCCTCTTGACGTATATCAAGTAGCCACCACGCGGCTCCCGTACAGTGGTCAGGCAGAGGAACGCGCTGGATGTACACGCTATCGTCGACATCGTGGCCGCGCCGGAGACACCGAGCGGTCGTATTCACCCGGCCGTTCTCTCGCCGCTTGGCCATCGGGATCGCCTTGGGTTACGGCATAGTGTGCGCCGGACTTTATGCGGCGCAGCGCTATCTCGTCTTCGAGCCGGATACGATCCTGCATTCGGCGCCGATCGACTACGCCTTCCCGGTGTACGACGTGAGCGTCGTCGCCCGTGATGATCCCCAGCGGGCCCTGCACGGATGGTGGATACCGGCATCCAATCCCCGCGCGACCGTAGTGCTCTACCTGCACGGCAACGACGGGAACGTCAGCACCCACATGAGTAACGTGACGCCGCTGCGCGAACTCGGTTACTCGGTGTTCATGATCGACTATCGCGGCTACGGCGCGAGTACTGGCGGATTCCCTTCCGAGCGCGGCGTCTACGACGACGCGCAATCCGGTTGGGACTATCTTGTACGCGAGCGCGGGGTGAGTCCCGCAAATCTGATCATCTACGGCCGCTCGCTCGGTGGCGCCATCGGGATCGAGCTCGCGTTGCGCCATCCCGAGGCGCGCGGCCTTATCGTGGAAAGCAGCTTCACTTCGATCCACGGCCTTAGCGAACGCGATGCACGCTACGCTCTGTTTCCCGTCGGACCGTTCCTCAATCAGCGGTTCGATTCCATCGCGAAGGTCGGTCGGCTTAAGCTGCCTGTCCTCTACATTCACGGCACCGCCGACACGATCGTCCCCATCGCAATGGGGAGAGCGCTCTACGACGCCACGCCGTCGGCGCGCGGCTTCATCCAGGTTCATGCGGCCGGTCACGACGACGTCGCCGCGCTCGGTGGCGCCAAGCTGAGTGGCGCGATAGCGCAATTCGTGGAAGACGCGGCGACGCTCGGTCAGCCGGGGACGGATCCCCGGCTGACGCCGGACAGCGCCCCATTCTCTAATTGAGATCGAGGCCCGGCAGCACCGGAGTGCCTTCCGCCCGGACGGCATCGAGACTCTGCGGGTTCAACCCCAGCGCTTTGAGGATGGTCGGCGCCACCTGCGCGGTTTCGACCAGGCTGGTCACCGTCCTGGCGGCGAATCTCGGGTTGGACACCAGCATCATGACGTTGGTGTCGTCCTGCGCAAAGCCACCATGCTCCGCCAGTTTCTTTGCGCTGCCGGTGTAGACGACACCGGTCTGCGGCTGCACGATGATATCGGGCGTGCGCGGGTCACTCATCGGCGGCAGACCGGGAGCGTCGAACATCGTCTGCAGCGAAGGTCCGTAGAAGATCTGGCCGACGCCGGCCTCCGCCGCGTTCGCCTCCAGGATACCGACGGCGCCCAGCGTGTCGCCGGAATTCGCGAGCCACAGCAGTGAGATGTCGTCCTGCGTCGGCCCGATTCCGTTCGGATTCGCCGGCGACTCGGAGAACGGAAGGTACGAGGCGATCAAGTCGGCGGGCGTCGTGCCGTTGTTGCCGCTGTGCCCGGGAATCGGGAAGAAGCGCTTTGGATCGACGGGCGACTGGCCGTGCTTGGCCGTCACGATCACGAGCGTCGATTCCGACAGACCCTGGCGCCTGAGCTCCGCGATCATCTTGCCGATTGCGGCATCCACGAACACGATCTCCTCACGCAGCGGCGCGGTCGGCGTGCCTGCAGCGTCGGCATAGCCGCCGATGATCGTCTTGTTTTCGATCAGCTTCTGACCGACGCTCACGGACTGGAAGTTCATGCCGAACAGGTTGGGCGCCGGCGCGCG
>Ga0187773_10000716_pt1 | contig 13271 bp, 14 predicted proteins | sample 0216_BV02_MP05_1_FD_133133 | JGI IMG/M metagenome (GOLD analysis project Ga0187773, IMG submission 133133) | Tropical peat soil microbial communities from peatlands in Department of Meta, Colombia - 0216_BV02_MP05_10_MG | ecosystem: Environmental > Terrestrial > Soil > Wetlands > Peat | place...
CGGCCTGACTGCGACTCACATCCATCAGCACTGTCATCATTTGCGGCACGGTGTCATCGTAGGAAAAGCCCGCGTCCCACCCGTCTAACACGAACTGCACCGCGAGCGCCGCAAGAATCACGCCCAGCACGCGGCTCACGACGTTGGCACCGGTTTCGCCCATGAACCGCATGATGCGTACCGAGAACAGCAGCGAGACCAGGGTCAGCGACAGCACCACGAGCACAACCGCCAGCACCGTCCCGATCACCATCGGGTCGTCGCCCTGGTCACCGACCATCAGCAGCACCGTCGTGAGCGCGCCTGGACCCGCGATCAGGGGAATGGCCAGCGGAAATACGGAAATGTCTTTTTTCGTTTCCGCTTCGCGCTGCTCTCGTTCGGTCGTGGAGCGCAAGCCCGAATGGCGGGCGAAGACCATGTCCACCGCGAGCAGAAACAGCAAAATCCCGCCGGCAATTTGGAACGCCGGCATGCCGATGCCGAGGATGTTCAGCAGGGTATCTCCGGCGAGCACGAACGCCACCAGGATCGCGCCGGCGATCAAGGTCCCGCGAACGGCGGCGCGGCGCTGTCCCGTCGGCGATTCGCCGTAGGTTAACGAGGCGAAAATCGGTGCCAGTCCGACGGGATCCACCACCACCAGCATCACGATCAACGAATTCAGGAACAGATCAAGCACCGCCGCGCCCCGCATCAAGAAGGATTCCAACTTTACCTTGTGTGGAGCCGTCCGCAAAGTAACGGCCTGGATATGCAGGGGAAACCGCCGTGGCAAAAAAATGCCGCCGTCCAATACCAGACCGCCAGGGAGAAGTGGCGGTCGTGCGGAGACACCGGAGCGGCGGCTTGCCTTAGAAGGCAAATACGCGCGTAAGTATGACGGCTTTTACGCCTCCCACATTGACGTAGATCAAGAGACCGGCGGATTGCGGCGATAAAATGAATTTAATTTCGGAATCGGACGGGGCATATGCCATGACAGTGGGAACCGTGTGCAATCGCGACGTCGTTTTCATCCACCGGGGCGGCTCCATTCCCGAGGCCGCGCGCCTCATGCGTGAATATCACGTGGGCGATCTGATCGTCGTCGATGAGAAAACCGGCAAGCGCGTGCCGGTCGGTATCGTCACGGACCGCGACATCGTGCTCGAGGTCATCGCCGAAGGCGTCAGCCCGAACGACGTCAGCGTTGGCGATATCATGAGCCCGGAGCTCGTCACGGCACGGGCGGGCGACGATCTTCTGGAAACGATCAAAATAATGCGCGCCAAGGGCGTCCGGCGCCTGCCGGTGATTGACGATGACAATGAACTGGCCGGTATCCTGTCGGTCGATGACTTGATCGACCTGTTTTCCGAGCAGATCGCCGATCTCGCGCGGCTGATCGCCCGCGAGCAGACGCGTGAACGAGACAGCAGGAAATGAGTCGTGGCGATCGGGCGATGAAGACTGGCGTTTGGCGGCGTCGCGCGCGCGTCCGATGCGTTCGGCAGTCACCGGGTTCGAGGAGACGAAAGCAAGCGCGCGTGCGGCGTTTTGTTGCTGGCGGGTGAGGCGTTCCATCAATGTCGCGAACGCCGCCGGCGACATTCCGCGTTTCCGCAAAAGCTGAAACGCAAAATCATCGGCCTCAGCCTCGAACTCGCGCGAGTACCTGGCCTGCGCCGGCACCGGCACCGCCGGCAACCCGGCCAAGGCGATGCCGAGTGAGGGGGCATCGGCGGTGACCGCGGCCCCCGTGAGTACCTTGCCGCGGCGAGCTGTCGTTGATCGGAACCAAGATTCGGCTATGGCGACGCCAGCCGATCGGCCAGGCGAGTGGTCTCGGGCAGACGATACTTGGTCGTGCAGCGCAACACGTAATCTATGGCCGTATCCAGGCTTACGCGATGACCAATGGAAACATAAAGTGGTTTCACGTCATCACGGGTCCGCAGCACTGCGCCGATCACCTCGCCGGCGTCCATCAGAGGGACCCAGGCGCCTTTCACCTTCGGCACCATGCCGTGCGTGCCGACGAGCCGCGATTTGGCGACACCGATGCTGGGGATATCGGTCAGTACGCCGAGATGGCAGGCGATCCCGAAGCGGCGCGGATGCGCGATACCCTGGCCGTCGCACAAAAGCAGATCCGGAGCATCCCGCAGCTTTTCCAGCGCCGCCAGCACGGCGGGCGCCTCGCGGAACGACAGGAACCCCGGCACATAGGGAAACCGCGTCGGCTGCCGCGCGATCGCCTGCTCGCGCGGTTCGAGACCGGGGAAATCCAGCACGACGACTGCCGCGCGGGTGACGGCGCCGGCCCGCTCAAAGCCCACGTCGACACCTGCGACCGTTTCCACGACGCCGAGTTTGTCACCGGCGATCACTTTGCCGCGCAGCGACTCCTGCAACGCGCGCGCCTGCGCCACATCGGTGGGCCATGGCTGTGAAGAAGAAGATATTCTCAATCCGGATCCCCTCCTCGGGCAGATTGCGTTTTATCATGATCGCTGGATAATGTATCGCCACCCGCTGGCCACGATTCGGCCTCGGAGGCCGTGGAGCCACCAGGCAACACGGCTCGGTCAACACTGACGAAGGCCAAGCCCCTAAAACATAAACAAGGTAGAGCAAGATGTACGAATGTCCGCATTGCGGCGAACCGGCCGTTACGGTGACGCAAAAAATTTTATTGGGACCCGGCGTATCGGTCGCCTGCCGCTCGTGCGGCAAAACCGTCAGGATCACATATCCCGCGTGGCTGAAGGCCGCGCTTCCCGGCGCCACCATCATGGTGGCGGCGCTGTTTGTCGATTCCGAACTGCTGGTCTACGGGCTGAGCCTTGTCGGCCTGGGCCTGATGATCGGTCTGCACTTGCGGTGGGTGCCGCTGGTCAAGGCGCCATAGCGGGGCGGCGCGCAAAACGCTGGCGCTTAACCCCCGCTTCCTGTATTGTGCGCCCCGGCTGAACGATTCAGACGGTGGTTGACGTCTGATCCGGCCTTTAGGTTCATCGATCTCTGACCCTCCTTCTGGTTTCAGCTCCCTCTGGAATTTCAGCAATAAAACGGTTGGCGACGATGTGTTCTGCGCCAGCAGTTTTGTTGCCGCCAACCCTTATGCGGGTAAATGGCTGCGCTTACCTGCAATGCGCAGGGACGCGCAAGTGTCGCTCACAATAGGCGCCCGATCTACGGGTCCAAGGATGTCGTGAGCGACCATGCGTCCTTTTACCCGACATTAAGGAATCTTCGTGACTTTTGAAAAATTAGCGTTACACCCTTCGATCCTCATGGCACTTGCCGAGAACGGCTATGCCACGCCCACGCCGATTCAGGCGCAGGCGATCCCCCAGGCGCTCGCGGGCCATGACCTCATGGCCTCGGCGCAGACCGGCACTGGCAAGACCGCGGCCTTCGTGCTGCCATCGCTGCAGCGCCTCAGCACGCCGTCGGCGAAAAAGTCGCGCGGCCCGCGCGTGCTGGTGCTCACGCCCACGCGCGAGCTCGCCAACCAGGTGACGGATGCCGCCGCCAAGTACGGCCGGCACATGCGCTTTCGCATCGGCAGCATAGTCGGCGGCGTGCCGTATCCGCCGCAGATGCGGCTGCTGTCGCAACCGCTCGACATTTTGGTGGCGACACCGGGACGGCTGCTCGACCACATGGAGCGAGGGCGCGTGGATTACTCGCGCCTCGAGGTGCTGGTGCTCGATGAGGCCGACCGCATGCTCGACATGGGTTTCATCCACGCGGTGGAAAAAATCGCCGCGGCCACGCCCGGCACGCGCCAGACGCTGCTGTTTTCGGCCACGCTGGAGGGCGGCATCGCCAAGCTCGCAGGCTGCCTCTTGAAGAACCCGCAGCGCATCCAGATGGCGACGGTCCAGGAACGGCACGAGCATATTGAACAGCGCCTGCATCACGTGGACGACGGCGCGCACAAGCACCGGCTGCTGACGCACCTGCTGGACGACATCAACCTGGACAAGGCCATCGTGTTCACCGCCACCAAGCGCGGGGCCGACCGGCTGGCGCAGACCCTGTACGCCAAGGGCCATCCCGCGGCGGCGCTGCACGGCGACATGAACCAGAGCCAGCGCAATCGCGCCATCACCCACCTGCGCTCAGGCCAAGTGCGCCTGCTGGTGGCGACCGACGTCGCCGCCCGCGGCATCGACGTCAGCGGCATCACGCATGTCATCAATTTCGATCTGCCGAAGAACGCCGAAGACTACGTCCATCGTATCGGGCGCACCGGTCGCGCCGGCGCCAAGGGCATCGCCATCTCGTTCGCCGCGCCGGCCGAGCTCGCGCAGCTGCGCGATATCGAGCGTTACACCCGCCAGAGCATCCCGGCGCATGTCGTGCCCGGTCTGGAACCGAAATTCCAACCACGGCCGGCGAATCATCCGGGTCATCGCCGCCCGGGCGGCGCCGGCGGGCGTGACAACCGCCAGCGTCAGGGCGCGTTCGGCAAACCGACCGGCCGCGGCAGATTGCACGCCTCCCCCGAGCCCCGGCACCACTTCCGGGGCAAAGGCGGCGAGGGCGGGCCAAAACACGGTCATGACCGGTTCGCAACCGGCGCCGAAGGCTACCGTGGCCCCGGCCGGCCTCAAAAATCCAGGGATAAATAGCATCGGTCCTTGCCGTTTTTTCAAACCCAAGTTCGTTGGAGTTGGCGGGCGCTTGGACACGGCCGGGTACAGGCGTAATATTCTCCGCGGATGCCGATACGGGGTCATGCGACCCGTCCTTTAATTGATTTGTCATCGCCAAGGAACTTGGTTCACGCCCGATCATTCGCCTATCCGGCCGCGCGCTTTCCGATCCAACGTGTCACGGAAAAAGCGCTGTCTCACGATGCCCTACCCTCTCATCTCAGGAGTTAAATATGAATATTTTCGTAGGAAACCTGTCGCGCGACGCCACCGAGGAAGACTTGCGAACCGCGTTCAGCGCTTTCGGGCAGGTCAGCAAGGTGACCATTCTGAAGGACAAGTTCACCGGCGAACCGCGCGGTTTCGGTTTCGTCGAGATGCCCGTGAAAACCGAGGCGCAAGCGGCGATCAACGGCATGAACCAGAAAGATCTTAAAGGTCGCGCATTGAACGTGAACGAGGCGCGTCCCAAGACCGAGCGTCCCGCTGGTGGCGGTGGCGGCGGCCGCGGCGGTTGGGGCAATCGCAGCGGTGGTGGCGGTGGTGGTGGCGGTTATCGCAGTGGTGGCGGCGGCGGTGGGCGCCGCTGGTAACAGCGCACCTCTCTGGCGAAATTTGATCTTCTCTTCTTCGTCATCTCAATTGGCGTAACGAAACGGGGCACCGGGCGGCGGTCTTGAGGCCGCCCGGTGCGACCCCCGGTTGCCGGACCGGGGTCGGGCGGTTGACTCGTGCACACGCACTCACGATCGATGTGAGCAGAATCAGGATATGTCAGATCAGGAAAGTAACGGCGCGTCGCTTCTTACCCTGACCCGCGCCGCACGCCTCGTGGGAGTCACACGCGCCGCACTGCAGAAAAAGATCAAAAACGGCGAGCTACCCACGTTCGAGGGGATGGTCAGGCCCGATGACCTGGTACGGGCCTACCCCGAAACCCGGCTGGCCGACGACACGGCGCTGGAACGGTTCTCCCGCATCAAGGATGACGCCTTTGCGCACCGTCTGCGTGAACGCATCCTGCCCGAACCCGAAGTACTGGCCGAACGGCTCGCGGGACTGGGACGGGAACTGGCGAAGACCCGGGCCCGGGTAGAGCGCTACAAAACCATCACCGACTGGCTGTACGAAAAATTCAGCGAGTACGAAAATAACGGCGGCCGCGAAATCAGGGACGTGATGGGTCCGCTCAAGCTGTGGCTGCGCCATGAACTGGAGAAGGAATCGCGTGATGAGAGCCTTCAGTCATTCGTCGTCAAGGAAAGTTTTCTTCGTCTCATGACCGCCCAGGTCCGCCTGCTGCCGAGCCGCCGGGAATTTTTCGTCGAAGGCTCGGACACCATCCTCGACGCCGCGCTCCGCGCCGGCATATCGCTGCGCTACGGTTGCAGCAACGGCAATTGCGGCCAATGCAAGGCGCGGATCATTTCCGGGAAGACCCTTGCGGTACGGCATTACGACTACGCCTTCGCCGAGGCGGAAAAGAACATGGGTTACGTGCTGCTGTGCTCGCACACGGCTGTCTCCGATCTCGAAATCGAGGCACACGAAATCGGCGGCGCACGGGACATTCCAGCGCAACAGATCGCCGCGCGCGTGAAGAGCCTGGAACCGCTGGGCGAGCACATGATGCTGCTGCACCTGCAGACACCGCGGACCAAGCGCCTCCAATTCCTCGCTGGCCAGTCGGTGCGGCTCGAAGTCGGCAACGGCGCGGAGGCGGATTACCCGGTCTCCAGCTGCCCTTGCGACGACCGTAATCTGCAATTTCACATCCGCCGCGTCGCGGGCGACCGGTTCACGGATTACGCGTTCCGCAAGCTCAAGAGCGGTGACATTGTTTCGCTCGCAGGCCCGAAGGGCGAATTCACGCTGAACGAGGAGTCGCCGCGCTCGCTGATTCTTTTTGCTCACGGAACCGGGTTCGCGCCAATCAAGAGTCTGATCGAGCACGCGATGGCGCGCGACGTGGCCGAATCCATGTACCTCTACTGGTTCGCCGCTCAGGACGGACATTACCTCAACAACCTGTGTCGTGCCTGGGCCGATGCCCTCGACAATTTTCACTACAGTCCGCTCACAATCGGGCCGGCAGGAATCGCGCCGGCGCTGCAGCAGGTCGCCCGGGAACATCCCGATCTCGCCGCGTTCGACGTCTACGCCGCCGGACCTGAACCCTTCCTGACCGCGGCCGGGAAATTCCTGCGCGATCTACGCCTCCCGGAAGATCAACTCGTCACGGAACGTCTGGAACGCTGATCTCCGTCAGAGATTTTCGATCGCCACGGGCTCGACAGCGTCCGCTGGCGTAAAACCGAAAAGCCGCGAATAGAAGTAGAGCTCAGCCTCGAGGGTGCGCCGGATATTCTCGGCGCGCCGGAAGCCGTGCGCTTCGCCCGCGAGCGGCACATAGGCAACCGGGACGCCTTTGGCACGCAGCGCCGTCACCATCTTCTCCGTCTGGTCCGGCGGCACCACCTTGTCTTCCAGTCCCTGAAAGAAAATCACCGGACAGGACATCCGGTCCACGTGATGTATCGGCGAGCGCTCGCGGTAGCGATCGCGGTCTTCCGGATAGGAGCCAATCAGGCGATCGAGGTAACGCGCCTCGAACTTGTGCGTGTCCGTGGCGAGCGTCTCAAGATCGCTCACGCCGTAATAAACCGCGCCGGCGTGGAACACGTCGTGAAACGTCAGCGCGCACAAGGTTGTGTAACCGCCGGCGCTGCCGCCGCGGATCGCAAGACGTTTTTCGTCCGCCAGTCCGCGAGCGACCAGGTAGCGCGCCCCGGCGATGCAATCGTCGACGTCGGTCACGCCCCAACGGCCCTCGAGTTGGCGACGGTAGTCCCGCCCGTAACCCGTCGATCCGCGGTAGTTCACGTCGAGCACGGCGAACCCGCGGCTGGTCCAGAACTGAATTTTGAGATTGAGCGTGCCCGACGTCGCCGCCGTCGGTCCGCCATGACTCAGCACCAGCAACGGCGGCTTCTCGCCCGGCGGCTCCCGGAAGCCGGGATTATTCGGCGGATAATAGAAAGCATAAGCCCTGGCGCTGTCCGTCGTCGGGTATTCCATCGCCTGGGGCACGGATAGGTGCGCCGGATCGAGTTCGTCGATCATGGAGCGACGCAGGATCGCATGCATCTGTCGCGCCGGGTCCCACTGCACGACCGCAGGCGCCAGCGTCGGCGCGGCGCCGATAAGAACCGCCTTCCCCTCGTGGGCGGTCATCGAGCCGATGTCGGTAAACGGAATGTCGATCGAGTTGAATTGCCGCGTCTCGGGGTCGAGCACACCGGCGCGCCACCTTCCCCCGCTCTGGAAAGCGCACACGATTTGCCGCGCCGACAGAAACGCGTACGTGGACATACCGAACGTCCATTGTGGCAGGCCGAATTCCGCCGGCATCGGCGCCAGCGCCTCGATGCGCCCGTCGATCCAGCGATAGAGATTCCACCAGCCGCTGCGATCGGAAACGAAATAAAGCGTCCCGTCGGGCGCGAACGCCGGCTGGAACAGCGATTCGTCGCGGCCGCCGGCAATGCGTCGCGGACTATCCAGCATTCCCCTAGCGCCGACATCCGCCAGCCACAGCTCGCAACCGTCCCATGGCATATCCGGGTGATTCCAGCTGAGCCAGGCAAGTCTGGAACCGTCAGGACTCAGACGGGGGGAGGCGTAAAAATCATTGCCCGCCGCCAGCGTCCGGATTTCGTGCCGCTCGGTGAGATCGATCGACACCAGGGTATTGACCGGCTCGACGCCGGCCGCATGATCCTCGCATACGCCGATCAGTCGTCGGCGCCAGCGATCGACGATGATATCGGCGTATCGCCGCGGGACGTCCGGCGTGATCGCCGCGGGCGCGGCACCGGGGGCCTGCCGGTACAAGCGTTGGTCGCTGTCATTGCTGAAATAAATGATGCCGTCGGCGATGGTGAAGGCGCCCCCGCCGTACTCGTGCACGCGCGTGCGCGCGTTGAATCCCGCGGGCGTCATGTCCTGAGTGGCGCCATCGCGGAATCGCACGATCACCTGTCGCCCGCCTTCGGCCGGACGCGACTCGCTCCAGTAGACATCGCCGGCGTCGATCGCGATCTGACCGAGTCCGACCGAACCCTGCGCGAGCCGGTCCGCGGTGATCGGCGACTTCCACGAACCATACGGCGCGATGACCGGAGCGCGACTCACTCGCCGAGGTGCACTACGATCCGGCGCGGTCCGCCGCGATGACGGTGCTCCCAGAGATACACTCCCTGCCAGGTTCCGAGAGCAAGCCGCCCGCCAGTCACCGGAATGGCGAGATGCGTCGCGGTCAGCGCCGACTTGATATGCCCCGGCATGTCATCCGGTCCTTCGTTCCGATGGGTGTAGAGCGGATCGTCTTCCGGGACCAGGCGATTCAGCCACTGCTCGAGATCGCGCCTGACCGCGGGATCGGCGTTTTCCTGGATCAACAGGCTGGCCGAGGTGTGCTGCACAAACAGCGTGCACAGTCCTTCCTCGATGCCGGACTCGCGCACCAGCGCGTCCAGGCGCTCGGTAAATTCATGCAGTCCCTGGCCGGGCGTGGTGACAGTCAGATGTTTAATCACGATGAAAAACTGGAACTTATGAGAAAAACAAAATTAATCGCCAAGACGTCAAGGGATTCGGGTCAAGATCTCTTGCTTTCTTGGCGACCTTAGCGTCTAGACGCGCACCTTCCCTGGTGCGCATCCTTTCACGGCGCGCCGCAGCGCGCCCAATATTGCTCTCGGCGAAATTGTGCCGGTTCACAATCATTTTATTTTCTATCGCTGTGGCCGAGGTCCTTGCCCGGCGCGATGCGGTCGCGCAACAGCTGCTTGATGTCCTTGGGTTCGGGGAAACGCCCGGCGTCCTTCTTGTTCCATAAGCGCTCGCCGTTCAGGCGCACCTCGAAAATGCCGCCGGTCCCGGGCACGAGCGCCACCTCGCCAAGCTCGTCGCCGAAGGTCATGAGCAATTCCTGCGCCACCCACGACGCACGCAAGATGAAGCGGCATTGTCTGCAATACTCGATTTCGACGCGGGCTTTACCGGAATTCATGATTCTTGGCACAGGTAACGTGCGTTTCAGTATAAGCCGGGACGGCGGAATTTGTCTCGCCGGCGCCGGAAATCACCGCCGTTTGCGCGCAATACAAACACGTGTGACTCATCCCCAAAGTGCGCTATAGTGCCGCCTCTTGATTATCTTTGTTCGAGGAAAATCCCGATGAAGGCAGCTCCCGGCATGGTGGTCTCCATGCACTACACCCTCACCGATGACAGCGGCGACGTGCTTGATTCCAGCCGCAGCGGCGAACCGTTCAGCTATCTGCACGGTCACAACAACATCATTCCGGGCCTCGAAAAAGCTCTGGAAGGAGTCGAGACCGGCTTCAAATCCAAGGTTACCGTGGCGCCGACCGACGGCTATGGCGAAAAAAATCCGGAAGCGATCTTCGAAGCGCCGCGCGAACACTTCCCGCCCGACATGAAGCTCGAAATCGGCGCACGCGTCTATGCCGACGGACCGAACGGTCCGATCACACTCACCGTCGTCAAGCTCACCGACAACGGCGCCGTACTCGACGCCAACCATCCGCTCGCCGGCAAGACCCTGCACTTCGAAGTGGAAATCACCACGGTCCGAACCGCCACGGCCGAGGAGCTCGCGCACGGGCACGTGCATGGCGAAGGCGGTCATCAACACTAGCCGCCGGATCCCGTGGCGAAGGGCAACCGGCGCTAGCCGCTGGCCGGCATGACGGAGACGCTCGACTTCGCCCTGAGTCTGGAACACGTTCAGGACTACGAGTTCCGTCTGAAGTTCGACTGGCCGAATCTTCCCGATCTGATCCGGGATGAACCTGGGCCGCTCGGCTAACAGCGCGGCCCCAACGCTTCGCGTCTGCTCGCCGCAGCGGTCGCGAATTGTCTGAGCGCAAGTCTGCTGTTTTGTTTGAGCAAGGCACACGCGGCGCCGCGCGGAATGCATACTGCCGTCACCGGTGCGCTGACGCGCAAAGACCAGGGTCGGCTGCGCATCGACAATCTGGACGCGGTCATCACCCTCGAGGGTGCGCCCGAAATAGCGGGACGGTTCCAGCGCTGCGCCGGTCTGTTCGAGGATTACTGCGTCGTCACTCAAAGCGTGCGCCAGGGCGTTCCGGCGCGCGTGACGATTTTAAACGGCTCCGGAGAAACACCGTTTCAGGACTGACCGCGCATCAGGACAATCGCACGGGTTGTTCGTCGGCGATACCCAGCACCTTGCCCGCCACCTGGAACGCCTGCTCGCAAAACGCATCGAGATCAACCCAGCGGTCCGACGATTCCAGTTCCTCGTCGAGGTTTGGTGCAATCACGCGCAGGCGGTGTGAACCTTCCTGCGCGCGGCTGCGCGGATTTTCCTCCGCCGTCACGTAAAACCCGGGTTTGTTTTCGCCCTCGCGCACAAGCGCCAAAATATACCGATACTTCACGGAATCCGCACTTTCGATATCGCTCAACACGACCCCGCTGTATTCAGCGAACTGGTAACGGCGCTGTGGAATCGCAGTCTGGATTTTCGGTGCCTGCATGGATTATCCTCCGGGCCATTCGCCTGCCCCAGCGAGGGTGGTTCACCGCTGTTATAACACAGGACGCCCGCGCTGATCCGGGCCGCATGCGCTGGCCGCAACCGCCGGCAAATTTTCGTACCGGCAAAACCGGGCCGGGCGCCCTTTAATTTATGTCAGGACGAACGAGCGAAGCGAGTAGGGCTTCCTTAAACAAGGATTACGCCACCTTAGGAGAATGTCATGACTGTCCCAAAGACCGTGGTACTGTCGGCCATGCTGCTGATAGCGCCCGCATTGGCGCTGGCCGCCGAACCGCCGGCGCTCAACCAGGCGAACACCGCTTGGATGCTGATCTCTTCGGTCCTCGTGCTGTTCATGACCATTCCGGGCCTCGCCCTTTTCTACGGCGGCCTGGTGCGAACCAAGAACGTCTTGTCGGTACTGATGCAGTGCTTCGCCATCACGTGCATGGTCTCCATCATCTGGGTGCTGTTCGCCTACAGCCTCGCCTTCGGCGATGGCGGCGCCAACAACGCCTGGTTGGGCGGCCTGTCCAAGGCGCTGCTGGCGGGCATCGGCGCGAACACGCTTAGGGGCGATATTCCCGAAACAGTGTTCGCCATGTTCCAGATGACGTTCGCGATCATCACACCGGCGCTCGTGGTCGGCGGTTTCGCCGAACGCATGAAATTCTCGGCCATGTTGCTGTTCAGCCTGTTCTGGCTTGTCTTCGCCTACGTTCCCGTGTGTCATTGGGTCTGGGGCGACGGCTGGCTGCAAAAGCTGGGCGTCATGGACTTCGCCGGCGGCACGGTCGTGCATGTCAACGCCGGCGTGGCGGCGCTGATGGCGGCCCTCATGCTCGGTCGGCGAAAAGGCTTTCCGGAAATGGCGATGCCGCCACACAACCTCACGATGACAGTCATCGGCGCCTGCATGCTGTGGGTCGGCTGGTTCGGTTTCAACGCCGGCAGCGCGCTCGCCGCCAACGGCACCGCTGGCATGACCATGATGGTCACCCACATCGGCGCTGCCGCCGGTTCGCTCACCTGGATGTTCTGCGAATGGATACGTTTCGGCAAACCCTCGGTGCTGGGCATCGTCACCGGCATGGTGGCCGGGCTTGGAACCATCACCCCGGCCTCCGGCTTCGTCGGTCCGCTCGGCGCGCTCGCGATCGGCGTGACTGCGGGGCTCGCCTGCTTCTTCGCTACCAATTATCTGAAGCGCTCGTTGCACATCGACGATTCGCTCGACGTGTTCCCGGTACATGGCGTGGGCGGCATCATCGGCACGACGCTCACCGGCGTATTTGCCGCCACGACCCTCGGCGGCGTCGGCTTCGCCGACGGCGTCACGATCGGTAAGCAGGTCATGGTCCAGCTCACCGGGGTGCTCGTCACCGGCATCTGGTCCGGCGTGGTGTCGTTCGCGCTGCTCAAGGCGATCGACGCGGTCGTGGGCTTGCGCGTGACGATTGAACAGGAAACCGAGGGGCTCGACACCGTGCTGCACAACGAGACGGGCTACAACCTGTAACCGGGGGCCGCCATTACCCTCGAAGCGGGCGCTCATGCTCCCGCTTTTTTCATCAGACGTCGCGTCAGGGATTGTTCATGACTATGACCGCAACCCCGGCGAACACCAGCATGCCACCGAGGACCGCGCTGATGTTGAGGTGCATATCGCGAAACAACACGAACGCGAACAGCGCCACGAAGACCGGGTAGGATATTTCAATCAGGCTCGCGAGCGTGGCGTTCTTGCCGGAGATGGACAGGAACAACAAGACCGAACCGGCCAGACTGGTCAGCGCCGGGGCCAGAATCTGTGCCCGGGCGCCCACGTCCATGGCCCGCCAGACGACTAAATCGGCGACGACGGTGCGCCAGGAAAACAGCGCCACGAGGATAATCGGCGCCGCCGTCAGCAACAGCACGGAAACCAGCGATACCTTCTTGAGCGCGTGATCCACGAGGGGATAATGGACGCCCCAAACGAGCGCGGCGCCGAGGGCGGCGGCGTACCAGGGAAGTTGCACGATTCA
>Ga0187773_10000718_pt1 | contig 13269 bp, 9 predicted proteins | sample 0216_BV02_MP05_1_FD_133133 | JGI IMG/M metagenome (GOLD analysis project Ga0187773, IMG submission 133133) | Tropical peat soil microbial communities from peatlands in Department of Meta, Colombia - 0216_BV02_MP05_10_MG | ecosystem: Environmental > Terrestrial > Soil > Wetlands > Peat | place...
GCTCTCCCCTCACCAGCGCGCTCGGGGCACTTGTCACTGGAAGAGGTTCTCGCTCGTCGCCGTTCCGTGCGAGAGTTCTCCGATAGGCCGCTTTCAGATCAGGACCTTTCGCAGTTGCTCTGGGCGGCGCAAGGTGTCACGCACCCCGAAGGTCTGCGTACGGCCCCGTCTGCCGGCGCTCTTTATCCGCTGGAGCTCTTTCTCGTCAGTGCCACGGGGTTCTACCGTTACGATGCCCAGCGTCATGAATTACGGCGCCGATCCGAACGCGACCTGAGGCCTGCCTTGTATCGAGCGGCGCAGGAGCACGCCCTCCGGGAAGCGCCAGCAGTGTTCGTCATCACAGCCATCTATGAGCGCACGGTGCGGGAGTATGGCGTTGCTCGCAGTCCACGCTATGTGCATATGGAAGCTGGTCACGCAGCGCAGAATCTGTTGCTGCAGGCGTCGGCCCTCGGACTGGGAGCCGTGCCCATCGGAGCGTTTCACGATGCTCAAGTTCAGAAGGTGCTTGGGTTGCCGGCCGAAGAGCAGCCGCTCTATCTGATACCGACAGGACACGCTCGCTCAAGACCACGCTGATGGGGCTGGATGGCAACCCCAAGACGCTAGGGCTTCGGAGGAGTCTTCGTGATGTGCTTCTCGCTAGCTGGAGAGGAAGAACGGCGCGCCGCTATTGGCCCGACCGAAGGGCTGCCGTACACAATGAAGAAGGCCTTCGATCCATCAGCAGGATTCGAGCCCATCGCTGCGCCTGGCCCCCACGACTGGCTGGCCAATCATCTCGAGTCCGGCCAGACGGCAGAGGAGTTTGTCCGCTCTCGGCCGAAGCGTCCCGACACGCGTCGCCGCACGATCTACCTCCAGCCGCTAGACGAATTTCCTACCGGCTCCGGCCCTTCTCCTGAGACTCTCAAGCTCTTTGCGAAGGCTTTCTTCACAATGGAAGTTCGCATCCTTCCGGTTGTCCACCTCGACTCGTCCAATATCCGGAGTCGCATACACCCCGGCACCGGACACCGTCAGTTCTTGACTGGAGACATTCTGAAGTTGCTGGCACGAAGACTGCTTCCAGGCAGCTACTGCCTTGTGGGCATTACGCTCCATGATCTCTACCCAGATCCCTCGTGGAACTTTGTTTTCGGTGAAGCACTGCCGGAAAAGGGTGTTGGGATCTACAGCTTCGCCCGTTACGATCCTCTGTTCTACGAAGCAAAGGCTCCCGGCCGCGAGCCATTGATGCTGCGCAGGAGCTGCAAGGTGCTGGCGCACGAAACCAGCCACCTCTTCGGCATAGCACACTGCATCTACTTCCGCTGCCTGATGAATGGCTCGAACCACTTGGGTGAGAGCGACTCTCGACCGCTCCACCTCTGCCCAGTGGACTTGCGTAAGCTTTACGGGAGCATTGGCTTTGATCCCGTCGAACGATATTTGCAGCTTTGCGCGTTCTGTCGCGAGGTGGGTTTCGACGACGAGGTGCGGTGGACGGAAGTGCAGCTTGCACACTTGGCGGGGTGCTAACAAGATCTGGATGGGTTGCCACTCTCTGATCGCGCTCGGCGTGCACCACGCTGGGCCCTATGCCGGGGCTGCCTAACGCCGCTCACGGATTTGCGCGGTTAGCCGGGTCCCGTCTTGAACTTAATCGGCAGCTAAGCAAGTATCAGCCGGGAGGCTCGGCGCGGGCTGGGCGTCCTCGCTTGGACGAATCTCGAGCACCGAACCCAAGCCCGTCAGATCAAGCAATTCCTGCACGGCTTGCGAGGGAATGATTTGCAGCTTCACATCGGCGACTCGTGCCCATTGCTCCAAAGAAGCCAAGACGCCCAAGCCGCCAGCGTCAATCCTGCTCACCCGTGCAAGGTCAAGCACGACGACCCGTTTGTCCTGCTGGGAAATAACGTTGTTGTACAGCGCCCAAGCCTCTTGTCCCACAACGATCGTGCCAGAGCAGCGAAAGATCGCTGCGTTTCCACGGTTCTCGCTCATCACACTCAACATGGAATCGCCCCACTGGTTCGGTACTTGGTGATGTTGACGGTTTCCGTTTCACTGCGGACTGCTCATTTGATGTTCTTTGACGTTCGAAGGCGCGAAGTGTTTTAGCGTTGCGTCGGAGTCTGCCGAACGCCCGAACCCCCGGCGACACTCGTCTCCGATGTAACCTACCATCCGAGTGGCAGGGGAGCAGATCGGTGGCGCAGGTACGGCGAAAACCGAGCATGTTGGTCGTGGCAGGGGTGATTACTGCCCTTGCTGCGCTGCCAGCGCAAGCGGCGAGGTTGAAACCGGAGACGGTGGCCGCCTTTGACCGGTACATCGGCGCGACGGAGCAGCGAATGGCGGACGACCTGCAGGAGGGCCGTTTTCTGATCGTGGACCGCCTGCCTGAGACCGCCCGGCAGGAGACCTACGCTCGACTGCGCCAAGGCCAAATCCATATCCAACGACTCCATACCCAACAGGACGGCAAGACCATTCAGGTCCCCGACGGCCTGATCCACCATTGGGTCGGCGCGGCATTCATCCCCGGTGCTTCTGTCCCGCAAATTCTCGCGGTCCTTGAGGATTACGACAACCACAAGAACGTCTACAAACCCGACGTGCGGCAGTCAAAGCTGCTAGAGCACAGCGGAAACCAATTCAAGGTCTTCCTGCAACTCCAGCGGAAGTCGCTGGTCACTGCGGTGGTGGATGCGAATTTCGACGTTCAGTACACGCTGCTCGGCACCACGCGGGCGATGAGCAAGTCCTACTCGACACGGATCGCCGAAGTGGCCAATCCGGGGAAGCCCGACGAACACGAGCTTCCGGTCGGGAACGACCACGGCTACCTCTGGCGTCTCTGCAGCTATTGGCGGATCGAAGAGCAGGACGGCGGGGCTTACATTCAGGTTGAGTCCGTCGGCCTGAGCCGCAGCGTCCCATGGTTCTTGGCTTGGATGGTCAACCCTTTGCTCGAAAGCATCCCTCGGGGAGTGCTTTCCGACCTCCTGGTTGCGACCCGCAGGGCGGTCACCAACAACAATCCGCGCAATTCCGGAGGCGCTCTCCCGCCTTCTGAGTCGGGGGAAGGCCTACATCTCAGGTTCTTGTCGCGCCTCCCCCTTCAATCATCATCCTGATTCTCCCCGGCATCCCATCCCGATTCTGGATCGTGATCTCAATCACCTCCACATCCGGCCGTGCTTTGATCTCATCCGCAATCGGGTGCCGATGCTGCATGATCGTTGCCACCACAAATTTGCCGGAAGACAGAGCCGCGCGCACCGCCTCGCAAAACTTCGGTGAGGCGAGTTCCATCTTCCCGATTTCGTCGATGACCATGATCCGTTTCCGCTGAACTGCGTCGCGCAGCGCAGGCAGGGCGATTCGCTCAAAGGCAGAGACATCAACCCCATACTTCCCCACCCGGACAGAACTTCGAAAATCTACATGCGCCATCACGGCGCTCTGGCCCTCAATAGATGTAACGGAAAATCCCTGGCGCGTCCCGCGCTCCCGAATCTCCCCGGTGAGAAACCCGCCGACCTCGCCGGGAAGAAGGCGCACCACCTCTTCGACGACGGTGGTCTTCCCCACGCCCGGCCTGCCGGTGAGCAGAAAATTCTTCACCTTCTTGGTGTCCGACACGGCCTCTCTCGCCAAGAACTGGTTTGCGTCGCAAGACGCCAAGCACGCTTTCCGGTTTCCAGACGTACTCAACCTCTTGAGCTGAGGGCCTCAGTTGAGGCCGTTGCGTACACAATCCTACGAACTGACTCGCCTTCGGACCACTGGGATGGCGTCCTTTCGTGCGGCGCCGCGCCGAATAGTTGCTTCAACGTGTGCTAAACTCCGCCTGCTGCGAGAATCTGTAATGCGGTGACACATCCGGCGTGCGAGGGACCTTGCAGGGGTGCTAGACCTGTACCTTGAACATCTGATCCGGGCTTCCACGCGGTTTCCAGTTCGCTTCCCCGCTTCCGGCCCAACCTATCGCCGGGCCCCCGGCCGCTTGTCCGTGATTCTTGGAGCTGCAGGCATTTTGCTGCTTCTGTGCGTCGGCACATCGCCGGCGCAGATCTCGCCCGGACCTCTTGCCAAACCACATAAATCGCTGGAGGGTACGACGCAGTGCGCCTCTTGCCACAAGTTCGGAGCGGGCGAGGCGACCTTCAAATGTGTGGAATGCCACACCGAGATCGCCGGCCGCATGGCGGCGCATCGCGGGCTGCATCCCAATCTGGTTACCAAGCCGGCTTCCCAGGACTGTGTCCGCTGCCACTCCGACCACAATGGAGAAAACTTCAGCCTCATCAACTGGGACCCCAAGACTTTCGACCACCGCAAGGCCGGTTATCCGCTGATGGGCAAGCACACTAGCGTGGCCTGCAATCAGTGCCATAAATCGGAACACATTTCCGCAGCCGAGCGGGCGACCATCCGCGTGAAGGATCTGAGCCGAACTTACCTCGGACTCTCGCAGGCCTGCGGCAGTTGTCACCAGGATCCGCACGCCGGGCGGCTGGGGCCAAACTGCGCCCAATGCCACAACGAGAACGACTGGAAGACCACCTCCCAGTTCAACCACGCGAAAACTCGCTACCCGTTGACCGGACTGCACGAGAAGGTTGCCTGCCAGAAGTGTCACACTCCGGGGCCGGACAGCAAGCCCCGATGGACGGGGCTGCCGTTCGGCAAGTGCTCGGACTGCCACAGCGATCCGCATCACGGCAGCTTCGCGCAGCAGAGCTGCCAGTCATGCCACGCGACCAGCGGCTGGAAGCGCGTGGCAGCGGGTACCCTGGCCGAGACGTTCGACCACTCCAAGACTAAGTACCCGCTGGTCGGCAAACACCGGACGGTGGAGTGCAGCGGCTGCCATGCCAAGGGCGACTTCAAGAAGCCACTCGCCTTCGCCAAGTGCACGGATTGCCACACGCCCGATCCCCACGGCGGACAGTTCGCCAAGCGCAAGGACTCCGGAGAGTGCTCGGCCTGTCACAATCTGGACGGCTGGAAACCCTCCCTGTTCGGCCTCAAAGAGCACCAGGCCACTGCGTATCCGCTGGAGGGCAAGCACGCTGCCGTTGAGTGCGCGAAGTGTCATATCCCCAAGGGCAAGGAGACACTGTACAAGGTCAAGTTCGCGCGCTGCCTGGATTGCCACAGCGACGAGCACCAGGGACAGTTCGCCGCGGCTCCCCATCTGAACCGCTGCGAGGCGTGCCACACGCTGATGGGATGGCGGCCCTCCACGTTCACGCTGGCGCGCCATAAGGAAACGCGCTTTTTGCTGATGGGAAGCCATGTCGCCATCCCGTGTAATGACTGCCACAAGCCGGCTGCATACGACCCGGCACAGCCTAAGCCGGTCGCGATGTACCACTGGCGCGACACTTCCTGCACCACGTGTCATGCCGATCCGCACAAAGGGCAGTTCAAGGAACGCATGGCCAAGCGGGTAGCAAACGGCGCCGCCGCCGGCTGCGAAGCGTGCCATTCCACGAAATCGTGGAAAGACCTGCAGAGCTTTGACCACTCGGCGACCGCGTTTCCGCTGGTGGGAGCGCATCGTGCCGTGGAGTGCAAGGGCTGTCACAAACCCCCGGCGCTCGAGACCAGGCTGACCAACGTGGATTTCCGCATCGCACCGAAGAAGTGCGAAGAATGCCACGAGGATGTTCACGGCTCCCAGTTCGCCAATCCTCAGCGTATCACCCCCTGCGCTGACTGCCACAACAGCGCACGCTGGAAGCCCTCGCTGTTCGACCACGACAGGCGGACGACTTTCTCGCTGCAGGGCGCGCATCGCAACGTCCGCTGCGCACAATGCCACCAACTGACGAAGCTCATCGCAGGCAAGAAGGTGCTGTTCTACAAACCCACGCCGAAAGACTGCGCCGCCTGCCACGGGCCGGCAGTCAAGAACTAGCTGGCGCTTCCCAGGCAAGCCGTTGAGATTCTCAGCATCAGAAGAGAACCCTCTGTTTGCCTTTCCTTATCCGGAAGCAATTACAAGAAGCTTGTACATCTTGCCGGACTGCGGGCTTCATTTCCGGCTTCGACCCGACAACTGACACATCTGGATACTGACCTCTAGAACGAGCGTACAGAACGACTTAGGTAACGTAGGCTCCGCGTAGTTGTTCTACTAAGCTGAACGGCACGGCGTGTGCCGGGTGTTGAGAAATTCCACTGCTGTCAACCAGTTACACCGGCAGTTGCCGCTTCGGTCAGGCAAAAAGGGAGATTGCCTATCCGCATGAGGTTGCAAGTCCTATTCTGGTTGACATTGCTGACTGCGGCTGCGCTTCCATCCGCCGCGCAGCAACCTGCCTACGCTAACACCCGCAGCCCGCACGGCAACCTCTCCATTCCATGCCAGAACTGCCACACCGCGGCGGCTTGGAAGCCCATCCGTGCTATCCCGGAATTCGACCACAACAAGACCCGCTACCCATTACAAGGTATGCACCAGAACGTGGCCTGTATGCAATGCCACACCAAGCCGGTGTTCGCCAACGTGGGCAGCAAGTGCGCCGATTGCCATGCCGACATCCACCGCCGGCAGATGGGGGCGGCTTGCGAGACTTGCCACACGGTCAAGGGCTGGGATGTTTCCCTCCAGGCGGTGCAGAACCACCAGAACCGTTTCCCACTGATGGGAGCGCACGCGGCGCTGGATTGCGAGGCCTGTCACAAGGGCGCCGCGGTGGGCCAGTTCATGGGGCTTTCCATCCAGTGCTACTCCTGCCACGCCCGCGATTATCAGCAGGCGACGAATCCCAACCACCTAGCCGGCAAGTTCCCGACCACGTGCGAGCAGTGCCACGGCGTGGACAACTGGTTTAACGCCAAGTTTGATCACGCCGCGGTGGGGTTCCCGCTGACAGGCGCACACGCCACCCTGCAGTGCGTGCAGTGCCACGTCAACAACAACTACAACTTGACCAGCGCCAACACGGTATGCGTCTCCTGCCATCTAAACGACTACAACACGGCAGTCAGCCCGGTGAATCACGTCCAGGCGGGATTCCCGACCACCTGCGAAACTTGCCACGACACCCTGGCCTGGACGGATGGGAAGTTCGACCACTCGACCACCGGCTGGGCTCTTACCGGAGCGCACGCCACAGTGACCTGCACGCAGTGCCACGTTAATAGCAACTACAAGCTGACGAACACGGCTTGCGTCAGTTGCCATCTCAAGGATTTCCAGGCGACGACCAATCCCAACCATGTGCAGCAGGGATTCGCTCAGACTTGCGAAAGCTGCCACAACACTGCCGCCTGGCAGCCGGCGCAGTTCGATCACTCCAAGTCGGGATTTCCGCTGACCGGGGCGCATGCCACCACGCCGTGCGCGCAGTGTCACGTGAACAATAACTACACCATCACCAACACGGCTTGCGTCTCCTGTCACCAGAACGACTACAACACCGCGGTCAGTCCGGTGAACCACATCCAGTTGGGCTTCCCCACCACGTGCCAGAACTGCCATGACACTGTCTCCTGGCTGAACGGGAAGTTCGACCACTCGACCACCGGCTGGGCGCTGACCGGGACGCACGCCACGACTCCATGCGCGCAGTGCCACGTCAACAACAACTACAGCCTGACCAGCGCCAACACGGTGTGCGTCTCCTGCCACCTGAACGACTACAACACCGCGGTCAGTCCGGTGAACCACATCCAGGCCGCTTTCCCCACGACCTGCAACACCTGCCACGACACCGTGGTGTGGACCGACGGCAAGTTCGACCACTCAGCTACGGGGTGGGCGCTGACCGGCACGCACCTGACGACGCCCTGCACGCAGTGCCACGTCAACAACAACTACAAGCTTACGAACACCGCCTGCGTCAGTTGCCATCAGACCGATTACAACAATGCCCTCAGCCCGGTGAACCATGTCGCGGCCGGCTTCCCCACTACCTGCGACAGTTGCCACGACACCGTGGTCTGGACCGACGGTAAGTTCAATCACACCACTACCGGCTTCGCCCTTACCGGCGCCCACGCCACGCTGCAGTGCACGCAGTGCCACGTCAACAACAACTACAAGCTGAGCAGCACGGCCTGCGTCACCTGCCACCAGACCGACTACAACAACGCGCGCACTCCGGTGGACCACGTGACCCTGGGGTTCCCGACCACCTGCGACATGTGCCATGACACCGTGGCCTGGACCGACGCCACCTTCAACCACAACAACACGCCCTTCCCGCTGACCGGAGCCCACACCACCGTACCTTGCGCCAACTGCCACGTGAACAATAACTACACGACTGTCCCCACGGATTGTTACTCGTGCCACAAGGCCGACTACCAGGGCACGACCAATCCGAACCACACGGCGGCAGGGTTCCCGACCACTTGCCAGACGTGCCACACGACTACGTCGTGGGCCGGGGCCACGTTCAATCACACCTGGTTTCCCACCAGCCACGGCAACGCACAAGGGGTGTGTTCTACGTGCCACACCAATTCGAGCAATTACGCCGTCTTCACATGCACTAATTGTCATACGCAGGCGACCACCACCCAGCAGCACCAGGGGGTAAAGAACTTCGTGTGGAACAGCACCAATTGCTACCAATGCCACCCCAATGGACAGGCAGGGTAGCGACCCTTTACTTGGAATCTTGTGGGATCAGCAACACCGGGCCCTGGCAGTTCATTAACGATGGATGCAGGTGAATGAGAAGCCTTCCCCTCGCTGTATTGTCGTTGTTGCTACTGCCGGTGCTTGCGGCCTACGGAGCCGAGGATCCGGCTTCCGTAGCCGATATCCGCGTCGTCCGCGATAACGGCTTTGTTCGCATCGAGATCACGCTGACCCATCCGGTCAAGCCGATCGTCAAGACGACGGAAGCCCCCGTGCGTCTGGTGCTGGTCCTGCCGGGGGCATTGTCACCCGCGCGCCAAAAACGCATCCCGGTGGGGACGGCAGGCATAAAAAGTGTCCGCATGGGGCTCCACTCCAGCGATCCGCCTGAGACCGATGTGGTGATAGACCTGGAGCCGACCCAGACCTATTCCCACGGTGTGCAGATCGAGGGAAACAAGGTGGTGCTGGCCGTCAGCGCGGGAAGCTCGACGGCGCGGCGAGTCGTTCCCGCGGGCGGAGGGAGCGTGTCGGCGCTGGCGGGCGCCTTGAGCAGGCGTGAACCGGCGCCGAACTTTAATCAGGATATCCCGGCGACAGGCAATGCTGCCGCGAGCAGGGCAGCGACGAATACGCCGAGTCCTACCAGCCCCTCGGCGCCGCAGAACCCACCCCCGGCTTCGGTTGCGCCGCAACCGGGGCAAGCAGGCGCTGCGACGGTCGCCACAAGCGCGGCGGCTGGCAGCTCAACACAGCCGGGTGTCGGCGCGAGTCAGTTCCCGTCTGCCGCGGCCAGCATCGCCTCTTCTGTGGAAGGGGCAAGCCTGACCCAGAGTTCAAGCCAAGTCCCGGCCGCACAGCCGTCTGAGTTGCGAGTCCCCAACCGCGCAACGGTCGAGTCGGCAAACGCGGCTCCGCCGGCTCTTACGCTACGCGCGCTCGACTCTGGTCTGCGCATCGCCTTCACCGTCAAGTACGTGGTCCAAGGGGCCGCTTACCTTGACGGTGGACGCAGTTCCGGCCTCGCCGAGGGCATGAAGCTGGAGGTCAAGGACGACGTCAAGGCCCCGGCACCGGGAACGACGGGCTTGGAGGCTTCGGCTGGCTCGGATGCGAACGGCGGCAAGAAGGTAGTCGCGGAGCTGGAAGTGGTATCGGTGGCCGAGACCTCGGCGGTCACAGAGATCAAGTCGCCCACCCGCGACGTGAAAAAGGGAGATCTGGCTTACCTCTCGGCCGCGGACCAGGCCGCTCTGATTGAGCAGCGCACGCTCAGCAGCACCCGCAAGTATCCCCAGGTGGTCACCTTCACTGAAGGCGATCCCCTGGATGAAGAAGCGCGTGCGGCGGTGCCGCGTCCGCCGATGCCCTCGGTGAACCGGGCGCGCGGACGCATAGGCTTCGACTACGGCGGCATCCACAGCGGCGATGGGTTGAACAGCACCCAGGTGGGGCTGGTGCTGCGGGCCGACATCACGCGCATCGAGGGCACGTATTGGAACCTGAACGGGTTCTGGCGCGGAAGGCTGCAGTCGCAGAACTCCACGGTACAGCCCACCCTGCAGGAGTTGATCAACCGCACCTACACCCTCAGCATGACCTACGACAATCCCAATTCGGCCTGGGTCATGGGATTCGGCCGTCTGTACCTGCCGTGGGCGCCCAGCCTCGACACCATCGACGGCGGTTATTTAGGACGCCGGCTGCACAAGGGCATCACGGCCGGAGTTTTCGGCGGTTCCTCGCCCGACCCCGCTTCGTGGAACTACGAGCCGGGTCGCCGCCTGGCGGGTACCTTCATCAACTTCGAGGCCGGTAGCTTCGACGGTTTCCGCTATACCAGCACATTCGGGGGCGCGATGAGCACGGTTTATGGCCAGTTCGACCGGCCGCTCGGCTTCGTTGAAACCGGCCTCTTCTACAAGCGCCTCATCTCGATCTACGACTCGGCCCAGGTGGACGCGCCCCCGGGCAATCCCGCGGTTCCGGCACCCGGGACGGGTTTGGCGCGCAGCTTCGTTACGGTCCGCGTGCAGCCGATCGAACGGCTGTCGTTTGACCTGAACCACAATTATTTTCGCGACGTGCCCACCTTCGATCCGAGTCTGGTGGGCACCGGACTGCTGGACAAATACCTGTTCCAAGGCTTCAGCGCGGGCGTCCGCGGCGAGGTCGTCCGGCACGTCACCTTGTACACCACGCTGGGCGCAAGCTCGCGCACGGGCGATGCCCGTAACTCCATCAACCAGATGTACGGTGTGACCCTGGACCGGGTCTGGCGCACGGGAGTCCGCGCCGACGTGCATTACTCGCGCTTCAACAGTTCGTTCGGCGATGGCCAGTACGAAGTGTTCTCCCTGTCGCGCAATCTCGGCGAGAAATTCCATTTCGAGCTGCTGGGCGGCCAGCAGAGCTTTGTTTCATCGGCCACGACCGACAATCGATCGCGTTTCGTGACCACCATGATGGATGTAAATCTTGGCGCCCGGTATTTCATCAGCGGCGGCCTTACCGTGCAGCGCGGCACGATGATGAACTATGACCAGTGGTTCACCATGCTGGGCTACCGCTTCGACAACAGGAAGAATCACCGCTGATGAAAAGGACGTCGCAACTCGTTCTTGCTTTATCCCTGCTGGCGGGCTGGTTGTGCCCGCCGCAGAGCATCGCTGCACCGGCGGCGTTCGACGGCCTGCTTGGCCGCACCACCACCCTGGTCTCCGCGCTGCTGGACCAGTTCTCGGATGTGAAGTGCACCGAGCGCGTTACCCAGGAGAAGCTGGGCAAGAATGGCAAGGTGGAATACAAAGAGGACTCCACCTATGACTACCTGGTTATTCTCGCCAATGCCGGTGGGGAACTGACGCTGGACGAATCTCGCGTGGAACAACAGCAGTCGCAGCGCAAGAAGCAGATCCCCCTGCTGGTGACCAATGGCTTCGCCATGGGGTTCCTGGTCTTCCATCCCTATTACGCCAATAGCTTCGAGTTCCGCGACGACGGCGACGAGACCGTCAACGGCCATCCGCTACGGAAGGTGCACTTCCGCCACGTGCACGGCACGCGCTCCATCACGGCCCTTTCCTTGCGCGGGCGGGAGTATCCGCTGGAACTGGAGGGAGACGCCTGGATCGACCCCGCCTCCGGGTCCATCGCGCGGATGGTCTCCTCCATCCCGGCTGGGATCGAAGACCTCGGCCTGCACTCGCTGCGCAGCGAGGTGGAGTACGCGCCCGTATCGTTCCAGGATGCCGGTAAGCCACCCTGGCTGCCGGTGACGGCCACCATCGAGGTTGAGACGGCGCGACAGCACTGGCGCAACATCCACCGCTTCAGCGATTACAAACGCTTCTCCGTCAGCACGCAGGAGAAGGTCAACGAAAGCACGATCAAACAATGAACGCCACTATTGCTACCGCTGTAATGCCTGATGTGGACCGCGACCGGCCGCACCGCTGGCGCCTGGTCGTTGGATATGTTTTGGCAATCGCGCTGGTGGTGGCCGTGGCCGCCTATGGCTTCGATTACTACACGCTCGACGCCGCCCACCGCCCGCTCTCGCCCAAGCAGGCCGCCCTCAAACCCAGCGGGTTGATCGGCCTGAAGCTAGGTATCTTCGGCCTGCTGCTGTTTCTCGCCATCTTCCTGTACCCGCTGCGCAAGCGATGGCGGTGGCTGGGGCGGCAGGGCAGCTCCCAACATTGGCTAGATTTTCACGTGCTGATGGGCCTCACCGCACCGTTCGTCATCGCCTTCCACTCGTCGTTCAAGTTCCGCGGCTTTGCCGGGGTGGCCTTCTGGATCATGACGGCGGTGGCCCTAAGCGGCGTGATCGGACGCTACGTGTACGGGCAGATCCCGCGCCGGGTGAGTTCGGCCGAGGTCTCGATGGCGGAGCTCGAGCAGCAGCATTCTGTACTGGCGCAAAGGCTGGAGGCGCAGGAGGTGCTGCCTACGGCCGACCTGCGTTCGGTACTCCACCTGCCCAGCGCCACGGTGGTGGCCAAAATGCCGCTCGTGGTTGCCGTCGGCTACATGATCATCCTCGATCTAGTCCGCCCACTGCGTGTTGCCCGTCTGCGTCGGCATGCTCTCGGCTTCGGCGGAAAGGTGACGACCCTGGGTGGTCTGCTGCGGACGCGCCACCCGGAACTGGAATTGGCCATCGATACCGCCCGCGACCAGGCCTCGCTGAGCAAGCGCATCCTGTTTCTCTCTCGCGCCCAGCGGGTGTTTCACCTGTGGCATGTGATCCACCGGCCCTTCAGTTATTCGTTTGCCGTGCTGGCTGTGATCCACATCGCCGTGGTCACCATGATGGGGTATGTATGGTGGTGATCTGCGGAAAGTCCAGGCCATGACCGACTCTCTCCTAACCTATCTGATCTGCGCGGTCATCGTTGCGGTGCCTTTGTTCTTCTACATCCGCAGCCACAAGAGGAAGGAAGCACTGGCCCGCGAAGCCGCCAAGAAGTGGAACCTGCACTCCGAGGGGCCGCGCGCACAGCACCCGCACATCGACACCGCCAAGTGCATCGGCTGCGGTACCTGTACGGAGGTCTGCCCCGAGGGTGACGTCCTGGCCGTTTTCGGCGGTAAGGCCGTCATCGTGAACGGACACAAGTGCATCGGCCACAGCCTGTGCGCGGATGCCTGTCCTGTCGGCGCGATCA
>Ga0187773_10000720_pt1 | contig 13237 bp, 9 predicted proteins | sample 0216_BV02_MP05_1_FD_133133 | JGI IMG/M metagenome (GOLD analysis project Ga0187773, IMG submission 133133) | Tropical peat soil microbial communities from peatlands in Department of Meta, Colombia - 0216_BV02_MP05_10_MG | ecosystem: Environmental > Terrestrial > Soil > Wetlands > Peat | place...
ACCAAAGGATTATGAGTCCTCTGCTCTAACCAGCTGAGCTACAGGCCCGCGCCGGAATTGTAGCGCGGGAGGCAAGCGGGCAGCGCGACCCGGGCGGCTGCGGCGGAAATATCAGGTGTTGTCCAGGAAACTCTTCAGCCGCTCTGACCGAGACGGGTGGCGGAGCTTTCTCAGCGCCTTTGCCTCGATCTGGCGGATGCGCTCGCGCGTCACATCGAACTGCTTGCCGACTTCCTCCAGGGTGTGGTCGGTGTTCATTTCGATGCCGAAGCGCATGCGAAGCACCTTGGCTTCGCGCGGGGTGAGCGAATCCAGCACATCCTTGGTCACCTCCCGCAGCGAGGCGTACATCGCTGCGTCGTTCGGCGCGAGCGTCGCCTGGTCCTCGATGAAATCGCCCAGATGCGAGTCGTCGTCGTCGCCGATCGGCGTCTCCATAGAGATCGGCTCCTTGGAGATCTTGAGGATCTTGCGGATCTTGTCCTCGGGCATCTCCATTTTCTGCGCAAGCGTCGCCGGGTCGGGCTCTTGCCCGGTTTCCTGCAGGATCTGGCGGCTGATGCGGTTCATCTTGTTGATCGTCTCGATCATGTGCACCGGGATGCGGATAGTGCGGGCCTGGTCGGCGATCGACCGAGTGATCGCCTGGCGGATCCACCAGGTGGCATAGGTTGAGAACTTGTAGCCGCGTCGGTACTCGAACTTGTCCACCGCCTTCATCAGACCGATGTTGCCTTCCTGGATGAGGTCGAGGAACTGCAGACCGCGGTTGGTGTATTTCTTTGCAATCGAGATCACCAGGCGCAGGTTCGCCTCGGTCATTTCGCGCTTGGCGCGGCGTGCTTTCGCTTCGCCTGTAGACATCTGCTTGTTGATCTCTTTCAGATCCCTCAGAGGAATGCCGATCCGCTTCTGGATGGCAAGCAGCTTTTGCTGCTGCTCCATGATATTCGGCTCGTTACGCGCAAGCTGGGTGCTCCACGGCCGGGATTCGGTGATTTCGTTTTTGACCCAGCGCATGTTGGTCTCGTTGCCCGGGAACTCCTTGATGAAGTGCGGGCGCGGCATGCCGCTCTTGTTGACGCACAGGTTCATGATCTCGCGTTCGTGGCTTCGCACCTCTTCGACCATGCTGCGAAGGCCGTCGCAGAGCTTCTCGATGATGCGCGCGGTGAAACGAATATGCATCAGCTCTGCGCCGATCTGGTCGCGCACGCGGATGTACTCCTTGCTTCGGTGGCCGTGTTCGGCCAGCGCCTTCTTCATCTTTTCGTATAGCCGGTTGAACTTCGCGAAGCGCGCGAGCGCGTCCTCCTTGAGTTGCAGCAGGCTCGCGGACAAGGCGGCACCCTCGTCCTCGCCCTCCCCCTCTTCCTCTTCCTCGGGCTCGAGGTCCTCGGGAAGCTCCTGGATCGGCTCGTTCTTGGCATTGGGATCGATGAGGCCGTCGACCAGCTCGTCGATGCGCATCTCGTCGCGAGAGACCTTTCCGGCAAGATCGAGCATCTCGGCGATGGTGGTGGGACAAGCGGAGATGGCTTGAATCATGTGCTTCAGCCCATCCTCGATCCGTTTCGCAATTTCGATTTCGCCTTCACGGGTAAGGAGCTCGACAGAGCCCATCTCGCGCATGTACATGCGGACCGGGTCGGTCGTCCGGCCGAACTCCGCGTCGACGGTGGAGAGCGCCGCTTCGGCCTCTTCCTCCGCATCTTCGTCGGGCACGGCCGCCGGGGCAGTCTCTGAAATCAGCAGGGTGTCGGCATCGGGGGCCTCGTCATAGACCTGGATCCCCATGTCATTGAACGTCGTGATGATGGACTCGATCTGCTCGGCGTCCACCATGTCGTCCGGAAGATGATCGTTTATCTCGGCATAGGTGAGGAAACCGCGCTCCTTGCCGAGCTTGATGAGATTCTTCAGGCGCGTGCGGCGGGCTTCCGCGTCCTCGGGCCGAAGTTCGGCGCGGCGCAGCAACTCTCGCTCGGCGTCCCCGTTGCGCCGGGGCCGACCGGCCTTGCGCAGCTTCATGAGTTCCTGCGCCTGTTGCTTGAGCTGGGCCTTCAGCTCCTTTTCCTTCTGCTTGGCAAGAAGGGCGGCCTCCTTCGCTTTCGCTTTCTCCAGCGCCGCGAGTTCCTTGGCCTTGGCCTTCTCGCGCGCCGCGATCTCCTTCGCCTTCGCCTTCTCGCGCGCGATGCGCTCCCGCTCGCGCTGCTTTTCGCGCGCGGCCTTCAGGCGCTCCTTCTCCTTCGCTGCGCGCTCGCGCGCCTTCTGGGTTTCCTTCGCCCGACGGCCCCGTTCCTTCTCTTTGGCCGCCATGACCCGGGCACGCTGCTTCTCCTTCGCGACCTTCGCCCGGGCCGCCTGCTGTGCCATCCGCCCTCTCTCCTTTTCGCGGGCTGCCTTGGCTCGAGCGGCTTCCCGCGCCTTGCGTTCGCGGTCGCGTTGCTTCTGTGCGTGCAATCTCGCGGCGGCCTTCGCCTTTTGCGCTGCGAGTCTTGCCCTCTGCTTTTTCTTGGCGAGCGCAAGCCTTGCCTTGGCACTGAGCCCGGCAGAGGTGCGCGATTTCGACTTAACTTTATGTTTCGCCATGACTTTTCCTAGCGTCAAGGATTTTGCGGAAAACCGTGAATTTTATCATTATTTGGGGATGAAACTCTGGATTTCTTCAATTCCCCCAGTTGTTTCGTCAATTCCGTCATTTCGGCCAACTCCTCGTCGGTGAGCCCACCGCTCCGGCCGGATTTCGCGATCAAGGCTTCGTGCCGCTGCCGCCAACGCTTTTCCCCCAATCTCGCCACCGCACCGTCGAACTCGATCCGCAATTGCTCTTCCCCGAACCCCGTGTCCATGAGGCTCGCGTGGCTCTCCTCGATGAGACTGCGGAATTCGGAAGTGCGAAAGTAATCGACTATAAGGTTGCCCTCAAGACCGGGGTTTGCGCGGCAGAAATCTGCGACCATCAGAAGCGCCCGTCCCTCGAACGAGGTCTGATCGAGGAGCTCCGGGGACAGCGTCTTCGCGGCAGACGGCATGGAGAGCAGGCACTGGAGCAAGATGCGTTCCGACATGGTTTCCACGAGCCGCATTCCGCGGTCCGGCGCGCGCGGAGGGGCGGGCCTGGCGCCGTGCCCGTGGGCGACCCGAATTTCGGCCAGCCGTGCGGCTTCCTCGGGTGTCATTCCGGCGGCCTCGGCGACCGACTTGAGCAATTGCAATTGCAGCGTCGGGGCGGAAACCTGCTTCAGCAGGGGCCTTGCCTCGTACATGAGCCGCGAGCGGCCCTCCGCGGTCCTGATGTCCCCGCGCCCCCGCAGCTCGTCCAGGAAGAATTCCGAGAGCGGCCGGGCATCGCCGAGCTCATTTTCGAACGCCTGCCTGCCGTTTTCCCTCACGAAGCTGTCGGGATCGTGTTCCGGCGGCAGGAACATGAACCGGATTGCCTTATGGTCCGCAAGGAAGGGCAAGCTCACTTCGAGAGCCTGCCAGGCCGCTTTGCGGCCGGCCGCGTCGCCATCGAAGCAGAAAACGACCTCGTCGGACTGGCGCAGGAGTTTCTGGACATGCGTTGCCGAGGTTGCCGTGCCGAGCGTCGCGACCGCGTACTCGATGCCGTGCTGCGCCAGAGCGACGACATCCATGTAGCCTTCGACGACGACGACGCGACCGGACTCGCGGACGGCAGATCTTGCCAGAGCAAGGCCGTAAAGCTCGCGTCCCTTCTCGAAAAGGGGGGTCTCGGGCGAATTCAGGTATTTCGGAGAGCTCTGTGCGTCGGGAGCGGCCCCTGCTCCGCCGTCCAGCACTCTCCCGCCAAAGGCGATCACCGAGCCGCGCTGATTCAGAATCGGGAACATGATGCGGCCGCGGAAGCGGTCATAGCGCCGCCCGCCCCCTTCCGGATCGATCACGAGGCCCGCGTCCTTCAGCGCCTTCCCCGAGTATTCGGGAAAGATTTTCTCCAGATTCTGCCATCCCTCGGGCGCGTAGCCGATGCCGAATCGCGCCGCGAGCTTTCCGCTGACCCCACGGCCTTTCAGGTACTCAATCGCCCTGGGAGCGGTCTTCAGCTGTTCCCGGTAGTAGTCGCAGGCGCGCTGCATGATCTCGTAGAGGTCGGGGCCCGCTTCTGTCTTTCCCAGGCGCGGCTCGAATTCCGGCATCTTCATTCCCGCGGATTCGGCGAGTTCCTTGATTGCGTCGACGTAGCCGAGGCCCTGGTACTCCATGAGGAAGGAAATCGCGTTTCCGTGCGCGCCGCAGCCGAAGCAGTGATAGAACTGCTTCGATGGACTCACGGTGAAGGAAGGCGTCTTCTCGCTGTGAAACGGACAACAGGCCAAATAGTTCGCGCCGCCTTTCTTGAGCGGCACGTAGCGCTCGACTATGCCTACGATATCGACGCGATGCAGCAGGTCTTGCTTGAACGAGTCCGGGATCACGGTTGTCGTCCATCCGTTGGAGCGCAAACCCGCCGCACCCCTCGCCCAATCCTCGCTCTCACCACCATCACCCCGTCTCTTTGGCCGAGATTTCCCGGCGCCCGAAGCCGTCCCAAGGCTCAGCCCGCCAGACCCGTTCTCACCAGCGCCGAGACCTTGCTCATGTCCGCACGGCCCGCCAGCTTCCCCTTCAGCAATCCCATGACTTTGCCCATGTCAGCCACGGTCCTCGCCCCGGTCTGCGCAATAGCCGAGCTTACCTCGCTTGCGATCTCGGCGTCAGTCAGTTGCTTGGGCAGGTAGCCGGAGAGGAGGTTCAGTTCGAAGGTCTCGTTGTTCACGAGGTCCTGCCTGCCGGCCGCCTGAAACTGGGAGATGGAATCGCGACGCTGCTTGATCATCTTCTCAATCACACCGGCGACCTCCGCATCGGACAGGTCCTTGCGTTCGTCCACCTCGCGCTGCTTCACCGCAGCGAGCAGCAGCCGGATCGCCGAAAGCCGCCGGGCATCCTTCGCCCTCATGGCAGTCTTCATGTCTTCGGTAATCTGGGCTTTAAGGGTCATCGGAGTCATTCGAATTCAGCGAATCGCAGCCCGTATATATTGGCTCGGAAGCCAAAAAAAGCAAGGCCGGACAGGTGCGCCCTGTCCGGCCCCTTGATCCTTGACCTCGGACCTAGTACAGCTTGGGTGGAAGAGTCTGGTTGCGCAAGCGTTTGAAGTGCCGCTTCACGGCGGCCGCCAGCTTTCTCTTGCGGTACGCAGTCGGTTTCTCGTAAAACTCGCGGGCGCGCAGCTCGGTGAGCAGCCCGGTCTTCTCCACAGTCCGCTTGAAGCGGCGCAAGGCCACCTCAAACGGCTCGTTTTCCTTTACGCGAACGGTCGGCATGCAGTATCTATCCCAAAGCAGAGTTGCGATAAGGGTGCGGATTCTAGACTCTTTTGGCCTGTCACGCCAGCAAAAGTGTTTCCAACCTGGTACGGGATTTGACGGAGACGGGACGCCGGTGAGGGGACGCCGGAAAGCTTGACGCCAGACGCGGATTTTCCCAGCAAGGGGTGCCCGGGTCGGGCGAACAGGCCTCCCTTGCCCAGATGAGACCTCCCATTCCGCCCCGAGCAGCCCGTGTTCTCTAGTCGCCGAGCTTGCCGGCCAGCGCCAGGATGCGCAATTCCTGGCCGACGGTTGCCGCTCGCAAGTCGATTTCCGTGAGGCGGGCGTCCAGCCGCGAACGCGCGGCGTCGATCATTTCCAGCAGGGACCCCCGACCGAGCCGGTAGGCGTCCTCGGCCATCTGCTTGAGCGCAGGGATTCGCCCGCCCACGTTTTGCTGGAATCGCTCAAGGGCGGCTCTCCGCTGACTGAGCGCCTCAACCAGGCGCCGCAGTTCCACGTCGGCCTCGGATTCGATCGCCTCGCGGCGTCTCTGCGCGGCCCGAAGATCCGCGGCAGCTTTGGCCATCGCGCCGCGCCGGGCATCGGATAGCGGGATCTCGGTGGACAGCCCGACAAAATTGGCAGCGCCATACGGATCGCCGGTCCAGGTCCGGCCCACGCTCAGCACCGGCACCGGCCAGCGTTCGCGCTCAGTGCGTTTGAGCGCCGCCTGCGCCGCTTCTTCTTCGCGCCGTGCCGCAACGATCTGCGGGTTCATCGAATTCATCGACTCTCGCCACTCGGCGGCGTTGGTCGGCAGACCGGCGGGTGAGGGAGTGCCGGTCGCGCTGGGGCGCCACCCCGGCACGCCCAGCAGGGCCGCCAGCCCCGCCGATTTGTCGGCCAGCTCGGTGCGTGCGTCTGCAAGCCGGGCATTCACCCCGGCAAGTTCGACCTCGACCCGCGTAAGCTCATAGCGGCTCGCCGCGCCGCTGTTCAGTCGTCCGGACACGATCTCGACAACTCGCTTTATTTCGGCGACCGACTCCTCAAGTATCGAAGCCTTTTCCTGAGCAGCCTGAAGCCCGACAAAGAGGTCGGCAGCGCGCAGCGCGATTTCGTTTCCGGCCAATCCGACGCGAGCACGGGTCGCCAGCAGTCCCTGCTCGGCGGCTTCGATCCGTGCTCCACGCTGTCCGCCTATGAGCAGCGGCAAATCCAGAGTCGCCAGCTGCTGCTGGCTGCCGTCGAACAGGGTTCTCGCTCCACCAGATGGAGTGAAACGCCCGTAGGAGATGGTGGGGTTGGGTAGTGCACCGGCACTAATTCGTTCCGCCTCGGCCGTGTCGATGGCCACCTGTTCGACAGCGAGCCTTGGACTGCGCTCTGCAACGAGCCGCAGCAAGATCGGTAGCGTCAGGCGTTCGGGAAGCGCCGACACCGTTTCCTGTGCCCCAACGGACGCGGCCGACAGAGTCGAGACGGCCAAAAGCATCGCAAGCAGCCGACTACTCATGGCTTGCCCTCTATCTGTTCGTCCTCTTCCTCCGGCTTGGTCAGACGCCGCGGGGTGATGTAGCTGTATATGATCGGCAGCAGCCACAATGCGATCACAAGTGTCGTCAGCATGCCACCCACCACCACCAAGGCGAAAGGCCGCTGCGTCTCGCTTCCCACTCCTGAACCCAGCGCCATCGGCAGCAAGCCCACGAAGGCGAGCAGCGATGCCATGAGTACGGGTCGCAGCCGCTCGCTCGCGCCTTCGATCAATGCCGGCCCTAGCTCCTCGCCGTTTCGCCGCCGTGCCTCGGCTGCGCTCAGCACTAGGAGTCCCATGAGCGATACCTGACCCAACAGGGCGATGAAACCCACCGCTGCGCTCACTGAGAGCGGCACCCCGGCCGCCAACAGCGCAAAGGCGCCTCCGGTCAGGGCAAACGGAATAGTCAGCAGGATGGCGAGAGCGCTGCGCCCCGAATTCATGGCCGCGTAAAGGAGGCCGAGTACGGCGAGCACCGCCAGCGGAACCACGATTCTGAGCCGGGCAAGCGCGCGCTGCTGGTTCTCGAACTCGCCGCCCCATGCGAAGTAATAGCCTTCGGGCGCCGGCACGCTGCGCTTTACGGCGGCGATGGCATCATTGACCACTGACCCCATGTCCCGTCCCTCGATATTGAACTTCAATGCGAGATAGCGGCTGTTGCCTTCCCGGTTGATCGACGCCACGCCGTTGGTGACCTGGATGGCGGCGAGATCGCGCAGAGGCACGCGTGCGCCTGACGCAGCGGTGAAGGTGACCGCGCCTATCTTTTCAGTGTCGTCACGGATATCGAGCGGCAGCATCAGCCGTATCGGCACCGGACGCTCTCCTTCCCACATTGCGGTCAGCACGCGCCCGGCCAAGGCAGTTTCCAGCGTGCGCTGTGCGTCTTCCATCGCGATGCCGGCGCGGGCGAGCGCTTGCCGGTCGAAGCGCACCTGCAGCTGCGGCGTCGAGGCGTCCCGATAGAGGTCCAGATCGACGATGCCCGGTACTGCCTTGAGTACCTCCTTGGCCTGCTCCAAAGTACTCCGCATTCGCGCCAGGTCGGGGCCGAAGATCTTCAGCACGACCTTGCCACGCACGCCGCTGACGGCCTCCTCGATGTTGTCCCTCATGGGCTGCGAGAAGTTGTAGCGCACGCCCGGAATTTCGGTCAACGAGGCGCGCAATTCGTCTATCAGGCGCCTCTTGTCGTAACCCGGACGCCAATCGCGCACGGGCTTGAGGCGTATGAACGTTTCGCTCATGTTTACGCCTTCGTTGTCGGTGCCGTCTTCAGGACGGCCTTGCTCGCTCAGGGTCTTGCTGGCCTCGGGGAACGCAAGAATCCGCCGACGCACTTCGAGCAGGATGTCCTGCCCTTTTTCCAGCGCGATGCTCGGCGGCATCTCCACAAACAACTGTATGTCACCTTCGTCCAACTCCGGAAGAAACTCGGTGCCAAGCCGCGTGACAGTCAAGACTGCCAGCGCCGGCAGGATAAACGCCACGGCGAGAACCCTCCCCCGGCGCTTGAGCAGCCATGACAAGGAGCGCCGATAGCTAGCGCGCATCCGCTCGACCCAAGCCGGCTCCCGAAGCTGAGCATGCCTCGGCCGGAACAGGGCGGCGCACAAAGCCGGCACCAAGGTAAGGGCAAACACGAGCGCACCGATCAAGGCAAAGGAGTAAGTCAGCGCCACGGGCCGGAAGATGCGCCCTTCAACTGATTGCAGCGTGAATACCGGAGCCAGTGCGGCGATGATGATCAGCATTGCGTACAGCGTAGGACGCCCTACGTCGACCGCAGAGCGCACGACCAGCCGCAGCACGTCGCGTCGATCGGCCGGCCGCTCGTGACGCAACGCATGAATCACATTTTCCACGAGCACCACGGCGCCGTCGACCAGAATGCCGAAATCGATGGCGCCCATCGAGATCAGGTTTGCGGGAAGGCCCATCAGGTAAAGGCCGAAGAAAGCAACGAGGAGCGACAAGGGAATGACTACGGCCACTGCGATCGAGCCGACGACACTGCGCAGGAACAGCCATATCACGGCCACTACCAGCACGAATCCGCTCAGGAGGTTCTTGTGGACCGTGGAGAGGGTCAGCCCCACGAGGTCGCTGCGGTCGTAGTAGATTTCGATGCGCATGCCTTTGGGCAGGATGGTTTCGTTCAGCTCGCGTACCTTCGCGTGGACGCCTTCCAGCACCCGCGACGGGTTCTCGCCGCGCCGCAACCATACGAAGCCCTCGATGCCCTCCTTTTCGAGGGCCACGCCCACTGAGCCGCGCCGCGGCGTGAAGGACTGCACCACGTTTGAGACGTCGCCTAACATCACCGCGGTCCCGTCTTTGCTCTTTAGCAGGATGCGCTTGATGTCTTCAGCCGATTCCAGGTAGCCGATACCGCGTACCGTAAGCTCCTGATCGCCGTGACGCAGGAAGCCGCCGCCGACGTTCAGGTTGGATTTGGTGATCGCCTGCTCGAGATCGCCCAAAGTCAAACCCAGGGCGAACAGCCGCGCGGGGTCGGCTTCGACGTGCACCTCCTTGAGATAGCCCCCAAACGGGACGATGTCGGCCACACCGGGTACTTGGCGCAGGACGCGCACGATGTTCCACTGCATTTCGGAGCGCAGCTGGTAAAGATCGTGGCGGTCGCTCGTGACACGGAACTGGTACGCCTCGCCCAAGGGCGTCGCATCGGGCGCAATCTCCGGAGTCACGCCCTGGGGAAGATCGGCGGCCGCGGCCCGTTGCAGCACGACGGTTCGAGCCGGGAAGCTGGCCGTGTCGTCCGAGAAGGTCAGGGTGATCAGCGACAGGCCGAACAGGCTCTCGCTGCGCATCAGCGTCATCCCCGGAATGCCATTGAGCTCGCGCTCAAGCGGCACCGTCACGCGCCGCTCTATCTCCTCCGGCGCATTGCCCGGGAGTTGGGTGATGACGGTGACCTGAGTATTGGTGACGTCCGGGTAGGCCTCGATCGGCGTGTCGAGGTAGGCGTGCAGTCCGAAGGCGGCGACCACCAAGGTGACGAAGAACGCTGCGACCCGGCGGTGAACGCAGGTTTCGATGAGGAAGCGGAGCATGGTCAGAGCAGCTGCTCTGCCTGGGCGTCGAGCAGCAACGCGCCGCGCACCACCACCCTTTCGCCCGCCGCGAGTCCCTGCAGAATCGCCACTTGACCGTCGCGGTTCTGGCCGATCTGGACCTCCCGGGCCTCGAAGCTGCCGTCCGACCGCTCCACGTAGACCACGCGGCGTTTGCCATCCTTGATCAGCACGGTCGAGACCGGAACCCAGATGCCTGGCCTGGCGACCGCGCGCAAGGTAACCTGCGCCAACATGCCTGCCCTCATTCCGTCGATCCTCTTGGCAAGCGAGAGGTACACTTGGGCGCGCCGCGTTTCCGGATCCACGCGAGGGTTGAAAGTCTCGACCCGCGCCGTGACACGCGCGCCGAGCCCAGGCAGTTCCACCTCGGCTCCCTCACCAACGGCTACTCGGCGCAAGTCGCTTTCCGGAACCTGAGCGACCACCTGCAACCGGGTCGGATCGCCGAGCTCCAAGAGCGCCTCACCGCCCGGCGCGACGCCGGCCCCGACCGCAGTGCGAATCGCTATCACCACGCCGTCCGCAGGCGCTCGGACGGTTACCCGGATGCCTTGCCCGGATCCAATCAAGTCGGCGGCGTTTTGCGCCCGCTCGTACTCCGCGCGCGCTTCCTTCAGCCGCGCCTCGGCCTCCTGCCTTTCTAGCTCCAGGCCGACGCCCTTTTCGACCATTTCGACCTGGCGTCTGAAGACGCTCTCAGCGCTGCCCAGCCTCGTGGCTGCCTGATCGAGGGCAGCCCGCGCGGCTCCCGCGTCGGCGCTTTCGATGGCCAATAGCTCGGCGCCGGCCTTGACGACCTGCCCGGGCTGAACCAGCACGGCAACGACTCGCCCCGCCGTCGTGGCTCCGACCGCGGATTGCGCCTGCGGACGGAACGTCACGCGGCCCGGTAGTGCGAGCAAATCGGCTCCCCAGGAAACGGTGACAGCCTCGACGGAAAGGTACTGCTTCTGGACGTCCCCTAGTTGCGCGGAGCGAGCACCGGAATCACGAGAGGATTCCGATGCGAGCGATGTGACGGGTGCCGACTCCTTCTTGCATCCGGCCGCCAGTACCGAAAGCCCGGTCAACGCAATGAGAAACCCTGTTCGATTCATTCCGGAAGAACCTGAGTATCGCGATCAAGCAAGCACGAGGGCCTGTATTCATGCAACCATATGCGGCGCGATTCTAGAAGAACATGCTGACTGCGCACTGACACGACGGTTCAAAGAGCGCTGAATAACCATGCTCGTACTCGGAATTGAAACGTCCTGCGACGAAACCGGGGTTGCGGTCTACGACAGCGAACGCGGACTGCGCGCTCACGCGCTGCACTCGCAGGGAGCGCTGCACGCCCCCTATGGGGGAGTCGTGCCGGAGCTCGCTTCCCGCGACCACATTCGCCGTTTGCTGCCCCTCATCCGCCAAGTCCTTAAGAAGGCCTGCGTCAGGGAGGCCGATCTCAATGCAGTTGCTTTTACTCGGGGCCCGGGGCTCGCGGGTGCGCTGCTGGTTGGCTCGGCCGTTGCAGCCAGCCTCGCATTCAGCCTGGGCATTCCGGCAATCGGAGTGCACCACCTGGAGGGGCACCTCCTTTCCCCGATGCTGGAGAAGGATCCCCCTGCGTTCCCGTTCGTCGCCTTGCTCGTGTCCGGAGGCCACACGCAGCTCATGAAGGTTGCGGGCGTCGGAGATTACCGGCTGATCGGCGAGACGCTGGACGATGCGGCCGGGGAGGCATTCGACAAGATTGCAAAGCTCCTCGGTCTCGGCTACCCCGGAGGGCCCGCGCTCGCAAAACTCGCCGAACACGGCCGGCCTGACCGCTTCTCGTTTCCCCGCCCGATGCTCGAGCGGATGGAGAAGCACGGCGATCTCGATTTCAGCTTCAGCGGCCTCAAGACCGCTGTCGTCACTCTCGTTCGCCAGAGCGCGCCCGACCCGCAGATGAACGCCGACGTCGCTGCGGCATTCCAGGAGGCCGTGGCCGAAGTACTCGTGGCGAAATCGATCGCCGCGCTCAGGCGCGCCGGCCTCGAAAGGCTCGTGGTCGCAGGCGGGGTCGGGGCGAACCTGCGCCTGCGCGCTCTGCTCGATGCGGCGGCGGCGCGGGAGGCTTATCGTGTCTTCTATCCGGCGATGGAATTCTGCACCGACAATGGCGCAATGATCGCGCTTGCCGGTTACCTGAGGTTGACCGCCGGTGAATCGGCGGAGCACTCGCGAAACCTCTCGATCAAGCCCCGCTGGGACCTCGCGAGCGTCCGGCCGGCCTGAGCTCAGGCGCCAGGCGGATCCCGCTTCTCGCCGATGCGGCTTTCCTTGCCGGCGGCAAGGTTGAGGATGTTCTGTTTGTGGCGCCAGACGAGCAATGCCGACATGAAGAGGATCGAAGGCAGCATCCAGCTCACGGGGAATCCCAGGCGCGACATGAAGAACGCGTACACGGGCGCAAACACAGCCGAAATGATCGCTGCAAGCGACGAGTAGCGGAAGAAGATCGCGATGATGACCCACGTCGCGATCGTCGCCAGGCCAAGCCAAAGGTGGATACCGAGCAGGATCCCGCCCGCAGTCGATACTCCCTTGCCGCCCTTGAAGCCGAAGAACACCGGAAACAAATGCCCCAGAAACACCGCGGCCGCACACGCCGCAACGCCCCCCGGTTCCACGCCATAGTCGGCTGCAAAGCGCTCGGCGAGAAATACCGCGAGCCAGCCCTTTCCGCCGTCTCCCATGAGCGTGAGCAGGGCGGCGAGCTTCCGGCCGGTGCGAAGCACATTAGTCGCTCCCGGATTCCCGGAGCCGTAAGTGCGGGGGTCGGGAAGCCCGAATGCGCGACTGATGATTACGGCGAAGGACAACGAGCCCATCAGGTAGGCGACCAGAATGAATGCTGCGGTGGCCATGGGGTTCATCTAGAATTGCGGGCAAAGTTTAGCGCCACTGCGTCTTGGACACCATATTCGTCAAGCAACTCCGGCTCGAGGCCTGGATCGGCCTCTATCGTCACGAGAAGATCGCTCCGCAGACCGTCGAGATCGATCTGGAGATCGCCGTTCCCGGAGACACGGTATTCAAAACGGGAAAAGTTGGTGACACCGTGGATTACGGGGTGGTCGTCGAGCATATCCGCGCGCTGCTCTCAAAGGAGCGCTTCGGCTTGGTCGAGAACCTTGCCGAGCGCGTGGCCGAGATGATACTCGCCGACTTCAAGGCACCGCGCGTCAAAGTGAGCATCGCCAAGCTCGGCGTGCTGCGCGAGGCCAAGCACGTGGGCGTGGCGATCG
>Ga0187773_10000721_pt1 | contig 13214 bp, 9 predicted proteins | sample 0216_BV02_MP05_1_FD_133133 | JGI IMG/M metagenome (GOLD analysis project Ga0187773, IMG submission 133133) | Tropical peat soil microbial communities from peatlands in Department of Meta, Colombia - 0216_BV02_MP05_10_MG | ecosystem: Environmental > Terrestrial > Soil > Wetlands > Peat | place...
GATCCGCGGTATTGACATGGCGCCCCAGTTCTTCCCCGCCCAGGGCTGAGACACCCGAACCCAGCAGGAGCAGTTTTCATCCTCCTTCTCCTTGCCTTCTCGGTCCCAGTGAAAGACAACCTTGACGCGCCCGTATTTGTCGGTATAAATCTCTTCGCCCGTCGGACCCACCACCACCGCGGTCTGCGGGCCGGGAACGACGGGTGTGGGCGTCATCCGCAGCGGACGAAACGGGATGCTCGCCGGAATACAGCGGAACTCGTTGGAATACGTCGCCCCACCCCCCGAGCCGGTGACCTCGTAGCTCTCCCCGACCGACGCGACGTGGTGAACTTCGGTGAGCACGTAGCTCTCGTTCATGTCGTCCCGGTAGTGGCCTTCCAGGTCAAACTTGTAGCCGGATGTGAAGACGCGGCACACCCCGCCGCCGGAGATGGTTTTGTGAGGCGCCTCCTGCTCCTCCATGCGAATCTTTGCCAGCGCGCTGCCTTGCGACTGGGTCAGGAAGACACCCGGGTAGTCGTAGATCTCGAACGGGAAATTCTTGCTCACGTCGACTACCGTCTGTTCACTGCTGAGCAGCGAGGCGCTGGGGGTCTCGAAGTTGTAATCCGTGAAAGCGTACGTGCCCGTACGTAGCTCCTGCTCCGCATGCAGGGAGTTGACGACATCCTCGGCATGGTCGGCTCCGACCACTGCGTTGTACTGAAACGAAGCCCTCTCCGGGCAGGGCTGATGGGCGCTGGGAGAGTCGGCCAGCACCATGGTATGTTTGCCGTTTTCGTGCTCAAAGAAATAAAAGATCCCGCACCGTTCCATCAGCCGCGACACAAAGTTGAAGTCGGTTTCCCGGTATTGCACGCAATAATCCAGGGGATCGTAAGTCGACATCAGGGAAACGCGGAAGTCGTTCAAGCCACGATCCTTGAAGATCTGCTGCACGATGTCGGGGATGCTCTTCTTCTGGAAAATCCGACAGCCCGCACACTGGGTCAGGAACCAAGTCCAGGGTACGACCTCCATGTGGTAATGGGTGAATCGCGCATCCGAACCGCTCTGCCTGAACCGGCTCACATAGCCGTTAAAGAACCGCTCCTTGCCGTCATCGTCCAACACGACCCGTAGGGTAACGTTCTTTCCGATAATGTCCTTAAAGCTGATAGCGTGGTTATCGGAGAGCAGGTCCAGCCGGAAGTTGAACAGGCGAGAGATCCCCTCGTAGCCGGTGAATGCCTTCAACAGCAAAACGTCTTCCCCGAGGGGCGTTGCGATTGCGATTGGTCGGTTGGCCTGGGTGAAGGGCATATTCCCCGCTTCCTGAAGTTTGCACCTTTAGGACCGAAGCTGACGGCTGACCAGCGCGCACCACTGCTCGAACGGGGAAGACCTGGAGCCTGGGGAGCACGCGGAACCCTGCGCGGAAACGCCGGCCCCATCGGCCGACCATCTCCTACCCCCTCCGCCCGCCTTTAGTTGTAGACAAAGGCCCCGTCTGCACCCACGCTTACCCGAACCGAGCTGACCTTTTCGCCTTCCGCCATCTTGCCGAGTATCTGGCGCGAAATATCCGGCAGCAGCGAATTGGTTAGGATGTTGTCCACGTTGCGCGCGCCGCTCTCGACCTCGGTGCAGCGATGCGCCACTTCCTCGACTAGTTGGTCGTCGTACGTCAGAGCCATCTTGTGATTTTCCTGGAGCCGACGTTGGATCTTCCCGAGCTTCAGCATGATAATCTTCTTCAGGGCTTCGTCGCGAACCGGGTAGTAGGGAACAACCACCATCCGACCCAAAAATGCCGGCTTGAAGATTTTGTTCAGTTCCGGCTTGAGCGCTTGCACCAGGGCGGGGGGACTGGGTGCCGTCTCCGGATCGGCGGTTAGCTTCATCATCTGATCGGTACAGGCATTGGTCGTCAGGATGATGATGTTGTTCTTGAAGTCGATAGAGCGCCCTTCCCCGTCTTCCATGTTGCCCTTGTCGAAGACCTGATAGAACAACTCGAGCACATCGGGATGGGCCTTTTCGACTTCATCCAGCAAGACCACCGAATACGGGCGACGCCGCACCGCTTCGGTCAGCACTCCCCCTTCACCGTAGCCCACGTATCCGGGAGGCGATCCCTTCAAGGTGGAGACCGTGTGCGCCTCCTGGAACTCGGACATGTTGATGGTGATCAGGTTGTGCTCGCCACCATAAAGCAGATCCGATAGCGCCAGAGCGGTTTCGGTCTTTCCTACTCCGCTCGGTCCCACCAGCATGAACACGCCTACGGGCTTGTTGGGGTCATCCAGGCTGGCGCGTGAAGTCTCGATGCGTCGGCTAATCACCTCTAGAGCGTAGGGCTGCCCGATCACCCGGTTCCCCAGAAACTTCTGCAACGACAAGATGGTGGTAATCTCATCCTTCATCATCTTGCCAACCGGAATGCCCGTCCAACCGGAGATCACTTCTCCGACAATCTGAGCATCCACGCAAACGCGAATGAGGCCGGCTTCACCTTGCAAGGAAGAGAGCTCGGATTCCAGCTTACCCAGCCGGGCTCGCAGCTCCGCCGGACTGGCGTCTGCCTCCCAGGCCGTAGCCGTGGCGGTCGCCGTGGCGGTGGCGGTCGCCGTATCGTTGGCGACTCCGCCAACCGCGGCCGGGGACGGCTCTGACGCGGGCGGCCCCGCGACCCCGCTATGGCCGTCGTGCGGAGCGCCGCCCTCCAGCCGGGTCCGGATCTCGCGGATGGGGACGACAAGGTCGCGCTCCTTGTCCCACCGCTCGCGCAGCCCGGCCAGCCTCTCCTCAACCGCGGCCAGCTGTTGGCTGATCTCGGCCAGTCTCTCGCTGTGATCGGCTCCTACTGCGCTCTCCCGCTCCAGCACCCGCTGCTGCACCTTGAGGTCATCAATTTGACGAATGGCATCTTCGATGGCGGGAGGAGTGGTGTTCTGGCCGAGTGCCAGACGGGCACAGGCGGTATCGAGCACACTGACCGCCTTATCGGGGAGCTGGCGCCCCGCCAGATAACGATTCGAGAAGCGCACTCCGGCGGCCACGGCTTCATCGAGAATGCGCACCTTGTGATGCTTTTCCAGAGGTCCCACAATACCACGCATCATGACCATGCACTGCGCTTCCGTGGGCTCTTCCACTTTCACCACCTGGAAACGACGCGCCAGGGCGGGATCCTTTTCGAAATATTTCTTGTATTCCGACCAGGTCGTGGCGGCGATGGTGCGCAGCTCGCCGCGGGCTAACGCCGGTTTCAGCAGGTTGGCAGCATCGTTCTGGCCGGCTTGGCCGCCGGCTCCGATCATGGTGTGGGCCTCGTCGATGAAGAGGATGATGGGCGCGGGCGAAGATTTGACTTCTTCGATCAATCCCTTCAGGCGGTTTTCGAATTCACCTTTGACACCGGCGCCAGCCTGGAGCAACGCCAGGTCCAGCGTCCGGATGGTGACGTTCTTGAGCGAGGGCGGCACATCCCCCTGCGCCACGCGCAGCGCGAAGCCTTCGACCACCGCCGTCTTGCCTACCCCCGCTTCCCCGGTGAGAATCGGATTGTTCTGGCGACGGCGGGTGAGGATGTCGACCACCTGACGGATCTCAAAATCACGGCCCAGCACCGGGTCGATCTTTCCCTGGCGGGCGTTCTCGGTCAGATTCACCGTGTACTGGTCCAGGTTGGGAGTCTTACCACCCGCGGCGCGAGCGGGCGCCCCCTTGCCCGCAGTCTCCAGACCGGCGGGCCGTGCCTCCTCCTGAGACTCAGCGACAATGCTCATGAAGTCCTTGTGCAGAGCCTCCGCCTGGATTTTCTGGAACTCGCGGCTGATCTCCCGCATCAAGCGCGCGAGTTCATCCTCCCTAACCAGCGCCAAAACCGTGAAACCGGTGCGCACCTGCCCCGCGTTGAAGTCGATTGACCCGATCGTCCAGGCCTCGGTGAGCATCTTGAGCACCGTGGGACTGATGGCGGGGGTGCGCGCGTTGCCGCTCTTCAACTTGTCGAGGCTACGCGTGAGCTCGGCCGCGAGGCGCGACTTGTCGATGCCAAAGTGCTGTGCGATGCGCGCGAAGTCGCCGTCGTTCTGTTCCAGCAGTTTCATCAGGTAGTGCTCGACTTCGATGTCGTAGTGCGTCCGCGAGACGCACAGGCCGGCAGCTGCCTCTAGAGCCGAGCGCGCCTGGTCATTCAACTTGCCGATCAGTGATTTCAGATTCAGGCCCATATTGCCTCCCTAGAGCTGCAGAATTGTGTCTCCCGGATCGCGGACAAAGGGCACGGATTTGAGCCAAGTCACCCAGCCTAGCTGCGGCGTCTCGGCCCCGAGGTCGCTGACTTCACAGCGCGGCACCTCGTCGCGCTTCAAGATCAACTGCACTTCGAAATCAAACTCGTCGTTCGAAAAGAAGCGGGTCAGGTCCCGCAGCGGTTCGAGCGCACTGCCACCAGGAAGAAAATCACGGTACTGCTCCAGGCTCAATGGGCCCAGCTTGATGCGGACACGCGAGTGCTGGTCCCATACCTCATCTCCCACCACCGCCCCCGTTCCCAGTTGTTCCGACTCGCTCTGTTCCTCATTCATGCGGAACTGAGTGGCGGGACCCAGGCGGTGCCACGCCCCCGCGAATTGCTCAATCTCCACCGGAACTTCAAAGTAGTCGGATAAAATCTGCTCGAGCGCGATTGCCGACCGGGACTGCATTGCCAGCAATCCCACATAGTGCAGGAGGGCGTGGTCGGGAACCGCCTGCCGATCTTGTAGTCCGGCTGTTCCCATGCCTATTAAGTCCAACAGATGGCGTGTGAAGACGTCTTCTTCCCCCAGGGAGTAGGTGACCGGGAAGCGGTATTTCTCCCAGGCCCGGTAGAAGAAGGAGAGCATGCGATGATTGAAAATGTCGAGGAACTCAGCCAGGCTGTAATCCTTCTCCCGGCGTCGTTCGAGGATCAACTCGGTGTAACAGTAGGGCAGGACCCCCATGGGGCCGGTCAGACCCATGAAGTTCACGCTCATTTCGGGGATCTTGTCTTCAGGCCATCGGAGGCTCTGGATCTGGCTGCTGGGAAACGCCAGTCCGTTGTTCACACGAAAGCGGACAGCCTCGTTTTCCGGGCTGGCAAAACGCCCTACCGGTAGACCATGTCCCAGCCGGTGCAGCAGGGTAACGGCCTGGAAGAACTCGAACGAGTTCGGATCGTGCTCGAGGGTTTGCGCGACCGGGGAATCCTTTAGACCAGGATCCGCCGTCCCGCTCGGGGTGGCCATTCGTGCAACCTTTCCTTTCTTTGAGGCGTTGTCACAGCCAGCTGGGTAAAGCTGTTCAGAGATACGCTGAGGCCGAGAAATCGTTCGATCACGCTAGCGAACAGAAACGCTCCCCCCCCGGCAAACTGTTCTTCGTCGAGTTCCAGGTCGATGTGCATGCCACGGGCAAACGAGATCCCCTCGTCCGAAGCCACCCGTGCGAACTGACGCCGGCTGCGTACTCGCAAGATGCTCTCGATCACGTTCTGGGAGTAGGCGGAGCGGCCGAAATCGTACAGGCGGAGAATCTGCTTCAGAGCGTCTTTGCCCTGGGACAGAGTCTCCTTCCCCTGCTCGGCGAGTTTGCTTTCTTGCTCGATGAGGGAGAGGTAGTTCAACGACAGATGCGAAAGCAGCCGCCACAGGGCGCTCTTGCCGATCGGTGGCCGCACTGTGGGCGTCGGCTTGCGAAGGGCCACGATCCGTTTTAGCGAGGAGGCACCTTCCAGTTCGAAATCGCCATCGTCCCTGCCGAAGGGAAGCCGCGACGGCAAATCGCGGTTGGTGCAGCTGGTCCGGATTGTCAGGATATTGGCATCCGGTTGCATGAGAGTCGCCGAGAGGTCGACCAGCGACAGATACATGTCGGTGCCTTCGTCATTGGGCCGCGTAGAGGCACGTCGCCGCGCCAGCCAGTAACACTGCGTCTTTCCGCCGCGCCCGGAAAAATGGCGCAGGGAGTAGAACGGCTCGTGGGTGGCGGTTTGCTGATTGGTGGTGTTGATCGAGGTGACCTCGTCGACGGAAAACACTTCCGTGGCGTAGGGCCGGCGCACGTCGGGAATGATGGGATACTCGTACTTGCGCTGGCTGAGCTGTATGGGTTCAGCCGTCTGCGGGAACAGATTCACGATCGGCGTGCAGCCCAGCCGGAAAGTCTTCGGGGATAGTTCGACCTCCAGCCGCTCCCGCCGCTGGTCGCGGTCGACATCGGAAATGAGGAAGATCAACTCCGCCGCATCGTTGAACCCGGATGCCAGGACCGGCTCCAGCCCGGTGACATCGATGAAAAAGAACTTCTCGGGGAAGCTGAAGTACTCCATGAGCAGCCGGTGTCCCAGAAAGGATCGCCGCGCGTACGGCACCATGCCTTCATCATCGGCAAACCCGACGGGGCGTAACGCGGAAGCGGGAAGGGTCACCGGTCCCACTTTCGAACCCGGCGTCGGATCGCGGACGAGGATGCGGTTCAGCTTGGTGAAGAGCAGTTCATAAAGGGTGTTGATCAGGCCGCCTTCGCCATCGAGGTAAAAACGCAGGCGATCAATCTTGAGCGTCTTGAAACTCGCGTCTGGCGCACACCGCAACTCCACTCGCACCGCACCTGAGGCATCGCTTGCCTTAACCACCGGCTGCAGCCGGCTGGGAGCCTTCCACTCCCCCGCACTCACGGACAGGGGCCACAGCATGGTGTCGTAACAGGTGCGAAACGTACACGGAACTCCGCCCACCGGCCGCGAAAAAAGCGTGCTGTTGCGTTCGATCTGAACCCCGGTCGTCACCTTCCCCTTTTCCGGATCGGGCTGAAATTCCACCAGGGACATCGATGGAATGGGCCGGATCAGCTGCGGGTACACCACGGTCAGGAGAGCTTCGCTGATTTCGGGAAAGTCGTCTTCAATCTTCAGATGAACCCGCGCCGACAGAAATGCGAACGCCTCCAGCAGGCGCTCTACGTGCGGGTCTTCGCACTTGGTGGGCTCCAGCACCAAACGTGCCGCCACCTTGGGATTCTTCTCCGCAAATTGCACCGCCAGTTTTCGCAGGTAGTCGAGTTCGCGCTCGTAATAGAGCAGGAGCTCATCCCGCATTGCTGCCTCCTGACAGGCGACAGGCGCCGCTCTTCAATTCGATCACCGTATCGAAGGAGATCGGTTCCGGCGCCGGATCCATCAGCAGCACGCCGTCAATGCGAAACCGCAACTGTTTGAGCCCGATCTCTTCGCTTTTCACGGGAACGATGCTGACGCTGCCCAGGCGCGGTTCGAACAGCTTGATGGTCGATAGCAGATGTCGCACCAGACGTGCCTGGTCGCCCGGCGCCGCCATGCTGTAGGTGGAAAAATCCGGCAGCCCGTAGATGTAGAGCGAGCGGTTTACTTCTTTGAGGGTTTCGTCCGGTTGCAGGAAGATGCGGCGGGTGTTCAGCAACCACTCCAGGTCGCGACGCACCGCAGCCTTCAGCAGGCGTACCGACTGCGCTCGGCTCAGCGGTGCCTCAACCTGCGTCTCCGCCTCGCGGTCGATCAGCCGGTCTAGCACGGAAAGCGTAACGATGACGTCGCCCTGTGCCCGCGCCATGGTGGCCTATCCCGATGTTCCCAGAGCCCGAACCGGATCGAGCCGGCAGATACGATCGAAGAGCTTCTGCCGTTCCCCAGCATTGCCCTGTATTTTCTTGCTGGTTGTCATCACCATCGCTAGTGCGGCGGCCACCATCTCCTTGTCTTCCCAGTCATCCAGTTTGTGGGACTCAATGGCAGCCATGAGATCTTCGAGCAGGGGCTGGGCAATCACCTCTTTTCCGGCAGAGACGCAGAGCTGCACCAGTTGTAGCGTCCGCTGGAACTTGCCTCGACCTGAGCGCTGGTTGGCGATCTCGCGCCGCATGATGTCGAAGGCTTTCTCGGGTTGTCCGGCCTTGAGCGCTTCCTGAGCGATCGTAAACGGATCCGTGCCCCTCGCCCGCCAGGGACTGCCGGGTCGGGGCTTGCTTTCCGTTGCGATCGGATTATCGCCCCCCGGCGCGGGGGTCACCGGCTCGGCAGGACCCTCCAGCAGTTGCTGCAGCCAGGCTTTGGTCTCCGCGTTGGCGACCGGTGTATCGTCGAGCAGGCTCGCCTCCAGCAACTGGGGAATATCGCTGATGAGCGCTCTCAATTCGGAGCAGATGGCCGAGGCGATGAGATCGTAGTCGCTGCCCAGGGCAGCGCAGGCTTCCACCACGTAGCGCTGCAGATCCAGCCAGCCCCGGCTGCAGGGCAGGGCCATCGCGTTCTCTGCTGTCTCCAGCACTTCGGCCCACCTCCGCCCCAGCGCAAGCCGCCTGACGTGCTGTCGCAACTCCGTCGGCGGACCTTCCAGAAGAGTGGCATCACCACGCCGCGCCGCCAGCCGCAGTTCCCCCCAGCGTAGCCCGCGCATCATCAGGTAGGACGCCGGGCTGTACGGCTCGCGCTTGCGCAGGAAGCTCGCTGCTTCGGCCAGGCTTCGAATGGCCTCCTGGCGATCCGCCGGCTCGGAACTGGTCACGATGGGGATGCCGATGCTCAGGGCTCCCGCCGCCGCGGCCGCGGCGGCCGGTGCATCCCCGCTAGCAACCGGCGCAGGAGCTTCTTCCACCGGGTCGGGTTCGGTTTCTCGTTTCTTCTGCAACAGCCCGTGCACTGTATGCCGGACCTCTTCCAGCGCTATCTTGAGCTTTCCGAAGGACGGAGCAGCGTCTCCTAACTTCTCGTTACACAGTTCCTCGAGCTTGCGCAGGGCTTCCAGGCAGGCATCGAGATCGTTCTCTGATTGCAAATAAAACGCCTTCGGAGTCTCGGCAAAGGACTTGTCAAACATCTCAGGGGCGAGCTTCCCGTCGGCAACTTTCTTCGCGCGCGCCTTCCTGTCCTTGTCGTTCGTGGCTTCGGATTCATAGCCGACGGTCTTAGAGTCTTTGTATTGCAGCAGGCTGTAGCCGTCCCGGGTGAGCGAGGTCGACTTGACCGGGATCTCCAGGGCCACGCCAATCCAGTCCAGGGGAGCCGCCCGCAGTTCCATGTCTCCGTCTTCAATGGGCGGATAGAGAGTGTCCCAGAAGTTGGACACCAGCCCGTGGCAAAGGCTAAGACCCTGACGAAGTCCCCCAAACCGCTCGGTGTGTAGCAGGGCCTCGGTCAGCCAGGCAGCCAACTGCAGGTCTTTGGTCTTGCTGGCCAGGGCGTCCTGGGCAAGACGGATGACCTGAGAGTAGTCGGCGGTCTTGCGTTCGTGCTGCCATGCGCCCTGCGCCAGCTCATCATCTTGACGCCGGGCCTCTTTGATCTTGTCGTAGAGAAGGAGCTTGGTGTCGTAGCGAACATCGACTCCGCTGGGGTTGTCTCCGGTGATTGGGGCTAGAAGATCTTCGCGCAGCGCCATGAACCGATTTCCAACTCTTTAACTAGCCGCCGGAGTCGCAATCTCGGCCGCTGAAAACTCCAGCGAGCGAATTTCCAGGAACGGAATCTCTTCGCCGTCCAGAAGCAGGAGCTTCTGGCCCGACGGGTACTCCGTCCCGTGCTCGTCGGCGGTCCAGTCCGTAAGCCGTCCCAGCCACACCGATTCGTCGGGGTGCTTCCAGGAAAATGGGTAAATCGCCGGAATCAATACCTCGCCCAGTTCTTTACCCTGGAAGGAAGGCCCGGTGCGAACCAGTGCCGGCATCCAGAGCGTGTCGCGCAATTTCTTCGGGGGACCCATTTCGAGCGAGGCAATGTGCTGAAACGGAATCCAGAGGTAGGCACCGGCCGCGAACACCTCCAGGCGGGCTCCGATGTCCGGATCTGCATCGCTCAAGGATTGGAACGGGCGCCCGTTCAGCATGCCAGGAGGGGAAATCGCACCGTCCTTGCTGAACTGCTCGTCTCCGAAAACCTGATGCCGGATCTTTTCGGCGTGCAGCGCCGCGTAATACAGGAGCGCTCCCATTTCGGACTGCGAATTGCCTTGCGCCAGAACACCCAGCTGCTTTTCTGCGCGATCGTAATCTCCCGAGAAGCAAAGCAGTTCGAACAGAAACGTACGCTGCGCCACGTCCGTGGGATGCTCGCGGAGATAAGCCGTGAGCGCCTTCTCCGCATCGCGCACCCTTCCCAGCTCGAAAAGTTCCTTCGCCGTGTCCATCAGTCTACCCGAAGCCGTATGCCTGGCTTCAATTCGTTGTCTTGGGGTGCTCGCTTTCACCGCGCCATCGACACCAAGGGGAGGCCGGGGCCGAAAACCATGAGTTCCGTGGCAACCCAAACTGCCCACGGTTCGGGCCAACTGCGAGGCCGCGAATCTCGGGTGTTTTTCGGCCCGACCAGCTTCCTAGGCGGCAGGCAACGCCTCTTCGGCGGCAAAATCCGGAGTCAGCTTCTCCAGGTCATAGCCCTTGCTAATTGCGCCGTCCAGAGATCCGTCGTCCTTCTCCGGGGCATAAGCAATTTCCACACCCTGGAAAGCGAAACTCACCGATTCGGTAGGGTTCTCGTTGCTCCCGGACAATTGCACCGAGGTGATCAGCGCATCCTTGAGCCAAACGCGGAAATAGGGCTGCTGCTTGTCGCCCACCGGTTTGTCGTAAAGAATATAGACCTTAGACAAGATGTTGCCCGAGGCGCAGTGATCGACGAGCAGCGGCGTGGTCTTATCCAGCACCTTCATGATGCTCAGGTTGGAAAAGTCCGCGCGCCCGGCTTTGGCTTCTTTGCCCGAGGCGCCGGACCCGTACGTGGATGTTTGGCTTACACCCCAGCTGAACGAAAGAACGTCAATTGAGCCCGTTCTGCTGGTGCTCGGACCTTCGACTCCATCGACATACAGATATGCGTTTACGGCCACGGTTCTCTCCTTAGCTTCAGCGAATTTCCCTTCATCTCACACAATCCAAAAATCCAACTCTCCGGCTACTTCGCGGGCGCCGGCAGCTCAGCCACCAGTCGGAGCGAAACAGTGAGTTCTTCCAACTGGAAATGCGGGCGGAGGAATGCGACGGCACGGTAACACCCAGGCTTGCCGGGGATATCCGAAACGTCGATGCGGGCTTCCCGCAGGGGCGACCGGGCCTTGGTCTGCGGCGAAGCCAGGTCGTCCGGAGTCACGTAACGCGTGATCCAGCGATTCAGGAAAATCTGCGCCTCTTCGCGCGACATGAAACTGCCGATCTTGTCGCGCATCATGGCTTTGAGATAGTGCGCAAAGCGGGAACACGCCATGATGTAGGGAAGCTGCGTCGACAGGCGGGCATTAGCATTGGCTGAGTCCGTGTCGTACGTCTTGGGCTTCTGGCAGCTCTGCACGCTGAAGAACGAGGCGTAGTCCGTGCCCTTGCAGTGCACCAGGGGAACAAATCCCAGATCCGCCAGCTCTTTTTCGCGCCGGTCGGTGATGGGGGTCTCCGTGGGACACTTCAAAGCCAGATCGCCCTCGTCGGTATAGAAGTTGTGGGTGGGAAGGCCCTCCACCAGTCCTCCGCCCTCTACCCCGCGCATGGCAACGCACATCCCGTACAGCGAGAAGGATTGCGTCATTCTCGTGCCCAGGGAATAGGCTGCGTTCATCCACAGATACTTGGAGTGATCGGTGCCGTCCACGTGCTCTTCGTAAGCAAATTCCTCAATCGGCTTGGTCTCCTTGCCGTAGGGAAGACGGGATAACGTCCTCGGCAGGCACAGGGCCACATAGCGGGAGTCCTCGCCTTGGCGGAAGGACTTCCACTTAGCATATTCCGTACTGTCGAAAATCTTGCCCAGATCGCGAGGCGCGTCGAGCTGCGTGAAGCTCTGCAAATTCATCAGGTCGGGCGCGGCCGCGCTGACAAAAGGTGCGTGTGCCTGGGCGGCCACGTGGGAAATGCCTTCCAGCAGGGCTATGTCCTCGGGATGCTTGCCAAACTCATAATCCCCGATCAGGGCCCCAAAGGGAGCGCCGCCGAACACCCCGTACTCCTCTTCGTAGACCTTCTTGAACAACGCGCTCTGGTCGAATTCGGGGGCCTTCTCAATGTCCCGCAGCAGCTCTTTCTTGGTGACGTTCAGCACACGGATCTTGAGCAGCGGGCCCGTCTCGCTGTTGTCCATCAGGTGCTTCAAGCCGCGCCAGGAGCCTTCCAGCTTCTGGAACGAAGCGTGGTGCACGATTTCGTTCAACTGGATGGACAGGAGGTGATCAATCTGCGCGATGCGCGCGTTGATCATCATTTCCGCATCCTTGGCCACGGTCATCGACCCTTCGAGGACCTGGGCGACAAATTCCTTGATCAGGTTCTTGCCGCGCTCGCGAGATGCGGTGTCCGCTCCGAACCGTCCCTGTTCCACAATTTGCTCGAGGAGTCCCTGCTCCTGGGTTACCGTTGCCCCTGCCGATGCCTGTTGCGCCGGATTAGCCATTGGACCCTCCTTCTTTCGGCCCCATCTCACCCTTCAATTTGTCGAGTTTGTCGGTGTTGCCGACCGCATCGAGCAGCAACTCCTCCAGCTTGTCGTTGCCCTGCAAACTGCCCCGCAGATCGGAAAGCCGGGTGCGCAAATCCAACAGCTCTTTCAGCGGCTTGACCTGCTTCGCCACGTTGGCCGGCTCGAAGTCCTCCATCTTCTTGAAGTGCAGGTCCACTTTCAGCTGTGGCCCGTTGGGGTCCTCGCTCAGCTTGTTTTCGACGGCAAACGCCAAGTGAGGCTTCATGCCCTCGAGCACGCTGTCGAAGTTGTCGGGAGTGACTTCCACGAACTTCCGGTCCTTTAACCGGGGGAGAGCCTGTTCGGGCTGGCCGGTGAAATCTCCCAGCACTCCCATCACAAACGGTAGTTCCTTGATCTCGATGGCGCCGCCGATTTCGACGTCGTAAGTGATCTGGACGCGCGGGGGACGCACACGATCCAACTTGTGCTGCGCGCTCTGTCTAGCCATATCGACTCCCTTCCTGATGAACCTGAATTGGTGATGATTCCGCGCACTCGCACGCTTCGTCCGCGCCCTGTGCCTCTCTCGGGGGAAGCAAGATAAGAGGGAATCAGATCGTGCAGTCCATCTGACCTGGTGCGTTCCGGGTTGGCGCCTCACTCCGGGCGCGGTCCGACGCGGTGCTGTTGTATATCATTGCTAAATGCTAGAGTCAAGCTACCCGGCAAAGTATTTTCATTTGAATCCCTTGGACGGGGCCCGGCCGAGAGGAGTCGAAGATCGCGAGAC
>Ga0187773_10000722_pt1 | contig 13214 bp, 11 predicted proteins | sample 0216_BV02_MP05_1_FD_133133 | JGI IMG/M metagenome (GOLD analysis project Ga0187773, IMG submission 133133) | Tropical peat soil microbial communities from peatlands in Department of Meta, Colombia - 0216_BV02_MP05_10_MG | ecosystem: Environmental > Terrestrial > Soil > Wetlands > Peat | place...
CACCGCGGCGACCACGCGGCGCAGATGCGCGATGGTGTCGCCGATGCGCCCGGCGGGCCGCTCCAGGTCGGGGGGATAGCGCTCCGAGCGCCCGTAACCCGGGAAGTCGAACCCCCACACGGCGAAGCCGATGTCGTTGAGGGCGTCGGCCCACGAGCGGCCGTCGAACCGGTAGAAGATCGACAGGTCCGCGCCGAAAGTCCCGCCGTGCACGTAGACCACCTCGCCCGCTGCGAGCGAAGCCGGCCGCTGCAGCTGCAGTGCGAGCGTGGGCTGGCCCCGCTCGGAAAGCACGATGTCCTGTTTCGAAACCGTCGGCTCTGCAGCACCCATGGCGATGTCTCCCTACGCAACTGCAATGGGCGAAGTTTGATCGCCAAGAGAGCGAAGATGCTTCGTCGCGGAGCGAACGATCGACCTTCATGTTTCAGCTGTAACAGGGGGGCGCGGAACTGAAACGAATCGAAGACCGGCGTTCTGCAGGATTGGGGTTGCGCTCCCCGACGGCAGTATCAGGGTCCCTTCTCCTCCCTTCTCCTCCCTACCGCGGACCGTGACGTCGGGGACGCCTTTTTTCCTAGTAGACGGTCTCGACGGGAACGGAGAACACGTAGCCGACGCCGCGCTCGGTCTTGATGAAGCGCGGCTGCGCGGGGTCGGCCTCGATCTTGCGCCGCAGGCGCATGATCTGCACGTCGACGGAGCGGTTGAACACCTCGTCGTTGTGCAGCCGCGAGAGGTCGAGCAGCTGATCGCGGCTGAGGATGCGCTGCGGCGCGCCGAGCAGCGCCACCAGCAGGTTGAATTCGCCGTTGCTGAGCAGCACGGGCTCCCCGCCGCGCGCCCTCAGGCGGCGGGTGTTGAGGTTGAGCTCCCAGCGGTCGAAGCGGTACGCGCGCACGCCTTCGGGCCGCCCTTGCCGGACCTCGGCGTGCCGCCGGCGCAGCACTGTGCGGATGCGCGCCAGCAGCTCGCGCGGGCTGAACGGCTTGGTCATGTAGTCGTCCGCGCCGAGCTCGAGACCCATGACGCGGTCGGCTTCGTCTCTGCGGCCGGTAAGCATGATGATCGGGATCGCCGATTCGTCGCGCAGGCGGCGCGCGAGCGTCATGCCGTCCTCCAGCTGCAGCTTGAGGTCGAGCACGATCAGGTCGACCACCTCCATCTCCAGCACCGACTGCATCGCCCGGCCGTCCGCGACCGAGCTCACGCGAAAGCCGTTCTGACCGAGGTAGTCCGCGATCAGCGCGCGCACGGTCGCATCGTCATCGACCGCGACGATATGCGGCAGGGCCACGGGCCCCGCCGCGCGGAGGTCCGGACTGACGGTCAACGGGTCGCTCACGGCAGGAGAAATGTACCCGCGCGGCGCACAACGAGGTTACAGGTGTAACGTGGCGCCGTGCGTCATGTAAATTACACGCAATCCCTCCGTCGTGGAATGGGCGCGTGAGCGAAGTCCCCCATAAGGGTAAGGACATTCTCGTCGTCGACGACGACGCGATCATGCGCGACCTCATCTGCGACTGGCTCGTGTCGGCTGGCTACGCGGTGCGCAGGGCAAGCGACTGCCACGCGGCGGCGGCGCAACTCGAGGCGGGCGCGCCGGCGCTGGTGGTGAGCGACCTGTGGATGCCGGGCCCTCGCGGCGCCGAGGCGATCCGCTGCTTGCGGCAGATGCATCCCGAGGTCGCGGTCATCGCCGTGTCGGGCCATTTCGGCTCCGGGCAAGGCTGCAGCAAACGCGAAGCGATGCAGGCAGGCGCGGCGCGCGCGTTTGCCAAGCCCGTCAAGCGCGCGGAGTTGCTCGGCGCGGTCGCCGAGCTGATCGGTCCTCCGCGCGGCTAGCCGCTTGTGTACACGCACCATTACGAAACCACCGTCGAGATTCCAGCCTCTGCCGAGGACGTCTTTGCATTCGTAGATGACCATGCAAAGTTGTCGGCGCATATGAACAAGCGCTCCTGGATGATGGTGGGCGGCCGTATGTCGGTGCAGACAGACGCTCGGCTTGGCAAGGCGGTTGGCTCAACAATACGCATGTCTGGCTCCATACTTGGGTTAACCCTTGGTTTGGACGAGACCGTGATAGAGCGTTCTCCTCCATCGCGCAAGATCTGGGAGACGATAGGAGTGCCGCAACTGCTCGTGGTTGGGCCCTATCGGATGGGCGTGCATATAAAGCCGAGCGAAACAGACTGCCAGCTCCGAGTCTTTATCGACTATATGCTCCCGGCTTCCGGAGTCGGGCGCTGGCTTGGGAAGGCTTTTGGTCGTTCCTATGCACGTTGGTGTACCGAGAAGATGGCAAATGACTCTCGTGACCACTTCGCACGCGAGAAAGGCGCCTAGACAGACGCCGCAGGCCGCCGGTCCCTTCGGGCCCGCAGCGTGAGCTCGAACGGCGGTCGATGAGCGCCGCGCGCGTCCGTTCGGCCCTTTCCCGCATCCCGCTCGGCCGTGCGATCGTCGCGCTCGGCCTGGTGCTCGTCGCGATCGACGTCGCCTCCACGGTGTGGGCCCTGCGAACGGCGCGGCAGCGCACCGAGCAGCGCGCCGCGCGCGGCTTCTCGAACGTGACGCGCGTCATCGCCGAGCAGACCGCGGCCACGCTCGAAGCGGTCGACCTGGTGCTGCGCGACGCGGCTCAAGCCGGCAGCGCGCAAAAGGTCGCCGCGAACGTCGCGCGCCTGCGCGACCAGCTGCAGCACATGCCGCAGGTCGCCGCGGTGCTGGTATTCGACGAAAAGGGGCGGCTCGTCGCGGGCACCGACGCCGACGGCTTCGAGCCCGCGAGCATCGCGCTGAGCCGCGACGCCGGACCGAGCGGGGTACACCTGAGCGACCCCTATCCGGCCCAGGGCGGCAAGGAGTGGCGCATGCTGCTGTCGCGGCGCATCGGCGGGAACGGCGGCGTGGTCGCCGCGGCGATCGAGCTCGAAAGCTTCGACCTCCTGTACAGGAGCATCGACCTCGGCCGGGGCTCGTTCATCACGCTGATGTCGAACAGCGGCTCGGTGGTCGCCCGGGTTCCGGATCTGCCCGAGGCCCGCGGGCGGAGGCTGCCCGACGCCGGTATCCGCGAGCAGGTGCTGCGCGACGGCAACTGGCAGGGCTGGACCACGAGCCCGATCCTCGGGCAGCGCGTGCTGCTGCACGGCCTGTCGGTGCGCGGCTTCCCGCTGTTCGTGGTGAGCGGAGCGACCGAGGACGCCGTGTTCGCGCCTTGGCGCGACGAAGCGAGGCGCGCGTTCGACCGCACGGTGCTCACCTCCGGTGCGATGCTGACGCTGATCGCGCTCGCCGCCTGGGGCCTGGCGAGACGCGAGCGGGCGCTCGCGCAGAGCTGGCAGCGCTACCAGGCGATGATCGAGCACAGCTCGGACGCGATCATCCTCACGCGGCCGCGCGCGGGAGGAATCGTGTATGCGAGCCCGGCGATCGAGCGCGCGCTCGGCTACCGCCTGGAGGACCTGCGCGGCCGCGAGGTGCTCGAGCTCGTGCATCCCGACACACGCGAGCTGGCCGTGAGATTGCGCGACGAGCTGCTGCGCACGCCGGGCAAGCTCGCGGTCGACGAGGTGCAGCTGCGCCACAAGGACGGCTCCTACCGGTGGATCGAGCTGACGCGCGAGAACCTGCTGAACGAGGCGAGCGTGCGCGCGGTCGTAATGAACCTGCGCGACATCGGCGAGCGCAAGGACGCCGAGACCGAGCGCGCCCGCCTGGAGCAGCGCTTGCGACAGGCCGAGAAGATGGAGGCGATCGGGCGCCTCGCAGGCGGCATCGCCCACGATTTCAACAACATCCTGGGCGGCATCCTCGGCTATGCCGAGATGCTTGCGGAGCACGCGCCGCCCGGCTCGCCGCTCAAGCGCTATGCGGACAACGTGCTCACGGGAGCGAACCGCGCGAGCGGCCTGGTCGAGCAGATTCTTTCCTACAGCCAGAGCCAGCGCGGCCAGCGCGCCCCGGTCGACCTGCGCGGCATCGTGGCCGAGACGCTCGAGCTGGTTCGCGGCTCGCTGCCCGAGGGCGTTCGCCTCGAAGCCGCGCTGTCGTCGTCGTCGCTCTACGTAGTCGGCGATCCGACCCAGCTGCACCAGGTCGCTATGAATCTTTGCACCAACGCGATCCAGGCGGTCCACGGAAGCGGCACGCTGCGCGTCGCCCTGGAATCGGTGCAGGTCACCGCGGAGCGCACGCTCACGCACAGCCTGCTGCGGGCCGGCAGCTACGCCCGCCTCATGGTGGAGGACACGGGAGGCGGAATGGACGAAGCCACTCAGGCGCGCATCTTCGAGCCGTTCTTCACGACCAAGGAGGTCGGCCGGGGCACCGGCCTCGGCCTCGCGCTCGTGTACGGCATCGTCACCGACTCGGGCGGCGCCATAGACGTCGCCAGCACCGCGGGCCGCGGCAGCCGGTTCAACATCTATCTCCCGCGCGTCGATACGCCGGCGCTCGTCGAAGACCTCGCGGCGGAGCCGCTCGCGCGCGGCAACGGCGAGCGCGTGCTGGTGGTCGACGACGAGGAGCTGCTCGTCGCCGTGACCGTCGAGATCCTCAAGCGCGCCGGCTACGAGCCCGTAGCCTGCACCGATGCCGCGGCCGCGATCGCGGCGTTCGAGACCGGCCGGGTCGACGCGGTGGTCGCCGACGAGGTGATGCCCGGCCTGAGCGGAACGCAGCTGGCGATCCGGCTGCGCAGGCGGCGCGCCGACCTTCCGTTCGTCCTGGTGAGCGGCTACACGGGGCCGCAGCTGGCGGAACGCGCGTTCGGCGCCGGAGTCAGCGAGGTCCTGAAAAAGCCGGTGCAATCGCGCGAGCTCGCCGGCGCGGTCGCGCGCGCGCTCAAGCGCGCCTGAGCCTCGGCGGATTTCACCTGTAACGGCCGCGCGCCGGCCGGTAACCGTCACGCAGCGCCCGCCGCGGATGATCGCGGCATGGCAAAGAACTTTCACACGACAATCGAGCTGCCCCAGGGGACGTTGCTGCGCGTGCGCGATGGCGCAGGCGTGGCGATCACCGCGCTTCGGGGCGAAATCTGGATCACCGAGCAGGACAGCCCGCGCGACGTGCTGCTGCGGCCGGGCGAGCGCTTCAGGCTCGCTCAGCTGGGCCTGGCGCTCGTGCAGGTGCTGGACCACGCCTCGCTCAGGTTCGAGCGCACGGGTAGCTAGATGAAGCTCTCCGCCATGGTCGTGCGCGCGCTCGCGAACGCATGGCAAGCGATCCTGCGGGAGCGGGCCGCGGCGCGGGCGCAGCGGAACCTGCATGCGTTGAGCGACCACATGCTCAGGGACATCGGCCTGGATCGCGCCAGCATCGATGACCTGCGCGAGTAGCCGCCTACCGGGCCTGGCGTGAGTTCGGAGGACGTACGCATGTATGCCAAGGGCCTTGCCGCCGCATTGCGCGCGCTGGTCGTGTTCCTGGCCGTCGCGCCCGCGTCCGCGCAGGGGATAGGGCCGGACGCCTTGATCCGGCGCATCACCGCCGACGTGCTGACGTCGGTGCGCGGCGACCGGGACATCCAGGCGGGCGATGAGGCGAAGCTCCGCGCCCTGGTCGAGGCGAAGATCCTTCCGTACTTCGATTTCCGGCGCGCCACGCGCATCGCGATGGGGCTCGACTGGCGCCGCGCCACGCCGGCGCAACAGGAGCGGCTGGTGCGGGAATTCAGGACCCTGCTGGTGCGCACCTATTCCGGCGCGCTCGCCAGCTACCGCGACCAGACGATCGAGTTCGTCCCGCTGCACGTGCGCCCGGAGGACACCGAGGCGACCGTGCGCTCGCGCGTCAGGCAGCCCGGCATGGAGCCGATCGTCATCGCCTACGACATGGAGAAGACCGCCGGGCAGTGGAAGGTGTTCGACATCCGCGTGGGCGGCGTGAGCCTGGTGGCGACCTACCGGACTTCGTTTGCCGAGGTCGTGCGCGACCAGGGAATCGACGGGCTGATCGGCCTGCTGTCGCGCAAGAACGGATAGGGGGATCCCGATATGCGTCTCATCCAAATCGCACCCTTCATGCTCGCCGCAAGCCTCGCTGCCTGCGGCGTATCGAGCGGACACGAGGCGCCCGGACCGCAGGCGCACAGGCCGCCGCCCGAGGTGAGCGTGGTGACCGTGCGCCCGCAAGCGGTGCCGGTGAGCTACACATACGTCGGCCAGACCGCCGGCTCGCGCGAGGTGGAAGTGCGCGCGCGAGTCACCGGCATCCTGCTGTCGCGCAACTTCAGGGAAGGCGCAGCGGTGAAGGCGGGGCAGTCGCTGTTCACGATCGACCCGGCCCCGTTCAAAGTGGCGCTGGCGCGCGCCGAGGCGGACCTGGCGGCGGCGCGCGCGCGCGGCGAGCAGGCCGAGCGCGACGCGGCGCGCCTGAAGCCGCTGTACGCCGACAAGGCGGTGAGCCAGAAGGACTACGATGACGCGCAATCGGCCGCGGCGATCGCGGCGGCCGATATCCAGGCGGCCCGGGCGCGCGTCGCCCAGGCGCGGCTCGATCTCGGCTACACCCGGGTCGAGTCGCCGATTTCGGGCGTGGCCAGCCGCGCGCTGCCGTCGGACGGGACGCTGGTGTCCGGCCCGAACGTCCTGCTCACCACGGTGATCCAGGTCGATCCGATCTGGGTGAACTTCGGCATCCCCGACAACGTGCAGGCGCGGCTGCGCAAGGAGATCGACGCGGGCCGGCTGGCGCTGCCGGAGGGCGGGGCGATGCAGGTCGAGCTGCGGCTCGCCGACGGCACGCTGTACCCGCACGCCGGTCGGCTCGACTTCTCCGACGTGCGCGTCTCCGCGACGACCGGCACCCAGGAAGCGCGCGCCGAGGTTCCCAACCCGGACGGCGCGCTGCGCCCGGGCGAGTTCGTGCGCGTGCTGCTCGAAGGTGCGGTGCTGCCGCGGGCCGTGACGGTGCCGCAACGCGCCGTGCTCGAGGGCCCGCAGGGCAAGTTCGTGTACGTCGTCGGCCCGCACGGCCATGCCGAGCCGCGGCCGGTCGAGGTGGGCGAATGGACGGGCGAGTCCTGGGTCATCACCTCCGGCCTCGAGGCAGGCGACCGAGTGATCGTCGACGGCGTGATGAAGATCGGGCCGGGCGCCCCGGTGACGGTAGCCGGGGAGGCTGCCGCGGCGAAGACCGCCTCGCGGGACTGAACCGTGTTCTCCAGATTCTTCATCGAGCGGCCGATCTTCGCCGCGGTGCTGTCGGTCTTCATCGTGCTCGCGGGTCTCGCGGCGATGCGCGTGCTGCCGATCGCGCAGTATCCGGAGATTGCACCGCCGGTGGTCACCGTGCGCGCGGTCTATCCGGGCGCATCGGCCCGGGTCATCGAGCAGACGGTGGCCGCGCCGCTCGAGAACCAGATCAACGGCGTCGAGCGCATGATCTACATGAGCTCGACCTCGACCTCGCAGGGCGTGGTGCAGATCCAGATCACCTTCGCGATCGGCACCGACGCCGAGGCGGCGGCGGTGAACGTCAACAACCGGGTGAACGAAGCCCTGCCCAGGCTGCCGCTCGAGGTGCGCCGCCAGGGCGTGACGGTGGAAAAGGGCTCCTCCGCGTTTCTGCAGGTGCTCGCGTTCTACTCGCCCGAGGGGCGCTACGACGACGTCTTCACGTCGAACTACGTGACGCTGAACGTGCTCGACCGCCTCAAGCGCGTGCCCGGCACCACCAACGTGCAGATCTTCGGCGCCAAGGACTATGCGATGCGCATCTGGCTCGAGCCCGACCGCATGGCGCAGCACCATGTGACCGCCGACGACCTGATCCGCGCCGTCAACGAGCAGAACGCGCAGTTCGCCGCCGGCAAGGTCGGGCAGCCGCCCGCGCCGCGCGGACAGCAGCTCGTCTACACCATCACGACGCGCGGGCGCCTCGCCGACGCGGCGCAGTTCGGCGACATCATCGTGCGCGCGAACCCGGACGGCTCTGCGCTGCGCCTCCGGGACGTGGCGCGCGTCGAGCTCGCCTCCCAGGACTACGACTTCATCGGCCGCATCAACGGCAAGCCCGCCACGCTGGTCGGCGTCTTCCTGCAGCCGGGCGCCAACGCGCTCGACGTCGCCGCGGCGGTGAGGCGTACCGTGGCGCAGGCCGCCGAGCGCTTCCCCGCGGGCCTGACCTACGCGATTCCCTACGACACCACGCGCTTCGTGCGGGTGTCGATCGAGGAAGTGGTCGAAACGCTGCTGATCGCGATGGCGCTGGTGTTCGGCGTGGTGTACCTGTTCCTGCAGAGCTGGCGCGCAACGCTCATCCCGTTCGCGGCGGTGCCGGTGTCGCTCATCGGCACCTTCGCCGGACTGCTGCTGCTCGGCTACTCGATCAACACGCTGACGCTGTTCGGCATGGTGCTGGCGATCGGCATCGTGGTGGACGACGCCATCGTCGTGCTGGAGAACGTCGAGCGGATCATGCACGAGCAGCGGCTCGCGCCGCGCGACGCGGCGATCCAGGCGATGAAGGAGGTGACCAGCCCGATCGTCGCCATCGTGCTGGTGCTGTGCGCCGTGTTCGTACCGATCGCCTTCCTCGGCGGGCTCACCGGCGAGCTCTACCGCCAGTTCGCGGTCACGATCTCGATGGCGGTCGTCATATCCGGTTTCGTCGCGCTGACGCTGACGCCGGCGCTGTGCGTCATCGTTCTCAAGCCCGCCGCCAGGAAGGACAAGGGATTCTTCGGCGCCTTCAATCGCCTCTTCGGGCGCGTCACGGACCGCTACGAGTCGGGCGTGGCCTGGATGATCCGGCGCGGCGGCATCGGCCTCCTGCTGTTCTCCGGCATGGTGGCGCTCGCCGTGCTGCTGTGGCGCGTCACGCCCGGCAGCCTGGTGCCCGACGAGGACCAGGGCTACTACATCGCCGCGGTCGTGCTGCCGGACGGGGCGACGCTGCAGCGCACCGATGCCGTGGTCGGCGAAGTGCTCCACGCTATCCGCTCCAACCCGAACAACAAGGACGTCGTCGCCTTTACCGGCTTCGACTTTCTGGGCGGCGGCTTCCGCAACAACGCCGCGACGCTGTTCGTCATCCAGAAGCCCTGGAGCGAGCGCAGGGTCGCGACGCCGCAGCTGCTGGCCGATTTCTACATGAAAACCGCGCCCATCAAGGAAGGGCTCGCGCTCGCCTTCGGGCCGCCGCCGATCTTCGGCCTGGGAACCGCAGGCGGCTTCGAGTTCTACATCCAGAACCGGGGCAACGGCGGGCCGCCGGCGCTCGCGCACGCGCTCGGGCTGTTTCTCGCCGCCGCGAACAAGGACCCGATGCTGGGCGGCGTGCAGACGCTGTGGCGCCCGTCGGTCCCGCAACTGGCCGTCGACGTCGACCGCGACAAGGCCGAAGCGCTCGGCGTGCCGCTCGACCAGCTCTACGGCACGCTCGCTGCGACGTTGGGCACCTACTACGTCAACGACTTCAACAAGTTCGGCCGCACCTGGCAAGTGCTGATGTCCGCCGCTCCGGGCTACCGCAACCGCCCCGACGACGTCGGCAAGGGTTGGGTGCGATCGGCCAAGGGCGACATGATCCCGCTCGCGTCGCTGGTGCGGGTGCGCTACAGCTCGGGCCCCGATTCGCTCGATCGCTTCAACGACCTGCCCGCGGTGAAGATCCTCGGCCAGGGTGCACCGGGCGCGTCCTCGGGCCAGGCAATCGCGCGCGTCGAGCAGATCGCGAACAGGGTCCTGCCGCCGGATTTCAGCTACGACTGGGGCGGGGCGTCGTACCAGGAGAAGGAATCCGCCGGCACCTCCGGGCTCGCCCTGGGGCTGGCCGCGGTCATGGTGTTCCTGATCCTCGCGGCGCTGTACGAGAAATGGACGCTGCCGCTGTCGGTGCTGCTCGCGCTGCCGTTCGGCACGTTCGGCGCGCTGTGCGCCGTCTGGCTGCGCGGCCTGACGAACGACGTGTACTTCCAGATCGGCCTGGTGACGCTGCTCGGCCTGGCGGCGAAGAACGCGATCCTGATCGTCGAGTACGCGGTGATGAAACACCGCGACGGCATGTCCGCGTCGGCCGCGGCGCTGGAAGCCGCGCGACTGCGCTTCCGGCCGATCCTCATGACCTCGCTCGCCTTCATTCTGGGCGTCGTGCCGCTCGCCGTGTCGACCGGCGCGGGCGCGGGAGCGCGCGTCTCGGCCGGCACCGGCGTGATGGGCGGCATGCTGGCGGCGACCTTTCTCGCGCTGTTCTTCGTGCCGATGTTCTTCAAGCTGATGACCGACCGGCACCTCTCGGAACGGCGCTCGGCCGCGGAGCTGCGTGCCGAGGCCTCTCATGCCTCGCGAGCCTAGGGCTGTGCGCAAGCGCCTCTCGCTGATGCTGCTGCTCTGCGCGGCGGCCGCCGGCTGCGCGGTGCAGCCGCACTACGTGCGCCCCGCGGTCGAGCTGCCCGCGGCCTGGCGCGAGAGCGCGCCCTCGGCGGTGGTCGACGGCAAGTGGTGGGAAATCTATGGCGATTCCGGCCTCGACCGCCTCGTCGAAGAGGCGCTCGCCCACAACGCGGATCTCGCCGTCGCGGTGGCCAAGGTCGACGAGGCGCGCGGGCTGCTCGGCGAAACCGAGTCGGCGCTCTATCCTGCGGTGGACGCGAGCGCCGCGCACAGCCGCACCCGCTTCTCGGAGGCCACCGGCACGCTGCCGCCGGGCACGCCGCGCGAGCTGAACGACACGAGCGCGGCGCTCGCCGTGTCGTACGAGGTCGACCTGTGGGGCAAGCTGCACGCGGCGGCACGCGCCGCGCGCGCCGACCTGCTCGCGACCGAAGCGGCCCGCGACACGGTGCGCATCGCGCTCGCCGCCAGCGTGGTGAAGGGGTATTTCGCGCTGCGCGCGCTCGACGAGCAGGTCGGCGCGGTGCGCGAGACGCTCGCCCTGCGCGAGAGCGCGCTGGCGCTGCAGAAGAAGCGCTTCGAGCACGGCCTGATCTCGGAGTTCGACTACCGCCAGCTCGAAGCCGAGGCCGCGACGACGCGCGCGCAGCTGCCGCCGCTCGAGCGCGACCGCGAGCTGCAGGAGGCGGCGCTGGCGGTGCTCCTCGGACGCAGCCCGAAGGACATCATGGACGGCGCCGTGCCGCGCGCCTCCGGCGCGGAGCGCTCGCTCGCGCCGACCGCGGTGCCCTCCGGGCTTCCCTCGGAGCTGCTGCTCAGGCGCCCCGACCTGGTCGAGACCGAGCAGCGCCTGGTCGCGGCGAACGCGCGCGTCGCGGTCGCCCGCTCGGAGTATTTCCCGTCGATCATCCTGACCGGATTCCTGGGGACGGAGGCGGCGTCGCTGCGCGACCTGTTCACCGGCCCGGCCGGGATCGCCGGTCTGGCGGTCGCCGCCGCGCAGCCCGTCTTCCAAGGTGGGCGCCTGGACGCGCAGGTCGACGTCGCGCGCGCGCGCGAGCGCGAGGCGCTGGCCGCCTACCGCGGCGCGATCGAAATTGCGTTCAGCGAGGTGCGCTCGGCGCTGGCCGCGCAGGACCGCGCCAGGGAAAGTGTCGAGGCCGAGCATACGCGCGCCCAGGCGCTCGCCTCGGCGCTCGAGCTGGCGCGCAGGCGCTACGCGAACGGGCTCGGCAGTCAGCTCGACGTGATCGACGCCGAGCGCAACCTGCTGGACGCCCAGGTTGCGCGCTACGAAGCGGTGCGCGCGCAGCGCGCGGCGGTCGCCGACCTGTTCCGCGCGCTCGGCGGCTAGCATGCCGCCCGAAACGTGGCTGGCGGCGGATGGCACCGCCGTGAGCATTCGCCCGATCCGCGCAGCGGACCTGGCGCTCGAGGTCGAATTCGCAAGGCGTCTTTCGCCGCGCAGCCTCTATCAGCGCCTGATGTCGACGCGCACGCCGTCGCTCGAGGAGCTGCGGCGCTTCGCCGACATCGATCCGGAGCGCGAGCTGGCGCTCATCGCCACCGTGCGCGCAGGGGACCGCGAACGCCAGGTCGGCGTCGTCCGTTACGTGCGGGAGCCGTCCACCGAGCGCGCCGAAATCGCGATCGTGCTCGCCGACGAATGGCAGGGACGCGGACTCGGGACGCGGCTTCTGCGCGGCCTCATCGCCGCCGCACGGAAAGCGAAACTGCAGTGTCTGACCGGCACCGCGCTATCGACGAACGACGCGGTGCTCGCGCTCGGCCGCAAGCTCGGCTTCCTGCTCGAAGCCGATCCGCGCTCGGCGACCGTCACCCACTTGACGCTCGATCTCGCGCGCGCGCCGCTGCTCGACGAGGTCGCGGGGGCCGCGCGCGGAGACGAGGACGTTAGCGCCGACGAAGCACGGACCGGTCAGGGAGCTCGTCCCGTTTCGGATTCCTGTGTAGTTACCCCTGCCACACCCCGTAGCCCTCTTCCCTGAGCGCGATCGCGAGCTCGACTTCCATGTCGCGCGCGGCATCAAAAGGCATCGGGTTGGCGTACGCGTAGAGCTTCGGCAGCAGGCGCAGCCCGTAGCGCTCGACGTAGCGGTTCGCGCGGATGCCCCGCTTGTGCTTCGCGAAGCGCTCCTCGGGCGTGAGGCCGGTCATGCCGACGTACACGCAGGGCTTCATGACGTCGTAATCGGGATTCGCGCGGCGAAACTTCGCCTCTTGCAGGACTTCGGGAGAAAGTTCCACGACGTACACGTGGTGGTGGTGCCGGGCGGGCATGGCGCCTATGATCGCGCAGGACGCAGCGCCCGAGAATCGAGCCTGGCCCCTTTTCAGCGGGAGGGAACCATGTTCCAAGGCTTCGCCGACGCGATCATCCAGTTCGTCGGCGCGTTTTCGACCAACATCGCTGCGTTCGTGAGCGCGATGGCCGCGGTCGGCGTGCTCAGCATGGCGATCGTGCAGACGCTGAAGGACATGCTGCCGCTGCGCAATTCCTACCAGCGGAGGTTCCTGCGGCGCTGGCTGGCGAGCAAGCGCGCCGCGGCGCGCTCGGAGTTCGCGACGCACGTCAATGTGGATATCGCCGAGCACGACCTGGTGCGGCTCGCCACCTCGGGCGACGCCAAGGCCTTCTACGACATCCCGATCGAGCAGCTGTGCGGGCAGATGGGCGCGGCGCTGCAGGTGGCGCTCGACTATCCCGGGAAGCACGCGGCGCTCTTGCGCCTGGTGGCCGCGCTCGCCGATCCGGAGGACGTCGAGCGGCTGATCGCGAGCACCGCGCCCGCGCCGGGCGAGAAGCGCGCGCAGGCCGACGTCGACGCGCGCGCGCGCGTGATGCAC
>Ga0187773_10000724_pt1 | contig 13181 bp, 11 predicted proteins | sample 0216_BV02_MP05_1_FD_133133 | JGI IMG/M metagenome (GOLD analysis project Ga0187773, IMG submission 133133) | Tropical peat soil microbial communities from peatlands in Department of Meta, Colombia - 0216_BV02_MP05_10_MG | ecosystem: Environmental > Terrestrial > Soil > Wetlands > Peat | place...
ACTTCCCCACCGGGCCTCGGCCAACCTGTTCCTTCGCGTGCTGCGACAGACCTTTCTGGGATCGAACCGGGATTCCTCCTTCGGAATCATCACGGTCGGACTGGGCGATCTCTACACCGAACAAGCACGGAAATTCATCGAGGCGCACGGGGGTGAGGTCTACCTGAACGCGCCGGCCGACCGGTTCGCTTTTTCGGGCCGACGGTTCGAGGCGGTCGTGCTGCGAAACGGCGGAGCCATGACGGCCGATTACGCCGTCAGCGCCGTCCCGCATTATGTCCTGGAAAAATTACTGCCGACGGAGCTCGTGCAAAAAGGCGGGCCGTTCGAGGCGCTCGGTCATCTCAGCGATTCGCCGATGGTCTCGATCCATCTCTGGTTCGACCGGCCGGTGATGGACGAAGAGTTCATCGGCCTGATCGACTCGCCGATTCAATGGGTCTTCGACAAGTCGCGCCTATGGAACAAAGACGAAACCCAGGCCGGGGCGTTGGCCTGCATCACGAGCGGGGCGTACGACCTGATCGACCGGCCGCGGGATGAATTGATCGCGCTGGCCCTTAAGGAACTGGGCCGCTTTTTCCCGGAGGCGCGGGAGGCCAAGCTGGTTCATTCCCGTCTGATCAAGGAGCGTATGGCGACCTACTCCTGCACGCCCGAGGCCGAGCGATGGCGTCCGGATCAGAAAACGGCATACGAAAATTTCTTTCTGGCCGGCGACTGGACACGCACCGGCCTTCCGGCCACGATCGAAGGCGCCGTGACCAGCGGCCACCGCTGCGCCGAATTGATCCTCAAATCTTGACGGCTTTTGAGGCCCATTCGGGGAATGTCGTCAACCGGATCCCGTACTCCTTCGCGAGTCCAGGAATGTTCACGTTGTACCCGACGCCGTCGAACCATTCGAGCATCAGCGCGTAATCCTCGCTCATCTTCCGAATCTCCGCGATCGGGACCGGCACGAACTCGATTTTTTTGCGAATCGCCTTGCCCAGGATCTCGGCCGTCTCCGGCATCGCCCGCTCGTCGCCGGCCAGGTCGACCTCCTTGCGGTTCATCTTTTCATGATCCTCGAAAGCCCGAAGGCCGAACTTCCCGATGTCCTCCACGGCAATCATCTGGAGGCGCGTCGTCGGTTGAAGCCCGATCATCAGCTTTCCCTGTTCCAATCCCGGTTTGAACCAGGGCGACAGGAAATTTTCCATGAAGAAGACCGGACGCAGGATCGTGTAGGAAGGGAAACCGACCCGACGGACGGTTTCTTCGATCCGCCATTTGTTGTCAAAATGGGGGATGCCGGTCTTGCGGTGGGCCGAGCCGACCGAGGTGTAGACGAAATGCGAGACGCCTTTTTTCCGTGCGAGCTCGGCCAGGCGTTTCCCCTGTTCTTCTTCCTTCTCGACGCCGGCCTCCCAGGTGTTCTGGACCGAAAAGACGCCCCATGCACCGGTCAAGGCGGCCTCGAGCGATTTCGAATCGTCAAGATTTCCCGCGATGAGTTCAGCGCCGAGTTTTTTGAGCGCCTGCGCCGCATCCCCATCGGGTTTGCGTGTCATCGCGCGAACCTTGTGACCGCGAGACAACAGCTCGCGCGCCGTGGCGCCGCCCTGCTGCCCCGTCGCACCCGTGATCAGGATCAGATCTTTTCCCTTTTTCATGACGACCTCCTTGGATGAATGATGATTTTTCGGGCGGGTGCTCCAACCCACCCGTACGTTTCCGATGATTTGAAGGAATAATCTTAGGCTATTCCTCCCGTAACGGTTGGGTCAAGAAAAAAATCGCTCCCGCATTCCATTTTTGCTCGTCTTCGTGTAAAATAGTTTTTCATTGTGCGTGATTCCGTGAAAATGACGACTCAAATCCTGAAATACAAAACGGTTCATCCTAAGACGGTCTCCGATTTCCGTCCCGCGTGGTGGCTTCGCGGATCGCACCGTCAGACGGTCTGGCGGAAGCTGTTCGACGGCGCCCCTCTGCCGTCGTACCGTCGCGAACGTTTTGAAACATCCGACGGCGATTTTGTCGACCTGGACTGGCTCGATTCCGAGAGCCGGTCCGCAGAGCGTCCGCTCGTAATCGTACTGCATGGCCTGGAAGGCTCGTCGCGATCCCCTTACGTCCCCGGACTGCTTCGAGAAGCGGCCCGGCGAGGCTGGGACGGCGTCGCGATGAATTTCCGGTCCTGCAGCGGCGAATTGAACCGTCTTCCACGGTTTTATCACTCCGGCGAAACCGGCGACCTGAACGAGGTGGTCTCTTCGCTGATCGCGCGTTGGCCCGGTCGGTCGATCGGGCTGGTCGGCTATTCACTGGGGGGAAACGTTCTTTTAAAATGGCTCGGAGAGCGTGGGGAAAAAGCCCCGGATCCTTTGCGGGCGGCGGTTGCGGTCTCCACCCCGTTCGACCTTGCGGCCGCGGCTTACCGAGTCGACCACGGCATCCACCGGATCTACGGACAGGTCTTTCTTCGAACACTCAAGCAGAAGGCGCTCATGAAACTGCAAATGTATCCTAATCTTTTGGATCCAAAAGCGGTGGTCCAAAGCCAAAGCTTTGCCGAGTTCGACAACTGCGTGACGGCGCCGCTCCACGGATTCACCAGCGCACAAGATTACTGGACCCGCGCAAGCGCCGGGCCGTGGCTCGAAGAAATTCGAAAGCCCACCTTATTGCTCAGCGCGTACGACGATCCATTTCTTCCCGCCTCCTGTCTTCCGCACGATGCCGTGAAGCGATCGCCCTGGCTTACGGCCGAATTCACGCCCTACGGAGGGCATGTCGGGTTTGTTGAGGGACGATGGCCGGGCGCGGCCACCTACTGGGTCGACCGCCGAGTGATGGATTATTTGAATTCCTTGCTCTGATCGGCAGATCAAAGGAACTTATTCCCCAAAAAAACCAGCGGCGGCACTCGGATACCGCTCCCCTGTCCCAAAAACCAAATCATAATTCCAAGCGACCGTTTATTGATTTTCTTAAATTATCAGCGTAATCTTACCGAAGTTCAAAAACAAATAATTTTGACACTTATAATAAATCAACCATTAACGCGCCATATGATTCCAGTTCTCACCCCTTAGTAAAACGGACATTCCATCGGGGAACAGGTTCATGGTCCATTCGCGAATAAGTTTGTTATGGTTAGGAGGATGGGCGGCCGTCTTCACAGCGGTTTTTCTTGTGGCGATATTGGGCGGGTATGTCTACGGTTCTTCCCGCACCGTCTCGGCAATCGCGGCCGGAGACATCCACACCTGCGCACTGCTTTCGGACGGAACGGTAAAATGTTGGGGACAAGGCAGCTATGGGCGACTAGGGAGTGGGACCAAGGCCGACTCTCCCTTCCCGGTAACGGTCACCGGAATCTCATCCGCTACCGCCGTCGCCGCCGGAGGAGGACACACCTGCGCTGTCCTTTCTGATGGCACTGTTAGATGCTGGGGATATAACGATGTTGGCGAACTCGGAAATGGGGTGCAAGGAGGATATTCTACCACTCCTGTAAAGGTCATTGGAGTTTCTAATGCCACTGCGATTGAGGTGGGGTTCATTCATAGCTGTGCCTTGACAGTTGAAGAAGAAATAAAATGTTGGGGTACAAACCAAAGCGGTCTATTGGGTGTTGGGATCAAAGGTGGCATTGTTCCAACTCCAGTGACCGTCCAGGGTATTTCTCATGCTATCTTAATCGCAGCGGGGGGTGGCCATAACTGCGCATTAATTTCAGACGGTACCGTGAAATGCTGGGGAAGGTTGAAATATGTCAATGCTAATGAAAAAGACCACCCGGTAGATTCTTCGACTCCTGTTGCAGTTCCCGGTCTTTCCAAAGCCATCGCCATCTCGGCAGGGTCGCGTCACACCTGCGCACTGATTTCAGACGGTACCGTGGAATGCTGGGGAAGAAATGACTTCGGTCAATTAGGGAACGGCACTACTACTAATTCATTAACCCCGGTGATCGTCATCGGGATTTCTAAAGCAAAAGCCGTAGCGGCTGGGAGCGTCCACACATGTGCGCTGATCTCTGATGGTACTGTAAAATGCTGGGGTATTAACGGGGTAGGTATTCCGGGCAACCAAACAAACTTAAGCCCTCATGCCTGCGGTAACTCGCCTTGCAGTACCACTCCCTTGGTTGTTAGAGATATTTTCTCGGCCACCGCAATTAGGGCTGGGAAGGAGCATACCTGTGTGCTTCTCTTGGAAGGCGCTGTAAAATGTTGGGGGTGGAACAAGTACGGCCAACTAGGCAATGTCTGCCGGACCGAATTTTGCTCAAACCCGGTGGAGGTGATCGGACTTTTGGAATGACGCTTCAAAGGGAATCTGAAACGTGACCCCGACCAATTTTGAGAAGGGATCTGATTGGGTAATCGGGACCATTCCATAAACAGTTCTTTTTGAGGTCCCCTTTTCACAAAAGGAAAATCATTGGAAATCAGCGAATTTGGTTCATTGAGAGAGGTTAGGTTTTTGGAACTCCCTTCAGTAAGATAAAAATGTAGGAACCTACCTGAAGTCGAGTAATTGGGAACTTTCCTTTATAGACTTCAATCAAGAAGCGGCAGATCTTATGCTGATCCGCATAAGAAGCCACGATGGTAAAGCTTAATAGATGCAAGTGGCTGAGACTGAGGAGATTGTATCCTCCGTATCAATGGCGTATTAATCGGGCCGAAAACTGATGATTCGCAGATTATGCAGCTTAGGGAGCTGAACTCTGAAATAGGGCTATCACACTGGAGCATTCGGAAGTCAACTTGCCGAGCGGCTAACAAAGAGCGACAAGTACAAGGATTGGTATTTCTTCTACGACCACGGCGACACGACCGTGGGTTCGAGGGTGAATGCGATAAAAGGTTTTTTCGGGCAGAAAGTTGACAATCGCAATCGGTTGGCTGACATCGACATGCTGATTGCGTTGCCGGACAAAGTGACAAGAGTTCTAATCGAGATCGAAGAAAGAGCATGTTACCCAAAGAAGAATCTCGAAGATGTTCTTGCCACCCTGTTGCGCAACCACTTCGCTGTTCTCGTTCAGGGGCACCAAGAGCTGTTCGAGGTAAGTCCATCCACAAAGCTGATTGTGGCAGGGGTGGGGCCCAATAGCGGCAAACGGCTTCAATAGATCAGCGAAGTCATCGCTCCACGCCTTCATAACCTCAATGGTTTCTCAGGCGGAATTTCTCCAAGGAACGTCGAGTTGGTCTTTACGGAAACAATCAAAGCCACTATCAAGGAGCTTGAGCAGAAGCCACTCGAATATTTCACCAGTGCCTGCAGCTGACGGTGCCCGTAGATTGTGGAATGAATCTTTCTTCAGCGCGCCGCTCACCGCGAGCGTTGTGCTCAGATTTACGATCCTCTATTTTTCCCCGCAATCAATATTTTCCAGTGTGTAGTTCTTGATTATTATAGGTGTAATTATTAAAGGATACAGTTTGAGTGGCATATTTTTTAGGTGGTTGGTTCACCTCAAGCATCAAACCGGCCATTGATGGTCCAGTCAATGTGACCAGCACGCCGTTGAGCGGAACGGTTTCGAATTCGACCGCCAGTGCTACGGCGACCTTACCCACCGGAAGCAGCGTTATTTCCGCTTCCGTGACTCTTTCCGCATTGGCCGGCCTTGCTATTCCATTCATGTACGGCGGCGAGCCGGTGCAAAATGTCTGGCTGGCTTCGGTGTTCGGCGGAAAATCATCCGTGTATCTCATCACGGCGTCCGGAAAAGAGATCTCTTGGGAATAAGTAAAACCATTAAGCGAAGCTGATTATTGTGGGGGGATTGGGTTCGTTGTCCTTTAATCATGCTTATAACCATATAAAAAGAGGGGGGAAATCTGGATGACATGAGTTAATGACAGTGTTATAATTGTTTTTTGAATAGCCAGAATTCTGATAACAAAGAGATTAAATGCATGCGTGAAGTTGTCAGGTTTTTATACCCGGGTTTCCCCGCGATAGCTGTTGTTCCGGCGATATTCCTGTTCTATTGCATGATGAGATTTCTCTGGTACTTGAAACACGTGCAGGAAGATGTTTGGACATCTCTTGGACGCCCCTCTTTTCCTCTAAATTTTTCCACGGCAAATCGAATTGCTATATTAAAGTTTTTGCATAAAAGAGACTATAAAAAGTGTAATGATCCTAAGCTCACAAGGATAAGCCTCTTTTTTTTGGTGGCAATATGGGGTCTTATCGGGGTATATGTTTTTTTGGCCATGTCATTTCTTCTTTGGATACCCAAGAGTGGATTTTGACCTAATCCAAATTGATATCTCTCCTTAGTGGACATTAAGGATGATTGGCATAAAAAGATCTATTAACAGTGGGGAAATAAATACTGACAAGGCAACTTATTTTTGAAAGAGATATTGTATATATGAATGGGCTTGTCAGATTTTTATATTCAACGTACGCAACAAAAATAGTTATTTTTGCCGCATTAGTATTGTTATTTGCTGCATTAAGATTTCTTTGGTTTTTAAAACATAAACACGAGGATGTCTGGATATCACTGGGACGCCCCACTTTTATTCTAAATAATTCCTTGGCAAATCAAATTGCGATTTTTAAATTCTTGCATAATAGGGATTATAAGAGGCTCAACGATCCGAAGTTTTCGAGAATAAGTTTAATTTTCCTTTTGGCTCTGTGGGGATTTATTGCATTATTTGTTTTCATATTCTTGTCTCTTGTCCTCTTATCTCCGGGGAAGGTATCTTGAGTTGATCAGCCCAAAATTCGGGGCCATTTGAGATGGCCTCGATATCGTGGACAGTTGGTTAGAAACCGCGATGCTGACTGCCCAGCAGCTGAAATTAGACCGTTTTGTGGGTTTAAAAGCGGCTCTTCTGCGGTCCGGTTTTCGGCCTGTGTTCGTGCTATTCAAAAAGTGTTTCAACAGAAGGGTTCACCCCAGGGTGCACCTCAGCAGGTGTGCTCATTTTGTGCTCAAGCCCACCACACTGTAGCCTACTCCAGCCCACTCAAGCCAACAACCGCTTTCTCATAACTCTTGCCTGGAATTGGTTTCCATGGGATAGAGTGGGATGGGATAGATGCCTTGACATTTTTAGAAGGCAGATGCTCTATTACTGTGTTGTCCTCGTTAGGGAGCCCGGCCTCCTTAGGTTTTTTCGCTCCGACGTTCACGACGCCGCCTTGTGCTTCTCGTAGATCGGCACGACCTCGGGCAGCCAATTTTCGATCTGGCGGACCCGGTGCTCATCGCTGGGATGGGTCGACAGGAATTCGGGCGGTTTTCCGCCGCCGGCCTTCATCATCCGATTCCAGAACGCCACCGCGCCCCGGGGGTCGTAACCGGCCTCGGACATCAGGTAAAGTCCGATATGGTCCGCCTCCGACTCATGCTCCCGGCTGAACGGGAGCAAGACGCCGTATTCCGCGCCGATCCCGAAAGCCCGTTGGATCGCATCCGACGTTTGAGGATCGCCTTTACCGAGGACGAGGGCGGCGCCGGTCTCGGCGATCTCGGCCAGCATGCCTTGTGACATCCGCTCGGCCCCATGATGCGCGAGCGCATGGGAAATCTCATGGCCCATCACGACGGCCAGTCCGTTCTCATCCTGGGTATATTTCAGGATGCCGGTATAGACGACCACCTTTCCGCCCGGAAGGCAGAAGGCGTTGGGCGTTTTCTCCTCGACCAGATTAAACTCCCATCGATAATCCGGCCGGTCCGCGACCGCGGCGATCCGTTGACCGACGCGTCGGACCATCCCGGTCGAGGCCGCGTCGCGGCTTAGGGTCGACTTCTTCATCACATCCTTGAAAGCCGACTCCCCCAACTTTATTTCATCGTGCGAAGAGATCAGGTTCAACTGATGACGTCCCGTAATCGGGACGGTTTGGCAGGATAGAAGCATGACCCCCGTCGCGCAGGGGATGAAAAACACCCCCCACCTCCACATGGTGGATGCCCATTCGTTGATGTTTTCATAGAACTTCATGCCAAGATTATGACACAGGAAGGTCAAAATTCTCAAAGGACGCGGAGTTCAGTAGAGGGGGGGTTGAGGACCGGGCTTCATACCGGCCAGATCGGGATCCGTGCCCTCCTCGGCGGGGGGCTCGGCCTCCTTGGCTTTCTTTCGCGCTTCGCGGCGCATGATCTTTTCGTTGCGCTTCTCGACCTTCGCGCGCTCACGGCTCCGCTTGGTCGCGGTGGCTTTCGGATGACCTGCCATATCGGTTCCTCAAAATCGTAAATTAAATTTCCAGTCCCGTACCCTATCACACTGCCGGAAAAAACGCAAACAATCGTTTACAGGTAATATTTGAATTCGCTGCCGAAGGTGGGAAAGTAGGCCGAGATCAGGGTGATGTCAAAATTCGACAGGATGGACTCTCTTGATTCTCGCTCCAGCAGATATTCAAAAGCCGCCTGGACGCAGCGGGCCGGGCCGACCTTTCCTCCAGTCAGTTTCCGGTAGGTCGCAAGCGCCATCGTGACCTTGTAGCGGCTCGTCCCGTTTTCATCCTGAACCGTCACGTCGAAGATCATCGGATCGCCTTCGTCCGTCGGCTTGACGTCGATCATGTCATCTTCCTCCGATGAAGATCATCTCATCGCGCCTTCTTGATGCCTTTCGATCGGCGGGTTCGTTTCTGCTCCTCCGGCGGCAGTTCTTCCAGCACCATCAGCAGCTGTTTTTCGACGACGGCCTCGTTGAGTTTCACCGCGATCTCTTTGACGACGCCGTGACCCGGCGACAGGACGGCGGTCTCGACCTTCATCGCCTCGATGTTCATAATCTCCTCGCCTTCCTTGACGATGTCGCCGGTTTTGAGAATGCGGTCTTTGTCCCCGATCCGCCAGACGTTCCCCATAATGGGGGAGGCGACCTGTCCGGGAACGGTCGGATCGGCGAAGCGCGTCCCGGCCTTCTCGACCGCCTTACGGGACGGCATTTCGACGGGGAAGACATGCATCGTGCTGTTCACCGAAAGGACGATATGCTTGACCCCGTCGATCTCCTGGCCGATCGAAACCAGCTTGATCGTGTTCGGTTTTCCACGGGTCACAAAGTTCACCTCGCTTCCGAACGCCTTCAATCCATCGAGCCAGACCCCTGTCGGAAGGACCGTGGTATTCCCGAAACGGGTCCGGAATCGGATGAAGTCTACCGCCGCGCCGGGATGCTGCAGGTAGAGCACCAGCTCCTCCTCGGTGGGGTGCCGCTCGATCTTTTTCTGAAGGTCCTCCCGAACCCGCCCGATCTCCTCGTCCGGTTTCTTGGCCAGCGGAGACTCTTCGAAGCGCTCCTTCGCGACCTTTTCCCGCCAGCCATCCCCGAAGACGGACTGATAGACCCAGTCGGCCGGCCAGCCGAAGGGCAGCGGCCCGTACTTCCCCAGCAGCAGATTCTTCAGATCGTCCGTGGCGCGCGCGTACAGACCCAGCAGGGCCTCTTTTTCTTCCGGCCTGAGCGCGTCCAACGACTGCCCTTGCGCGATGAACCGTTCGCAAAGATCGAGGAGATCCTCCACCTGCTTGAGGCCTCCCTCCTTATAGTGATACTGAACGATCCCCGCCCAGGTGGTCCAGGTGATCTGCGATCCCGGCGTGACGTCGAAATACTTGATGAACCGGTTGCCGTTGCTCATCCCGCGAAGGATATGCGGCATCAGCGGAAGGAAGCCGCCCTTGGCGGCCTGCTCAAACGAGCTGGGAAAGGCGCCCCCCGGCATCCGGTGCTCGGTCACCTTGTAGGAGAAACCCCGGAACTGGGATTCGAATTCCTGATACTGACCGATGAAGCCGGTGATCGCCTCGGCCGCCCTGTCCACCATGGGAAGGTCCAGACGGGCCTCGATCCCCATCTCTTGAAGGAGCGCCTGGACGGCGCGGACCGGCGCATGGCCGTAGTACCGGGTAAACGGGTCGTCCGTCACGTCGAGAATTTTCACCCCGGCCTTCGCCGCGGCCGCCAGGGCCGGTACGGCCAGCCCGTCCGTCGCGTGCCGATGGTACTGGATCACCAGATCGGGATATTTCTGAAGCAACGCGTCCGTGAGCTGGGCGATCCGCCGGGGCGATCCCACGCCGGCCATGTCCTTGATGCAGAGGACGATCGATTCGGTTCCGCCGCTGATCCGGAGGATCTCATCCGTCACCTTCAGATAATAGGCATCGGTGCAGTCTTCGGAGACGCTGAAGGAGATCGCGGGCTGAAACAGCCTTCCGCCCTTCATCACCTCTTCCGCGATCGGGATCATATTGGGAACGTAGTTCAGAAAATCGAAGCAGCGCCAGACATCCACGTACGGGAGGAACGCCTTCACCGAAAGACGGATCACGTTGCGGGGATACATCCGGTATCCCCAGAGGTTGGTCGAGCGGACCAGCGTCTGGGTCATCACGTCCGGCATCCGCTCCTTCCAGAGGATCGCCTCCTCGAATGGGTCGATCATGTTCTGAAGGAGGTTCTGGTGAAACCGGGCCCCGCCGTGGTTTTCGATCGAAAAATACCCGGATCGGTTGTAGAACGGCGCGAGCCGGATCAGGTCATACAAGGTATGCCTGTTCTTGAAATCGCTCTGGCCGGTGTCCCGGGGACCGGTGTTGGTGAAATAAACCCGCCGGTCGTTCCGAAGCGCGGCGACATTCTCGCGGGGGCTTTTACTCGGATGGATCGTCATCCCTCTTCCCTATTGTGTAGGGGCTCGCGTCGCCCCCTCCGTCCGCCTAAGGCGGAATGGAGCCCCCCTCCCGCTCGCCGTGCTCGCTGGATATCGGCGCTACCGGCAGTAAGGATTTTTTCCGAGCGCCGTGATCTCGGCGATGAAACGGCTGATCTTGAGGATCTCGTCCTCGTCTTCCACATAATCCAGGAGCTCGGCGAGATGCTCGTCGATGAAGTCCGTGTCGAACCGGCCGGAAACAAAATCCGGATGGTCCATGATTTTCTTGAGCAGCGGGATCGTCGTCTTGACGCCCCAGATGTTGAACTCCGAGAGCGCGCGGCGCATCCGCTCGATCGCGGTCGGCCGGTCCTTTCCCACCGAACAGATCTTGGAGATCAGCGAATCATAGAACGGCGGGATCTCGCAGCCTTGAAAGACCCCGCTGTCGGCCCGCACGAACGGCCCGCTGATCTGGCGTAGGTAGGTCACGGTCCCGTACGAAGGCGCGAAATCGTTTTTGGGATCCTCGGCGTTGACACGGCATTGAATGGCATGGCTCGAGACCCGGATCTCCTCCTGGCGGAAGCGGAGCGGCGTGCCGACGGCCATCCGGATCATCATCCGAATGATGTCCAGGCCGACGATCATCTCGGTGACCGTATGCTCGACCTGAATCCGGGGATTCACCTCGATGGCGTAGTAGCGCAGATCGGGTGCCACGAGAAACTCCAGGGTGCCGGCCGTGACGTACCCGATCTCCTTGGCAGCCTTCACGACGACCTGGCCCATCTCATTCCGGAGACGGTCGTCCAGCAAAGACGACGGCGCCTCCTCCACGAGCTTCTGGTGCCGTCGCTGGATGGAGCATTCCCGATCGCCCAGATGAATCACGCGGCCGTACGCATCCGCGATGAACTGGAACTCGATGTGGCGGGCGCCGCGGATATATTTCTCGACATAGACCTCGTCGCTGCCGAAGAGTTTCTGCGAGATCGAGACGGCACGCTCCAATGCGGCCTTGGCCTGATCGGCCGAATCCACCCGGTGCATGCCGCGACCGCCCCCGCCCGCCACGGCCTTGATGATGATCGGCCAGCCCACCTCTTTCCCGAACTTGACCATCTGATCGGCCGACATCACTCTCGGCAGGCCGGGGATGATGGGAACACCGGCGTCCGCCAGCGCCTTCTTGGTCGCGATCTTGTCCCCCATCCGGGCGATCACCTCGGAGGTCGGTCCGATAAAGAGCAACCCGGCATCCCTGCAGGCCCGGGCGAATTCAGGATTCTCCGAAAGAAACCCGTATCCGGGAAAGACGGCCTGACAGCCGGTTCTCCGGGCGGCATCCACCACCTTTCCGATATCCATGTAGCTCAACATGGCCGGCGATGGGCCGAGATGGACTGCTTCATCCGAAAGCTTCACATGGTAGGACAGCGCGTCGCAATCGGAATAGCCGACCACCGTCCGGATCCCCAGCTCCCAACAGGTTCGGATCGTACGGCAGGCAATCTCGCCTCGGTTGGCGATAAAGAGTTTTTCGATCGTTTTCAGCTGCGGTTCTTGCATCCGGTTCAACCCCGTGCCCTTGGATCAATCATACCCATACCGTTCAAGCGCCTCTTCGTCAAAGCCGAAGTAATGCGCGATTTCATGGACGACGGTGATCTCGATCTCCCGGATCAGATCCTTCCGATTCGGAAAATCCTCCTCCAGAGATTTCTGGTAAAGAAAGATGATGTCGGGCGTCGATCCGGAATCGTCCGCCGCCCGATCGGGAAGCGGGACCCCTTGATAAAGCCCGTAGAGGCTTCCCCCTTCCTCTCCGTCTATATCCTCGTCCGCCTCGGGTCCCGGCCGATCCTGGATCACCACCGCAACATTTTTCATCGCGGACTGGAACTCCGACGGGATGCGATCAAGCGCTTCCTGAACCAATTTTTCGAAGGATTTTCTATCCATGCGCGAAGGTCTCTAATTGTAGGGGCTCGCGTCGCCCCCTCCCGATCGCCTTGCTCGCTGGGTCTCTATTTCGCGCGCAGGACGCGCGCACCCTGTTTGTCAATCCGGGAAACGGTGATCGTGGATGAGATCCCGTGCTGCTGGAAGATTTTTTGCATCGCCAGACCGATCTTCTTGGCGTAACTGGACCGGTCCGTCACGGCGAAGACCGAGGCGCCCGCGCCGCTGATTGAGGAGCCCAGGGCACCCGCTTTCAGGGCCGCGGCCTTCACGTCCTGAAATCCCGGGATGAGATGGGCCCGGGCCGGCTCGACGATTCCGTCCTGGATCGCCAGACCGAATCGCCGGGGGTCTTTCTGGGCCACGGCCGCCACCATTGTCGCGGTAAAGGCCATGTTCGACACTACCAGGTTCAACGGGACCTTGTCCGGAAGCACGGCCCGTGATATTTTGGTCAGCACGCTGTGATAGGGCGTCACGACCACCACAATCAGGTCGGGAATGGTGCCGATCGAAAAGGCCTGACGCTGGGCCGCATGGCTGACAATGATTCCGCCAAA
>Ga0187773_10000726_pt1 | contig 13158 bp, 14 predicted proteins | sample 0216_BV02_MP05_1_FD_133133 | JGI IMG/M metagenome (GOLD analysis project Ga0187773, IMG submission 133133) | Tropical peat soil microbial communities from peatlands in Department of Meta, Colombia - 0216_BV02_MP05_10_MG | ecosystem: Environmental > Terrestrial > Soil > Wetlands > Peat | place...
GTGGCTTCGTGATTCGGATATTTGCTCTCGAGCGGAGACGGCTGAGATAGTCCTTTAATTTCTGTTCCCCCTTTTCCCGGATTAAAAGGTCTTGGATCGCCTTTCGGGTTTCCTCCGGATTTTCGCCTTTATACGCTTCGCTATGATCCTGTAGGTAGCGGTCGATCTCCTCCGGAGTGACGAATACAAAGAACTGGATCCGCTGTTCGATCAGTTTGTCGACGGTCAGCTGTTTAGAGAGTTGTTGTTCGATCTCGGCGTCTGTAAGGGCCAATCGGGCCTTGAGCAGCTCGAATGTTTCTGCGCGTCCGAACCGGAGTTGGAGCTTTTTGTAGGCACGATCCACTTCCTCGGGCGAGGGGGGAGGGATCTCGAGTTTCTTGGCCTCGGCCAGTAGCAGTTTTTGATCGATGAGGTCGTTTAATGCGGTCGTCTCGTCCGCGTCTCGCTTTTCCACAAACACCTCCCGGTATTTCTGGACGTCGCTGAGCGCGATCACCTCATTGTTGACGATGGCCATGATCCGGTCGGCGATGATGGCCGGGGCCGGTGAGGCGCACGCCATCACAAAACAGAAAACCCCGGTTGGGATCAGTACATTGAGTCGCATATGGTCTAGACGGTAACATAAAAAAGTCGCGCGATCAAATTGGAACGGGCGGGCGAATTGGGACGATTGACAAAAAGGTCCTGACCAACGATAATACGCCCTGCTCAACTTAATCTTTAACAACGGAAGGAACAGAATGGCCTATTCCAAGGAGAAAGACAAACTGATCGAAGTGGTCGGGACGGTGGAAGGTCCGCGGTCGAACATCGAAGTGGCGATCTTTTCGTATGACGGCGCATCACCGAAAATCGCCGTTACCCGGTTTTCGGAAAGGGAGGACGGCAGCCGCGGCTTCCAAAATCTCGGCCGTTTGACGCGTGAAGAAGCCGAGGGAATCCTGCCCTTGCTGAAGACCGCGATCGGCAAGCTTTAACCGTGTTCAAGACCCCGAGGGGTAGGGCGGAGCTATTTCTTTTTGCAACCACCTTTATCTGGGGCGGCACCTTCGTCGCGGTCAAACTGGGCCTGGGAGATCTATCGCCGCTGCTCTTCGTGGCCCTTCGGTTTTCGCTGGCCGCGCTGGTTCTCCTCTCCTTCAGCCTCAAGCCAATCCTAAAGATCGATCGGATCTTGCTCTGGAAGGGTAGTCTGCTCGGATCACTCCTGTTTCTGGGATTTGCCCTTCAGACCGTTGGGTTGACCGACACGACAGCTTCAAAATCGGCCTTCATCACCGGATTGATGGTGATCTTCACGCCCTTCTTTCAATTCGCTATCGAGAAACGAGCCCCAAAATTTGCGAATCTCGCTGGCGTCGCGATCGTCACGGCCGGACTTTGGTTCCTGACCTTGCCGTCCGGCGGGGGTCCTTCCGATACCGGTTTTACATGGGGGGACGCACTCACGTTGCTCTGCGCCGCAGTGTTCGGTTTGTACATTGTGTTGCTCGATCTGTTCTCGAGAGACGCGGAAGCCCTTCCACTGACTTTCCTCCAGATGCTCGCTCCGGCGTTGCTTGGGTGGTTGGCTCTTCCCTTGCTCGAGAAACCGGTCTGGCATCCCACCCCGAACGCGATCGCCGTTCTGCTCTTTTGCGCGCTGCTGGGGAATGTTCTGAGCAACTACGTCCAGACACGATACCAGCGGGATACGACGCCGACACGGGCGGTTATCATCTTCACGATTGAGCCCCTGTGGGCCTCGATCCTGGGTTATTGGATGCTTCGAGAAGTGATCGGATACGGGGGAATGGCGGGTGGCGCGATGATCATCGCGGGGATCTTGGTTTCGGAGCTTTCGGATTCTGCGCCTTCTCCCCCAGCCTCAAAATAATCTCCCATTCCTTCTTTGTGACCGGCTGAACCGAGAGACGGCCGTTACGGAAGAGAACCATCTTTTTAAGCCCGGGTATTTTTCGAAGCCTCTCGATCGAGATGACGGAGGGAAAGGCCTTTACGAACTTCACATCCACGCGGTACCAGGTTGGATGATCTGGGCGGCTTTTGGGGTCATAATGATCATCCCTCGGATTAAAAGCGGTGTCATCCGGGTATCCTTTCTTCACCACCTCTGCAATACCTGAAATCCCACTTTTAGTGGTATTGCTATGGTAAAATAGCACGCAATCTCCCACTTTCATACCGTCACGAAGGTAATTTCTGGCCTGGTAATTCCTAACGCCGTCCCAATAAGTCACCTGGCAAGCTTTAAGATCCTGGATCGAGAAGACATCCGGTTCGGACTTCATCAGCCAGTAGGAGGGGTTTCTGTTCATTTACTCGGGCGTGATTTTCGCGTTTTCGAGGATCACTTTGTAAGTGTAGCCGGCGCCGAAGTCCTTGTCTGTATCCAAGGTCCCCACGGCAAGAATCTGGTCGCCGACCTTCACCGCTTGTTGCGAGGTGACGGCAAGATCGTTCGTTCCATCCTTCCCGCTACCGTCCTGAATATGGAGAAAGTTCTTCCCCATGATGCCGGGCGTGAACTTGACCACCTTACCGCGGACCTGGACCTGCTTTCCCTTCAAGCTTTGACGATCGGTATAAATTTGTTCCACAGTCTTAATCCCGTTCGGACCGGCTTGTGTTTGGCGGACCGGCGGTTTTGAGGTTTCGGTTTTTTCGGCAGAAGCGTCATTTCCAAGGACCTTGACCGATGAGGTGAAGATGATCGAGTCGAAGGTTCGGTTCAACGTCGGGCTGAAAAAACTTTTCATCTCCGAACCGGGTGCGACATCGACCCGATCTCCCAACGCCAATTCCATCTGGGGTGCGGCCGCCCAATACCGGCTGTTTTTTGTCTCGACTTCAAGATAGGTGTACGAACCCGCATTCATGGTGGTGACCACGACGCCGGTTCGGTCGAAGGCGCTGGCCGTTCCCGGCCCGATCATTACAGCCGCGTATAGGGCCGCGAAAAGAATCCCGATCGCTTTCATGGAGGTCCTCCGTTCGGATAAGTGGTTGCGGCTTACATTCCCATGATGTGGTAGCCGGCATCGACGTAAATGACTTCGCCTGTGACGCCGCTGGCCAGATCGCTGGCCAGAAAGAGTGCCGTGCCGGCAACTTCTTCGGCCGAGATGTTTCGCCGTAAGGGTGCCTTGGCCTCGACGTGATGAAGCATATCCAGAAAGCCGGAGATGCCTGCCGAGGCAAGTGTTCGGATCGGCCCGGCCGAGATGGCGTTGACGCGGATCCCTTTCGGGCCCAGATCGGATGCGAGGTAGCGGACGCTGGCCTCCAACGCAGCCTTGGCGACGCCCATCACGTTGTAACGGGGGACAACTTTTTCCGCACCGTAGTAGCTGAGCGTAAGAATACTGGCCGGGCGGCCTTCCATCAAAGGCGCGGCATAGCGGGCTAGTGCTGTGAGTGAATAGGCGCTGACATCCTGCGCCAGTTTAAACCCGTCGCGGGAGGTGCTCAGAAAATCGGTTTTGAGGTCTTCTTTGTTGGCATAGGCGATCGCGTGTACGAGAATATCCAGATGGCCGAATGCGGACCGGACCTGGTCGAAGACAGCCTGGATCTGATCATCCTTCGTGACGTCACAGGGAAGGATCAGTTTGGCTCCGAGGCTGTCGGCCAGAGGCCGGACGCGCTTCTCCAGCGCATCGCCCGCATAGGTGAAGGCCAGTTCGGCCCCTTCCTTATGAAGCTTTTGCGCGATCGCCCAGGCGATGCTCTTCTCATTCGCGACGCCGAAAATAACGCCCTTTCGGCCATCCAGCAGACCCATCAGACCTTCTCCAAGGTGGTCAATATCATTATAATAAAGAGGAAGGAATCATACCTGAATTAAGTGAAGTTTTCAACTACCGGAGGTCCACCACGGTATAAAGAGAGCCATTGGACTGACTCGGGCTGCTCAGAGCGGAATGCCGAAGTTCATGATCGGCCCGAGCGGCATCCTAATTTTATTTTGTTGCGACCTTTACCACTGCCGTCCCGGCGATCATATCATGTAGTGCGCGTTTGGCGGGTGGGACGGCGGCGAGGAGAAAGCCGATACCAAGGGTGAAGATATCGAGATTATAGCAAAGCGTCCGGCCGATGGCGCGAAGCCACGAGACGGATTGGCCGTTGGTCGTCACGACGCGGATGCCAAGCGCCATCTTCCCGGGTGTCTGGCCGCCCTGCCATGTGAAAAAAGAAAAATAAATGAAAAAAAGCAGAGACCAGACACGGGTATGCAGCTCGGCCCAATCCATCAGCGAATCCGACAGGCCCCCGGGAAAGTTCAGGGACTGAGCCATGGCCAGATCTTCCGCGACAGCACCAATCCAGAGGAAAAGCAGCGTAATCCACTGCAGGAGGATCAGATCGATGATGAAGGCGGCAGTCCGTCGCCAAAAACCGGCCTTATCCTTTACCGAGACGGCCTCCAATTCGGCCACGGTGGGTTCCTTGATCGGCTGTTCCGGAAACAGCGGCCAGGGATTCTCCACACCCTGCGTGGTCGGTCGAGGCGCGCTATCTTCCATCCTTCACCTCCGGGTTTCCAATTCATATTGGAGAATCGCCAGAACGGCCAGCCCGGCCGTTTCGGCTCGAAGAATCCGCGGACCCAATGAAACGGAGATCCAACCCGCTTTGCGGGTCTTTTCGATCTCCGATGCGGAAAGGCCTCCTTCTGGGCCGATCAGGATCATGACGGAATTCTCTTTTTCCAGATTCTGTAGCACCGCCTTGAGGGCCGGTTCTTGTTCCCGCTCCCACGGCACCAGTTTCAGCGAAACGTCCGGAGGATTTTTCAACAGCTCGTCCAACGAGACCACGGTCCGGACCGCGGGGACGTCCGATCGGCCGCACTGCTGCGAAGCCTCTTTGGCGATCTTGTGCCATCGGTCTAAATGATGAGCTTCCCGTTCGGCCCGAGGCCGTGCAATCGTCCGCTCCGTCACGACCGGGAGGATCGTGCTCACGCCCAGTTCGGTTGCCTTTTGAACAACCCAGTCCATCTTGTCGCCTTTCAGGACGGCCTGGGCCAGGAAAAGGGACGGTCCTAACGGTGCCGTATTTTTAACCTTCTGAAGGATATTCGCAATGATCTTCTCCTTCGTAACCTGTGTCAGCTCAGTATGGTACCGGCCCTGTTTTTCGTCGACAAGATCGACGGTATCGCCCGCCTCAAACCGAAGAACGTCCCTCAGATGATGGGCCAGGTCGCCGGTCAGGATGATCCGGTTATTTTGTATGGATTCGGACTGGATGAAATAGACGTGCATTGAAGGGTCCGTTAAAAGGAGGGGGCGGTTCGCAAACCGCCCCTATCGTATCAGGGACGAGGGTTTCATTCAAAAATATTCTTGACCTTCTCGAAAAGCCCTTCCTCGGTTGCAACGGGATCCCCGTTCAGCCTGGAAAACTCTTCGAGAAGCTCGCGCTGTCGGGCGGTCAGTTTCGTCGGGATCGAGACATGAACCGTCACGCGTTCATCGCCGATTCCGTGACCTTTGACATTCGCGACGCCAAGGCCTTTGAGGCGAAAGACCCGGCCGCTCTGCGTGCCGGCCGGGATTTTCAGGTGAGTCTTGCCCTTGAGTGTGGGAACTTCGATCTTGGCGCCCAACGCGGCCTGGCCGATGCTGATCGGAACCTCGCAAAGCAGGTCGTCTCCCTCTCGCGTGAAAACGGGATGGTCCTTCACGGTCAGGACGACGTACAAATCCCCCGGCGGGCCGCCGTTTGAACCCGGCTCACCCTCCCCGCTCAAGCGCAGACGGGTGCCGGTCTCAACCCCGGCCGGGATCTTGACCGCAAGCGTCTTGTCATGATGAACCTGTTTCTTCCCGTGGCATTTCGGACAGGGGTCCGAGATGATCCGACCTTCCCCGTTGCAATGCCCGCAGGAACGGCTGATGGTAAAGAAACCCTGTTGGAAACGAATTGAACCGGCACCGTTGCAGGTCGGGCAGGTCCGGATCCCGCCGGACGATTTCGCGCCGGTCCCTCGGCAGTCGGAACACGTCTCCCATTTTGGGATTCGGATCTTGGCCTCTTTTCCAAAGACGGCCTCCTCAAATTCGATCTGAAGATTGTAGCGAAGATCGGCGCCGCGTTCCGGCCGGGTGCGGGCCCGGCCAGTCGTGCCGCCGAAAAAGTCTTCGAAGATGTCGCCGAAGATATCGCCGAAACCACCCCGTCCGAAGTCAAAACCGCCCATGCCCTCGGTTCCAACCCCGGCATGGCCGAAGGTGTCGTAGCGATGGCGCTTCTGCGAATCGCTCAACACTTCATAGGCCTCGTTGATCTCTTTGAATTTTTCCTCGGCCGGTTTGCTTCCCGGATTCCGGTCCGGATGGTACTTCAGCGCCATTTGGCGGTAGGCCTTCTTCAGTTCCTGCTCCGAGGCGTCTTGTTTGACGCCGAGGACTTCATAATAGTCGCGCTTGGCCAACGATCAATTCTCCTGTTTACGGTCCCTCTTTATTTTCTTTTTTGGTTTCTTCAAACTCGGCATCCACCGCGCCCTCTTCCGTCGGCTTGGCCGAGGGTCCTCCGGCCGCGCCCGAAGGCCCTTCCGATTGAGGACCCGGGCCGGCTTGCGCGCCCGCCGACTGCGAAGATGAATGCTTGTACATCTCTTCCGCCACCTTGTGAGAGGCTTTGGTGAGCTCCTGCAATGCGTTCCGAATGGTGGTGGTCTCGTTGGTTTCGAGCGCCTTCTTTGTCGCCGCAATTTTTTCACGGATGTCATTCCGTTCGGCCATGGCGATCTTATCACCCAGTTCGGTGAGCGTTTTCTCAACCGTGTAGATCATGCTGTCCGCTTCATTCTTGGCCTCTGCCAACTCCCGCTTTTTCTTATCTTCCTCGCTTCGGGCATGAGCTTCTTTCACCATCCGGTCAATCTCCTCCTTGGTCAGCCCGCTGGAGGCCGTGATCCGGATGGACTGCTCTTTCCCGGTTGCCATATCCTTGGCCGAGACATGGACGATGCCGTTTGCGTCGATGTCGAAGGTCACCTCGATCTGTGGAACACCCCGGGGTGCCGGCGGAATTCCGACCAGATCGAAACGTCCGAGCGTCTTGTTATCACCGGCCATTTCCCGCTCGCCCTGCAAGACATGGATGCTGACCGCGGTCTGGTTGTCCGACGCGGTCGAGAAGATCTGGCTCTTGCGAGTCGGGATGGTCGTATTCCGCTCAATCAGTCTGGTGAAGACGCTTCCCAAAGTTTCGATTCCCAGTGAAAGCGGCGTAACGTCTAACAGCAGAACGTCTTTCACCTCGCCCTTGAGCACCGCGCCTTGAATGGCAGCTCCGACCGCCACCACCTCATCCGGATTCACCCCTTTGTGGGGGTCTTTTCCATAAAATGACTGGACGACCTGCTGAACTTTGGGCACACGGGTCATCCCGCCGACCAGAACGACTTCATGGATTTCCTTAGCCGTGAGGCCGGCATCGGTCATCGCCTTCCGGCAGGGCTCGATCGTTTTCTGTATCAGCGCGTCCACCAATTGCTCAAACTTTGATCGCGTCAGCTTCACGACCAGGTGCTTTGGACCGCCGGCGTCCGCCGTAATGAACGGAAGATTGATTTCGGTCTCCTGCGATGAGGACAGCTCGATTTTGGCCTTCTCGGCGGCCTCCTTCAATCGCTGGAGCGCCATTTTGTCCTTTCGAAGGTCGATCCCCTGGTCCCTGTTGAATTCTTCGATCAGCCAGTCCATAATTCGAAGATCGAAGTCATCCCCCCCGAGGTAGGTGTCCCCGTTGGTCGCCTTGACTTCGAAAACCCCTTCACCGATCTCGAGAATCGAGATGTCAAAGGTACCTCCGCCCAAATCATACACCGCGATCCGCTCGTCCTTTTTCTTATCGAGGCCGTAGGCCAGCGAAGCGGCTGTCGGCTCGTTGATGATCCGAAGGACGTTCAGTCCGGCGATGGCACCGGCGTCTTTCGTCGCCTGCCGCTGGCTGTCGTCAAAATAGGCCGGGACGGTGATGACCGCTTCGGTCACCTTTTCGCCCAGATAATCCTCCGCCGTCTGCTTCATTTTCTGAAGGACCATGGCCGAGATCTCGGCCGGGCTGTATTTCTTGCCGCGGACCTCCACATGGGCATCACCGTTGGCGGCCTCCACGATCTTGTACGGAAGGCGCTTCATCGCAGCCTGGACCTCGGGAGAGCGGAATTTCCGCCCGATCAGACGTTTGATCGAGAAGATGGTGTTCTCCGGATTCGTGATCGCCTGACGGCGTGCGATCTGGCCGACCAGTTGCTCTCCTTTGTCCGTGAAGCCCACGACGGACGGCGTGATCCGGCTCCCTTCCGCGTTCGGAATGACCACAGGGTCTCCGCCGGACATGATCGCCACGCAGGAAAACGTCGTTCCCAAATCGATACCGATGACCTTACCCATTGTAAACCTCCTCGCTATAAGTGCGGATCAAAACGTAAACCGATTTCAGTATGCGAAACATTAGGAATGCTCCTTATTTTCCTCGCGGTCCGGTTTTTCCGGGCCTTCCTCCGTCGTAGACCGGGACGGCTTCCGGGCTACGGCCACCATGGACGGCCGAAGCACGCGCTCATAGTATAAATAGCCTTTTTGTAGTTCCGCCGCGACATGATTTTCTGGATGCTCGTGCGTATCGAGATAGGTAACGGCCTGGTGGCGACTGGGATCAAAACTCTCGCCCACACTGGCGATCGGTGTCACCCCGAATTTCTTCAAGACATCCAAAAATTGCCGATAGGTCAATTCCACTCCTTCAACCCAGGGGGATCGTTCCGAAGAATCTTTGACATGGCTTAAGGCCCGCTCCAGATTGTCCAGCACCGGCAAGAGTTCCTTGAGGAGCTTTTCATTCGCATACCGAAGCTGCTCCATTTGATCCCGAGCCGTGCGCTTTTTGTAGTTCTCCATCTCGGCAAAGGCGCGGAGTTGTTTTTCCTGGGCCGCTTTGAGCTCACTGTTTTTTTGGTCCAGGTCGGCTTTTAATGAAAGGATTTCCTGTTCAAGCGATGTCGGTTCCGCCGGTTTCGAACCCGATGAGGGTTCGTTCGTTTCGGAAAATTCCGTATCGGGTTCGGGGTTCGTGTTGGGTTCTCCCATGTGACGCTCCATGAAAAACTCAGTCCTGATCCAAAAGACGACTGAGTACTTTAGCGGTATGATCGACCAACGGAATTACACGGGCATACTCCATCCGTGTGGGACCGATCACCCCCAGGGTTCCTCCGATATCGTCGCCGCTTCGATAGCTGGCGACGACCAGGCTGAAATCCTCGATCCCGGGCAGGCTGCTCTCGGAACCGATGAAGATCTGGACTCCGGCCGTATCCAGACAATTGTTTAGGAGCCTAAGGATAACGGCCTTTTCTTCGAAGGTTTTAAAAAGCGCCTTCATCTTCTCCAGGTTCTCGGTAAACTCCGGAAGGTTTAAAATGTTCGAAGTCCCCACGACGTAGAGTTCTTCTTCCGGTTGCTCTGCCAGGGCCTTCTGGCCGAGCTCGGAGGCTTTCTGAAGCAGGCGATCGTACAGGTCTTTCTCGGCCGCCATCTCGTTGAGGAGACGACGACGGATTTCATCCAGGCTCAGGCCGCTGAACTTTTCGTTAAGGAAAGCGCTGATCCGCGCCAGGTCCTTCTGGGTTAATTCCGGATCCACATCGATCATCCGGTGCTGAACCAGGCCGTCTCTCGATACCTGGACCGTCAATGCATGCCCCTTTCGCACGAGAATAAACTCCAGGCGATCCAGCCGCGCTTTGGATACTTTCGGCGCCAGAACGATGCCGGCATAATGTGATAGAAGCGAAAGCATCCGGGTCGTCTCCTGGAGCAGCGCGTGAGGATCCTCCCGCTTCATGCCGAGAAAGGCCTCTTCCAGATAACCTTCGTCAAAGACGGAAGGCTGAGCTTCCTCCATCAGTTCATCCACGTAGAGACGGTATCCTTTGGATGTGGGAATGCGCCCGGCCGAGGTGTGAGGCTGCAACAAATAACCCATCTCTTCCAACTCGGCCATGATATTTCGGATTGTGGCCGGACTCAAGCCAAATGAAAACTTTTTGGTCACGGTCTGCGATCCGATGGGGGAAGCCTTCTCGATATAAGACATAATAACGGCGTTTAAAATTTTCCGACTTCTCTCGTTCAAATCCATCCGTGCACCCGAATTTAGCACTCAACCATTAAGAGTGCTAATAGCTTATCAATATTTATCCGTGTTGTCAATAGAGCCACGTCGAGCCCTTCTCCAGTTTCTTTCATATAAGATTTGAAGCCCCTCTAACGTTAAGAAGGGTCGGACTTCGTCGATCGTCTTTGTCTCGGGAAGGATCAGGCGGGCCTGGCCGCCGGTCGCGACGACTTTAGCGCGGGGTTCCACCTCTTTTTTCATCCTTGTAACCATCGCGTCCACAAGCCCCGCGTAGCCGAAGAGTAACCCGGACTGCATGCTACTGACGGTGTCCTTCCCGATGACCGACTTGGGCTTGGCCAATTCCACTTTTGGGAGTTTGGAGGCTCCCTGGAAGAGAGCTTCGGCCGAGATAGTGATTCCGGGTGTGATCGCGCCGCCCAGATATTCCCCTTTCTTACTGACGGCGCAAAAAGTGGTGGCGGTTCCGAAGTCCACAATAATCACCGGCCCGCCGTAACGTTGGTACGCCGCTACAGCGTTGACGATCCGGTCGGCCCCGACGTCCCGGGGAGGTTCATATCGGTTCAGCAGGCCGGTATCCATGGCTCCGTCCACAATCAGAGGGTTGAAATGAAAGTAGCGAAGGCTCATTTCATTAAAGATCGGGGTCAGGGGGGGGACCACGCTGGACAGAATGACGCCATCGATTCGATCGGCCCGAAGGTCGTTCGCACGAAAAAGATCCAGCAGCAGGATGCCGTACTCGTCCGAGGTTTTGGCCAGACGAGTTGCGATTCGCCAGTTCCCCTTGAGACGGCGTCCTTCGAAAACGCCCAGGACGATGTTGGTGTTTCCAATGTCAATCGCGAGCAACATGAGCGCGCCTCACATGTACGACCTCTTCGGACCGGATGATAACCTCTTCCCGATCACGCCTTCTCAAGATCAAGGCGCCTTCGGGAGTCAATCCCTCGGCGATTCCGGTCCATTCATGATCTTGCTCCTGGACTCGCACGAGCTGTCCCAGGGTCTCGGAGCGGGAGGTGTAGGCGTTTAGGATTTTTCCGGCCGGTTCGTTCTGGAAAGATCGATACTGAATTTCGAGGGTCTCCAAGACCCGCTGAAGCAGCCGGATCCGATCAATCACCTGGCCCGATTCCTCCCGCAACGAACTCACAGAGTCGCGAAGCGTTTCGGGGAGCGTTTTGCAAAGGAGGTTGACATTAACCCCGATTCCTAGAACGAGGTATCGGATCCGTCCCTTTTGGACGACGTTCTCCAGGAGAAGACCTGCGACCTTTTTATGATGTATCAAAAGATCGTTAGGCCATTTGAGGCGAGCCGGCAAGCCCACGGTCTTTTCGATTGCATCGGCCACGGCGTTGGCGGCAGCCAATGTCCATAAACCGACCCGCCGGGGATCGCCGCCGGGCCGAAGGATAATCGAGAAGTAAAGGTTGACGTCCGGGGGAGAGATCCAGTGGCGGCCCATCCGGCCCTTTCCGCGGGTTTGGGCATTCGCCAGGACCACGGTTCCCTCGGGTGCCCCCTTTTGAGCGAGTGCGTGGGCGATGGTATTGGTTGACTCGGTGCTGTCATAGATATGCAGAGTTTGTCCCAGATGCTCCGTCTTCAGCCCGGATCGAATCCCATCTGGTCTCAGCGGCTGCGATCTGGGCGCCCGAGAAGAGGCCCGCGAAGTCATCGGTCATCCTTTAAAGGCGTGATGTCCATACTCAGATCCACGGCGGGTGCCGAATGAGTAAGGGCCCCGATGGAGATAAAATCGACGCCCGTCGCAGCGATCTCGCGGACGGTGTTCAACTGAACGCCCCCTGATACCTCGGTCAACGCCCGACCGTCGATCAACGAGACAGCCTCTTTCAATTGGGGAATGGTCATATTGTCCAGTAGGATAATATCGGCCTTGACCAAGAGCGCATCTTCAACTTCCTTTAGGTTTGTGGCTTCCACTTCAACCTTCAGGCCCCGAGGCGCCTTCCGGCGGGTCTCTTGGACCGCGCGCCTCAGGCTTCCGGCCAACGCGAGATGGTTGTCTTTAATCAAGATGCCGTCGCTTAAATTCATCCGGTGGTTTCGACCGCCGCCCATTCGAACGGCGTACTTTTCCAACTCTCGAAGACCCGGCGTGGTCTTTCGCGTGTCTAGAATCGTCGCTTTTGTTCCCTTTACCGTTTCGACAAACTGCGCCGTAAGCGTGGCGATGCCCGAGAGGCGCTGGAGAAAATTGAGAGCCACCCGTTCTCCTTTTAAGAGAGAGCGGCCGTCACCCATAATGCAGGCGATCTCTGTTCCGGATCGGACTCGATCTCCGTCCTGCGCAAGGGATTGGAACTTGAGCTTCGGATCCACCTTCTTAAAAACGGCCTCAGCCACGGACAGACCGGCCAGGACGGCATCCTGCTTGGCTCGAATCAAGGCCTTGGCCTTGATCGCTCTTGGAAAAAGCAGACGGGTGGTCAAGTCGCCGGAGCCGAGGTCTTCTTTGAGTGCGCGCTCAACGATGGCGCGGAGAATGGCGGGGCGCGCGATCATGGGTGGCGGTCCTTGAGCAAGTCGGTGATCTTGCGAAGTTGCTCTGAAAGCGTGAACACTTCTTCACTCAGTTTATTGCGTCTAATTTCATTTTTGGTTTTGACGTCGCCAGGCGCATTCTTTTGAAACTCCGGGTCTCGCCATTTCTTATCTTCCCTTTCAAAATCAGCCTTTTTCATGGCAAGTTTCTTCTCAAGTCGAGCCTTTTCCTTGAGGGGATCTACGTCCACGATGATAAAAACTTTCCCTGCGGGCGTGGGAATCTCCAAGGCTTCCGGTGGTTTGGCAATTGAATGTCCAGCAGTAAACTCTGACAGCTTTGCAAGTCTTCGAATATCAGCTTCTCCATTGCGTAAAATAGTTTTTGCGTAATCGTCAGTGAGCGTGATTACGCCGCCTTTAAGCTGTTGCGATGGAGGGATGTTATGTTCATTTCTAATAGTTCGGACA
>Ga0187773_10000727_pt1 | contig 13156 bp, 13 predicted proteins | sample 0216_BV02_MP05_1_FD_133133 | JGI IMG/M metagenome (GOLD analysis project Ga0187773, IMG submission 133133) | Tropical peat soil microbial communities from peatlands in Department of Meta, Colombia - 0216_BV02_MP05_10_MG | ecosystem: Environmental > Terrestrial > Soil > Wetlands > Peat | place...
CGCGGTTCCGAAGAGGAGGTCGTCATGATCTACGGTGCCGGTGTCGACGTCGGCTCCACCCAGACCAAGGCGGTAATCGTGGATGCCGACCGCCGCATCGTGGGCCGCGCCCTGATCGGCACCGGCGCCAATGTCTCGCGCGCCGCGGAGAACGCCTTCGTCAAGGCGTGCGAGGATGCCGGGCTGGCACGCGAGGCGGTGGGCTACGTGGTCGGCACGGGCTACGGCCGCTACAAGGTGACCTTCGGCGACGCCCAGATCACCGAGATCACCTGCCACGCCCGCGGCGCGCACTCGCTATTCCCGGCCACGCGCACCGTCATCGACATGGGGGGACAGGACACGAAGGCGATCAAGGTGGGCGCCGACGGCTCGGTCGTCGACTTCTCGATGAACGACAAGTGCGCGGCCGGCACGGGACGCTTCCTGTCGGCGGCCGCCGACGTCACCGGGGTCGGGCTCGACGAGATCGGCCCGCTGTCGCTCCGGGCGACCGCGCCGGTGCGGCTCACCTCGGTCTGCACCGTGTTCGTGGAGTCCGACATCATGTCGTACCTGGCCCAGCGCAAGACGATCGAGGACATCCTGGGCGGCGTGCACAAGGCCATCGCGACCCGGACGATGTCGCTGGTCCGCCGCGTCGGGGTCGAGGAGGAGATCACCTTCACCGGCGGCGTGTCGCGCAACGTGGGCATGGTGCAGGCGCTCGCGGAGGTGCTGGGCAAGCCCGTCAACGTCGGCGAGGACGGCCACTACATGGGCGCCCTCGGGGCCGCGCTGTTCGCGCTGGAGCGAGCGCGGGCCGGGGCCCGGGGGGCGGTCGCGGCGGGTGCGAGGAGCGAGCCATGCTGATCGCGGGCGTCGACATCGGGTCCGGCACCACCAAGTGCGTGCTGGTGGACGAGGCGGGCGTGGTGCGCGGCCGCGGCCAGGTGCGGACGCGGGCCGACTTCGAGCGGGTGGCGAGGGAGGCGGTAGCGGCGGCCCTCGACGGCACCGGCGAGTCGATCGGTTACGTCGCGACCACCGGCCTCGGCCGCTACGCGGTGGCCGGTCGCGACATCCAGATCACCGATCTCACCTGCGGGGCGCGGGGGGCGGCGACGGCCTGCCCGGAGGCGCGCTTCGTGCTCGACATCGGCGCCCAGTGCTCGCGCGCCATCCGCCTGCGGGAGGGCGGCAAGGTCCGGGAGTTCCACATGAACGAGAAGTGCGCGGCGGGTTCGGGGGGCTTCCTCGAGCGCGCCGCGAAGTATCTGGAGGTCTCGATCGCCGACGTCGGGGCGCTGTCGCTCGGGGCCCGACGGCCGCAGGCCATCTCGAGCGTGTGCGCGGTGCTGGCCGAGACCGAGATCATCAACCACGTCTCCGAGGGAGTGACGGTCGAGAACATCCTCCGCGGCATCCACAACTCGCTGGCCGACCGCGCGCTCTCGCTGCTCAAGCGGGTCGGCCTCGACGGGCCCGTCGCCTTCATCGGCGGCGTGGCCCGGCAGGAGGGCATGGTGGTGGCCCTCCGCGATCGGCTCGGGGTGCCGGTGCACGTGCCCGACGGGCCGCAGTTCGCCGCCGCCCTGGGGGCCGCGCTCCTCGGCCGGCAGCGGTTCCTCAAGACGGGCCGGGCCGCGGCGGCCTGAGGGAGGCAAGGATGAGCCGACGCGCCATCGACGTGCGTGCGGTCGAGCCCTCGGATCTGGACGCGATCGTGCGGATCGACGAGCAGCTGTCCGGCCAGACGCGCAAGGACTACTGGCAGCGCCGGCTGGACATCGCTGCCCTGCGGCCCCCCTGGATGTCGCTGATCGCGGAGACCGACGGCCGGCCGGTGGGCTTTCTCTTCGGATGGGTGGGGGAGTCCGAGTTCGGAATCGCCCGGCCCACCGGATGGGTGGACCTCATCGGGGTGGCGCCACCCTATCGCGGCCGCGGCGTCGCCCAGGCCCTCCTGAGCCGCTTCGTGGACAGCGGCCGGCAGCTGCGGGCGATCGAGCGGGTGGCGACCCTGATCGATCTCGACCAGGCGGATGTCCGCGAGTTCTTCACGCGTGAAGGGTTCCGCCACGGGCCGATGATCCACCTCGAGCGATCGGTCGTCGACTGATGCGCATCGTGTCCGGATCCACGACGAGCCCGACCGCGCTCCTGCGGGAGGAGCATCGGGTGATCCTGCGCGCCCTCGTGCTCGTCGAGGTGGCCGCGGGGCGCCTGGGTGCCGGGCGCCCGCTGCCGGCGGGCTGGTGGGACGAGGCGCTCGAGTGGCTCCGCGTCTTCGCGGATCGGAACCACCACGCCAAGGAGGAGCAGCACCTGTTCCCCGCGCTCGGGCAGGCGGGCGTTCCCGCCGACGGCGGTCCGGTGGGCGTGATGCTCGCGGAGCACGCGGAGGGCCGCGCGCTCCTCCTGGCGATGGCCGAGGGCGGCGGCGTCGACCGCCGTGTCGAGGCGGCCCGGCGCTACGTGCACCTGCTGCGCGACCACATCGACAAGGAGAACGAGGTGCTCCTGCCGCTGAGCGACGCGGTCCTGGATGCGCCGGCCCTGCAGCGCGTCGCCCAGGGCTTCGAGGAGATCGCGGGCGCGCACGGGCGGGGCGCCGCCGTCGAGCGCGCCGAGGCCGTCGTGGATCGCCTCGCCGCCGCGCTCGAACCCTGACCCCGCCGGCGGTGATGAAGATCTATCTGATCGCGCCGAGGAACCCTGAGTCGTTCTGGACGTTTGATCGCGTGCTGCCGAGCTTGGGGAAGCGGTGCGTGTTCCCGAACCTGTCGCTGCCCACGGTGGCGGGCCTCACACCGCCGCCCCACCAGGTGGTCCTCTGCGACGAGAACGTGGAGGAGGTGGACCTCGAGACCGACGCCGACGTCGTCGGGCTCACCGGCTACGTCGTCCACAAGCGCCGGATCCTCGAGCTGGCCGACGCGTTCCGGCGCCGCGGCCGCTTCGTGGTGGCGGGCGGGCCCTTCACCACGCTCTGCCCCGAGGAGCTGCGGGACCGGGTCGACGTGCTGTTCGTCGGTGAGGCCGAGTACACCTGGCCGCAGTTCCTGCGGGACCACGAGGCGGGGCGGTGCCGCGCCGAGTACCGGCAGGACGACAAGCCCAGCATGCTGGATTCTCCCCTGCCGCGCTTCGACCTGCTCAAGGTGAACCGCTATCGCAGCATGACGATCCAGTTCGCCCGCGGGTGTCCCTTCAACTGCGAGTTCTGCGACATCATCGTCATGTACGGCCGGCGGCCCCGAACGAAGTCGGTCGCCCAGGTCATGGCCGAGGTCGAGGCGATCCATCGCCTGGGGGTACCCAACATCTTCGTGGTCGACGACAACTTCATCGGCAACAAGAAGGAGGCGAAGGCGCTGCTCCGGGCCATCGCCGAGTGGCAGGAGGCGCGGGGCTACCCCATCGAGTTCATGACCGAGGTGAGCCTCAACGTGGCGCAGGACGACGAGCTCCTGGCGCTGATGAAGCGCGCCCACTTCGCGACGGTGTTCGTGGGCATCGAGTCGCCGCGGAAGGCGAGCCTCGCCGAGTCGAACAAGTCGCAGAACCTGCGCGAGGACATCGTGGCCGCGGTCCACCGGGTGCAGGCCGCCGGCATCGAGGTGATGGCCGGGATGATCGTTGGCTTCGACAGCGACGACCCCTCGATCTTCGAGGAGCAGTTCCGGTTCATCCAGCAGGCGCGGATCCCGATCTCGATGACCGGGATGCTCAACGCGATCCCGCGGACGCCGCTCCACGCCCGGCTGCAGGCCGCGGGGCGGCTCATCGCGGAGTCAGTGGGCGATCAGTTCGTGTTCACGAACATCGTGCCGGCCGGAATGTCGCGCCGGGAGCTCTACGAGGGCTACCGGACGCTCCTGCGGCGGCTCTACGGCTACGGCAACTACCGTCGGCGCGCGATGGCGTTCATCCTGGGTCGCGGCGGCCTGCTCGGGTCGCGGCTCCGCGCCGGTCGAGACGACCTGGCGATCCTCTCGCGCATCCTGTGGAGCTGCTTGCTGCTCACGTCGCCGAGACGAGCGTGGCTCACCCTGTCGATGTGCCTGGAGACGATCTGCCGTCGCCCGGGGGCGCTCCGCGACGCCCTCACGCTGGCGCTGATGCACAAGCACCTCTACGAGTACGCGCGAGACACCTCCCGCCGGATCGAGGCGCTGATCCGCGAGCTCGAGAAGTCGGAGCCCGCTACCTGAGGAGGGACAGGCCCAGCAGGACGATCACCACGACCACGAGCACGTTGACGCGGGCGATCCACGAGGCGCGGACGCGGGCCGACGGGTCGGCGCCCGGCGCCCCCGCCCGGGGGCCGAGCACGAAGTCGTGAAAGGCGCTCAGGATCAGGGTCAGGATCACCAGCCCCAGTTTCCAGTGAAACCGCCGGGAGGACAGCAAGGCCGGATGCCACCACAGATTGAGCAGGCCCGTCGCGGCGAGGAGGCCGAGCGCGATCCAGCCCACCGTCCGGAAGCGCCGGCCGACGTCCTGGACCAGGCGCGTCCGCAAGGCCGGGTCCTCCAGCCGGCGCGTGATCGGGACCAGGACCAGCCCGATGAAGAGCATGCCGCCGATCCAAGTGATGGCCGCGAGCACGTGGATCCAGCGGACGAGGAGCGACACGGCCGGCAGGATAGCACGCCGCGCAGGATGCGCTGGACGGACCGGATGGCGACGTGGTACCGCCGGGCCGCCGAGCGGGGCGACTATGCCGCCCGCGTGCTCGAGGCCATCGAGCCGCGCCTGCGGCACTGCGAGACCCTGCTCGACGTCGGGGCCGGCTGCGGAGCCCTGGCCGTGCCGCTGGCGCGCCGCCTGCGTGCGGTGACGGCGCTGGAGCCGTCACCCGCCATGGCCGGCGAGCTCCGGGCCTGGGCGGCCGAGACCGGGCTGGGCAACCTGACGGTGGTCGAAGGGGCCTGGGGGGTGCCGGTGGAGCCGCACGACGTCGTGGTGTGCGCGCACGTGGGAAGCTTGCTGCGCGACCCGGGCTTCCCCCGCCAGGCCGGACGGCACGCGCGGCAGCTGGTGGTGCTCGTCCGGGACCTCGCTCCGGCGGAGGCCGACCGCGACAAGTTCTTCTTCCGCGAGCTCTACCCGATCCTGCTCGGGCGCCCGTACCCGCGCCGCCGCGAGCCCGCCGACCCCGTGGCCGCGCTGCGGGCGCGGGGGATCCACGCCGATGTGACCCAGATCAGCTATCGCTCGGACCAGCCCTTCGCCGACCTCGAGGAGGCGTGCGAGTTCTGGATGACCTACCTCGGGCGCTCGGATCCGGGAGCGCGCGCCTATCTCGGCGCGTTCCTCCGGGAGCGGCTGGTGCGTCTCGACGGCGAGTGGATCGCACCGTTCCGGAAGAGCGCGGCGGTGATCACCTGGTCGGCCGGGCCTGCGCCGCGAGGGTGCCTAGAGAAATGATGCACTCGCTCCATTGTGTCGTCTCGCGCGAGCGTGGCAGTCTGGGCGCGTGAGCCCGGAGAGTCCGGGCTCCGGACCCGCGGGCGCGGTGAACGTCAACCGGGAGGCGCGATGGAAGAAACCCCGCCGGATCAGGAGGCGCTTTGCCGGCGATGAACCGGCCGGCGGAGCCGACAGAGTAGCGAGGCAGTCCCAGAGTTCCGGCGCTCGCCGGGACGCGGCATCCGGGAGGAGCCGCACGAGCCATGGCCCGGTGCACGGGGTCACCGGTCCCCGTGACACCGGGCATCACGTTGTCCGGGAGGCTCGCGTATGAGGTGCAAGGTTCCGTGAAGCGCCGCGATTGGCTCGTGGCCGCCGTGGCGGGCGTCGGCGGGCTCCTGAGCGCCCGCGGCGCGGTCGCTCAGTCGGGCGGCGAGCGGGTGGCCGTGACGAAGGAGATGCTGGGGGCCGGCGCGGTGCGGAGCGGTGTCTCGCTCCCGCCGATCCCGCCAGTGACGGGCTCCCGGCGCGCTCCCGCTCCGTCGTGGGGCAAGCCCCTGCCGTACCCGATCGTCATCGCCGACCGGCGGAACAACCGCCTCCTCGAGGTCGCGCCCGACAAGCGCATCGTGTGGGAGTTCCCGTCGCCAGATCTCGGGATCTACCGCGGGAACGAGGATGTGAACTTCTCGCCCGACGGACGCCTGCTCGCGGTGAGCGAGGAGGACAACTACGACGTCCACATCGTCGACTACGAGCGGCGGACGCTCGCGTGGACGTACGGGGCGCCCGACGTCCGGGGCAGCGCGCCGGGACTGTTCAACTACCCCGACGACGCGCATCTCCTCGAGGACGGGACGTTCGTCACCGCGGACATCCGCAACTGCCGGGTGCTGATCATCGATCCTCGCGCGAACCGGGTCGTGACCGAGTGGGGCACGGTCGGACGCTGTCGCCACGATCCGCCGCGCTACCTCGCCTACCCGAACGGGGTGACGCCGCTGGACAACGGCGACATCCTGGTGACCGAGATCCGGGGGTCCTGGATCTCGCGGATCACGCGGGCCGGTGTGGTCGCGTGGAGCGTGCAGGCGCCCACCGTCCGCTACCCCTCGGACGCCTTTCCGACCGTGGACGGCCAGGTGATCGTGGCCGACTTCTCGAAGCCAGGTCGGGTCGTCGTCTTCGACCCCGTGCGGCGCCGCGTCACCTGGGAGTACGTGGAGCGGTCGGGGGAGAAGATGCTCGATCACCCGTCGCTGGCCCGGGAGCTGCCGGACACGGGCGACATCATCGTCGCGGACGACCTGCGCGAGCGGGTGGTGGTGATCGACCGCCGGACCAAGGAGCTCATCTGGCAGTACGGGGTCACCGACCGGAAGGGACACGCTCCCGGCTATCTGAACTACCCGGACGGGTTCGACCTCGACGTCTTTCGCGACTGGCGCTGATCGATGACCAGGCCCGTGTCCTCCGAGAACTCGACGAGCGGCGACTGGCCCGCGGCGATCGTCACCTGCTGCTCGAGCTGCCAGCGACGCGCGGCAGGTGGGCCGGCCGCCGCCGGCCCGTCGGCCAGGGTCACCCGGAGCAGGTGGTGGCCGGGGGACACCGGCAGCTCCTCGTAGGCGAAGGCGGGTCCGTCGTGCCTCATCCCGCCCGGCGCATAGCGCCGCTCGAGCAGGACGCGGCCGTCGAGCTCGACGCGCAGCAGGGTGTCGACGCGCCGGCCCGTCCGGCCCCCCTCGGGGCTCGTCGGACGCATGTGACGCGGAAGCTTCTCGATCTCCTCGGCGGAGCGCGCGGGTCCCTCGTGCTCGAAGGCGGCCACGTGCTTGAAGGCGACGCGGATCATCGCCGTGCCCGGCGGAGACGCCCGCCACGGGGCGGCCGCGAAAGCCCCGAGCCCCCAGGAGACGACGCTCAGCAGCAGGGCGAAGCCCACCAGCCGCCCGACGGACGGACGCCGATCCTCGAGCACAGGTGCGGTCACGGGCCCGCCTCCGCGTGCTCCGGGGCCGCGCGCAGCTCTCGCTGGAAGGCGTCGAGATCCCGGAGGAAGCGGCCGATCTCGACCGGCGAGTACCAGCGCACCCGCAGTCGTCCTTCGGGAGCGACCTTGAGCGAGGGCAGCCGCTGTCCGGTGAGCCGGTCGGCCAGCCACTGACTGCCCTCGCGGAACGGGCAGTCCTCGGGGATGCAACCGGCCACGAACACGCCGCCGGCTCCGGCCGCGATCGTCTTGGTGATCATGTCCGGATGCAGCATGCCGACGCACGGCAGCCCCATGACGGTGACGCCGGGGCGGGCGGCCAGGGTGCCGTCGGCAGCGAGCTGGTCCGCGAGGCCGCGCATCAGGCGACAGGTATAGACCACGACGGGTGCAGCCTCGCTCCTGGCGGCCAGCGTCCGCAGGCGCGTCGTGACCGCCTGGCCGAGGAGGCTGACCGGCTGGTCGCCCAGCAGGATCCCGGCCGAGTCGCAGGCGCCCACGCAGATGCCGCAGCCCACGCACTTGGCGGGGTTGACCACCGCCACCTGCTTGTAGCGCGTGCCGTCGTGGCGCGGGATCATCACGATCGCCTCGTAGGGGCAATCCTTCCAGCAGCGCGTGCAGCCGGTGCAGGCGATGTTCTCGACCCGGGCCCGCCCCGGCGCGCGTCCGCGCAGCGCCCACGGCACGGCGAGCGCGGCCAGGCCGACCACCATGATCAGGCCCCAGCCCCAGCGGGGGTCGAGCCGGGTCAGCGGGAAGTAGAAGAAGTAGAACCAGTCGATCCGGATCGCTCCCGGGAGGCGGGCGAGATCCGCCGGCGGTCCCGAGAGCGCCGGGCGCAGCAGGCTCGCGATCAGGAGAGCGGCACCGGTGACGACGAGCACCACACGGGGTGGCATGAACCGCGCCCGCGACAGGCGCATGACGTGCAGCCAGTACGCGGCACCGAGCAGCAGCGGGATCGTGATGTGGATGAACAGGACCAGGAAGAAGAGGAAGTTCTGGATCCGACCCGCGTCGAGGAAGGTGCGGACCAGCGGCTCGCCGAACACCGGGAGCACGTCGAGGAGCCGGGCGATGGTGATCGAGAGCACCTGCGCCTGCACGTCCCAGACGAGCCAGTAGCCGGTGGCGCTCGTCACCCACACCAGCCCCAGCAGGGCGAGCCCCGACACCCAGCCGATCCACCGTGGCCCCCAGAACCGGTCGTTGAGGAACATCTTGAGACCGTGCAGCACCGCCGCCAGCATCGCGGCGTCCGACGCGTAGCGGTGGAGCGAGCGCATCAGGGCGCCGACGCCCCAGGGCTGCGTCATGATCTGCTCGATCGAGCCGTGGGCCGCGTCGGTGCCCACGCGATAGAAGAGGAACAGGTAGACGCCGCTCACGAGGGCCACCGCCAGCGAGAAGATCGCGATGGTGCCGGTGTGGTAGAGCGGGTTGAGCGGAGCCGAGACCAGCCGGTCGACGAGCGCCTCCGACCACTGGTAGAGGGCGCCCACGCGCAGGAGCCATCGCCGGTGCAGTCGCTCGGGTGCGGCACGGGGGCCCGGGAAGATCGAGAGCGAGCCGATCGGCGGGGCGAGCGGGAAGGGCGGCGCCGGCTCCCGCGAGGACGCGTGCGCGCCACTCGTCCCGCCGGGCGCGCCGTCGGGCCCGCGACCGGACACGCCTAGCCCCGCTCCGCGAGGAGGCGCTCGAGCTCGGCGCCCTGGCGCGCCTCGGAGTAGGCGAGGCCGCGGTAGGTGAACGCCAGCCGGCCCTGCCGATCGATCAGCGTGAGGACGTTCTCGTGCGCGATCTCGCCGCCCGGCAGCGGTGCCCACTGGACCCGGTAGGCGCGGACCACCTCCCGGACCGCCGCGGGCTCGCCGGTGAGGAGATGCCAGCGCGGGCCGAGCTCCCAGCGGACCGCGGCGGCGGCGAGCGAGGCCACGGTGTCCCGCTCGGGATCGAGGCTCACCGCGACGATGACCGCCTCGCCCCGTGGATCGTGAGCCTCGAGGGCCTTCAGGCGCTCGATCAGGAGCGGGCAGGAGGAGTGGCAGTCGGCATAGACGAACGTCACCAGGACCGGGTGGCCCCTGAAGGTCTCCAGCGAGACGTGCCGGCCGCGATGATCGATCAGGCGAAGCTCCGGCGCCGGCGCCCCCAGGCGGAGCGGCGGCGGCAGCGTGGCCGGCGTCCGGTCGGTGCCGGAGGCCGAGATCTCGCCGGTGGCGAGCAGGGAGATTCCCAGGGCCGCGAAGGTCAGCGGGGCCGCGAGCGCGGCGAGACGCCGGCGCCCCGATCGGAGGAAGGCCCGCAGCTCGTCGCGGTAGAAGAGCCACACGACGAGGGCGAAGAGCGGAGGCTCCAGGAGCACGAGGACGAGGGCGTCGAGCCGGTAGTGGCGCGTGTCGGCGTTCCAGCCGAAGCAGGTGGTGAGGAGCGCGTCGATCCACGGGGCCGAGCCGCCGGCCAGGCCCGGGCCGAGCAGAAGGAGCGCCGCGGTGCCGGCTCCGAGCCCGAAGATCACCGCCACCAGCGCCGGCGCGAAGAGCGGATGGGTCAGCAGGCGCGTCACCATGTGCGGAGTCCCACGTCGAGCAGGACGCCCGCGAAGAGGAGGAGCAGGAACAGGTTCGAGGCGTGGAAGTTGGCCAGGGCCAGCCGCCGGTCCGTCGGGCGGCGCAGGAGCGCCAGGTTGCGCGCGAGCAGGAGGCCGCCGCCGGCGATCACGCCGACCAGGAGGTAGGGCCAGCCGAGCAGGCCCAGCGCGAACGGCAGGACGCTCGAGCCGAGCAGCCCGATGGTGTTCACCAGGATGCTGCGGGCGGCGCTGGCCTCGCCCCGGACCGCGGGGAGCATCGGGATGCGCGCGGTCGCGTAGTCATTCTTGTAGGCGATGGCCAGCGACCAGAAGTGCGACGGGCTCCAGAAGAAGAGCACCGCTGCGAAGATGACCGGCGGCAGGCAGAGCTCGGGGCGTGCGAGCGCCCCGCCCGCGAGGACCGCGAAGGAGCCGGCCAGACCCCCGATCACAACGTTGAGCCACGACCGCCGCTTGAGCCATATCGTGTAGACGACTACGTAGGTGAAGGCGCCGAGGAAGATGTGCAGCGCCACGAGGCGGTTGAGCCGCCAGACGGCCACGCTCACCGCCAGCGCGACCAGGCCGAGCCCCATGGCCACCACGTGCCAGCCGTGGCGGATCCTCCCCGAGGGCAGCGGTCGTCGGGCGGTCCTGGGCATGCGGGCGTCGAGGTCGCGGTCCAGGAAGTGGTTGAGGGCGCCGGCCCCTCCGGCGGCCATCACCGTCACCGCGAAGAGCAGCCCGAGAGCGGACAGCGGCGCGCCGGCGGGCGCGGTGGCCACGTGGCCGAGCACGGCGGCCATCCCGATGAAGGTGCCGACACGGAGCTTGAGCGATTCGACGTACGCGGCAATCATCGCTCGACCTCCAGGCTGCACGCACTCCGCCTCGCGCGTGCGAGCAGCGGCAGACCCATGTTGATCACGAACGCGAGACCACCCGCGATGGCGAGCACCGAGCCCAGCCCCATCAGGTTCATGCCGATCAGGGCCTGGGCGTTGGCCCAGCTGAACCCGAAGGTCTTGCGCGGCGCCCCGTGGCCGCCGGCCCAGTGCATGCCGGCCATGATGCCGAGCAGGCCGAGGCCGTAGAGGTACGGCTGCCATCGCGCCCATCGCTCGCTCGGTGGGCGGCGTCCGATCAGATCGAGGAGCAAGGGGGTCAGCGCCATGTACGACAGCGTGACCGCGCCGACCATGCCGTGGTAGTGCGCCGGCACCCGCGTGTCCTGGGTGAAGCCAACGAGCCCCATCACCCCGCCGATCGCGAACAGCGCGAGGGAGACGACGGTGCCGCCGAAGAGCGGGCTCCCCCACGGCAGGGGGCGGGGCGCGGCCGCGACCACCGCCAGCGCCATGAGCAGCAGGGGCACGGCGCCGGCGCCCAGGCCGCCGAAGGTCAGGATCGTGACGAGGTGGTTGACGAGCAGCGCTTCCGGGCGCCACAGCAGGTACACGGCGCCGGCCGCGACCGCGAACGGCGCCAGGGTGGCCAGCAGCAGCCGCACCACCCGGCGGGCCGGCGGGGCCGAGCCGAGCGCCACCGCCAGGGCCACGAGCCAGCCCGCGGCCATGCCGGCCACGTGGAGGAACTGCAGGATGTGCCCGCCGCCCCACACCACCGCGCGGAGCGAGTAGCCGAAGGGGACGACGGGATCCACGGCGGCGGCGGCCCGCGTGAACGCGGCGCCGGCGACCAGCACCGCCAGGGCCCCGATGGCCATCGCGAGACCCTCGGGCGACTCGGCGGGAGCTCGGCGGCCGTCGCGTTGCAGGATCGCGGCCGCCGTCGCCGTCAGGTAGGCCACGGCCTGCAGGGTCACGCCTGCGCCGAGCAGGAGGAGCCCGGTCCAGAAGGACGGATGGTCGATGACGGGCAGGTAGTCGTTGAGGTAGGGCTTGCCCGCGGCCCGGAACGCCGGGACCGCCATGGCCGCCGAGCCCGCCACGGAGAGCGCGAGCGCGGCCCACGAGGCCGGCACGCTCAGGGGATAGCCCGAGCGCCAGGCCACGTAGACCCAGAGCACGCCGGCGAAGGCGACGAACCACACCGTGAAGGCGAATGTCACGTGCGAGGTCAGCGCCAGGTGGAAGAGATCGGCGCTGAAGAACATGTACACCACCGGGGTCCGCGCGAAGGCGGCGAGCATGGCGAAGAAGCCCGCCACCACCAGCGAGCCCAGCGCCAGCCCGAGCCAGCCGACGACCAGCCGGCGCACGCGCGCGGGGATCGGCGAGGCGTCGTCGCCGGGACGGGTCGTCGGGCTATCGACGAGACGGATTCTCGCGAGGCTCATGGCGCGCCCTCACTTGACGATCCAGATGGCGGCCAGCCACTTCCAGTTGAGGAAGTAGTAGATCACGAAAGAGGCGAGGAAGATGAAGACGAGCACCAGCGTGCCCTTGATCGGCACGTGCTGCCCGCGATCCTGGGGCAGCGCGGCCAGCGGCACCGCGCCCGGCACGTCGGGCACGCGCCGGCCGAAGAGCACGGAGCCCACCGTGATCAGCACGTACAGGGCCCCGCCGGCAAGCGCGAAGAGCCCACCCACGCCCATGATGCCGAGGAAGGCGAACGCGGCGGCCTCCACCGGCGGCTGGAAGGGCGAGGTGGCGAACTGCACGTCCCAGTGCCGCCGCGGGATCGCGTAGGAGCCCGCGGTGGTCATGCCGCCGATGAAGATGGTCATCCCGATGGCGAACAGGTAGATCTGCGCGGTGGCCAGCTTCGTCGAGATGAGGTGGCGCCGGAAGATGAGCGGGACCACGAAGTAGGTGAGGCCCATGAACGCGATGGTGGTGCCGGCGACCACAGTGGCGTGGAAGTGGCCGGTGATCCGCAGCGTGTTGTGCGAGATGATGTTGATCTGCTCGGCGCCGAAGGTGACACCGGTGATGCCGCCGATGAAGCCGAAGAGCACCAGCGACAGCGCGAGCGCGGCGAAGCCGGGATTGCCCCACGGCGCCTTGGCCAGCCACTCGAAGAGCCCCTTGGTGAGACCCTTCTTTCGCTGCGCGACCTCGACCGAGGCCGGCACCGTCATGCCGTGGACCATGCTCGCGAGCACGGCGAGGTACATGCCGTAGCTCGTGTTCCAGATCTTCCACGCCGGCGACAGCTGCGGATCCACGAGGAGGTGGTGGGCGGAGGCGAGGTTGATGAACAGGATGTAGAGGAGGAAGGCCGAG
>Ga0187773_10000729_pt1 | contig 13148 bp, 9 predicted proteins | sample 0216_BV02_MP05_1_FD_133133 | JGI IMG/M metagenome (GOLD analysis project Ga0187773, IMG submission 133133) | Tropical peat soil microbial communities from peatlands in Department of Meta, Colombia - 0216_BV02_MP05_10_MG | ecosystem: Environmental > Terrestrial > Soil > Wetlands > Peat | place...
ATTTGGGAAGAATGTCGCCCATGGCGGAATCGACTACCGTGTTGCTGATAATCGTGTAACCTTTTTCGATGGCGTAGCGGTAAACGGCGGTCTTGGCCATGCCTCGGGCAAAGACGGGGACACGTTCCATGCGTTTAAGCGCCTCTTCTGTCCAGGCGACCGTATATTCCGCCACGGCATCGATGGGGGGAACAAAACTGCGGCTCGAAATCAAGACATTGCAGGGAACCAGTCGGAGCAGATTTTCCGTGTTGCTGCCGACATCCATGTCCTCGTCGGAATGGACCCCCACTCGCCCCAAAATCAACAGCCACGGCTTTTCACGTCGAACGTACTGAAGGATTTTATCGAACGGTTTGCCGTCCAACAGGGCGGTCTTGAGCGGGATACCTTCCTCTTCCGCCACCTTCTTGGATATCTCAAGGTGAGACTGATAGATCTTTGCGAGTCCGCTGTCGATCACTTCTTCATGAAGTTTTTCCTGTTGTTTAAATCGGAACACCTTTCCGGCTTCCTCGGAGAGGACGCCGGAAATGCTGTTGAACATCGCGTAATGGAAGTAAGGATCGAAAGCCGAGACGGCGTCGACTTCGCAATTCAGGGCTTTGGCCAGAGCCAGAGCGGTTTTAAGCCCGCCGAAAGACTGGGCGCTGCCGTCCACCGCAACCGTAATTTTGCCGCCGCCGTTTAACGGCTTGAGGTCCTTTACGATGAAAAGATCGGCCGACCGGACACGACGCACGACGCGTTCGGTGACGCTGCCGATCATACTATCCCTTACTGCGCCGACACCCAGCGCGCCCATGACGACGAGATCGTAGCCATTTTCATTGATGTCGTCCACCAAGACTTTAAAATTTTTCCCTTCCAGTGATCGCTCTTCCAGGGGAATGTTATCGGCGGCGCATTTTTTTTCAACGACATCCAGATAAGAGTCGGTGATGATCTGGAGCCCGCGGGTGATCAACGAGTCATGGATCTTCCGCTGGCGTTCGAGTTCCTGTTCGTCGTGGTATTCCTCCGGAAGGCCCGCCTCCATTTGCTTAAACCGGCGGTCATGCAACTTTGCGGCATAAACGTGGCTCCCGATTACTTTGGCCCCGAATTGTTTGGCAAGACGAACGCCGATGTCCACGGCCATATTGGAATAATCGGAATTGTCAACTGGAATGTAGATCTGCTTATACATGCGCGCCCCCTAATGAATCAATTCCCTCGACAACCTGACTGCGAGACCCTTCACGGCCTCCCCCGGACCCGGCTGACAGGGGGTGGGTCGTTTTTGAGACCCGAAATATTAGCACGATCTCTTTTTTAAATCAACTTTTTTAGTATAAAGCGTGGGCTAACCCCGAACGAGATCGACTTCCCCGCCGCTTCCGCCCTTGAGGGGTAAAGTCTTATTGCATTTTGGGCATTTTACATAAACCAGATTGTCAAACAACCCGATGCTGTAATGGTGGGCCAGCATATCAAATCTCGTCTGACAACTTGGGCAAACCGCGACATATCGGGCGGCGGCATTCTGCAGTTTCGTTTCCAGGGCTTCCACCGACTTTTGAAGAGAGAGGATTTGGGATTGAAGTTTCTGAACCTGATTTTTGAGATTTTGAGTGGACAGTACGTCCGAATCGGACAAGATTTCTTTGGCATTCGAGTCAAGGTTCATCGGATGTTCCACTCCGTTAAAGCCGATCCTGATGAAGAGGTGATCTGGACTGTAACACAAGTCCGGTGGAAATACAAGATATGCCGGTTTCGGGGTCCGAATAAGCTTGACACCCCCGTTTAAAATATCATAAACTATTTCAACTACCTATCATCTTATTTCAGTAAAAATTGAGGACCGTCATGACCCGGATTCTGAAGATCGCTGCAGTTGCATTTTTTTTGCTAATCACCGGACCCCTCAATAGCTTCGCGCAGCATTTTCCACCGCCCTATAAAGGAGATTTGGACGTCTGTAACCGGGTCGCGGCGAGTTTGAAAGAGGGGAAGTCTGTCGAATCGGGTCTCGTGGATCTTTTCCTTGTCTATTCCGATCAACCCACCCAACTCTATCGTTCGATCCAGCGAGCGATCATTCATAATGCGATCCAGGTTTGCCACTTTGAAGGCACCGAAGTCATCGGTGCTGCTTTGAGGGTCGATATGAACCTGCCCCTGCTTGTCTTGTCCTTAATCGATGCGGGTGTTAACCCGCAATCCGTACGCGATGCTCTGCAACAGGCCGGGCTCGATCGTCCAAGAATTGATGAGGCCTTTGAGGTAGCCGGGATGGAGTCTCAACCCTCTTCCCCGGACTACACCAGTGCACTCCCAGCTCCCTTTGAGATATACGGTGTTGGTAATTCTATCGGGGGGGCTACAGGGGGCGGTCTCGGTGGGGCCACAGCCGGCGGGCTTGGTCAAGCAAGCCCTTTTATGCCATAGGATAGGCTTAATAAAGCAATAACTTAATTTTTTGCGATTTGAGCTCCATAAAAAGGAGAACATTTCTCAAAAAAGGGAAAAAAATTACCCCTATTGGAAACCCGTTCAATAATCCAGGCATAATATCTTCCTTAATCGACAATACTACAAAGCAAATTACATAGGAGGTTTCAATATTTATATTATTAAAGTTGGCATAGGTCTTGCTTAATTAATATACATTTAAGTATGGGGAGGTCCATGGAAAACAGATCAAAGCAGCTAGCCGGGAAAATCCTCGATAAGACGGCCAATGTCGCAATCATCGGAATGGGATATGTCGGATTACCCTTGGCGGTTGAATTTGCCAGGGCAGGTTTCAAGGTGACGGGACTGGATATCGATCCCGAAAAGATTCAGACCTTGCAGGGGGGGGAATCGTACATTCCGGACATTCCTTCAACCACTGTCCGGAGTTTAGTCAAAGAAGGTCGGTTTTATCCGACCACCGATCCGGCGGTCCTTAAGTCCATGGACACGATTACGATTTGTGTCCCGACTCCGTTGCGGAAAACCAAAGACCCGGATCTCTCTTTTATTATGAATTCCGTTGAGGTAATTCGCCGATCCCTTCACCCCGGACAGTTGATCATTCTCGAGAGCACCACGTATCCTGGAACGACGGACGAAATGGTGCTTCCAATGCTTGAAGAAACCGGTCTTAAAGTGGGCCGGGACTTTTTCCTCGCTTTTTCACCGGAAAGGGTGGATCCCGGTAACAAACAGTACACAACGCGCAACACCCCGAAGGTCGTCGGAGGGATCACCGCCGAATGCACTCAACTGGCGCGTGCCCTTTATGAGCAGGCAATTGATAAAGTGGTTTCGGTTTCTTCCACCAAGGTAGCCGAAACCGTGAAGCTGTTGGAGAACACCTTTCGCAGCGTCAATATCGCTTTGGTGAACGAAATTGCTCTCATGAGCGACAAGCTGGGTATCAATGTCTGGGAAGTAATCGATGCGGCTGCCACAAAACCATTCGGTTTTCTCCCGTTTTATCCGGGGCCCGGCATCGGAGGGCATTGTATCCCGATTGATCCATTTTACTTATCGTGGAAGGCGAGGCAGAGCGGTTTCGAGGCCCGATTCATTGATCTGGCGGGGCAGATCAACAGTCGTATGCCAGAATACGTGGTTGAGAAAATCGTAGACGCCCTCAATCAACATGGAAAATGTCTAAAGGATTCCCGATTGTTGATTGTGGGTGTGGCTTATAAAAAAGATATCAACGATGTTCGAGAATCGCCGGCATTGGACATCATTTCGTTGCTCGCCCGGAGGGGCGTTCAGATTTCCTATCATGACCCCTTTGTTCCATCCCTCCCGGTTGAAGGGATCATGCAAAGCTCGAAAGCACTGGATGAGAAGACTCTTGAAGAACAAGATTGCGTCGTGATTGTGACGAATCACAGCAGGTTAGACTACGATAAGATCGTGAAGGCCTCGCGATTGATCATGGATACGCGAAATGCCTTGAAGGGGTTCAACAGTTCGCACATTGTGCGGCTTTAACGGATGAAACACCGATGCGCATCTTAGTCACAGGCGGAGCCGGATTCATTGGCAGTCATATATGCGAGCGGTTGCTGTCGCTTGGACATGAAGTGACTGTTCTGGACGACCTCAGCACTGGAAAACTGGAAAATATCCAAGGTCTGGTGAACCATGATCGCTTTCATTTTTGTCAGGGTTCCATTCTTGACCTGCCCCTACTCCGGGACTTGATCCAGCGCCGTCGGATCGAACGGATATCTCACCAAGCGGCGCGTCCAAGCGTAGCCAGGAGTATTGAAGATCCGCTGGCGACGCATGAAGTCAATATCACGGGCACGTTGAATATCTTGAAGGTGGCCCACGAAGCCGGTTGCAAGCGGGTGGTGGCTGCCAGCTCGTCATCAATCTACGGTAATACGCCGGTTCTTCCTAAACGGGAAGATATGCATTACCGGCCCCGTTCCCCGTATGCCGCGACCAAAGTGGCTGGCGAGCTTTATCTGCAGGTGTTCCACACCGTATTCGGTCTTCAGACGGTCGGACTCCGGTATTTTAACGTCTACGGACCGCAGCAGGACCCCAATTCGCATTATGCCGCCGTGATTCCCAAGTTCATCCGGTTGGCCCTGAACAGCGAGCCGCTTCCGATCGAAGGGGACGGCGCGCAGACGCGGGATTTTACGTATATCGAGGATGTGGTCAGTGCCAATATGTTGGGCCTGATGGCTCCGGAACTGCACGGAGAATGCGTCAATATCGGATACGGAGAACAGACAAGCATCCTGTCACTGGCCGAAAACGTTATCCGGCAGACTCGTTCCGCTTCAAAGATTGTGCACTTAGATCCGCGTCCGGGAGATGTTCGGGATTCTCTGGCAGACATTTCAGTGGCACACAAGTTGTTGGGTTATAAACCGGCGTTTCCTTTATCAGACGGATTGGTGGCCACGATCGATTGGTACCGGAAGAATCTCGGCATACGGTAAACTGGAATCAGAAGGGATTCCGTGGTTTATTCTATACGTGAATCCTAAAACAAAGGAATGAGTGCAATGGAAGAAGGTCAAGGAATCCAGCTTCAGGATTATTGGAACATTCTACTCCGGCGGAAGTGGTACCTGATAATTCCCGCCTTGCTCGGTCTAATCGGGGGAGGGATTGCGCTCCAGTATTTTTTGCCGAAGAGCTTTCAAGCCAGCGCCTTGATTATGGTGGAGCCTCCCGCCGTCTCAACCGATGTCGTCCGTCCGATTGAGAGAAGCACTTCGGAGGGACGGCTTAAATTCCTTGAACAGGAATTCATGAGCCGAAAGTTTCTCGAGCCGGTTTTGCGGGAGTTTGATCTGTACGGGGCAAGCGGAGCCAGCCCGGAAAAAATTGATGGGCTGGTGCGGGAATTCCGATCGCATATCGATGTGGACACCTCGAAGGGTGGATGGGGCTCCGACCGCGATATCGTCTCGTTTAAGGTAAGTTTTGACGGGCCGGATCCCCAGCAGGTGATGGAAGTGACAAACCGGATTGCGGAGCTCTTTATTGCGTACCATCAAAATACCGTATCGGTTCAGGTTGAGGGAACAACCGGTTTCCTCGAGTCGGAACTCAGCGATCTTCGGATGACATTGGAGAAACAGGAAGCGGCCATTGCCGCATTCCGGAAAGAGCATATGGGCGCACTGCCTGAGCAGCTGAGCTCCAACCTGCAAGTTGAGGAGCGGACCAAGCAGGAATTAAAAACGGTTAATGAAGACATCGAAAACGTTAATGCGAAGAAGGCTGCCCTTGAGAAAGTACTTCAGGAAGCGAAAGAAGGGGATACCATCGCCAGTCGGTTGGCGGAACTTCGCAGGCAGCTCGATGATTTACTGGCGCGTTATAAGGAAAACTACCCCGATGTCTTGATGACGAGACAGCAGATTGAGCAACTCGAGGCCGTTCAACGTAATGGTTTGGACAGTTCTCAGGGTGCCGCCACGATCTCGGGTCGCGGTGGAGAAGGGGTTCGTCTTCAGATCGGAGAGCTCAATCTTTCCCTGGATTCGCTGAAGCGCAAAAAAAAGAACCTGGAGGACCAGGTCAGCGAATACGAACAGCGCATTAACGAGACCCCTCGCCGTGAGCAGCAACTGATGATATTGATGCGCGATTACGATAACCTCAAAAAGAATTATCAATCGCTTCTTGATAAACAGCTTACCGCAACGCTCTCCAAAAACATGCAGGCCGAACAGCCGGGCGGTACCCTACGGATTCTTGAACCGGCGTACCTTCCCACGATGCCGTATCGGCCGAACCCCATGCGCGTGATGCTGATCAGTCTTGTTATGGGAATCGGTTGCGGCGTCGGTATTGTCTTGTTATTGGAATACAGCGACGCTTCTTTCCGGAAACCCGAGGATCTGGAGCAGGCCCTCGGCCTGCCCGTCCTGGCGGCGATTCCGCCTTTTCCGGTGAAAGGGAACGTCCCATTGATTAAGAGACCGGAGTCCGTCCTAAAGTAGGGGCGTATTTAAAAATCTGACCAGCGACGAAACGGTTTTGAGGAGAGTTCTTATGTGGTACCGAAAACAGCTCAAAAATGGCACAGGAAAAGCCATCCAAATGGTTGCGTATAGCCAACCCGGATCGCTGATTGCCGAGCAATACCGGGTTCTGTACACCAAGATCGATAAACTCAACAAGCAGAATTCCCGTAAAGTCTTGGCGATCACGAGCGCCGTTATGGGCGAAGGGAAGACCACCACTGCGGTGAACCTGGGAATCGTCATGGCTCGAGATTTCAATCAACGGGTTCTACTGATCGAGGCAGACCTCAAACTCCCCACCTTCCACACGTTTCTGGAGGAAACTGTCATATTCGGATTCGACGATCTCCTCCGGGAGGATCCGGATGTGGAGTGGAGGGCTCATCCGCCGGCTCTGGTCTCTTTTGCCCATGATAACCTGACGCTTCTGCCGGTATCGGCAAAGTCCAACGATGCAAGACCGCTGCTTCGTCCGGGCCGTCTGGAGGCGCTGCTGAATCGCTTAAAGACGGATTACGATTACGTTTTGCTCGATGCCCCGCCGGTGCTCCCGATGGCGGATGCCAATCGAATCGTCCATGTGGTGGACGGGGTCCTCTTTGTGGTTGCGGCCGGTATGACCCCGGCCTCTCTGGTCAAGCGGGCGATATTGACCCTTGAATTGGATCAGGACAAGTTGATCGGAACCGTGTTGACACGAAGTGAGATGGTCCAGTCGAAATACTTTCATGGCTATCAAATCTGAGAATAAAGTAGGTGCTCAATGAATTGGTACGCCGTCCATACAAAACCGCGTCAAGAGAGTTTGGCGGATCTGAATCTGCGGAGACTCTCTATTGAAACGTTTTGTCCATTGCTCAAACGGGACAAGGTCATTCGTCAGAGACGGCAGGTAGCCATCGAACCCCTCTTCCCCGGATATCTGTTTGCCCGGTTTGATCTGGATTCTCAATATCGAGCCGTTAATTATTCCATGGGGGTGCGGAGCTTGGTTTCCTTTGGATCAAATCCTGTTGTGGTGGAGGACGCCGTCGTCGAATCCATTCAAACGAAGCTTCAGGATGGTTGTATTTTAGTGAGACCCGTGTCGTTCATGCCGGGTGACATCGTGCGCATTGAAGGAGGTCCTTTCCAGGGGTTTGAGGCGGTTTTCGAACGCGAGATGAACGGCCAGCAGCGGGCTGTGCTCTTGTTAAAAGCGTTGTCCTACCAGGCCCGTGTCTCGGTGAATGTGGAATATGTCGTCAGCGTATCTTCTTGATGAACGCCGAGGATTTCGTTCGGATGTGGGATCGGAAGTGTAAGGAGTATCCTGAGGGGAATTCCTGGGCTGTATATCCACCTGGTATTGAAGTTCATCGCGGGTGCATGGTCGAGAGGCTTGCGTCCTGGGGTCGATGATATTGTCGATACGATTGAACGGTTGTATTACGATCCGGTATTACAAGCACTATTGGACATGACCGATTCTGTATCGGAATGGCGGCAGCCTGTCTGCAGCCAGAAATTACTACCCTTCCTGCCGATCTTTAACGGAAATTTTTCATCGCTTCTTGGCGGATCTATAACAGTCTAATAAAATGGGTATCTGGATCCGCTATGGAATCCGGCCGTTAAAAAATCGAATTAGTATAACGAGACCCTGGACCTGAGACCGATGCATATGCTGAACGCGCTTACTATCGATGTCGAAGACTATTATCAGGTTGCCGCTTTCGATTCCATGATTCGGCTTGAAGACTGGGATCGGTACGAAAGCCGAGTGGAGCGGAATACGCACAGAATCCTTGAGCTTCTCGATAAGCACAAGACGAGGGGCACCTTCTTCGTCCTCGGATGGGTTGCCGAGCGGCATCCCAAGCTCGTTCGGGACATTCATGCGTGCGGGCATGAGATCGGATCCCACGGTTATGCGCATCAACGGGTCTACACCCAGGGTCCGGACCAGTTCCGTGAGGAGACCCGAAAGTCCAAAAGCATTCTGGAAGACATCATCGGTCGGCCCGTTCTCGGTTACCGGGCCGCGACCTATTCCATTACAAAAGAGAGTCTTTGGGCACTGGACGTGCTCCTTGACGAAGGGTTCCTGTACGATTCCAGCATATTTCCGATCAGACACGATCTTTACGGTATTCCGGACTACCATCGCTTCTGTCACGTGCTCGACGGCCGGAATGGAAATGGCCTGATCGAGGTGCCCCTCTCCACTTTGCAGTTGGCCAGGGTGAACATCCCCATTGCCGGCGGCGGGTATTTTCGTCTATTCCCATACCGGTTCATTCGGTGGGGCCTGCGACGGCTCAACGAGAAAGAAAATCAACCCGCCGTGATGTATCTCCATCCCTGGGAGATCGATCCGGGGCAGCCTCGGATTTACGGCAATCCCTTATCACGATTCCGACATTATCATAATTTGAATACGACGGAGGAGAAACTGGTTCGGCTGATTAAGGATTTTAATTTGGGCACGATGCTGGAGGTTTTATGCAGTCGGGGGATTATAAAAGTCAACGAGGAAAAGAAGGCGTGGACGGTGGTTTCATGAGTCGTTTGATCGAAAGAGAACGATGATATGAAAAGACCTTCAACCGATAAGGCATTTTACACCACCGGTGAATATGTGGGTCATTTCAAGCCCGACTCCGAACGAAACTCTTTTCGGGGCATCTATTCCGAGAAACGGGATTATATCGTAGGGCAAATCGATCGGATCGGCGGGAAAAATCTTCGGATCCTCGATCTAGGCGGTGGCATGGGAAGAATCACCATCCCGCTGGCGTCGCGGCACAGAATGGTCCTGGCCGATCTATCGTTGGATATGCTGCGGTTGGCCGGAGAAGCGGGAAACGGTTTCCATCGTCTGAACTGCGACGCGGAGGCCCCCTGTTTTGCGGGACAATCGTTCGATGCCGTGATTGCCGTTGATCTCGTTTCCCATCTTCCCAATCTTCCGCACGTGTTGCAGGAATTGCGCCGCATCCTGAGGCCGAAAGGGTATCTCATGATCGATGTTACAAACAGCAATCCCTTCTGGATATTAAACTACCCCAGTTATGTAAACCCGTGGCGGCAGCCCGGGCGGTGGATCCGGACGTTTTTGGGGGCCGGGGTTCCGCCGGAATGGCAGGGGCGAATCCATCATTTGTCCAAACGTCGTTTCGCGCGAATGTTGCGGCGGTCAGGGTTCAGCGTTTTAGACTGGGCCGCTTTCGGGCCTCCGTGGTGTCCGAAGTGGTTCTTGGCGGTTTGCCGGGTTGAGTGAATAATTCAGGGTCGTGCTTTTTTGCGATGGTTTTAGGCAACGACCCATCGAATTCAGGGTCAAACAATTACATAAGATGCGGCGGAAAATGATCCCAAGATTCGGAAAAAAACGGGCAGGGTTTTGGATACTTGCAACGCTGATAATCCTCGTTTCAACAGGAGGCGTCGGCCTGTCAGCGGGAGGGACCGCTTCGGATACAAAGGTTCAATCAAGGCCTGCACGGGTGGAAGGCGAGATCCTGGTTCGTTTTAAACCGGACGTAACTCCCGACCAGGCACGAGGCATTCTGACCCGTCTCGGGATGAGATCCATGCGCGGCTACCGTCATGTTTCGAATCTGCATCACGTGCGGCTCAAACCCGGAACAACGGTCGAAGACGCGATCGCTCAATTAAAAGCGGATCCGTCCGTTTTGTATGCCGAGCCGAATTATCTCATTGGGAGTGATTCGGCCTGCAGTTCGCCATGCACGCCTAACGATCCATTATATTCAGATCCGGGTAGCTGGTGGCACGCCGATATCGGAACTCCCCAGGCCTGGACGGTGACGACAGGCGACGGCAGTGTGGTCGTGGCCGAGATGGATAGCGGAATCGATTATAACCATCCTGATCTGGTCAATAATATCTGGACCAATCCGACCGAAATACCAGGCAACGGTCTCGATGACGATGGAGATGGTTATGTGGATGATATCCACGGATATAACGCCACCACCGATACCTGTGTCAGTCCCTGCACTCTGCATCCCGGCGGCGATCCGATGGATGACGAAACCGGCGTGAAGGGTCATGGGACACGCCTGGCGGGGATCGTCGGCGCGGTGGGAAATAACGGGATCGGTGTCGTGGGAGTGAACTGGAATGTAAAACTCATGCCGGTCAAGGTCCGATACGAACCCAATCGACAGACTTCACTGGCGCTTTCCCTGCTCGGAGTGGACTATATTCTCGCGAAACGAAGTCAAGGCGTAAATATCCGGGTGGTCGATATGAGCTTCGGCAGTTCGACCTGGAGCCAATCGCTTCAGGACGCGATCGACGCCTTACGCGATGCCGGGATGCTTTTGTTGGGAACCGCTGGAAATTCGAGCACCAACCTCGACTCAGTTTCCACCGATTTCCATACGCATTTGTACGACAACGTACTTTTTGTTGCCGCAACCGACCAGAACGACGCGGTCGCCACATTTTCCAACTACGGCCAGGTCGATATCCATCTCGCTTCCCCGGGTGTTGGGATACTCAGCACGGTCCGCAGCGTGTACAGCCCGATGTATCAAACCGACAGCGGAACGTCGTACTCCGCCCCGATGGTGGAGGGCACTGCGGCGCTCCTAGCCGCGGCCTATCCGCAGATCACAATTTCCCAACTCAAGGCGCGTATTGTCAGCTCCACCATTCAGGACAACGCGCTAATGAGTAAAGTGGCTTCGGGCGGACGCTTGAACGTCGCGGGTGTCTTCAACGCGCCGATCACCGATCTGCTCCCCATGGGCTACCAGTTGGCGCGCATCCGGGTGGGTGACAAATATTATCTGGACCGGACCTTTACCGTATCGGCCCTCCCAACGGGCCTGAACGGTCTTTGGTGGGTACGGACGAAGAACGACGACAATGCCCAAACCACCGATGACTTCATGCATATCGGACTGGGTCAAACCTCAACCGTATACGTAGGCTATGACCCGAGGGCACAAGCGCTTCCGAACTGGCTCCGCCCGGCCCAGGGTTGGAGCGACACCGGTCTGTCCATGCTCGTTTCGGGCGATTCGGTGGGAAGCCTCCGAATCTATAAGAGGACCTTTGGCCCGGGTTTGGTCATTCTCGGCGGGAACCAAGCGGCCGGATATGTTGCCCCGCCCACCGGGGATACATCTAATTACGTCGTCCTGATTAACGTGAGCGGCGGCACAGGGCCAACCGTTCCCACCGGTCTTCAGGCGACTCCGGTATCATCGTCCCAAATCAATCTGTCCTGGAACGCCTCAACCAGTCCCTTCGGGATTGCAGCCTACCGAGTCTATCGCGTAGGGCTCCTGATCGCATCGGTAACGACCACAAGCTACGCGGATACCGGCCTCGCCCCTTTGACGCCGTACAGCTACACGGTGACCGCCGTGGGCGGGGACAGCCAGGAATCGGCGCCGGCCGGGCCGGTGAGCGCGACAACGTTTCAGATAGACACCCAATCGCCTTCGCCGCCGGGCAATCTACAAGCCGTCCCCGTGTCCTCGAGTGAAATCGATCTGTCATGGACTTCCGCGATCGATAACGTCGGAATCGGGGGATACAAGGTCTATCGCAACGGCATCCTTATTTCATCGGTGACCGGCACGAACTATGCCGATACAGGCTTGGCGCCGTCGACAACCTATCAATACACCGTCGTAGCCTATGATACTTCCGGACTGGATTCGCTTCCGGCCGGTCCCGTGGCGGCCGGCACGCTTAACTCGACGCCCTCGGTGGTCAAAGGGGTGCAGGTGGGTCAAGTTACACTTTCGGCCGGCAGCACGTCGGCGACCGTCACGATTAACGCTGTGGACCGGACGAAGGCGTTTCTTGTCTTTGGCACCAGCTTTAACGATGCCAATCCGAAGTATTCTCAAGTCACGGGCCAAATCACCAACTCAACCACGCTGACCTTTCAGCGGGTTACCGGAAGCAGCGCTCCGGCGATCACCGTGAAGTGGTATGTATCGGAATTTCTAAGCGGGGTGTCCGTGCAACGCGGTTCCGCCGCAATGTTAACGACGCTGCCTGTCAGCTCCAAGTTGAATGTGACGTTGCCGCAGCCGGTGGATACGACGAAATCATTCCCGCTCATATCCTTTAGGATTGCCGGAGCGGCCTACGATGCGAACGACTTTATTAAGGCGAAGATCACCTCTCCAACGAACCTTGAGCTGATGATGACCGATTCATACGGGTCCGGCGGTACGGTAGAGTGGCAGGTCATCGAGTTTGAGGATGCAAGAGTTCAGACCGGGGATCTTTCGTTTGCGGCGGGGGATAGTGCCGTGAGCGCTTCCATCAACAGTGCCGATCCGGGAAAATCCTGGCTGGTCTACACCTATAGGACGGATTCCGGAACGGATGGGATAGGCGATAAGTTGGTACGGGGTCTGATGACGGGTGCGACCACATTGACCTTTGATCGGAACTATGCCGGGCCGGTTATGAATGTGACGTGGTATCTGGTGGAGTTTACGAACGGGACGACGGTGCAACAGGCGAGCGCGAGCTTCGGGACGGCGGATACGGTGAAGAATATCGGGATTCAATCGGTGGATTTGACGAAATCGCTGGCGGCCGGGGGATACATGGCGAAAGGGGGCCGGTCGTCTTATGCGGCGGATGATAATCCGGGAGTGGGTTGGATGACGCTGG
>Ga0187773_10000730_pt1 | contig 13127 bp, 10 predicted proteins | sample 0216_BV02_MP05_1_FD_133133 | JGI IMG/M metagenome (GOLD analysis project Ga0187773, IMG submission 133133) | Tropical peat soil microbial communities from peatlands in Department of Meta, Colombia - 0216_BV02_MP05_10_MG | ecosystem: Environmental > Terrestrial > Soil > Wetlands > Peat | place...
CCTTCCCGACTCCTTTGCCCTCTTCAAGTGGCACGGCCAGGCGGTCTTGAACCCGGTTCCGGACCACCTAGAGGTACTGACGACCTCTCCGGAGTGCGGGGTGGAGGCCATTTCCCTGCAGGGAAAACCGCACGTAGTGGGCCTCCAGTTCGACAACCACGCCGCCTCCCGAAAGGACGCAGCCGTGTGGCTCGATGCCGACCGCGAGTGGCTCTCACGGCCGCCGAAGGTGGATCCTGCTCTCGTGTTTGGAGACGCGGAGAGACTGGAGGATCTCATGGGGAGGCAGTTCGAGGCCTTGTTCGAGAACTTCGTCTCCCTTTGCCGGGGTCGATGATGAAACGACAGTCCTCATCTTCAACAGGGAGATTGCTTCGGCGACCCCAAAAGGGCGACCAGAGACCGATCCCAGCCTCACCGGATGGCGCAGAGTACCAGGCGACCAAGGTGCTTCGTCTCCTCGCCGCCACCTACGGTACCAGCCCCTGGAACTGGCACACCCGGCAGGCGCCTTTCAAGGTTCTCATCGGCACCGTGCTTTCCCAGAGAACCCGGGACGAACAGACCGACACCGCGGCGAGAGCGCTCTTTTCTAGATACCCTTCTCCCGAGGCCTTGGCTTCCGCCCCCATGGGCGAAATCGAACGGCTCATCCGGCCGGTTAACTACTACCGCACCAAGGCGAAACGGGTCCAGGAGATTGCAAGCATCCTGGCGGAACGATATGGCGGCAGGACGCCCGAGACCATCGACGAGCTCATGGCGCTCCCCGGTGTCGGGCGTAAGACGGCGAGCTGCGTCATTGTCTACGGCTTCAGGAGGGCCGCCCTTCCCGTGGACACGCATGTCCACCGCATCGCGAACCGGATCGGGCTGGTCCGCACAAGATCGCCGGAAGAGACGGAGCGGGCTCTCATGGACGTGCTACCGGAGAGTCACCTCATGCTCTGCAACGAGTTCCTGGTGAAGCACGGTCAAACGCTTTGCAGACCAAGGGGACCACGGTGTCCAGAGTGCCCCGTCGTTGAGACTTGCGCCTACGCCTCACGAACCCTCGGGCAGAAATGACATTTCACTGAAATTGGCACTCTGGCAGGTCGCTGAAAAACCCTGAGTCTGCCTCAATGTTATACTGGTCTTCCCTCTGATACCGCGAGGCCGGGTGATCTGCTCTACAAGGCTGCATAGTCGCGCCATCGATAGTATAGGGGCAGTCCGGCCGTTTGTGCAGTGTGGTGGTGGAAAATCCGGGAGGCGTTCCCGAAGGCCAAGGCGTAAGAGGTGGCTCCGCATGAGCCTTGCTTCGCAGCTCCCCCGGCCTCCCAGGACGACATCCGCCTCCCTGGCCAGGGGCAAGGTTCTTCAACAGTCTGCTGGGGAGAGTTGGCAGAAGCTGCCCGGAGGAAACCTCCCGGCTCGTCAAGGGACTCCAAATGCTCACGGGTGAGCCCGCGATATCAAAGGGATAAGCTCGATGCGAGTGAACCAGCTCTCTCCTCATCTTCGCGTCGCGGCGGGAGCAAGAACCGGGAGGTACAGTCATGAACGTCATCACGCATCAAAATTTCCTCGAGTGCTACACCTGGGACCCTGCCGCCGCGCCCGGCAGAATGGAGGCGATCCTGGAGGAGATCCGGGACGAGCATGAGCTCGTGGATGCCCAGCCGGCAGAGCATGGAGACATCGCTGCCATCCACGCTCCGGGTCACATCCAAGATGTGCGGCATGAAGGGCTTTACGAAATCGCGACCCTGGCAGCCGGTGCCACGATTCAGGCGGCGACCCTCGGGCTCCAGGAACCCTGCTTCGCCCTGGTTCGACCGCCCGGCCACCATGCTTCGGCGGAGCAGGCCTGGGGGTTCTGCTTTTTCAACAACATGGCCATCGCCCTGGACCACCTGAGGCGAGCCGGGAGGATCAAACGTGCGTACGTGCTCGATTTCGACTTGCACTACGGCGACGGCACAGTGAACATCCTCAAGCCGAGGGGCTATGTGGACATCCATAACCCTCAGGGGAGTGACCGGAAACAGTATCTGGAGGACGTGGCACGGAATCTCGCCGCCGCCCGCGTGGACATCATCGGGGTCTCCGCGGGCTTTGACCACCACCGGGAGGACTGGGGTGGCCTGCTTCTCACCGAGGACTATCAGACCCTGGGGAAGATGGTGCGTGAGACGAGGCAGCGGCTGGGCTGCGGGTGCTTCGCCGTACTCGAGGGCGGGTACAACCACAACGTGCTGGGTCAGGCTGTGCGCGCCTTTCTGCGGGGGCTGGAGGGAAGGTGAGGGCGCAGTGCCTAAAATGCCTGGAGTGAGCTAAAGTGGCGAAAGTGAACTGACAGGTTGCCGGACAACCCGTCTCATGGCCAGGCAAGGAGACTGCCAAGGGAGGCCGGGGGAGCTGCGAAGCAAGGCTCATCCGGAAGCCACCTCTTACGCCTTGGCCTTCGGGAACGCCTCCCGGATTTTCCACCACCACACCGCACAAACGGCCGGACTGCCCCTATACTATCGATGGCGCGACTATGCAGCCTTGCGGAGCAGATCACCCGGCCTCGCCGCGGCGCGGTTCCGTAAGGCGGATGGAGCGATGCGAATCCATCGCCACCCCCCGGGATCCTAGGCAACGAGCTTCTTTCTCAAGATGACCAGGAAATCTTGGATATTGGTGACGATTGAGGTTACCCCCAAGGTTCCCCGGTCCCTCAGCTTGTCCACGGCGAACTCGGAAACATCCACCGCGTAGATATAGACCGGTCTCACCGTTCCCTTCACTACCTGATAAGAAGGAGTAAGGTTGCCGGCGGCGATGGAGTGGAGCTGGGTCGCCAGGCCGATCAAGGTAGTCGCCTTCCTGGTGTGCTCCCGCATGGCGTCCTGCGCTGCAGTGACATCCACGATCACCTCGGGCAGCGGACCGTCGTCGCGGATGGAGCCGGCGAGTACCAGCGGAATCTTTCTCTCCAGGCAGGCGTGCACTACCCCGTTCGTGATTCTCTCCTGCGCCAGGAGCGCCTCGATGGAGCCGGCCGCTCTCGCCCGGTTGAGCACATCGAGGTGGTGGTAGTGTCCGTTCGGTCTCGGGACTTGGCTGTAAATGTCCTGCCCCAGGGCGGTGCCAAAGATGGCCGCCTCGAGATCGTGAGTGGCGAGAGCATTTCCCGCAAGGAGCGCATGGACGTAACCGCTTCTGATAAGGGAAACCATGGCCTCCCTGGAGTCCGAGTCGAAAGCCACCGCCGGCCCCAAAACCCAGACCACGTGCCCGTGAAGCCGCTCGTGGCTGAGGAGATCGTAGAGGACGTCGTAGTCCCGTGAATAGGAGGTCTCCCGGGTTCTCCCGAGCCGAAAAGCGAACTTCTCCCGCACTGGCACCAGGCCCTCGAATCCCGTAGTATGGACGTAGATTCCCTCCTCGCCGTTCTCGGTTCTGCCGACGACCACCCGGTCACCGGTACGAAGCCGTCTCTGCTCCACCACTTCAAGGGCCTGCTCCCTCAACACCATCGCGCAATCCATGCGGCTTTGTTCGGCCAGAAGCCACTTGCCCTTCACCTTGCAGTATTCGGGATAGATGGTGGTGGCGTGGAAGTTCGCAGGAGCAACCCCCTCCTGCGCGACCCTTTCCATCCTCGCGTCCGCGGCGGAACGGAGGCGTTCCATGGTGAAGTCCGGGGGAGTATACGAAGGAAGGACAAAGGCCATGGCGAAACCTCCCGCATCCGCATCGGCGAAATCAACCCGAGCGAGGAGACCCCCACTGCGTGCCCCGGACCTCGCCGAGAGCCCGCCTGTCTGCAGGCAGGCCTGACGCGGCCTTCTCGCCGCCAACAAGGTCTGGGATCGATCCCCGCTTTCTGGCTGGTTCACTATACCGCAGGAGGGCTTTCTTCTGCCAGGGAATGCTTCGACCCTTGCCGATCACAGGATCTCGAAATACGTGTCCGTCCCACCTCAGGTAAGGCTCAGGACGATCTTGCCGATGTTCTTGTTGTTCTCCATCCGAGTGGTTGCCTCGTGGAGCCGGCCGAAAGGAAAGACGGAATCGACCACCGGCTTCACCTTCCGCCCTGCGAGAAGCGGGAGCACCTCTCGGGCGAAGCGACGAGTCACCGCGATCTTTTCATCGAGCGTACGCTGCCGCAAAGTGCTTCCTATAATTCGGAGCCGCTTTGCAAGGATAACGGCAAGCGGCGTCTCTGCCTGGGCTCCTCCCATCATGCCGAGGATGATCAGCCTCCCCTGCACCCTGAGAAGATCGAGGTTCCGCTTCCAGTAAGGAGCACCCACGGTGTCAAGAATCACGGCGACAGCGTTCTTGCCGAAGATACTGATGGTCTTGCCATGGAAGTCTTCTTCTCGATAGTCCACGGCTGTGAAGGGGGCGAGTCTGGCCACCGCCGCGAGCTTCTCGGCGCTTCCGGCCGTGCCGACGGCTCGGCAGCCGGCGAGGTGAGCCAACTGCACCGCTGCGGACCCCACGCCGCCAGCGACGCTGTGAATGAGCACGACTTCCCCGGGCCTCATCTCCGCTTGGCTGCTGAGCGCGTCATGGGCGACCATGAACGCTTCGGGAACGGCGGCCGCCTCGTGGTCGGTCAGAACGTTCGGAACAGGGACGAGAAGCCCTTCATGGGTTATGAGCTGCTCGGCGTAGGAGCCTCCCCCGACCACCCCGAACACCCGCTCTCCTCCCTTCCACTCCTTCACCGCCTCGCCCACCTGGTCGATGCACCCGACGAATTCAAGCCCGGGGATGTCCTGGGGAGCGCCCGGGGGCGCAGGGTAAAGCCCCCGACGCTGGAGGAGATCGGCCCGATTGAGGGCCGTTGCCGTGACCCGCACTCTGACGAATTCCCCCGTAGCCGCCAGGTCGTCCCTGTCCTCGAAGACCAGGTTGGCAATCTCTTTTCCGAACCCCTTGATCACGGCACAGCGCATGGTACCTCCCTCACCTTCTCGGTGTTCATGGCGGCACGGCTATCCTTGATAAGATAACGCTGGATCGGTTGGCTTTCCGTCACTTCTTCTTAAAGACAGCCCGCCAACCGGTGAGGGGCTGCATGGAAGGTCTGAAGATCTTGCTCACGCTTCCTGTCTGCTCGGTGATGTAGAAGGCGTCGGGCTCAACAGCTTCTACCAGAGGAAGGATGTCACAGAGATCCCGCCTCCTGCACACCACGTAGAGCATGGTCACGGCTCCACACTTCCCCTCGCCTTCGAAGGTAGTCACCGCATACCCCGACTCCCGGATCTTGTCCGCCATCTTCCTGCCGTTGCAGGTGCTGATGACGCGAAGGATCATGTGGCCGAAAGCGAGCCGCTTCTCGAGCTTGATCCCGACCACATTCCCCGTCGAGAAGCCCAGGGCGTAAAAGATCCCGAGGAGCGGCTTGTTCAGGATATCGTTTACCACCGCGGAGATGACGACCAGCCAGATGCTCACTTCCAGGAAGCCGAGAACGAAGGCGGTCTTGGTCCTCCCCTGGACGATGCTGATCGTCCTCACGGTCCCCATGGTAACATCCACCACGCGGGCAAGGAAAACTGCAATTCCCAACAGAAGCGTGCCGAGCTGAAATTCGAAGCGCATAGACTCCACCGCACTATGATCGCCGGCCGTACCTATTCTGGAAGACCCGTCCCCGGGGCGCGCCAGAGGTGCAGACCTCATCACGCTCGTGGGCCGCAGGTATGCCGGTCGCGACCCTGAAGGCAGGACCAGCAGGCCGGACTCGACCTTTCCGGGGAACGCGGAGCGCCTTCCCGGACCTGAACCGAAACACATTCAAGAACCATGCTGAACACGTGTGGTTTGCGGGCTTCGGCACGGACCGATGGAAGAAACACCCGTGCTCCGGCGAAGTGAAGCTCCCCGCAGCCTGGTAGGAAAGGGAATCAGCCGCCTCGCAGCTCGCGGATAGCGGCCTGGTAGAGAGAAAGGAGCCTCCTCTCATTGCTGTGGACGACGTCGTCGAGCTTGCCGAAGTGAACCTCGAGAATGGTACAGGCCTCGTCCCATGAACCCTTGAGAGCTTGCGGATCGAGGCTGGTCTTTCGAATCTGTCCCTTATAGAGATCGATCATCAATCGATCCATTATCCGATCAACGTCCGGAAGTACGCCTGGTTTCGCCATCAGTAAGTCTCCAAGACATCGGGAACCGCAAACAATGGTCCTCTCCCTTCGCGCCCGCAGGGTGGTGAGTCTCTCCCCCTTCAATTTGGCATCCTAACGGAGAGCCGCAGCCCCTGTCTATCGGAGAAAGTCCGATTTCGCGGGACTAAAATCCTGACGGACCATGGGGGTTCCGAGCGGCGGAGTGGGGAGTTTCACTACCCCTCCGTACGGGCTTTACCCCGCCCGCAAGCACGGAGAAATAAGAAGGCGACCCCGCGGTGTCGTCCCCTTTTGCCAGCCCTGGTGGTCAGGAAACCGCCTTCAACTTCCTGCCGACCTCCTCCCAGTTCACCACATTCCAGAAGGCCTCAATGTAGTCGGCTCTACGGTTCTGGTAGTGGAGATAGTATGCATGCTCCCAGACATCGAGGCCGAAGACTGGCTTAAGGCCTTCCATGGCCGGATTGTCCTGATTGGGCGTGCTCGTGACGGCCAGACCACCCGTCATATCAACGCTCAACCAGGCCCAGCCGCTCCCGAAGCGCGTCAACGCAGCCTTCGAGAACTTCTCCCTGAATGCGGCAAAGCTCCCGAAGGCCTTGTTGATCTTCTCGAGAAGCGTCCCGCTGGGCTGCCCGCCCCCTTTGGGGGACATGACCTTCCAGAACAGGCTGTGGTTGTAATGACCGCCGCCGTTGTTGCGAATGGCCGTGCGCACCTCCTCCGGTGCGCCGGCCAGATTGCGGACGACCTCGTCGATCGTTCTCTCCTGAAGGGCCGGCGCGCCTTCCAGGGCCTTGTTCAGGTTGTCGATGTAGGTCTTGTGGTGCTTGCCATGGTGTATTTCCATGGTGCGCGCGTCAATGTGCGGTTCAAGGGCATTGAAGTTATATGGCAAATCGGGAAGCGTGAACATCGCAAGCCTCCTTGTGGTTGGCGTTCATCCTGCATTGAACACGATAACTAGGAGGGACTGGGGTGTCAAATCGGGCGGACGGTTGGGATCGAGCCCCGGCGGCCAAATCAAGGAAGGGGTCGGCGTTCGCCGACCCCTTCACTATAAAGACGGGAGAGAGGCCCCTCTCCCGACGCGACGTCTGCTTGAGCCCTGACTCCGTGCGCCCAGGCTAATTCGTATTGACGCTCTGCTGGTCGTGTTTCTGCCGATATATGTCGCTGCTCGCCCGGTCCTGCATCCGGTTGAGCCTTGCCGCTCTTCCGGCGTGACCTGGCCGTCCGCCTTCATCCGCTGCCCGGTCTGCTTGATTCGCGCCTGCTCCGCCTCGAGCCTTTCGGCGCTTTCGTCCAGACTGCGCTTCACCTTCTCGAGGAAGAGGTCCTCCCTCTCCCTTTGATCCACACTCTTATCCACGGTCAAACGCCTCCAAGAGGTGTCTCAGGGTGTGGACAGCCCTTGAGTAATGGGTCTTGACGCTCCCCTCGGAGCATCCCATGGCTGCTGCCGTTTCCGCTACGTCCAATCCTTCCCAGGCCCGGAGCAGGAAGGCCTGCTGCTGCCTGGGCGGCAGCTTTCGAAGCGGTCTCTCGAGGGCCTGAGCGAATTGCTACCTGTACACCTGATCGGCAGGATCAGGAGCCGACGGGTCCGGAACGCCGTTCATGGGATCTTCCTGCTTCTCTTCGTCCGTCCGGCCGAACCAGGACAGGAATCGTCTCCGAACGATCATCCGCCGACGCCAGTCACTGATCCGACTCTGAAGAACACGGTAGAACAGCACCCGCCACTCCGGCTCAGGGCGGCTCGAATATCTCCGGACAAAGCCGAGCATCTCCTCCTGCACGAGGTCGAGGGACTCCTCCCTGCTGTCCGTGGCAAACATCGCCATCTTGAAGGCCCTCCTCTCAACCCGGCCAGAAACCCGTTGAGTCTATCTCTCGTCTCCAGGCGAAACTCCTTCAGAACCTTCCGTCGTCCAACCGGCAGGAAGCGTGGCCCTCGATATCCTTAAACGCACGATCCTTGTTTCGGTTGACAAGGCCTCCGCAGATTGAAATCTCACCCAAGTGCCCTCTGGGTAGGCTGGTCAAAAGTCGAGAACCCGTTTATGCATGATCCGGGCTAATTTCTTCTCTCCGGGGAGACTCAAACCGCGTTGGGTCCAGTAGTGGGTCACTCGAGGAAAGTTGCTGTGGGGCAAACGAAGGTGAAGTGGTTCTCTGACCGCCAGGCCGCAACCTAATGCCGGTTGGCTCCCGGGATGGAGGACTCATCCTAGGATGCTCTTCCTGGAAATTCTCCGGCCCTTCTGGGGTGCCCTTTTCTCATGGGCGGCGCGGATCACTTCGATTTTCCAGGCCTGCCGCCTCGACCACGCCCACCGTGGTCAAGTTCACCACCTGCTGGGCCGTGACCCCGTACTGGCGCAGATGCGCGGGCAAGCGCGTCCCGGTGAGCAAGGGGCCGATGGTAACGGCGTCGGTCATGTACTGGAACAGGTGAAGGGCGATGTTTCCGGACTGGACGTCGGGGAAGATGAGAACGTTGGCGTCGTGGGTCAGCTCGGAAAAGGGGAAATATTTCTGCCTCAGGTCGCTGTCCAGCGCGGGGGCAAGCTGGATCTCTCCGTCTATGACGAGGTCGGGCGCGAACTCTTTCGCAATCTCCGCCGCCCGGCGGACTTTGCGAATGGTTGGATGGCTGACGCTCCCATAGGTGGAGGAGGAGAGCATCGCCACCCGAGGTTCGATTCCCAGGGAGCGGGCCCGGTTCGCGGCAAGCAACGCCACCTCGGCCAGATCCTCCGCATCCGGATCGATGATGATCCCGCAATCAGCAAGGAAGTAAACGTTTTTCGGCAGGAGGACCATATGATGGCTGGAGATTCTCCGTACGCCCGGGGCAGGCCCGATGATCTCGAGGATAGGGCGGAGGGACTCCCCGTAATGGATCGATGCGCCGCCTATCATCATGTCTGCGGCTCCCGTATGGAGCATGAGGCCGGCAAAGTGGTCGTGCCGTCGCACCCGCCGTCTGGCCTCGTCCAGCATCATGCCGCGGCGGCGACGTATGCGGTAGTACTCCTCCACGAAACTCTCATGGAGTGGACGCTTCGCCGGATCCACGATTTGGATGCCGCCAAGGTCGAGATCGAGCCGGTAGATGCCCTCCCTGATCTCCTCCTCACTGCCGAGGAGGATGGGACGGGCGATCCCTTCGGCGATGAGGACGCTACAGGCCCTCAGGATGGGCTCGCTGGCGCCGTCGGAAAAAACCACCCGGAGGTTCTTCTGGCGAGCTTTCATCACCAGGTTCCTCAGGGTTTCACCGCCCGTCCCCATTCGAACGATTAGGCTTTCCTGGTACGGCGCGTCTTCCACCTGGTGCCGAGCGACCCCTTCCTCGATAGCCCGTCTGGCCACCGCCGCCGACTCCCGGACAAAGATGCGCGGATCGATGGGTTTTGGCAGGAGATACTCGGGGCCGAAGCTGAAATGCTCGTAGCCGTACGCTCTCTCCACCTCTTCCACCACATCCTCCCTCGCCAGCTCCGCAAGAGCGCGGGCCGCAGCCAGGAGCATGGATTCCGTGATCTCGGTGGCGTGGACGTCCAGTGCCCCCCTGAAGATGTAGGGAAAGCTCAGGGTGTCCAAAATGGCGTTGGGATACTCGGCGAGGCCGGTGGCGACAATGACATCCCGGCGGCTCGCTCTGGCGGATTCGTAGCTGATTTCCGGCTCCGGCGTGGCTAGGGCAAACACGATGGGAAAGCGACTCATGGAGCGGACCATTTCCTGGGTGACAACCCCACCTGCCGAGGCCCCCAGGAAGACATCGGAGCCGCGGACACCCTCCGCCAGCGTCCGTGCCGGATGGTTGCGAGCGAAGATCCTTTGGTATTCGGGGAGATCGGTGCGATCGGGGTGAAGGAGACCAAAGAGGTCGTAGGCGAGGAGGTTTTCCGGTTGCACCCCGAGGCGGAGGAACAGCCGGGCACACCCTGTCCCCATGGTACCCATGCCGCAGACGACCACCCTGCACTCTTCGATTGCCTTTTCCACGAGATCGAGAGCGTTGAGGAGTGCGGCGGCGGCAACTACCGCCGAGCTGTACAGGTTCTGGTGGAACACCGGGATCTTCATGGTCTTGCTGAGCCGATCGTTGATGTAGAGACCCTCCGGAACACGGATGTCCTTCAGGTTGATGGCACCGAAGGTCGGCTCGAGAAGCTGGACCGTCCCGATGAAACGCTCGGGGTCGGTGGTGTTCAGCTCAAGGTCGAAGACGTCGATGTCGGCAAGCCGCTTCATCAGGACCGCCATGCCCTCCTGGATGGGCTTCGCCGCCTCTGGCCCGACGTTACCGAGGCTCGGGACCGCGGTGCCGTTGGTGATGACCCCGACCAGGTTCCCGCGAGAGGTGTAGCGGAAGATCTTGGCGGGCTCCCGCAGGATCTCCTCGGCGACGAAGACCGCCCCGGGCAGGTAGGCGAGACGGAGATCCAGGGGCGTGAGACAGGGCTTGGTCGCTTTGAGCTCAATTTTCCCCGGGCGTTCGGATTCATGATAGAGGAGTGCATCCTTTACCCTGATCATACGAGTTTCTCCTAGAGCGCGGTCGCGAAAGCGCTCTCTCCCGCAACGATGGGGTGATAGGTTGTGATCTCCCGAATCATGGCCGGGAAGGTGCCCACCGGCCTCGCCTGAAGAATCCAGAGGCTGGGGCCTTCGATGCCGAACTCGATATCCAGGGGGTAGCCGTAGGCCCCTTCCAGCCCGTCAGCAATCCGCACCAGCTCAGCCAGCTCCACGTACTCGAGGGCTGGCCTCAGACGTTGATGATAGAGGGTCTGGTTCCGGATCGTCCCCAACCCGGCCCGGGCGTCGAAAACCACCCGCTCCTGTTTGTCGCTGGTGATGTAGCGAAACTGGAGGGGAACGCCACGCTGGTCGGGGGTCTTGGCCACGAAGATAAGGTCCGCGGCCACGGGGCCGGGGCCGATCCCCTCCCGGAGCCCGAGACCGGCATTGATGACCATCTCGGTTTGCTTGTCCTCCGCCACGTTCACCGTTTGAAGAACGCCGGCGACCCGGGACAGAACCATGCGCTGCACGATGATACCACCCCCTGCCGACTCTGAAGTCGTGCCCAGGACAGCCCGATTGTGGATGGCCCGCTCGGTCCACAAGCCGCTCCAGGCCCGCTTCAGGTGGGCAATGATGGCGCCCTCCCCGCGAATGAAAAGGAAGGTGTCGAACTCCCCGGCACGGGTCGCGCTTTCCGTATCCTCTTCCCGCCCCGAAGAGCGAATGGCCACGAAGGGATCGGCGCCCTCATCCTCGGCACCGTCTGTGAGGGGCGCATCGGCGGCAAAGTGACGGTACGCGGAGAGGACCTCTTCGGTGACGGCAGCGGGGATGCTCACACGCTCCCAGAGCTGGGAGATCTGCAAGGACTTCTGCCCGTTGGTGAGATCGGACCGGGCCATGACCGCTCGGATCGCCGCCCGCAAACTCCCTTTGTCAGGGCCGTTATCCAGCGGTGCATCCAGTACCTCCTGGAAGGCTCGATCGGTGACGACAAACCAGGGAGGTACGAGACCCCGGCCGCCCAGTCGCTCGATCTCCGCCAGGTTCGCAGCCTTCCAGCCGATGAGGGAGTAGAGCTCAAAGCCGCCGTCATCCGGTCCCAGGACCCGTCTGTTCTGGAGACGCTGGCGCACGGCCTCATCCTCGTGGATGATCCGGCCTTTCAACGCGTCGGTCGGCGCTCGGTCGGCGGCGGAGGAGTTCAAGACGAGATCCAGCCGTTGAATCTGGCGGACGAGGTGACGGAGGCGCCAGTCCGATTGCGCCCGGGAAATTGTTTCCTCGAGGACGCGGGTCAGGTCCCCTCGCAGGGTCCGGAGTCGAATGCGAGCAACGGCGCGGATCTGGTCAGCAAGGGCGGCGTCGAGACGAATAGGTTCAAGACCGCAACCGGAGAGTGACGCCAAGGTCCCCTCGAGGCCGCGGAGAAGGCGAAACACCTGAAGGTAAAGGGATACGATCTCATAGGTGTGATTCGCCAGGGGTATACGACGACGGGCCTCCTCGAAGCGATCGTAGAACCGGTGGGTGAGGTTCCGGGAGATCTCAACCACGAACTCTTGGCAGGCCTGGCCCACGTAAGGGTTTTCCAAGAGCAAAGACACGAACCGGCCCTTCTCGTTTTTCGCCCCCGCCTCTCCCGCGAGATCCTTGCCGATGAACACTTCCTGCACCACATGGTGCGCCAGGAAAAGATCGGTCACCTGACCGAGCTGTTTCTCGATCTGATGGCGGGCCCGAAGCCGCCGGCCGCGGAGCACCAGAATTTCATTCGCCTCCTCCGCCTGGGCCAGACGCCGGGAAGCGTCGCCGAAATGGCACATGCTCTCATGAAGACTCAGAACCTCGCGATCCTGCCGGAGGTTCCGCAAGGTCCCCTCGTCGGCGTCCAGCACCACCACGTCACCCTCAGAAAGCCGACGCTCGCGCTTCTGCACATCCCGGTGGATGGAAATCCGAAAACCCCGAATCCTTTTTTCTTCCTCCCGGTACTCAAGGGTCCGGTAGAAGAGGACCGGCCGCTCGCCCGACGCTTCCTGCCATCGTCCCGAAATGATCAGCGCCGGCTTCCGGAACTGGACGGCGATAAGGCCCGCGTGACTGAGAATGCCCCCGCCGACGGATACGACCCCCGCGGCGTGGTAGAGGAAGGTATTGTCCTCGGGGGTGATCGCCGGCGCCACCAGGATCGCCCCGTCGAACTCCTCCGCGGCGCGGCCCCGGGTGGTGAAGAGGACCTTCCCGACCGCCCGGCCCGGAGAGGCCCTGAGGCCCTCGATGAGGTTGTCGCCCGGGAGGGGCCGCGGTCGCTGTGAGGGGTTCTGCCGGTGAAAGCAGAAGAGGGCCCTCTCCGCATCCCGTGCCACATCGGCTCTCACCGCTTCCAACCCCGAAGTGAGGTAGTTGTTGAGCCAGAGCAACTCGGCAAACAGGGTCGGATCGAGGCTGCCATTGGAA
>Ga0187773_10000731_pt1 | contig 13126 bp, 12 predicted proteins | sample 0216_BV02_MP05_1_FD_133133 | JGI IMG/M metagenome (GOLD analysis project Ga0187773, IMG submission 133133) | Tropical peat soil microbial communities from peatlands in Department of Meta, Colombia - 0216_BV02_MP05_10_MG | ecosystem: Environmental > Terrestrial > Soil > Wetlands > Peat | place...
AATCCATCGGATAGGCAATGTAAGGTTTTTCCTTGTCTTTGTCGAAGCGCAACACATCTTCGGCGCAAACATCGACACAGGTCTGGCATCCAATACATGCCTCTTCATCGATACTCTTCAACATAAGAAGCACCTCCTCCTTTATCCGCAAACGGTGAACTCCATCTCATTTTCCCGTATCTTCTACTCTTCTGCACCTAGACCTTACCCGGAGGAACCTGCTCCGTTGATAAGGCCATCTTTTCCCCGTCCTTTTTGATGATCGTCCATTTCAACCAGTTTCGATCGTCCCTTTCAGGAAAATCTTGTCGGTAATGGCTTCCGCGGCTTTCGGTTCGGTAAAGAGCTGCCCGGAAAGTTATCTCGGCACAGACCGCGATGCTTTCGGCTTCATGATACCTGAGGAGGTCGTGAGGCGATTCCGCTCTGACACGAGGCAGAATTTCCTTCCTCACCTCCTCGATCATTTTCAGACCTTCCTTCAGCCTTTTTTCCTCTCGGATCAGGTTATACTTGATCGGAATGACGACCTGTTGAACCTTAAGAATGGCATCCCAGGGTTCAAACTCCTTTGACCTCGACGCCATGGGCGCAAAGATCCTATTCCTCAACCTTCCTTCTTCTTCACTGCTCGCCTTCGGTTTGGGCAGCCCGGGGGCAACTTTTATGATGTCCTTCGCGGCCAGGAGCGCGGAAACATAGGCGAAAGGAAGACCCCAGCGACCATAAGCATTGGCGGACATCGCCCCATTCAAGGCGCACCCGCTGATCACGGTATCTCCCGCCGCCCACAGACCTCTTAACTCCGTGCTCCTGCAATCCAAGTCGACCCTCACGCTTCCCATGCGGCCGGGAAACCTCAGCGTCCACTCATTTTTCTGAGAACGGTAATCAAGGCCACCCCGGTCATGGTGCAATCGATCGGGGTTCAAAAATCCCCCTCCCTGATAGACCCATGAGCGAATGTCTTCCTTGGCAAGATTGGCATCGAAGACATCGAAATTCTTTGTCGCATTGAAATAGAGAGGTGCCCGACCGGCCATGGCTTCGGCTCCCATGGCATAGCTTAATGCCCACGACCCCAATCGCGATTGTCCGGGGAAATACTTTTCAAAGAACCGCTCCCCTTGAACATTCTCGATGAAGTCGGATGCGGCTTCACCCCTGAACCATATTCCTGATTGCTTATCGCCGGGGTCATACTGGTGGGCGTATTCAGCATGCCTCTGCTTGGCTCCTACCCGATACGCGGCGGCAACCCCTTCGCCACAGGTCATTGTAAACCAGACCCGTCCCTTGAAATTGCAACAGCCGTTGGCGAGCAGGGTGGACCGGGATTTGAAGGCGCAGTAGTCCCCCGTGAGAATGTCGAAACCCGCTGCCCCTTGGATGCCATCCCCTTCCTGGATGAGATCGACCACCTCGATCTTGCTCAACAATTTCACCCCCCTGGCCAAAGCCATTTTCTTGAGATGAAGCGTGGCCAGGTGCGGAACAAAGGAGGTCAACTTGTTCTTGACTCCCCAATAAGCCCCCTGGGAGAGATAGAGCGTTCCATCGGGGTTCTTCATGTAGGGAATGCCCCAATCAAACAATTCCCGGGTGGATGGCTCCAGGGCATTGGCAAAGCGGGTTAACCAGCTGACATCGGATAGCCCATTCCCCTTCTCAGCAACGAAGTCGACAAATTCATCCACTGCGTCCGGCAGGAGGTAGATGGCCATTCCTCCTGTCAGCGGTGTCTGCCCGGCCCAGCCGATACCTCCTTTGTCGACAACCAGGACATCCAAATCGGGTCGTTCCTGTTTGATTTTGACAGCGGCGGTCAGTCCGGCCAGTCCTCCACCAATAATCAGCACATCCGTTTCGAAATCTTTCGAGGTTTTCACAGTTGTTCCTCCATTCAGACCAAATTTTATCTTTTTGAAACCTAAATTCCCATGAACGCCCTGCGTACTTTCTCCTGATTCATCAACTCCTCTGCCTTGCCCTCCAGCGTCATACGGCCGTTTTCAAGAACATAGGCTCTGTCAGACAGGAGAAGCGCAGCCTTCACATTCTGCTCGACGAAGAGAAGGGTTGTCCCTGTCCCATTGATGCTTTTGATGGTCTCGAAGATATGCTTCACGATCAGGGGAGCCAGTCCGAGAGACGGCTCATCCAGCATCAGCAATTTGGGCAGGGACATCAGCCCTCTTCCGATGGCCAGCATCTGCTGCTCGCCGCCGCTCAACGTGCCCGCGATCTGAAATTTTCTTTCTTGCAAAAGAGGGAACAGTCCGAAGACATAGGACAGGGTGGAGGCCCTCTTTTTTTTCGTATGGGCGGTGTAGGACCCTAATTCGAGATTTTCCAAAACCGTCATCAGAGGAAAGATCTTTCTTCCTTCCGGGACCTGAATGACCCCTAATTCCACTATTTTGAAGGGAAGGACTTTATCGATGCGGACCCCTTCAAACTCAATCGTTCCGGAGAGAGGATGGAGCTGACCGGAGATGGTTTTGATCGTCGTCGTTTTTCCGGCCCCGTTCGAACCCAGAATCGAAACGATCCTTCCCCGCTCGATACTCAGGGAGAGCTTCGACAGGATCTGGATATCCCCATAGGAGACATCGATCTTTTGTAGATTAAGCAACGGTGAACTCCTCGCCTAAATAGGCCTCAATGACCCTTCGGTCCTTCGAAATCTCCCCCGGGTTTCCTTCCGCGATCTTCTCTCCGTAATTAAGGACGACGATGTGTTCGCAAACAGACATCATGATGTTCATCATATGCTCGATCATGAAGATGGTGACCCCGCTCCGGTTAATCTCATGAATTACCGACAGCATCTCCTCTCCCTCCGTCGGATTGAGCCCCGCCATCGTTTCATCCAGAAGGAGGAGGGCGGGTTCGGTTGCCAACGCCCTTGCGAGTTCCAACCGTTTTCGGCCCGAAAGAGTCAACGAGGAGGCTAGACGGTTTTTCTTGCCGGCAAGGCCCACCATCTCAAGCACTTTTTCCGATACTTCCTGCGATTGCTTGTTATTCTTGTGTCGATTGAAGCTGCCAATCATGACGTTTTTCAGGACGCTCAACTCGGGAAAGACCTTGACAATCTGAAAGGTGCGCACGATGCCGAGGCGACAAATTTCATGTGGTCTCAATCCGGCAAGATTCCGGTCTTCAAAAAGGATCCGGCCTTCCTGCGGTTTGAGAAAACCTGAGATGACGTTAAACAAGGTTGTCTTGCCAGCGCCATTGGGACCGATCAGTCCATTGACTTTTCCCGACATGACATTCATGTCCAAGCGAGAAAGCGCCTTCAGGCCTCTGAACTCCATGGTCAGGTCACGGACGGATAGCAGGGACGCGTCTGCTCTCTTCATCACAGCGATTGGTCCTCCCCGGTTTTTGGCTTCGGTCTGAGACGTTCCTGAATTTCGACGATGATTCCTTTCGGGATGAGAATCACGATGAGCATAATAACAACACCCCAAACCATGAGGTGGAGGCCGCTGAATTTTCCCAGGAATCCTCTTGTAATTTCGGAAATCGGAGAAAGAATAAAAGACCCAACGATTGGTCCGAAGACAGATCCCAGTCCGCCGGTAATCGGGATCAGGGTGATCTGGATGGAAAGAAACGGGGTAAACAGGGTATCCGGGTGAATATAGCCGATATAAAAGGAATAAAAGGCGCCGACTAAACCCGTCACGAAGGAACTCAGAACCATAGCAAGCAATTTGTACATGAACGTATTGACACCGAGGGACTCGGCTGCGTCCTCATCCTCACGGATGGCCATGAGAATCTGTCCGAAACGCGACCTCTCAACAGCGGTGCAGACTAAGACGATGCCGATGACCATGAATAAGATGTAGTAATAGTAAGGGGTTTTTCCTGTAAATTGGAAATTGACAAAACTCGCCTTGAAAGGAATGATCAGTCCCTGTGCCGCGCCGATAGCGTCCAGATTGAGGGCGATCACTTTGGTTAGGGCGCCGAAAGCCATTGTGGCCAGGATGAAGTAATGGCCTTTCAGGCCATACCGGAAGGTCAGATATCCGACAAATAACCCGAGCAACATTCCGGAAACGCCTCCAAGCCACATTCCGATCCAGGGCGAAACGCCTGCTTTAAGGAAGAGGACGGTGGAGGTATAGGCTCCGGCTCCAAAAAAGATCGCATGACCGAGAGATATTTGCCCGGCATAGCCTGCGGCAATATTCCAGCAGGCGCCTAAATATCCAAAAAAGAGGATGATGATCACCACATGCATCAGATAGGACCCGGTGTAAAGAGGCAGGGAGAGGAGGACCAGCAAGGCCGCGGCAACCATGATCTTCGAATACGAGAAACGGAACATGGCCGATTTCATCAAGGGTGACCCATCAGGCCCGATGGCCTGAAAAATAAGACGATAATGAAGATCGAGAGAGAAACGATTTCCTTCATCGCGCTGGGGAGAAAAATTTCACCGATCGATTCCCCCAAACCGATGATCAACCCAGCCAGGAAGGCGCCCCAAAAATTACCCATGCTCCCGAAGACGACGACAATAAACGCGGTGAGAAGAAAGGTATGGCCCACGTAGGGGCCAAGGTAGAAAAAAGGCAGAATGAACGCACCCGCCGCTCCGGCGCAGGCCGCCCCAATCCCAAAGGTAATCACAAAGATCCTCTTGGTATCGATCCCCATCAGGACGGCGGCCTCTTTCTCCTGGGCGCAGGCCCGAATCGCCTTTCCGGTATCCGTCTTCTTGAGGAAAAGATAAAGGGCCAGGGTGAGGAGAAGGGCCAAGATAAATGTGATCAGTCGGGTGACAGGGATAGTTACCTCGCCGAGGGAAATGATGGACCGGACATAGCTGACCTCGATATTCTTGTATTCGGGAGACCAGACAAAGGCAAGGAAATTTTCGAGGAAGTAGCCCAGGCCGATCGTCACGAAGACACAGACGTGGGGAGGAGCATCGATCAACGGATTGATGACGATCTTCTGAGAGAGACCGCCGATGACGAAAAGCAGGGGGATGATTACCAAGGCAGAGAGGTAGGGATCGACGCCAAAATAAGTAAACAGGAAGTAGCTCGCGTACATTCCGATGACCAACAGGGCGCCATGGGCGAAATTGATGATGTTCAAGACCCCGTAAACCAGCGTCAGACCGATCGCCACCAGTGCATAGACCCCTCCGATCAGAAGTCCGCTCGCAATTCCCTGCAATAACAACTCCGAATTCACGCGCTCCCTTCTCCCGCTGCGCTTGACTCTGGTCAAACGAAACGGTCCCTCTCCATGCCCGGCCCCTCATTTTCCGGATGGGCACCTTTGAACGGCGGCATCCCTCATCAATCGGATGGCAAATCCCGGCTTACAATCGCTTCTCCCATGCGGGAATCGGATAAACAAAATCCCTTTCTGCATAGTCTAAAGGCCAGACAGTCGTCAATTTTCCGTCGATAATCTGTGAGACCATACAATGGGCTTCGGGGTTCTGTCCCGTCTCGTCAAACTTCCATGGATAATGGTTATGGTTTTCTTTCTGGCCCGGAGGGACATTCATCCTCGAATAGGCTTGTCGCACCATATCGGGATCGTCCGTTCCGGCCATTTCAATCGCTTCCCGAAGGCACATCACGCCGTGATAACCCAAGACCGCCAGATCAGGCATGGCATGTCCGAAACGCTTCTGGTAGGCGTCATTCACTTGGGCAATGCCAGGCAGTTTGGGATGGGTGGCTCTGGGTGCGGAGCCGACCCAGTACTCGGCCGCTTTTCCAAGCTGGGTGACAAAACTGGGACTCATCATTCCCGAACCCACGGAGATGATGCTTTTGACATAGTATCGCTTCTCAGCCATCGTCTTCATGGTCAGGATGTTGTCCGCTACATAGGAGCAAGACATCAAAACATCGGGGTTCGCCGCCTTCAGTTTGGTCACCAGCATGGTGGCGTCCGTCAATCCCATGGGGTAGGAGAGATCGGCGACGACATTCCAACCTCTTTTGCTCGATTCTTCCTTTGAAAATTTCGCAGCCGTATTGCCCCAGATGGAGTTTTCATACAGAAGCCCGATTGTTTTTATGCTCAGATTTGTCTTTTTCTGGACGTCGTCCAAATAGGCGAAGAGATCCTGAAGGTTGATCTTGTTGTTGAAATGGTGGCGGGTAATATATTTCCACCCCTGCTGAGTCAATTCATATCCCACGCAATTGGTCAGAACGAAGAGGATCTTGTTTTTTTCACAAAACTGACCGAGAACCAAGGCAATGCCACTCATAAAAGGACAAGTGATGATTCTTACGTCCTGCCTGAGCAATCTTTCAGCTTCCGCCAAGGCGACCTCGGGTTTACCTTGATGGTCTGTATTGATAAATTTTATCTTTGCACCACCCATGGATTTGATTCCGCCCTCGGCGTTGATCTTCTCCACCGCAAGGGTGCGTCCGTTGAAGACATGATAACCGGGTTCCGGGTCGCCTCCGGTCATCGGAAGAATACTTCCGAGCAAAATTTCTTTCTTCTGCGCAATTCCAAACCTTGGAATTCCGAGGACAGAAGCACCTAGTCCAATCCCTAGGATTTCCAGAAATGATCTTCGGCCAATCGTCTTCTTCGTTTCCATTTTTTCCTCCTTTCTGTCAGTCAACTTTGTTAAAATGATCTCTCGTCAACACCTCTGAAATAACTCGGCCCCTCCGTATTCTAACCGAAAATATTTGGAAATTCTTCGACCTTTGAGAAATCTATCACTGACCGTGTCATTTCCCCGGTAGCCATAGGGGAATGGACGGGAAAAGAATGCACAAGCCGATGGCCGCCAATTGCAGGATCATGAAAGGCAGTACAGACTTAATAATGTCGCTCATCGTGTAATGATCGGGGGCAACGGCCTTCATCGCATACAAGACAATCCCGAAAGGCGGCGTGATCATCCCTAACTCCAAATTGACCACGGAGATGGCTCCAAACCAGATGGGATCAAATCCCAACGCCACGATCGCAGGGATGAACGTCGGCATGGTGATGAGAATAATGGCCATCGTATCCATGAAACAGCCCAAAAAGATCATGACCCCCTGCATGATGGCCATGACGACTAGCGGATGGACCGGCAGTTTCAAAACCCCTTCGGCCATGGCTTCTGTGGCACCGGTGAAGGCGAGCACCTGACTGAAACCCTTTGCTCCCGCCATAATCAGAAAGATGATTCCTGTGATTCGGAGCGTGCCGAAGAGGGTTTTCCGGATCACGAGCAAGTTGAGGTTTCTCTTGGCTGCGGCCACGGTGAGGGTTGCAATCGCACCGCAGGCGGCTGATTCCTCCGGTGTGGCAATGCCCAGCAGCATCAATCCGATGACGGAGAAGATGATGACGGCGACAGGAAAAACATTACTTGCCAGGTTCGAAAGCTTCTGTCCCAGAGGGATTTGGGGCGGCGCTTGAGCCGGGGCAAGAGAAGGATTGATCGCGCACCGGGTTACGATGTAGACGGCATAAAGCAAAGCCAGTAACAATCCTGGGCCGATGATGGCAAGCAAAATCCTGCCCACGGACAACTCACTGATGGAAGCCAACAGGACAGCCGTAATACTGGGGGGGATGAGGACCGCCAGACTGCCAGCACTCAGAATCGGTCCGAAGATCATCGATTTATGGTAGCCCTGTTTCTCCATTTCCGGCAAAAGGGTGGAGGAAAGGATTGAAACGCTGGCAACACTGGCGCCCGTCAGAGTCGCCAGGAGCACGCCCGCTCCGACAGCCAGCAAGCTCTGCCTGCCCGGCAGGCGTCCAAGCCATTGATCCACGGTGGCGACAACATCTCCCCCCAGACCGGAGTGAAACATGAGCTCACCCATGACGATAAACAACGGAATCGGCGCGATCGTAAAAGTCGCGAGAGAGCTATAGATGCTCACGATCATCTGATCAAGGCCGCCGGGCCACCCGAAAAGGACACTGGCCCCGAGGACGTTGATGAAAAGGAAGCAGAGCGCAATCGGCATCCCTGTCAGCATGAGAACAACCAAGCTGCCGATGATGAATGCGAGTGCGATTTGCCAATCCATGCTTCTTCTTTCCCTTAATCTCCCGCCCTTCGTGGATTCGTTTTCTGTTTCGAAAGCTTTTTCCAGCGGTCGATAAAACCGATAATCTTTCTTATTAGTTGAATAAGAAGCATTAAGAAGCCCAGGAAAATGATAGCCGTGAAGATGAATTTGGGGAGTCTCAATAAGGTCGCCGTGAAGTAATGGGTCCGATAGAACTCCAGAGTAACCCTCAGACTGAACGCACAGAGAACCAAGACGACGACGGCGCCAATCGTATAGGTGATCGCATTGACCCCGCTTTGTGCCCTCGGGCTGAGCTTATCGATCAGAAGGTCCATCTTGATATGGCCCTCCGTTTCCAGGATCCACGAGGCAAGCAGGAAGGGCAAAGAAAGAATGATATATTCGCTGATTTCTTTTACCCATCCGAGGGGGCTGTTGAATAGGCTACGGCAGACAATGTCGGCTCCCACCATAAAAACCAGCGCTCCAAGGAGCACCGCGGCAGAATAGAACAGGACCATATTGAGCTGATGAAATACCCGGTCAAACCCTGCGATGAATCTCACAACTCCTCTTTTCGTACTCCCATCTCTTAAAACCGAGAATCGGCGCAAGCGCCTATTTTCGGGCGGGTGACAGCAGGGCCCTCAATCTCGGAGCCTCATTGGGAAACCTCTTGATTTGATCCGCCCAGGTGGCGTCATAGGCCTTGTCCCGGAGCCACTTTCCCATCTCGGGCGAGAACGTGTAGACCTGGACTCCGCTGTCACTCATCTTCTTGTATGCTTTTTCGATGACGCTTTGGTGAAGATCTGCACTGTACTTTTCATAACGGGCCATGGCCTGAATCATCATCTGCTGCAGGTCCGTGGGAAGGCTGTCCCAAACTTTCAAATTCACTAAGACCGAGAGAGAGCCATCGAAGAACCCCGGCTGGGGCGCGTATTTGGTGACCTGATAAGTCCCTGATGCGACAATCTGCTCTGCGGTGGTGCTGCAGACACCATCCGTCGTGCCACGTTCCATCGACGTATAGTAATCCGACGGTCCGCTCAGGTTAATGGCGGTCGCCCCCCATGCAGCGGCGGCCAGGCTCGTCGACGTGGTGGTTCCCATTCGATATCCTTTGAAGTCTTCGATCTTTTCAATCTTTTTGTTCGAGAAGATTGAAAAGAAGGAGAGGTCGTTACAGGGAAGGCCCCTTCCGAGATAACGGAGGCCGCCCGGCTTGCAGAGGCTGATCAGATAGTCATACGCCCCACCGGGTTTGCGTTCCTCTTCAAAGGAGATCTCTCTTAGAATAGCTCCTCCCACGCCGGGCGCCATTTGTTCATAATTGCCGACCGCGCTAAAGCCCATATCGACGACTTTGTTTTGTATGGCCTTGCCCGTATCGGGAAAAGGAACGGTTTCAGGACCCCCTTTATGGTCGAAAATCAACCTGCCCTGGGAGAGTTCCGTCACCTTTTCGACGAACCCCTTCTGAAAACCGACGGTGACCGAATGCGTCTTGGGAAAAGCTGAAATCCAGGTGATCTTGTAAGATTTCATCGGTTCCCCTTTTGTTTGAGGTTGAGCCCATACCAGGGATGCCGTGAGGACAAGTGCAGTCAAAATAGTCAGAACCCGTCCGACCTGCGCCGATAACCTTTCATTCTTTAACCTTTTCATCTCTTTCCTCCTACCCCATTATTCAACCGTTCCAACTTTGTCTGGCTCCTCATTGCCCCTCTTTATCTATCATATATTCGATTCAATCAAAAGGGAATTATGACCCTGCCCCCTCGTCTAAAGATCCGCTTCGCAAGATTTCGGAGGGGAGCCTACCCCGATCTAACTTCGCCCCACGTAACTGAACGGTTACCCTCCCGGAAGACTGATCAGGGGGAGCCTTCGGTTTTGAGCTTTAACCACAATGAGGCCGTCCCAAATATTCAATCTCCTCAATTTTTCCTCTGAAGGCGAACCACTCTGGATAATAAAACAAGTGCGAGACCTGGCAGCCAGATCCATAATAGTTCATTCTTAAACACAGCCCAGCCCCGAGCCGAAAAGAAGGACTTGATCCTCATCGGCGAAACCTGGATCGGTGTCCACGGAAGGAAAAATCGTTTCGAGGAGAAAGGGGATAAAAAGGCGACCCCGCGCCCGCCGTTGGTCAGGGCATCAAGAAAGCCATGGCTCGTCCAGGCGAGAAAGAAAACGAGGAAATAGAGAAACCAGCGGCCGGAGAAAAGCCTTTCCTCTTGAAAGAATAGAAGCATCAATAAGAAGCTAATGATGAGTCCCAGGAACGGAGAGTGAAAGAATCCGCGGTGGCTTAGCGTAGGATAATAAGAAACCTTGAAATAAAATAAAAGTGAATCCGCGTCGGGCAGGACGGCGGCGGCGATTGCAATCGGCCAGTAGCGCCCCGGGGCGCTATCCGGTGCGAAAGCGATACTCAAAGCGGCGCCAGCCGCAGCATGGGAGATAATAGAGGCCATATCAAAAACTCTGGGGAGGAATACTGCAGAAAGTCTCTCTTCCGCTTGTCGTTCCTATCTCACGTCAAAGACCTGGGTCGGCATTCGTTTCCCTCATTCGACCATTTCCGGGTTGAGGACCCGGTGGACGACAGTGGAGTATCACCTCCGTGTGACACAGGATACCGAAATCATTTACCGGTGGATCCGTTTGTGTTTGACATACTGCTTTATCTATCCTATATTCGATTCAACCTAAAGGGAATTATTATCCGGCACGGGAAGGCTGATCTAAATCCTCTCCGCCATGATTAACTCAATTTTATCCCCTGATCAATTCTAAGGAGGCGTTTGATGAAAACGAATTATAAGAGGATGGCCGCATGGATTGGATGGACGATTGCCCTTGTCGTGTTGTTCGACAAGCCCACGTTCGCCGATGACAAGGACAAAGTGGTGGGGGTGTGGAAGCTCGTCTCGGTCGTCTATGAAGATGTTCAAACCAAGGAACGAACGCCGGTGCTCGGACAGCATCCCAAAGGCTGTCAGATCGCCACAGCCAAGGGGCGCTGGCTTGCGCTGGTCACCGGCGAGGGGCGAAAGGTGCCCCAAACCGATGCGGAGCGGAGTGACGCATTAAGGACGATGATCGCTTACACGGGTAAGTTCCGGGTGGAGAGTGGCAAGATCATCACCAAGGTTGAAGCTGCGTGGAATGAAGCCTGGGTTGGCACCGAGCAGGAGCGATTTTATCGGTTTGAAGGAGACCGACTGCTCCTCGAAAGCCCGCCGCAACCCCATCCCAACCTTTTGGGCAAAGTGGTGCGAATCATCGTGATCTGGGAACGGGAGGAATGACATCTCGTTCTTCATGTTAGAGGAGACATCATCTCTCAACGCCAAGGACGACAAGTTATTGTATATCTCTTAAGGATCCACCCAGCGTTGGATGGGTGCTAGTTATTGCAAAAACAGAAAGGAGAAAAGGACAATGGATGAAAAAACCAAAATCGTCGGGCGGATCATCTTCGGTATCCTGTTTCTGTCCTGCTTAGTTTTTGTACACTTAGACGGTCACACTCTCACGGCCGCTGAGCTGAGCAAAGTCAAGCTCGCGACGCTCGCCGGCACACAACAGCCCATATTTTTTGTTGCCCAGGAGAAAGGGTTTTTGGCTGAAGAAGGGATCGATGTGGATGTGGAAAACATCACTTCCGGGGGCAGCATGGTGATCGAAGTCATGGCAGCCGGCCAGGCTGATCTGGGGGTCTCTGCTCCTGGAGAATTAATGCTCGCGATCGAAAAAGGCGTCCCCATCAAGCTGGTCGGTGCTTTCGAATATCAATTTATTGATAAGCAGGGGAGATCCTGGGATGGAGCCGTACTCGTCTGCGAAGATTCGGACAGTTATAAGAAGCTGGAGGACCTCCGGGGCAAAAAGATCGCGGTAGTCGATGTCGGCTCCGTCTACAATTATTACTTGAGATATCAGTTAAAAAAACGAGGGATGGACCCGGATAAGGACGTGAACATCCTCCCTATTCCGTTTACTCAGATGCAGAGTGCCCTGGTCAAGAAACAGGTCGATGCGGCATTCATGCTGCCCCCGATTTATGCCATGGCGAAGAAAGATATCCCCTTAAAAATCCTGATGGAAGGGACAAAAATCTCAGAGCTGAATATTGATTTATCGGCAGGCATCGGCGTCAACGACAAATTTGCGAAGAAAAATCCTGACCTCATCGTAAAATTCATCAAGGGCTTAATTAGGTCCGAACAGTTCATCGTTAAAGATATCAAGGAAACAAACGGGGAATACGTTAAAAGCGTCGTCCAGAAAAGGATGAAATACAAGCCGGAATTCTTGGAGGCTTGGTACACCTACCGGGGTTCCTACGGACGAGAGTGGGATTACGTCAATCCGATTCAGGTTCCCCGCAGCATAATCCCGAGGCTATCGGAAATCTTCGTGGCTGAAAGACTCCTGAAAAACCCGATCACCTCTGAAAAGGTGATCGATGATTCCTATATCAAGAAGGCCTATGCCGAGCTTGGCATGAAATGGGACGAGACCAAAGGGCGTTAGAGGATGGGCGGCGATGGCCGGTAGCCTCACGCTGGGAAGGAGTTCGCCGACGCCGCTTCGATGGAGCATGACGAAGCATCCGAAGTCTATCCTGTAGAGGTGTTTGGGGGTGTTCAAAATAGAGATTCAGGACGTCTCCAAAGTATTTCGAGGCGGCAAAGCCCCTGCCCTCGCTGCCTTAAAGGGAATTCGCTTAAACGTTCAGGAGGGAGAATTTGTCACCATCGTCGGACCATCGGGCTGCGGCAAGAGCACGCTTCTGTATCTGATCGCGGGGCTGGAGGTCCCCACTGAGGGACAGATCTTGATCGACGGGAATCGGGTCGATAAACCGGGTCCCAAGGTCGGAATTGTCTTTCAAGAGTTCCGAATTTTCCTGTGGAGGACTGTCTTTAAGAACATCCTCTTTGGCCTGGAGGTTCAAAACAAACTGCCGAAAAACAGGCAGGTCGAATTGGCAAAAAAATATATTGAGATGGTTGGGTTGAGCGGTTTTGAGAATCGGTATCCGAAAGAACTTTCCGGGGGCATGAAAC
>Ga0187773_10000732_pt1 | contig 13121 bp, 14 predicted proteins | sample 0216_BV02_MP05_1_FD_133133 | JGI IMG/M metagenome (GOLD analysis project Ga0187773, IMG submission 133133) | Tropical peat soil microbial communities from peatlands in Department of Meta, Colombia - 0216_BV02_MP05_10_MG | ecosystem: Environmental > Terrestrial > Soil > Wetlands > Peat | place...
ATTGCGGGACGCAATCCTGAAGCTGCCGGAAATGCGATGGCAGCGCATTTTGCAAGCCTCAGAAATACCCTTGAAAAGCCATCCTCCAAGGAAAATGAAAATTTCTAATTTTGTTTTTATGAAGGGCAGGGAAGTCTTCTTCGATGGAGTGGTAGGCAAGAACGGTCGCTAAGAGGTTTTCCAAAACCTCCGGCGCTTAGGGAAGAGCTGAATGGAGGTAGGATGAAGAAGAGGATGCCCCTGAAGATTACAGTCATGCGGAAGATGAACGCCCAGGAGGTCTTTGGGGAAAAACTTTCGGAAATTGTGAATGAGGGCCACCACGCCTGTCGGCGTACGAAAGTGGGGCAGGAGTTCATCGTTCGGGAGGATGGTCTGATGCCCTCAGGATTCTGCAGTTATGCCTGGCATGACATCTATGCGCAAGTGGGTGCCCTTCAATTCGGAGCCCATTATCCCAGCATGAAAAGAAAAGGGGAATTCTTTTGTACCTGTCATGATGGAGTGCATCCGGTGTTCTACAAACTAGAATTATGGGAATCGGAAAAGGCATAAATTGAATCGTTTTTTTCCCTTAGACTACCTGTGGCCGAGGACTTTTAGAGAGGTGGCCCGGGAAGCCCCTCTTATCAGAACCGATCAAACCAAGCTGATGCTGTGAGCACATGGGGATGGGTAAAAACCTTGAATGGTTTGAGGGGATCGTTATCGATAAATCCAGGACCGAAAGCTTGGTCCCCCCTTTAGCGGCAGAAGTAAAGGCCGGAACTCATGAAAAGAGAGGAAAGGAGACCTAATCATGAAGAAGCGGGAAATCTCAGCAGGAGTGAGAAGAAGGTTAACAAATGAAGTGAAAAACTATGCCATTAAGGAAGGGGTAGACCTGGTCGGGATCGCCTCCGTTGAAAATTACCTGAAGGTACAGAATCCCCCTGCGGGGCATACTCTGGAAGATATTCTTCCGGGGTCCACCAGCCTCGTGGTGATGATCGTGGCGGGAATCGATTTTCCCCGCCTGGATAAGCTGACGACCCTAAATTACCCCGGTCTGGAAAAACCCATTGATAATTTTCCTCTGGGGACGATCGAATATAACGCCAACAATACCACGCTGCAGTGTGGGCGGGGGGGGTATGCTCACATGGATATGCTGGCCCACCATATGGCTCGATTTCTGATTCAGAATGATTTTAACGCCGTGCCCCTCGGGACCGGACACCCCTACTACCAGGAACCTCTCCATGGGGTGATCTCCCATAAACATGCGGCGGTTCAGGCTGGTCTGGGTCAGATGGGGGTGAGTTCTCTGCTGCTGACCCCCGAATTCGGACCTAATTGCTACCTCGTTTCAGTTCTGACCGAGGCCCCGCTCATACCCGATAACCCCTTTGAAGAAGAAATTTGTCAGGCCACCCAGAAGGAATGTGGTTTAGCTTGCATCCGCCGCTGCCCGCAGAAAGCTCTGAGTTATGAGTGGACCGGGAATAGCCCCGTTCCTTCAGAAAAGGGAATTGTTGACAAGAAGGCTTGCCAGAATCGGTTTGCCATCTTGGCAGGAGCCTTGGGCTACTACAAAGATATTCACCATGGCCGCCATCACGGGATTACCATTCATTGTGGAACTTGTGTCCGCGCCTGCCCCATCGGGCGGCGAATCTGACCGGCTTGATTAGTGCATTAAGCTTAAGCCCCAGTCCTTCTATTTCGACAAAGGGGGGAGTCGTATTTCGCTCTGGGTAGCCTAACATTTTTGATTTCTCCCCCCTAAATATAATTGGGACGGGTATCCAAAGACTGCCCGGACAGGCGGAACAAACAGGACGCCAGATTCCGTATGCGCCTCTAAGTCCTTTTGATAGACCGGAGAAGTTATTCCCAGAACAAGCCCCCGGCATTTTTAAGTTTTTTGAGAATTAGCCGATTCATTCTTCAATTCTAGAATCCTCCTTTCGTCCCGAAGTAAATGCTGGACATAACCCCTTGATCAATGTTTCAATGGCATTTGAGAGTATTGATTCAGCCCGATTGGGAGGGTCTATGGACGAGCCCAAAGGATTAGCGGATCGCATCGAGACCTGGATGAGAAAGATTCCGGGTGTCCGCACCTACATGGAACGCGAGCACCGCCGGGAGACGGATAAGAAGCTCCGGGAGCACCTGGGTTCCCGCCTGCAGGAATCCCGCTCGCTGGCCAAAAAGATCGCTCTGGACTTGACCACCAAAGGGCAGATGGAGTCTTTGGCCAAACTGGACCGCTTTTCCTCTCGCCTCCAGCAGATGGCGGATACGATCCGATATGCAAGCTACGGCTACAGCGGAATCTTCGATTTGGAAAAGGTCCGGGAGGATGAGCTGGACCGTCTTTACTCATTCGATCTTTCCCTGGTGGAAGAACTGGAGAGAATCCAGAAAAGCGTGGAGGAGATCGCACCGGCCGGGACTCCGGAGGCTCGGGAGAAAAAGATTGCAGAGGCCGAAAACCTTGTGGATTCGCTGGAGAGGAAATTCAACCAACGAAAAGAATTCATAAGCACCCCCCCCCAAAAATAGTTTTCCTGTCTCCAATTTCCCAGCCTTTGACCTTTTGGGTTCTGGAGAGTGAAGAAGAGCCTGTTTTAGGGAACGCCGATCGCCCGAGGAGGAGAGTATGAGCCAATTTCTAGAGGTCATAGAGTGGTTTGACGAGTCGGGTCAGGAGATGGTCCACCGGATTCCCGAAACGGGGTCCGCCGAGATCAAGTTCGGCGCCCAGCTCGTGGTGCGGGAGAACCAGGCCGCGGTCTTCTTCCGGGATGGGAAAGGATATGATGTTCTCGGTCCTGGAAGACATACCCTATCCACTCAGAATCTGCCCCTGCTGACCAAAGCGCTGAGCTTCCCCTTCGGCTTCAAAAGCCCCTTCCGGATCGAGATCCTCTATGTGAACCTGAAGGTGTTTACCCATCTGAAGTGGGGGACCAAGGAGCCCGTGGCTTTCAAAGACCAGGAGCTGGGGATCGTCCGGCTTCGGGGCTTTGGCAACTACACCATGCGCGTCATCCAGCCCCTGCTGTTCATCAATACGCTCGTCGGCACCCAGGGGATTTTCACCACCGAGGGGATCTCCGACTATCTCCGGGATGTCATCGTTTCCCGGCTGAATGACCTCCTGGGGGAGGCTTTGAAAAGCATCTTTGAGCTTCCCCGCCAGTACACCGAGTTCGGAGTGGCCCTGAAGGCCTTGGTGGGCCAAGACTTCCAGAAGTACGGGCTGGAACTCGTGGACCTTTTCGTCAACAGCATCACCCCTCCTGATGACGTCCAGAAAATGATCGATGAGCGGAGCGGTATGCGGGCCGTGGGCAGTCTGGATGACTTCCTGAAGTACAAAGCCGCCAAGGCCTTGGGGGATGCGGCCAAAGCCGAAGGAGGAGGAGCCGCTGGCGCCGCGGCCAGCTCGGGCATGGGCCTGGGCGTAGGGGCCGGGTTGGGCATGATGCTCCCGGGCATGTTAATGAAGACCATGCAGGAGGGGAGCATGCCCAGCGAGAAGAAGATTCCGTGTCCCAAATGCCACAGCGAGATCTCTATCGATGCGCGCTTCTGTCCTTCCTGCGGCACCCAGATCGTAAAAGTAAACAAGTGCCTCAACTGCGGGAAAGACCTGCCCCTGGAGGCCAACTTCTGCATGGTCTGCGGGACCAAGGTGGAGAAACCCAACATCACCTGCTCTAAGTGCGGAACCAAAGCCATGCCGGGAGCGGTCTTCTGCAATCAGTGCGGAGAAAAACTATAAAAAAAGTGTCAGGGTCAGTGATTCGTGGCAGTGAATTTTAGTTTTTACTCACACGAACACTCACACTGACACTATCTTTCCCATGGAAATTCCTGCCGAGTCGAAAGTTCACATCATCATCCGCTGCCCCCAATGCGGCGGGACGATCGATTTCCTCGAGGAAGCCCAAGTCATTCACTGCCAGTTCTGCGGCACCGAACTCCTGGTCGCTGGCCGGGAGGGGGTGCTGCGCTATGTGCTTTCTCCGCAGATTTCCGACCCGAGGAAAGCCCAGTCTCTGGCCGGGGAACACCTTTTGAAGCTGGGAAGGCGTTCCCCCCGAATCGGAGAAACCCTCCTCTTCTACGCTCCATTCTGGCGTCTCCAGGGGACGGTTTACCGATGGGTTTTTGGGCTGAAACCCCTGAAAATGGAGAGCGAGGCGGGCGTTCCTCCGCCCATGGAGCGTTTCAAAATTCTCCTCGTCCGGGTGATGGATCATACCATCCCGGCCTATTGGGACCTGGAGATTGGGCTGAGCAGTCTGGGGGTCCGGCCGCAGGTCCTGCGCCTCCAGCCCTTTTCCCCCGAGCACCTGGAGATGAGGGATTCCTTCCTCCCCCTGGACCTTCCCCTTGAAACGGTCCAGGCCGAGGTCGGGCGCTACATCGATTTCTTCTTCCAGGCGGAGAAAATGATCTCCGAGGTGAATCTGGAAAGGATCGTAGGGCTTCAGTTTTCGGTGATCTATTTCCCCCTCTGGTTTGTGGAATGCCTGCATGAAGAGGGCTGCGAGATTCTCCTCCTGGATGCCGTAGGCCAGAGTCCGATTCAGATGATCCCGGACGGGTCTCCCATCCTGGCCAAGTTGCGGGGGAACGAAACCCGCAAGCCTTTCGAGTTCAGCGAGCTGCGCTTTCTCCCCTTCCGCTGCCCCAATTGCGGCTGGGCATTTCCGTTTCTCCCCCTCAGCGTTCTCCACTTCTGCCCTACCTGCCGCCATCTCTTCCGGGAAAAAGGAGGGGATTGGGCGGAAATGAATTATTCGGTGGTCCCGCTCGCCGGAGAACGTCTTGCGAAGGACCTGCTGTGGGTACCCTTCTGGCGGTGCCGGACCACCCTGGAGTCATCGGGCGAGAGGCTGGCAAGCATGGCGGATCTTTACCGCTTAGCCCCGCCCCCTCGGGTCTTCAATCCCGAGCGCGAGTCCCGCCGGCCAATCTTTTTCTACTTCCCGGCGGTAAAATTCCGTAATCCCCAAACCATCCATAATCTGGGGAGCCGGCTCACTTTCTTACAGCCGGATGTCCCGCTCGGCTGCTTCGAAGATGGTTCGCATCCCCTCACGGCGGGAGGAAGCCTGGGGATCAAGGATGCGCAAGAGTTGGGGATGATGATCCTGGGGGCGTTGATCCCCCAGGCGAACCGAAAAGCCAGGGCCTGGATCAAAGATTGTCGGGTCGAATTGCAAGATTCTCAATTGGTTTTCTTCCCTTTTACCCGGGCCGATCTTTTCTGGAAAGAGATGACCTCGGGGATCTCGTTCCAGGGCAACGCCCTCTCTGAAGACCTTCCTGAAATCGCCCGCTGATTTTTTCAGCTTCACCTCCGGTGAAGCTGGTCTGGCTCAAAATATTCTTGACAAACCATCCATCATAATATAAAAATTGCCAATATTCTTGGGACTATTCCAGCTTTTTGTCAGTCCTCTTTCAGAAAAAAATTGGAAGGGAACCCGGGGCTTTCGACCTGGACACTTTTCCTTTTTAACCAAGGGGGCCTGAAACCAAGTAGGGCCTTCTTTTTTTTACATTCAAATTCGGCCTTTTTTCACCCTGGGAGGGGGGATGAAAAAGACTTCGCTTCTTGAAAAGCATATTCTCGCCCCCGAAATTCTGGTCATGCCTAGGGCCCATGACGCCCTGAGCGCCCGGATTATTGAAAACGCTGGCTTCAAAGCGCTGTTTATCGGCGGCTATCCGGGTAGAAAAAGGAGTGTCCGTTGACCCTGGCCGAGAAGATCCTGGCTGCCCATACGGGGAGGAAATCGGTCAAACCCGGGGAATTCCTTAACGTCCCTGTGGATCTGGTCATGACCACCGATGGAACGGGCTTGATTGCGGTGCGGCAGTTCCAAAAAATGGGGGCCAGGAGAGTATTCAATCCTTCCAAAGTGGTGCTGGTCCTGGACCATAGCGTGCCTGCTCCGAATGTGGATGCTGCGGAGACCAGCCGGGTCCTCAGGGAATTCGCCTTCCAGTATGGGACTCTGCTCTACGACGTAGGGCGCTCGGGGATCGTTCATGTCCTTCTGCCCGAACAGGGACTGGTTTTGCCGGGGGACGTGGTCGCGGGGGGAGATTCCCATACCTGTACCTACGGGGCCCTGGGCGCTTTCGCCACGGGAATGGGAGCTACGGACATCGCCTTCGCCATGGCCTTCGGGCAGACCTGGATGCGGGTGCCGGAGTCCATTCGTTTGGTTTATCACGGTCACCTTCAGCCCTGGGTCGGCGGCAAAGACCTGATTCTTCACACCATCAGCCGGATCGGTGTGGAAGGGGCGAACTACAAGGCCATAGAGTTTGCCGGTCCCGTGATCGAAGCCTTGAAAATGGACGAACGTTTCACCATGGCGAACATGGCGGTCGAAGCAGGGGCCAAGGCGGGGCTTTTTCTTGTGGATGAGGAGACCGTGGCCTATGTGAAGAAGCGGGCCAAGCGGCCTTATACCGTTTACCATCCTGACCCGGAGGCAGAATACGCCGAGACGGTGGAGATCGATATCTCCTCCCTGGAACCGCAGGTGGCTTTCCCGCATTCTCCGGCCAATGCAAGGCCGGTAACCGAAGCGAAGGGAATAGAAATTGTGCAAGCGGTGATCGGCAGCTGCACCAACGGCCGGCTGAGTGACTTACGGATGGCGGCCCGGGTCCTGGCGGGCAGACGAATCCATCTTCGGGTGCGGTGCATTGTTCTCCCCGGTTCCCAGGAGGTCTATCTGGAAGCTTTGCGCGAAGGATTGATTGAAACTTTCATTCAGTCGGGAGCTGCGGTCAGCACCCCCACCTGCGGCCCCTGCGTGGGAGCTCACATGGGGGTCTTGGCCGCCGGTGAAAAATGCATTTCCACGACAAATCGAAATTTTATTGGGCGGATGGGAAGTCCGAAGTCTGAAGTCTACCTGGCCAACCCGGCCGTAGTCGCCGCCAGCGCGGTACAGGGCCGGATCGTCCATCCGCAAGAGGTTTTGGGAACATGATCCGGGGACGGGTCCACAAATTCGGAGACCACATCGACACGGACGGTATCATCCCCGCCGGGTGTTCTCACATAAGCGACCCGGCAGAGCTGGGCCGTCATTGTATGGAAAATATCGATCCGGCCTTTGCCCGGCGCGTCTCGCCAGGGGACATCATCGTGGCCGGAAGCAATTTCGGATGCGGCTCTTCCCGGGAGTTCGCCCCGTGGGCCATCCATGGGGCCGGCATCTCCTGCGTGATCGCCAAAAGCTTTGCCCGCATTTTTTTCCGCAACGCCATCAACATCGCCCTGCCGCTTCTGACATGTCCGGAGGCAGTCGAAGGAATAGAGGAGAAGGACCTCCTGGAAATCGACCTGGGTCGCGGTGAAATCAGAAATTTGACCCGAACCACGGTCTTTACCGCCCTTCCCTACCCGGAATTCATCCGGGAGCTGATTTCCGCGGGAGGGCTGTTGGAATATGGCCGACGCCTTTTGGCGCAATCGCGCGAATCAAAGGAACCGATTCGAAAATGATTCCCCTTCTGCTGACCCTGCTTCTTCTGGCATTCATCTTTTTGGGTGTGGAAATTTTCATCGCCCTGGGAGTGGCCGGGTCTCTGGGAATCCTGTTTTTCCGCGGACCCGACGCCCTGGCTTTTGCCCTCACCTCCTTTTTCGGACAGGTCACGACCTTTGAGCTGCTGGCCCTGCCCCTGTTCGTGCTCATGGGGCACGTGCTGGGCAAGAGCCCCATCGGTGGGGACCTTTTTAACGTGGCCACGCGGTGGGTTTCCTGGCTTCCCGGGGGGTTGGCCATCGCTTCGATCGGCGCCTGCACGGTCTTCGGCGCAGTGAGCGGGGTCAGTGTGGCCGGCGTGGCCGCAATCGGGTCCATGGCCGTCCCGGAGATGCTGAAGAGGGGATATTCCACCAAAATCGCCGCGGGCTCCGTGGTCACGGCCGGGGCCCTGGCCATGCTCATCCCTCCCAGCGTCCCCTTCATTATCTACAGCGCGATCACCGGCGAATCCGTGGCTAAGCTCTTCATCGGGGGGATCGTGCCCGGCCTGGTCCTGGCCGCCATGCTCAGTATCTACGTCTTCTTCCGCGTTCTGATCACTCCCGAACTGGCCCCCCGTTCGGCCGAGCTCAAATTCTCCTGGCGGGAACGCTGGACTAGTCTGGCGAGGGTCTGGCATACGGGCATCCTGATTTTCCTCGTGCTCGGTTCCATCTATCTGGGGGTGGCCACACCCACGGAGGCTTCGGCTCTGGGCGCCATCGGGGCCTTTCTCATCGCCGGCCTGGTCTACCGCAACATGAATTTCCGTCGGATCGTCCAGATCATCCGGGAAAGCATGATGATCAGTGTGGCCATCCTGCTGATCATGGGCTGCGCCAAGATCTTCGGAGACTACCTGAACATGGTTCGGGTCCCCGAAATGGTGACCAGTTTCTTCATGGGCCTGAACATGCCCAAGCTGGTCATGGTCCTGCTCATCCAGGGTATTTTGATTATAGGCGGGATGTTTGTGGATGCCGGTTCTTTGATGGTGATCACGACCCCCATCCTTCTTCCCCTGATCAAAGCCATGGGCTACGATCCCCTCTGGTACGGGATCGTCCTGGTAATCAACCTGGAACTGGCGGTGGTCACACCGCCCGTGGGCCTGAACCTGTACACCCTCCGCAGTTGCTGCCCGGTTCTAACGCTGGAGGAGATTATCAAGAGCAGCCTGCCATTCTTGGTCATCCAGCTGATCTGTTTGATCCTTTTTTCGGTCTACCCGCCTTTGAGTCTGTGGCTGCCAAATTTGATAAATTAAGGGCGGATGCGCCCGAAGGAGGTTATCCATGAGAGGATTCACCAGACGTCAGTTTCTCAAGGCCGCAGGAGTAGGCGCCGGGACCGCTCTGTTGAGCGGGGCCGGCATAAGAGGCACCGCCCAGGGAGCTCCCCCCACCTTCACTGGGGTGACCTACCTGACTCCCGCCTACGAAAATTCGTTCCCCATTATCATGGGTTTTGTGGACCAGCTCAAAAAGCACCCGGACCTGTTTAAAATCGACTTTTTCGATTCCGGAACCCTGATCAAAGCTGATGAACAAACCGCGGCCCTCCGCGCCGGAACGATCCATTTCATGTTTCACACCACCTCTTACATCACCCGGACCTTTCCCGTCCTGGGCATCACCGGCCTTCCCAGCCTGTGCGGTCAACTGGCTGTCCATGGGGAGCGGCTGGACATGGAATCGCCGCTGTGGAAGCAGATCAACGATGTCCTCGCCAAAGACAACACTTTCATGCTCACGGCCGGAGGGGGGGTGGAAGAACCCGAATACATCTGGAGCGGAGCCAACAAAGTCTCCAGCCTGGCCGATCTGAAGGGCAAGCGGGTCCGGATCGTCAGCTATGAGGCGGAAGAAGTCCTCAAGGCCTATGGCGTGGCCGGGGCCCGGATTCCCTCCTCCGAGCTTTACCTGGCCGTCCAGCGGGGCACCGTGGAGGCCACGGTGGCGAACATCAGCACGGTAGTGGGCCGGAAGCTCTACGAACAAGTCAAAAATTGCTATCAGTTGCCCGTCACCGCTTTCGCCATCGCCATCTTCTTCATGAAGGACCGGTGGGACAAGCTGCCGGACAATATCAAAGCCGCCTTCTGGGATGCGGGCAAGTGGTTTGATAAGAACTACGCCCGCGTGCTGAATACGAAATTCTACCCGGAAAATTACTGGCCCAAGGTCCAAAAGGCGGGGGTCAAGATCTACAAGCCTACCGAAACCGAGCTCAAAGACTTCGAGGTAAAAAGCCAGCCCGTGTGGGCGTGGTGGAAGAAGCAGGTCGGCGAGGATGCGGGCCAAAAGGCGATCAACTTTGCCCTGGGGCGGACATGAGCGGAACGGAAAGCAAACCAAAGGGGATCATCGGCCGGCTGGAAGCAGGCAGCGGCTTCCTAGGCCAATTGGGCCTGATCTTCATGGTGGTGAGCATTACCTATGACGTGGTCCTGCGCTATGTCTTTGTCGCTCCCACCAACTGGGCCCTGGAAGTGAACACCTTTCTCCTCGCCTTCTTGTGCGTCATTCCCGCAGGAGAAGTCCTGCGCGTCGGCGGGCAGATTCGGATCACCTTTCTTCTCGACCGCCTTAGCCCGGCCGTGAAGGATCGCCTGGATATCCTGCGGGCCGTGGTCGGCCTCTTTTTCTGCGGGATCATGATCTGGAAGGGGGCGGACATGGCCTGGACGGCCTGGCAGCACAACGACCGCATGTCCACGTCCCTGGGAACGCCCATGGTGATCCCTTATCTTTTTCTCCCCGTGGGTTTTTGTCTTCTGGCCCTTCAGTATGTTGCCCTTTTGGCAGCCAGAAGGCCGAAACCCCCACGCCTTCCCGGCGAAGGCACTTCTCTCGGTAAGCCCCCGGAGGTCGAGCAGCAGATCTAGGAGACGCAAGGAAGAATTCAATTCGGTCGCTGATGTCGGCCCACGGTAAGGGAGGAAACTCTCTGCCGGGAAAAAGGCTCGGGGGACTTCCTCCGAGCTTTTTGCTTTCGGTGGTTTTCAACGCTCCAAAGGGAATGATTCGATGAGCCCCCTTCGGAGGGCAGGGCATTTAGGTCCCGGTAACGGAGCCGGTCACCAACCCGCTCAGGAGATGGCGGCGGAAGCAGTAATAGAGGATGACCGGGGGAATCGAGTAGAGGACCGATTCGGCCATGAGGAGGTTCCAGGGGGGGTTGTCTGTGGCCAGGAAGTTACCCATGGCCACCGGGATGGTGATATTGGTTTCACCCGAAAGAAACAAGACGACGTATAGATATTCATTCCAGGAAAACAGAAAGGCATAAGTGGCAATCGCAACCATAGGGGGAAGAATAAGGGGAAGGTAGATGCGAAAAAAAGTCTGCAGCATTCCCGCTCCATCGATGGCTGCGGCTTCATCGATCTCCGGCGGAACGGTCTTGCCATAGTCCCAGAGGATCCAGACCGCATAGGGCGAGGTAAAAGTGATCATCGCCAGGATCACGGACAGCTTGGTTCCCAGCAGATCATAGTCGGCCATGAGCTTGAAGAACGGGATGGATAAAAAGGACGCGGGAATAATGTAGGTGAAAAGCGTCATGCTGGATATGATCTGGCTGCCCCGGAAGCGGATCCGGGCCAGGGCAAAGCTGCCCAGGGTACCCACGATGACTACGGCCGCAGTAGTCAGGAAGGCAATGATCACGCTGTTATAGAGCTGAATCCAGAACTCACTGACCAGGTAGTTACTTTGCTGGGTTGTTTGGCGGTAGTTATCCAAGGTTGGCTGGGCCACGTAAAGGCGGGGCTTGAAAAGGTCCTCCTCGGGCACCAGGGAAAGGGTGATCATGTAATACACCGGGAAGATCGTCCACACCAGGAGGAGACTGCAAACAGTGTAAAAAGCGAGCTTTCGCCAGCCGCGGAGCCGCATAAAAACTCCTACTTGACCTTGCGGATCAAGATAAAGATGAACAACAGGGTTATGGGCAGCGCGGTGAGGAAAGTCCCCACTCCCCAGTCAATCTTGCCCATTTGAAAAGTATACCGATAAGCCAGCGTAGACAAGACATGGGTCGAATCACCGGGTGCTCCCCCGGTCATGATCTTGATGATGACGAAGTCTCCCAGGGTGAAAACCATGGATAAAAGGATGCAAATCAAGTAGAGGTTCCGGAGCATGGGAAAGGTAATGTAGCGGAATTTCTGGAGCGGCGACGTCCCGTCAATGTCGCCCGCCTCGTACAGCTCTTTGGGAATTCCACGCCGTCCGGCTACAAAGATCAAGGTCCAGAAGGGAAGATATTTCCAGATGTGGTAGGTAATGGCCGCAGCCAGCGCCGTGGGCCGGCGCACCAGCCAGGGGTAGCCTTCGAAACCGAAATCGTTCAAGATCTTGTTCACAATTCCCCACTGGCCGTTCAGCATCCAACGAAAGCCTAAAATCCCGGGAAGAGAGGGAATGGCCCAGGGAAGCAGGAAGATCCCTCCCAGAATCTTGGTGAACCGGTGGTCGGTGCTGAATAGGGATGAGAGGGTCAGCGCCAGGACCATTTTGATGTTCACCGCCAGCCCCACAAAGATCACCGTATTCCAAAGGGTTTGAATGAAGATTGGGTCCGAGAAGATGGAGGTGTAGATGTCCCAATCCAAGCCCAGGTAGATCTCGTAGAGCATCGGGTAAATGACTAGGCACAGGAAGATCATGATGAGCGGGGAACAGAAGGCGATCCCCAGAACGGTCTTCCGCCCCCATTGTTCCGGGTGAAGGGTCGATGGCGATGCGACAGGGACAGGTGTAGCTTGGGACATTAGAATAACTCATGAAAGTTGGGGGGCTCGGAGCCCCCCAAACAGGTTCGATTTTTTTAAGGAACGGCTATTTCCAGCTCTTGAAAATCGTCTGGATGCGGTCTATGGCTTCATCCGCGGCCTTTTCGTTGGTCCACTTTTCGGTCACTACCCGAGACATGGCCTTTCCCCAGACATTTTCGGTGTACACCTGGGAGTAGGCCGGGTGGTAACTGTAGTAGAAAGGACGGGTCTCATGGTTTAGGTGCTGGTCTGTGGCGACGGGCACATGGGGATCTTTAGGATTGGTGAAGAAGGGGTCCGCGGCAACGTCCTTAAAGGATGGGAACCAGCGGCCATTGGAAGCGGTCACATAGGAGGTGAAGTTCTTGGTCTCCAGTACATACGAGATGAACTTCTTGGCCAGAGCGTGTTGCTTGGAATCCATGGGGATAATGATCGGTTTCACCGATACCAGGTAGGGATACCCCTTTCCGTCCACCGGGGAAGTGGGCTGGAGGATGGACCCGATCTTGTTGTAGTAGTTATCTTTGTTCGTGAAGAAATGGGCGCCCGGGATGGAAATAGACGGGTTGGGGGTCATCACCACCGTCTTGTTGTTGAAGTTGACGTTATTGTCCGCATCGGTCCAGGTCAGAGCATCCGGAGGAACGTAACCTTCGCTGTAGATTTGGGTGAAGAAAGCCAGGGTCTTGACAATGGCGTCCCGGTTCTTGGGTTCCGCAGCTACGACTTTACCCTCGGGAGAAATGACCTCGCCCCGGTAGGCCAGGAGGTACTGTTCG
>Ga0187773_10000733_pt1 | contig 13120 bp, 13 predicted proteins | sample 0216_BV02_MP05_1_FD_133133 | JGI IMG/M metagenome (GOLD analysis project Ga0187773, IMG submission 133133) | Tropical peat soil microbial communities from peatlands in Department of Meta, Colombia - 0216_BV02_MP05_10_MG | ecosystem: Environmental > Terrestrial > Soil > Wetlands > Peat | place...
GTGCAATTAGCCGCTGGACCTCGGCCGCCGAGGGGATCTGGCGTGTCTCGTCTGCGTAGTGGCCGATCCACGTGTTGGCGATCACGTGGAAGTGGCGGGCCTTCGATTCGTGCTGGAGCCATTTCGCGGCGGTCGGGCGCTGCGCGCGCTCTGAAATCAGGCGCGGCAGGTCGCGGTCGATGAAGTCCGCGAGCTTCCGCATCGTCCTACCGCCTTGATCCAGATCGCCTGTCCGCCACGCGTTTTCTCAATCCAATCGCCTTCTTGCGGCCTGTTGACTCAATACCTCGCCCCCTGGGATTCAAGTTCGGTCGAGATTTTGGTCCCGAGGACCACGAGAGACCGCGAAGACAGAAAGCCTCACGCACTGAGGCCGGTGCGAGACATTCCGCCGGAAACTGAGACTGGGCACTAGCACGTCATGAAATGACGATCGTCGCGACCGTCTGCCCCCCGTGGCCGCGACACATCCTCTGTCGGACCGGCCTACCGCTCGGGATAGACGCTGTTGCAGTAGGGATAGAAGGGGAGAAAGGCGCGGAACGCGGGCTGGCCGGCGGGCGCGTAGGTCTCCCTGGCCCACTGGGTCGCCGCGCTCAGCGTGAGGATGCCGCCGTGCGAGAAGCCCATCAGCGCGGCACGGCGCGCATCGATGCGCAGGTGCGTGGCGAGCAGCCGCAGCGCGCCGTACGCGTCAGGGATGCGCTGGATGCCGCCGAGGACCGTGGCGTCGCTGCACACCTCGTGAAGCTTGCGGCCGGTAAAGCTGTCGAACGCGAACGTCGCATAGCCCCAGTCGCGCAGCACGATCGCCCACGTCCGACCCACCACCGTGCGCCAGCCGCAGCCGTGCGCGAGCACGACGACGGGAAAGGGCCCCGCGCCGTCGGGCAGGAGCAACTCGCCCGAGAGGACCACGGGCCCGCCGGGAACGAAGCGCGTCTCCGCGCGCTCGAGCGAGCCCGGCGATATCACGAAGAGGGCCAGGCGCCGGACCATGACGGCTACAGCTTCATCTCCAGGATGTAGAGCCCACCGACGATGCGGTCCACCGCGTACACGATGCGCTTCTCGTCGATGTAGACATCGTTGCTCTGAATCGACTTCGCGGGCGACTTCTTCGGCGCGTCCGGCACGAAGTAGGCGGCTTCCCTGGGATGGAACGGATCGCGCACGTCGAACGCGCGCAGCCCGCCGTTGAAGAACGTCCCGAAGACGTAGTCTTCGGAGATCCAGCCGCCCGGACGGTTCTCGTGGAGGTTGTGCGCGCCGAAGCGGCCGTTGCCCTTCTTCGCGTACTCCTTGACTGGCGGCATCGGGCACGTCGCGATCGGCGTGAGCTTGTCCTCGCGCCGCGCGTCGACGATCCACACGAGCTTCGGCCAGTCCTCGCCCTTCGGACGCGTGCACTCGTCGCTCACGACGAGGAGGTTCTTAGAGAAGAGCGGCAGCACGGTGTGGCAGAAGCCGGGGAAGGGCGGCTGGTAATCCCAGCGCCCGAGCAGCTTCGGATGCGCCTTGTCAGAGATGTCGAGGACGCACGCGCCGCCGTCGATGTAGCCGACGTACGCGCGGTCGGGGCGCTGCGGATAGACGTTGGTGTTGTGCGCGCGATAACCGGTGTCGAACGCCGGGTTGCGCGGCAAGGCCGGCTCCGCGTCGCCCTCGCGCGTGCCGGGCAGCCACCAGCGTCCCACCTCGCGCGGCCGCGAGACATCCTTCACGTCGATGATCCGGTAACACTGGTCGTCCTTCTGGTTGCGCGAAGGGAAGTCTTCGGCGCCGGACGCCATGTGCACATACTCGCCGTCCACCCACCACAGGTGATGGACGCCGCGCGACTTGGGCCCGGAGCAGTCGAAGAAGCTGACGGACTTCGGCTTCGCGGGATCCGCGCAGTCGAAGATCTCGAAGCCCGCGGGCTTCATGCCCGGCTCGCGAGTCTGATACGCGACGACGAGGAGGTCGCCCACCATGTCGAGCGAGTTCGAGCGCATCCGCTCGTGGGCGAGAGTCGTCTGCGTGACGAGGCTCGGCTTCTTCGGGTTCGTCACGTCGAGGGCGGTGACGTTCTTTGGCGCCGACTCGTGTGCGATCCAGAGCACGCGGCGCTTGTCGCGCGTGCGCTGCAGTGCCATGCCTTCGCCGCAGTTCCCGAAGCCGTCCATGTCGTGATGCGCGAGGAGCTTCATGTTCTTCGCGAGCGTAACCATGAGGACCCCCAGTCTGTCGGCGGGCCCGATGTTGACAGACTCTGCGGCCAAGGTCCAGAGTCAGCCGACCACGAGATTCACGATCTGCCCGGGCACGTAGACGACCTTCCGCACCGCCTGCCCGGCCAGGCGCGCCGCGATCCCATCGGCGGCCAGCGCCGCCGCGCGCGCGCTGTGAGGACCTCAAGCAGCAGACGGAGCGGGGCATCCGCCAGCACATCGCGCAGCGTGGTGCGCAGGTCGTCACAGAGCACGCGCTCCTCGTCCGCCGATGGGGCCTCGCCTCCTGAGCGACGTCCGGGCGGGATCCCCCGTCGAGGTCCCGCCCTCGGAACGATGGCTAGGGGTCCTAAGCACCCCGGGCCGGTTCAGCAGGTGCTCTTGAACGCGCCGGTCCCCAGCAACCACGAACATTTCGTTCTCGATCATCGAGAACGACGAGCACGAGTCCTACCGAGACCCTGCTCGACGGCCCGATGACCCAGATCGTGAACGTGACGGCCCCCGATCGCTTGATCACGTGAACTCGCGCAGAGACCTCGTGCTGACACTCTGCTGAAGGCGCGTCCCCTTCGATGGGGTTTCGTGGCGTTTTTCGGTCGAAGCTGGCGATTCTCGCGGAGTGCGTGATGCGCGTCGCAACTCCGCGAGAACCGCGTAATTCACGAGGACTTCGCGAGGATTTCGGTTGGTGGCCCCAACGGGATTCGAACCCGTGTTTGGTCGCGGTCACGTTTTCGCCAACACTATCACGTGCTTTTCAGTCGGAGACCCAGTCGAAAGGTGACGCGACTAAAACATGCAGAGCGAACTTCACGGCTGTGCCGGCCGGCTGGAGCTGATTGCCACCATCGACGACCCTGATGTCATTGCACCGATCCTCGCGCATCTCGGGCTGCCGGGTGCGCGGGACGGCCCCGCGCCTGCAGCCGCTGTGTCTCCTGCGCGAGACGACCGGCCCACGCGTCCCTTCGCGGTCCCGTCGTGATGGCGCCGACCCGCCTGCTCGTGGCCACGGGCGCGCCATGGTTTCCGGGGTCCCCGTCCAGCCAGCCGCTACCGTTCGACCACGCCCGCGCACTCTGTCAGGATCGCCCCGCGACGGTAGAGGTGCGTTATCCGCTGTGCCAAGCGGAGAAGAAACCGGTGGGGACTGAGAAGGGGGGTTATGTCGCGGTGACGGGAACCAAGAGCGGGGCAACCGCGGCCGCAGGGCCGTTCATGTTGCCTTCGCTCTCCGGCGCGAGCGCTATGTATCCCCACCGACCCGAGGTCGGGGAGGCTGACGGCTGCGCAGAACACCGCGAGATCTCGTCGACGGCCCACTCAGTTTCAGGTCCGGGAATAAAATTCCCGGCGGTGCGCCACCTGCCTCCCCTGCGGCGATTCACGGAGGGGCCCTCGGTAGTTCTCCGGATGCCCAAGGGCTCAGCGCCCGAGCGATAGTCGGGCGCGAGGGCCTGACGTCCCGCGCGTTCAGTTCGTTGAGTGTCGGGCGGACGCTTGACGCTGATACGTAAGATTAGCGCGTGTGAGGAGGTGCGAGAGAGGTACCACCCATAGGCGGCACCGCAAAGGGTGCTTGAGGAGAACACGATGAATTGCTGTGGAACATCGCTGAGTCGGGCAGGACTGCTGGCCGCCATCGCCGCTGTGCTTTCGATCAGTACGCCGGGCGTCGGAGCGGCCCAGAACATCCGGGGCTCTGCCACGGGGCCGACGACGGCAAAGGGCTACGACCATCCCGGGCAGTACATCCACCTGCAGGACGTCAAGCCCGCCGACAACCTGTACCCGGTGATGCAGCTACCGCAGCAGGAGGCGGAAGCGCGGCAAAAGCTCGCGGCGCTGGCGCAGAAGACCGGGAAGAAGCCGAACATCCTCATCTTCCTGCTGGACGATGTAGGCTGGATGGATCCGGGATTCAACGGCGGCGGCGTTGCCGTGGGCAACGCGACGCCGATGATGGACCAGCTGGCCAATGGCGGGCTCACCCTCACCTCCACGTACTCGACGCCGTCGTGCTCGCCGAGCCGGGCCACCATTCACACGGGGCAGAATCCGCTCCACCACGGCATCCTGCGTCCGCCGATGTATGGCGAGGCCGGCGGCCTCGACGGGGCGATCACCATGCCGCTCTTGCTGAAGAAGCAGGGCTACGTCACGCAGGGTGTCGGCAAGTGGCACATGGGCGAGAACCAGGGGTCGCTGCCCCAGAACGTGGGCTACGACGACTACGTCGGCTTCCTGGGCGTGTCGGACATGTACACGGAGTGGCGCGACGAGTACTTCAACCCGGAAGTGGCGCTCTCGCCTGCTCGCTTCGCGATGATGGAGAAGGACAAGTTCAACCACGACGAGGTCCACTGCACGCCCCAGAACAAGACCAACTGCGACAGCATCCGGCTCATCGACCTGACCTACATCAAGGACCTCGACAAGCACTGGCTGGAGGTCAGCCTCGCCTTCCTGGACAAGATGAAGGGCAGCAAGCAACCGTTCTTCCTCTATCACGCGACCCGCGGCTGCCATTTCGACAACTACCCCTCGGACGAATGGGCGGGCAGGTCCATGGCGCGCACCGTGTACAGCGACTGCATGGTCCACATGGACTACGTGCTGGGCCAGCTATACGGCAAGCTGCAGCAGATCGGGGAGCTCGAGAACACGCTCATCATCCTCACCTCTGACAATGGGCCGGAGTGCGAGGTCCCGCCCCACGCCCGCACCCCGTTCCGCGGCTGCAAGGGTTCGAGCTGGGAGGGCGGCGTGCGCGTGCCGACGTTCGCCTACTGGAAAGGCATGATCGAGCCGCGCCGGGACGACGGCCTGTTCGACTTCGCCGACCTCTTGCCGACCGCGCTCTCGCTGGCGGGGGTTCCCGGGGCCCAACTGGCCGGCTTGTTCCCCGCGACGACGTACATCGACGGCGTGGACCAGGCCTCGTTCCTGGTCGCGAAAGAGGGCCACTCTGTCCGGCGTAGCCGGCCGTACACCTTGAATCAGTACTTCGCCTCCATGCGGGTGGATGAGTTCAAGTACACCTTCACCGCGGAGATCCAGAACGGTGTGGTCCAAAAGGGTGACATCGGGGGTTTCAGCGGGACGATCTTCACCGATTCCGGCGGAGCAATCCTGTTTAACCTGTACACCAACCCGCAGGAGGACGTCAGCATCGGCGTGCGTCACATCCCGATGGCGGTCGCCGTCATCGGAGCTGCCGGCTGGTATCTGCAGGAGCTGATCAAGTATCCGCCGCAGTTCAAGATCGGCTTCATGTCCAACAATCCGCCGATCTACGACGTCTTGCCCAAGGCACGCGAGTTGATGGAGAAGAGCCTGCGGGACAGAGGGGTCGGCAGACCGACACCGTAAGCAGCGACGCACCCCATGACGGCAGGCCGCGGTCCCGTGGGTATCGCGGGATCGCGGCTTCGCCAGCCGGGCAATGAGCCTGACGCCTGCCCGTTCATGAGTAACCTGTCTCGCTTAGGCCGCCTTCTTTCAGGATGTCACAGAGTTCATGGAGGTCGCAGCCGTGTCCGGCACCACCATCGGATCGTAGACGACATAAAGCGCTGCGCTATCAGACGCTGGGCCAAGCTGGATCGGCCCGGGCCGGGCCCCGCCGTGACTGAGAGTGGGAGGTTATGTCACCGGGACGGGCCCGATGGACAGGTCGGCCCGCCGCTGGAGGTCACTCGTGTTGCCTATCCTCCAGACGCTGTCCACAATCATTTCTTTCTGACCGCGGCGAGACGCCACTCTTGCTCTCACGGTAAGTCCAGGGTTTACGGCTCGCGCATTCGCCCAGACTTTTGGCCGTGTGGCCGGCGCACGGCGCCATAGGCCTGGAGCAGTTCGTGTGCGCGTTCAGGATCGCTCGGAAACACGGCATGAGGGCCGAGGACCGCGAGGTCGCTATAGAGATCCACCAGCTCCGCGCCCGCGAGCAGCGGCTGGCCGAGGCGATCGCGCAGGGACCGACTCCGGATGCCCCACCCGAGGCCCTGCTGCAGTTGCTGACCACGGAGCAGGAGCACCGGGTCGCGCTCGAGCGAGACCTGGCGTTGGTGAGCCAGGCGGCAGCAGAGATCGACGTGGACCCCGCGCGGCTGGAGCGCCGGCTGCGAGAGCGTGCGGCGGACGTGCGCACCGTGCTGCTCCGCCAGCTCCCGCAGGGACGCGAGGTGCTCCGCGCCCTCCTCGTGGATCGACTGACCTTCACGCCGATCGGCGCCGCCGGGATCCGCGGGTACCGCTTTGTCGGCCAGGCCGCGTACGGCGGCCTGCTCGCAGGCACCGCGTGGCCCACTACCGATGGTGGCCCCAACGGGATTCGAACCCGTGTTTCAGCCTTGAGAGGGCCGTGTCCTAGGCCTCTAGACGATGGGGCCGGCCGACTACGGTTCTGCGCGCGCCCGACCCTACCGGTCCACAGCGCGGGGAAACTTAAATGGCTGGGGGAGGAGGGCTCGAACCCCCATTACCAGGGCCAGAACCTGGCGTCCTACCATTAGACGATCCCCCAGCAGCGACGGCCATTGTACGGGCGCCCGCTCCAGAGTGTCAAGGCAAGCGGCACGCGAAGTTACGCCAGGCGAGCTCTACTGCAGCGCGCCCTTCAGCGACCGGCTCGGCTTGAACCGCGGAACGCGACAGGCGGGGATCTTGATGGCCTTGCCGGTGCGGGGGTCGCGGCCGTTGCGCTCGGCGCGGCGGCTCACCAGGAAGGTGCCGAAGCCGCCGATCGTGACCTTGCGGCCACCCCGAAGCGAATCGAAGACGCCGTCGAGCAGCGCGTTCAGCGCCTTCTCGGCGGAGACCTTCGAGCCCCCGGACGCCTTGGCCATGGCCGCGACGAGGTCCGCCTTGATCATGAGAGCCCATTTACTACGTGAGCACTCCGGGTGAAGTCAAGCGCTCACGCAAAGTGGGGCATGACCTCCGAGACGAAAAGCTCACGGGACTCCACGTCGTGCCGTCGGTCGGCATTGATCAGCAAGTCGATGCCCGCGTCCTGGTATTGCCCGACCAGATCGATGGCCTCCGACACGGTGCCGACGAAGCCGCGCAATGGTCCGAGGGCGGCGAGCCGCTCGCACTTTGCCGTCAACGTGACCGCGTCGCGCGCAAGTACCCAGGGTTGGATCCGGGTCTTTTCGATCGTGTCGTAGTCGCGACCTGCCGTGTCGCAATGTCTACGCAGCACGGCCAGCTTGTGCCGCACCTCCACGATGTCACCGTCGACGATATTGCAGGCGTCGGCCAGACGGGCGACCGCGCGTAACGTCATCTGCTCGCCGCCGCCGGCGATCATCACCGGCGGACGCGGCTTTTGCACCGGCTTCGGTTCGAGGATGGCGTCCTCGACGTGGAAATACCGGCCATGGAAGCTGGTGCGCGGCTCGGTCCACATCTTCAGGATCAACTGGACCGCTTCCTCCATCTGCCGGATGCGGGTCGCCGGCTCCGGCGGAAACTCCCAGCCATATTGCTTGTACTCGTCCTCGAAGAAGCCGGCACCGATGCCGAGCGTCAGCCGCCCCCGGCTGATCAGGTCGACGCTCGCTGCGATCTTCGCGAGGTGCGCGGGATTGCGATAGCCAACTGCCGTGCAGAGGGAGGCGAGACGAATATGACTGGTGACGGCGGCGAGCCCCGCCAGGACGGTCCAGCCTTCCATGACCGGCTCATCGGGCGCGCCCACGCGGGGGATCTGGATCATGTGATCCATGACCGAGAACCAGACGAACCCGTGATCCTCCGCCCACTGCGCCTTCGCCTTCACCGCCTCGAACGCCTCGGCTGGGTCGCGACTGTCGAGCCAGGACGAGTTGTGGATGCCAAAGTTCATGGCTGCTGGGCTCCTGTTCCGCTTGGACCGGCTTGGGCGATCTCGGGCAGCGGCATGCCGATCAGGGTCACGGGCCGGAGCGTAGCACGATGGCGTGAGCGGTAACTCGGCGTGAAACTGAGCGTATGAGCTCATATGCCGTATAATGCCGCCATGCCGCGAGGCGGATTCTTCGATGTTTCCTTCCTGATCCTCTCCTCGCTCGCGGTCCTGGTCGCCGTGCTCGCGTACGTGAAGGACCCGAGCCTGCCCGGCGTCGGCGCACGCAACGGGATCTCGTTGCTCTGGTTCATCCTCCCGCGCTTGGTGCCCGCGCTCATCCTCGCCGGCATGCTCCAGGTGCTGATCCCGCAGGAGACGGTGGCCCGCTACTTCGGCAGGCAGTCCGGGCTCGCCGCCATCGTCATGGCCAGCCTGGCCGGCGTGATGACGCCGGGCGGGCCGATGGTGAGCGTGCCGCTGCTCGTCGTGCTCTCCAACTCCGGCATGGCGCTGGGCCCGCTGGTGGCGTACATGACCGCGTGGTCGCTCTTCGGCGTGCAGCGGATCATCGCCTGGGAGGCACCCCTGATGGGCTGGCACTTCGTCGCGGTGCGCGCCGCCTCGAGCGTGGTCTTCCCCATCCTCGCCGGCTGGCTCGTGACCCTCTACTTCCACGAGTAGGCGGAAGGGCGCGGCCGTGGCGTTCGGCGATCTCCGAGAGTTCATCGCCCACCTCGAGAAGGAAGGCTGGCTCCGACGCGTGAGCGCACCCGTCTCGCGCGATCTCGAGATCGCCGAGATCACCGACCGCGTGTCCAAGTCCGCGGGCGGCCGCAACGTGGCGCTGCTCTTCGAGAACGTCCAGGGGTTCGACATGCCGGTCCTCATCAACGCCTTCGGATCGCGGGAGCGGATGGCCGCTGCGCTCGGCGTGGAGCGACTCGACGACATCTCGGCGCGGGTGGCCAAGTTGCTCGATCTGAAGATGCCCGGCTCGCTGTTCGACAAGCTGCGCAAACTCGGCGACCTGTTCGACCTCGCCAAGGCCGGGCCCAAGCGCGTCCGCTCCGGGCCCTGTCAGGAGGTGGTGGAGACGGACCACCCGTCTCTCGCCACGCTGCCGGTGCTCCGCTGCTGGCCGGGCGACGGCGGGCGCTACATCACGCTGCCGCTGGTCTTCACGCGCGATCCGAGCACCGGCGCGCGCAACGTCGGGATGTATCGCCTCCAGATCTACGATGACCAGACGCTCGGCATGCACTGGCAGATTCACAAGGGCTCGGCCGAGCACCAGCGCCTGGCCGAGGAGCGCGGCCAGCGCATGGAGGTGGCCATCGCCCTTGGCGGGGATCCGTGCGCGATCTACTCCGGCTCCGCCCCGCTACCGCCCGGCGTCGACGAGATGGTGTTCGCGGGCTGGCTGCGCGGGTCCGGCATCCCGATGCTGCCGTGCCGCACCGTCCACATCGACGTGCCCGCGGAGGCCGAGATCGTGCTCGAGGGCTGGGTCGATCCCTCGGAGCGGCGGCGAGAGGGGCCCTTTGGCGATCACACCGGCTACTACTCCCTGGCCCGCGACTACCCGGTCTTCCACCTGCAGGCGATCACGCGGCGCAAGAGCCCGATCTACCCGACCACCATCGTGGGCCGGCCCCCGCAGGAGGATTACTGGCTCGGCAAGGCCACCGAGCGCGTCTTCCTGCCGATCATCCGGATGATGCTGCCCGAGGTCGTCGACATGAACATGCCGGCCGAGGGCGTCTTCCACAACCTGGTGATCGTCTCGATCAAGAAGCGGTACCCGGGTCACGCCCGCAAGGTGATGTACGCGCTCTGGGGCCTCGGGCTCATGATGCTGGCCAAGAACATCGTGGTGGTCTCGGACCATGTCAACGTGCACGACCTCTCGGAGGTGGCGTGGCGCGCCACCGGCAACATCGATCCGAAGCGGGACCTCGTGATCGTCGACGGCCCCACCGACGATCTGGACCACGCGGCCATCCGGCACCGCTTCGGGGGCAAGCTCGGCGTCGACGCCACCGAGAAGACCGAGGCCGACGGCATCGGGCAGCCGTGGCCGGACGAGATCGTGATGAGCGACGACATTCGCGCGCTCGTCACGCGACGCTGGGCCGAGTACGGCCTGTAGCGTCCGACGCGCCCGTGTCCGCGGTCCGGCACTTCCTCGACGCGATCAAGTTCGAGCACACCGTCTTCGCGCTACCCTTCGCCTACGTGGCCATGGTGCTAGCCGCCGACGGCTGGCCGGGCTGGCACACCGTGATCTGGGTGACTCTGGCGATGGCCGGCGCGCGCACCCTCGCCATGAGCGTCAACCGCCTGGCCGATCGCTTCATCGACGCGGCCAACCCGCGCACCGCGCGGCGGCACCTGCCGACCGGGCTGCTCACCCCCGCGCAGATGGCCGCGGCGGCGGTGGTGTCGGCAGCGCTGCTCCTGGTCGCGGCGTGGATGCTCAATCCGCTGTGCCTACTGCTGTCTCCCCTGGCGGTGCTGTTCCTGGTCGGCTACTCCTACACCAAGCGGTTCACGTGGCTCTCGCACTGGATCCTCGGGTTCACCGACGGCATCGCGGCGGCCGGCGGCTGGATCGCGGTCCGCGCGACCTTCGATCCGCCGGTGTTCGTGCTCTGGTTCGCGCTCACGGTCTGGATCGCGGGCTTCGATCTCATCTACGCCTGCCAGGACGTGGAGTTCGATCGACGCCACAGCCTCCACTCGCTGCCCGCGCGCTTCGGCATCCCGGTCACGCTGAGGGCCGCCCGCGTCTGTCACCTGCTGACCGTCGCGGCCTTCGCGCTGCTCGGATGGATGATGGGGCTCGGCTGGCTCTACTGGGCGGGCGTGGTCGCGGTCGCGGCGCTCTTGGTCTACGAGCACACGCTGGTCTCTCCCACCGATCTCTCGCGTCTCGACGTCGCCTTCTTCAACGTCAACGGCTACATCGCGGTGATCCTCTTCTTCGCGGTCCTCGGGGGCCGACTCGCGTGACCGAGGCCCTCCACGGCGTCGAGAAGGCGCGCTTCGTGAGCGCAATGTTCTCGCGCATCGCGCGCCGTTACGACCTGATGAACGGGCTCATGACGCTCGGCATGCACCACGCCTGGAGACGCTTCGCCGCCCGCCAGACCATCGCCTCGCCCGATGGGCCTGCGCTCGATCTCGCCACGGGCACCGGCGACCTGGCCCTCGAGCTGGCCGAGGTGCACCCGCATCGCCTGGTGGTGGGCGTCGACTTCGCGCTCGGCATGCTGTCGGTCGCGCGCGAGAAGCTGCGGCACGCCGAGCAGACCAGGCACGTGCGCCTCATGGCGGCCGACGCGCTCGCCCTGCCCTTCGAGACCCGGAGCTTCGCCTGCGTGACGAGCGCCTTCCTGCTGCGGAACCTCGCCGACCTCGAGCAGGGGCTGCGAGAGATGAAGCGCGAGAGCCGTCCCGGCGGCCGGGTCGTCGCGCTCGAGATCACCCAGATGTTGGCTCCGGGCTTCGCGCCGCTGTTCCGGTTCTACTTCCATCACGTGGTGCCGTGGGTGGGCCAGCTCGTCGGTGGCGACCGCGAGGCCTACACGTACCTGCCGCAGTCGGTGGACCGGTTCGTGACGCCGGCCGAGCTGTCGGCGCTCATGGAGAAGGTGGGCTTGCGCGGCGTGTCCTACCGTCGGCTCGGATTCGGCACCGTCACGGTCCACGTCGGGATCGCGTGACCGCGAGACACACGAGAGCCCCGGCGAGGACCGCTCCCGGGGCTCGGTGAAGGCGGCGGGAGGGGCAGCCTACCACTCGGGGCTCGAGTACTCCTCCCAGACGCGCCGCACGACCCGGATCTGGTGGGCGCGGCCGTCCTTGTGCTCGAGGGTGACGATGTCGCCCGCGTTCAGTCGCTCGAGATCCGTGCTGGTGCCCTCGTCGGTCACCACCAGGGCCTCGCCACAGCTGACATCGGTGCACACCTCGGCCTCGCCCCGGACGCGCAGGGTGCCGGAGGCCTTGTCGACCGACACGACGTGGAAGCGGTTGTGCTTGAGGGAATCGGTCAGGCTGTACGCCATGAGAGTCTCCTTTCCGATTGCCGTCACTTATACCAGACAACGCCCAGAAACCGCAAGGGTGTTAATATTTTCGACGATTTATGGGCGTGACCGCCGGCCGTATCGCCGAGACCTTCTACTCGATCCAGGGCGAGGGAGTCACGTCGGGTCTGCCGGCCGTGTTCGTGCGACTGCAGGGCTGCTCGGTCGGCTGCCGGTGGTGCGACACGAAGTACTCCTGGGACCCGGCGGAAGGCCACGAGGTGACCCTGCCCCGACTCCTCGACGAGGTCGCCGGCTTCCCGTGCCGCCGCGTCGTCATCACCGGGGGCGAGCCTCTGGAGTCGCCCCTGTTCGGCCCGCTGGCCGCCGAGCTGGCCCAGCGAGGTCACGCGATCGAGGTCGAGACCTCGGGCACGCTCGAACCCGCCGCCGACACGCCTGGCGCGATCCAGTGGAACGTATCGGTGAAGCTCTCCGGCTCCGGGGTGGCGGAGCAGAAGCGGATCAATCCGGTCGCCATCCGAGCATTCCTCGCGCGCAACGCCTGGTGGAAGTTCGTGGTGGGCGAGCCCGCCGAGATCGGCGAGCTTCTGAAGCTCGTGGAGCGCTTCGCCCTGCCGCGCGAGCGCGTGCTGCTACAGCCCGAGGGCCTGCGTGCCGAGGAGCTGGGGGAGCGGACCGCCTGGCTGGTAGAGGCCTGCAAGAACCACGGCTTCCGCTTCTCGCCCCGGCTCCACATCCTGATCTGGGGCGCGCGGCGAGGGGTCTGATGCCTGGCCGACGCGCGGTGGTGCTGCTGTCGGGCGGTCTCGACTCCACAACCGCCTTCGGGGTGGCGCGCGCGGAGGGCTTCGAGTGCTACGCGCTGTCCTTCGACTACGGCCAGCGGCACGACCGAGAGCTCGACTCCGCGCGGCGGGTCGCCGCGGCACTCGGGGCGAAGGAGCACCTCGTGCTGCGCCTGGACCTGCGCGCCATCGGCGGGGCGGCGCTGACCGCCGACATCCCGGTGCCCA
>Ga0187773_10000734_pt1 | contig 13119 bp, 12 predicted proteins | sample 0216_BV02_MP05_1_FD_133133 | JGI IMG/M metagenome (GOLD analysis project Ga0187773, IMG submission 133133) | Tropical peat soil microbial communities from peatlands in Department of Meta, Colombia - 0216_BV02_MP05_10_MG | ecosystem: Environmental > Terrestrial > Soil > Wetlands > Peat | place...
CTTCATCCACAATGAAGTGCTCAAGTGGGGCAAGGTCGTTAAGGCGTCAGGGGCGAAGGTGGAGTGAGGCCCAGGCGCCGGACAATGCGGGGGGCGATCTTTCTTGCTCTTGTGGGCCTGCGCGCTGTCGCGCTTGCGCAGGCCCCCGTAGAAGAGCGCGGCGTGGCCGCCAACCTTTCTCTCGATGCTCAGCAGCGTGTCGAATTCGCGCGCCGAGCCGCCGAACAGGCCGACTCCGGGCTGAAGACTGCCGAGTCCGACGTGCATCGAGCGGAGTCAGCGCTCGAATCGGCGCAGAAGCAGCACGACGAGGCCAAGTCGCGGCTTGAGCGGGCCAGACGGAGTCTCGATCAGGCGCGCGCGAAGGCAAAGGAGTCGCACGCAACCTACGAGCGCGAGTCGTCGCAATTCGACCTCCACCGACGCGGAGCGCCCTGAAGTGTCGGCGAAGGGCTCTGGAAGTCAAGGGATCGCATAGAGCTTGGCCCCATGCTGACATTTATTCGCTTGCTCTCGGCCGGTCTGGCGGCCTCGCTGGCGATCCAGGCGTTCCCTCAGGAGAAGCCCGAGCCGGTACGAATCGTCACCAAGACCTTGGTCGCCCAGGAAGCGCGCAAGGAATGCTTTTCGCTCAACAGCAGGCAGAGGCTCTTCTACAAATTTCGAGCCGATGGTTCGGTCGAGTTCAAGCTTTCGCACCAGGACGAAAAGGAAGTCATCGATGTCAGACAGCGCACCGACAGCGCCGCGGGCAGCTTCGTCCCGAAGAGGGCCGGGGATCATTGTCTTGTCTGGACCAATACTGGAAAGCGCGCGGTAACCTTGCGGTACGAATTTCAGCGCAGCCCCTACTGAACCCGACGCACCCGGGGGGGCGCCGCCGGCGCCGACGACCTTGAACGGAAGGACACACGCCGCGCGCATCGCGTCCACCGTCGCCATGACCCTAGCGGTCCAGTCGCTCACTGCCCTGACTCTCGCGGCTCCCGCCATTCTCGCTCCAGTAGCCGCCGCCGACCTGGGAGCGGCCCCGGCAGGCATCGGAAACTGGGTCGGGTTTGCCTACATGGTGGCGATGTTCGCCGGGTTGCTGAGCGGAACGCTCGTGGGACGCTGGGGCCCGGTGCGCGTGCTCCAGGCAGCCGTGGTCTGCGTCGCTTCCGGGCTTGCGATCGGCGCGGGCGCGCATCTCGCCACGGTCATCCTGGGCGGCGCGCTCCTGGGCATCGCGCACGGTTTTGTCAATCCCGCAAGCTCCACGATCCTTGCATCGGCCGCCCCGCCGCACATGCGCTCGATGATCTTCTCGATCAAGCAGACCGGTGTTCCGCTGGGGGCCGCGGTTGCCGGCGCGATAGTGCCTGCGCTGCTCCTGCATACGGGCTGGCAGAGCGCAGTGATGCTGCTTGCGATGGCGAGCGTCGTATTCCTGGCGTTGGTCGTCCCGTTTCGCTCCGTCTATGACCGCGACTTGAAACCGGGCGAGCGCCTGCATCCACGCGGCCTGGCTGCGCCCGTCGCGGAAGTCTGGGGAAACCATCCGGTCCGCGATCTGGCCCTGACTTCCAGCGTTTTTTCATTGGTACAAATGAGCTTCGGCACGTACCTCGTTTCCTACCTGAAGCTCGGTCTCGGTTACTCGCTGCTCGCGGCGGGATTGGTGTTTTCGGCGTCGCAAGTCGCCGGGGTACTGGGCCGAATCGTATGGGGTGCAGTCGCCGACCGGCTGCTTGCCCCGCGGTTCGTGCTGGCGCTGCTCGGCGTCCTCATGGCAGGGTGCGGGTTCGCTGCGGCCCTATTCGGGGCAAATTGGCCGATGATGATGATCGCGCTTGTTTGCGTGCTCTATGGCGCGAGTGCAGTCGGGTGGAATGGAGTATTTCTGGCCGAAGTCGCCCGCCTTGCGCCGGAAGGGAGGGTCGCGATCGTCACCGGAGGCACGCAATTCTTCACCTTTGCCGGGGTGGTGCTCGGACCACCCGTATTCGGCGCCATCGTCTCGATTTCAGGAGGCTATGGCGCAGGCTTCGTCTTCATTGCGGTACTGCCGCTTGCGGCAGGCTTCGGTCTGCTCTTCTTCCGACGGATTCGATCCGGATGAACATCGCCGATGCCGTGGTGCTGCTTCACGGAGCGTGGATGAATCGCCTAGTCATGGCGTATCTCGCTCATTCGCTGCGGACCCAAGGCTTTTCCGCCAACACCCTTACCTACCGCACCCGGCTGGATACGCTCGAGCAGCACCTCGGGCACCTGGCCGCACGCATCGCGGCCCTCGATGCGCCCCGCGTGCATTTGGTCGGCCACAGCCTCGGCGGGCTCGTGGCCTTGCGGTATCTGCAGCGCAGGCCCGACGCGCGGGTGCGCCGCGCGGTGCTGCTCGGAGCTCCGGTGACAGGCTGCCGGGCGGCGTCCGCGCTCGCGCGTTGGTCCGGCGGGCAGGCGCTGCTCGGCCGAAGCCTCGCCCTATGGCGCGAACCCGTCGATCTGTCGCTTCGTGAAGGGATCGAGGTGGGTGTCATCGCCGGGACCCGCGCGCTCGGGCTGGGACGCGTCGTGGCGGGCCTGCCCAGACAGAACGACGGCGTGGTCTGCGTGGACGAAACGAGATTTCCAGCCATGCGCGACCATATTGCGCTTCCGGTAGCGCATACCCAAATGCTCGTGTCGCCGACCATAGCGCGGCAGATTGCAGCGTTCCTCAGGACGGGAGCGTTCAGAAGATGAGGCGGCTTGCTGCGCTCAGCGCGCTGCTGCTGCTGCTGCCGGGCTGTTCGACCGTCGACTACTATGCGCAGGCGGTGGGCGGACACCTGGAAGTCATGCGGCTTGCGGTGCCGATCGAGGACCGACTGCGCGATCCGGATACGCCGGAATCCCTGCGCCTCAAGCTGGCGCGCGTTCTCGTCATCCGCGATTTCGCCAGTCGCGAGCTGTCGCTCCCGGACAACGGCAGCTATCGCCGCTACGCGGAGCTGGGCCGGCCCTTCGTGCTCTGGAACGTGTTTGCCGCCCCCGAGCTTTCGGTGAAACCCCTCGAGTCGTGCTTTCTCTTCGCCGGTTGCGTGGCCTACAGGGGCTTCTACTCCGAAGAGCGGGCCGAGCGCTATGCCGCCGAACTCGCGAAGCAGGGCTACGATGTTCACGTCGGAGGCGTGCCCGCATATTCGACGCTCGGATGGTTCGACGACCCGGTGCTCTCGACTTTTATCCATTATCCCGAGTTCGAGCTGGCCCGAATCCTGTTTCACGAGCTGGCGCATCAGACCGTCTACGTGAAGGACGATACGATGTTCAACGAGTCCTTCGCCACGGCCGTCGAGGAGGAGGGTGTGCGGCGCTGGCTCGCGCGCGAAGGCACGCCAGCGCAACGCGCGGCTTATTCGGACCTCCGGCGCAGGCGTTCGGAACTGGTCGCCCTTCTCTCCAAGTACCGCTCGAGCCTGGCGGGCTTGTACGCCGGATCTCTGCCGGCGGAGGAAAAGCGCTCGGAAAAAAAGCGCTTGCTTGCCGGGATGCTGGAGGAGTACCGAGCGCTCAAGGTCTCCTGGGGAGGTTTCGCAGGCTTCGATCGCCTGTTTTCGCGGGGCGCGAACAACGCGCTCCTTGCGTCGGTGGCGAGCTACACGGAGCTCGTGCCCGCGTTCCGCGCGCTCCTCGGGCAGAAGCAGGGGGATCTTGCGGCGTTCTACGCCGCTGTGCGCGAGCTCGCCGATCTCGACAAGCCTGAACGCGACGCCGCGCTCGCCGTGCTTGCGAGAGGCGCCGGCTCTAGCTGAGCGGCAGCATGACGTGTTTCTTGAAGGCGGGTCGCTGCTGCAGCCGCCGGTAGTAAGCCTCGACCCGGGGAAGCTTGGGGCGCTTCAGCTCGAGCGAATACCAGCGGTAGACAAAGGCGCCGAGCGGAATGTCCCCCATCGTGAAGGGCTTGCCCGCCGCGTAGTCGCGTCCCTCCAGGCTTTGCTCTAATACCTCAAAAGCCTGGCCAAGTCTTCCCGCGCCCTCGTCGATCGCCTTGGGGTCGCGTTTTTCGGGCGGCGTGCGGATCAGGCCCCAGAACACTGGCGTGATCGCCGGGGCCAGCGTGCTCGTCGCCCAGTCCATCCAGCGGTCGGCGTCGGCGCGCTGGCGCAGGTCGTTCGGCCACAGAGTCCCTGCGCCGTGCTTGGCTGAAAGATAGCGCACGATCGCATTCGACTCCCACAGCACGAAACCGTCATCCTCGATCGTCGGAACGCGGCCGTTCGGGTTCATCTTGCGGTAGAAAGGCTCGTTCACCACGCCGAATTGCAGCCCGGCGTCCGTGCGCTCGTAGGGAACCTCCAGCTCACCGAGCGCCCACAGCACTTTCTGCACGTTGATCGAGTTGATCCTGCCCCAGAGCTTGAGCATCGCGTGTCCGCCCTTGAGTGAATATCTCGTCAGCGCCTGCTGCGCTTTGCACTCTTGCGTGCACGCCGCACTGCCGGCCGCGCGCTGGTTTTCCTCGGCGTCACCGCCTTTGCCGCTACGGCCTCCACTTCGACGAGGAATTCCGGCCTGGCGAGCGCCGTGATGATGACCGAGGTCGAGGCCGGCCGATGGCTGCCAAGAAAACCCGCTCGGACCTGCGCGAATTTGGCGAAGTTCTCGTAGCGCGTGAGGAAGGACGTGATCTTGACGACGTCGGTGATACCCATGCCGCCGTCGGCAAGCACCGCCAGAATGTTCTGCCACACGACTTCGGTCTGCTCCTCGATCGTGGCGGGAATCGTGCCGTCGGGCCGTATCGGGATCTGTCCGGCGACGAAGAGCCAGCGCGCGTTGGGCGGTACTTCTGCCCCGTGGGAATAGGTGCCGTTTGGTGCCGCCGTGGCGCCGGGATTGTGAAATTTGAGCACGAGGAATTCCTCCTTGCGAAATCTGTTTCTGGAAAGCGGCCCGCCGGGGAGATCAGAATCCGACCGGAAGACTGTCGCGCCGAGCGTCGGAGGCGCAGAGGTACCCATCCTCGAGGCGGTGCGCGATTTGCGCGCAGCCGAAGGCGTTGTAATCCTCGGGGAGCTTCATCACCTTATGCCCGCGGCGCTCGAGTTCCTCGACCGTCGCCTTCGGCCATTCGTCCTCGAAGGTGACTTCCAGCCCCTCCACGATGCGGAATCGCGGCCCGTCAATCGCGCCCTGCGAGCCCTGGCCGTAGTCGGCCAGGCGCACCATCATCTGAGTGTGCCCCTGAGGCTGCATGCTGCCGCCCATCAGGCCGAAGCTCATGAGGGGCTCGCCGTTTCGGGTGACGAAGCCCGGGATGATGGTGTGGTAGGGGCGCTTCCGCGGGGCCACCTGATTGGGGTGGCCGGGCGTAAGCACGAAGCCCGAGCCTCGATTTTGCAGGCTGATTCCGGTGCCGGGCACGACCACGCCGGAGCCAAAGCCCAGGTAATTCGACTGGATCATCGACACCATCATGCCGCTCGCGTCCGCCGCCGTAAGATAGACCGTGCCGCCCTTGGGCGGAGTGCCAGGACCGAAGACCTGGGCGCGCTTCATGTCGAGAAGCTTCGCTCGCGATTTCAGGTAGTCGGGATCGAGAAGTCGGCCGGGGGAGACCTCCATCGCCTCCGGATCGGCGACGAAGCGGTACGCGTCGGCAAAGGCAAGCTTCAGCGCCTCGATCTGCAGGTGAGCGCTGTCGGCCGAATCGACCGGGTAGTCTGCGACGTCGAAGCCCGAAAGGATGCCGAGCGCCATCAGGCACACGATGCCTTGGCCGTTCGGCGGGATCTCGTGCACGGTCAAACCCCGGTAGTCCCGGCTGATCGTGCCGACCCAGTCGTTCGCGTGGGCGGCGAGATCAGCTCGCGTCATCGCGCCGCCGTTCGCTCTTGCGTGCGCCTCGATCTTCTCGGCGAACTCGCCTCGGTAGAACGCTTCGCCCTGGGTCGCGGCGATCCTCTCCAGCGTCTTCGCCTGCTCAGGGAAGCGGAAGATCTCGCCTACGCGGGGCGAGCGGCCGTCCCGCAGGAAGCCCTCGGCGAAGCCCGGCTGATCGCGCAGCTCCGGCACTTGCGGGTCCCAGCGCTCGGCGATGAAGGGCGACACCGGGAAGCCCTCGGCCGCATAGGCGATCGCGGGCTCGAACAGCCTCGCGAAGGGGAGCTTCCCGAAACGCTTCGACAGATCGACCCAGGCGGAGACGCAGCCCGGGACCGAAACGCTGTTCCAACCGCGTACGGGCACCGCCTTGTGGCCCTTGAAGTACTCGGGTGTCCACGCCGCGGGCGAACGGCCCGAGGCGTTCAGGCCATGCAGTTGCCTGCCGTCCCAGACGATGGCGAACGCGTCGCTGCCGATTCCGTTGGAGATCGGCTCGACCACGGTGAGCGTGATCGCGGCGGCGAGCGCCGCATCGACGGCGTTTCCGCCGCCGAGCAGCATTCGCAGGCCCGCCTGCGCGGCGAGCGGCTGCGAGGTGGAAACCACATTTCGCGCAAGCGTCGGGCGCCGGCGCGTCGGGTAGGGTGTGTCGAATACGACCGGTCTGGTGGCTCGTTGCAGCATCGGGTTCTCGTCAGGATCTACGCTCTCGAGGCGGCTGTAAGCGCATTGTCTACATCCCAGAGGATGTCGTCCAGTGATTCCAGGCCCACCGAGATGCGGATCATGTCAGGGGTGACGCCCGCTTTCGCCTGCTCCTCCTCCGACATCTGCCGGTGCGTGGTCGAGGCCGGATGGATGATGAGCGTCTTCGCGTCGCCGATGTTGGCTAGGTGGCTCATGAAGGTCGCCGCCTCGATGAATTTCTCGCCCGCCTTCGCTCCGCCTTTCACCCCGAAATTGAGAAGGCCGCTTGCGCCCTTGGGCAGGTACTTCTGCGCGAGCTTGTGATATTTGTTGCCGGGGAGCCCCGGGTAATTTACCCAGGCCACGCGCGAATGCCCCTCCAGGAACTTCGCTACGGCAAGCGCGTTCGCACAATGCCGGTCCATCCTCACGGGAAGCGTCTCCAGTCCCTGCAGCAGCATCCAGGAGTTGAACGGCGAGATCGCCGGACCGAAGGTCCGCAGCGTCTCCATGCGTGCCTTCATGGTGTAGCCGAAATCGCCGAAGGTCTCGTGAAAGATGACGCCGTGGTAGCCACGCGAGGGTTCGGTCATCCCGGGGAACTTGCCGTTGCCCCAGGGGAATTTCCCGGATTCGACGATGATCCCGCCCATGGTCGTTCCGTGGCCGCCGATGTACTTCGTCGCCGAGTGCACCACGATGTCTGCACCCCACTCGAAGGGACGGCAGAGGTACGGCGAGGGCACGGTGTTGTCGACGACGAGCGGAATGCCCGCCTCGCGCGCGATTTTCGCTATCGCCTCGATGTCGACGATGTTGATGAGGGGATTGCCCAGCGTCTCGGCATAGAGGAGCTTGGTCTTCGGTGTGACTGCGCGCCGGAAGTTCTCCGGATTGTCGGGATTGACGAAAGTCGTGTCGATGCCGAGCTTGCGCAGGTTGACTTCGAGGAGCGTGTACGTCCCGCCGTAGAGCGTCGAGGCGCTGACGATGTGATCGCCCGCTTCGCACAGTGTCAGGATCGCGGTCATCTCGGCGGCCTGTCCCGTGGCGGTGGCGACCGCGGCGCGCCCGCCCTCGAGCGCGGCGACGCGCTCCTCGAGCACGGCAGTCGTCGGATTGGAGAGGCGCGTGTAGACATTGCCGAAGGTCTGGAGGTTGAACAGGCTCGCCGCGTGGTCGGCCGAGTCGAAGACGTAGGAAGTCGTCTGATACAGCGGCACCGCGCGCGAGCCAGTGGCCGGGTCGGGGATCTGACCGGCGTGCAGCGCGAGCGTTTCGATGCCGAACTTGCGGTCAGCCATGGATTAATACGACAACCACTGCGGGCGCTTCGCCGAGATCACGCGGGTGTTCACCCCGCACCAGTTCAGTCCGCCGAACAGGCGCCCGTGCTCGATCTTCACGCAGCGATCCATTACGGCCTCGAGCCCGCCGGCTTCGGCTCTCTTTGCGGCCTCGGTGTTCATCACCCCGAGCTGCTGCCACAGCACTTTTGCGCCGATGGCGATCGCGTCCTCCGCGATAGGCATGATGTCCTGGGTCTTGCGGAAGCAGTCGACGATGTCGACCTTTACCGGGATATCGCGCAGCGACTTGTAGCATTTCTGCCCGAGGATGGTGTCGTGGCGCGGGTTCACCGGGATCACGGTGTAGCCGTGCTCGATCATGTACTTCGCCGCAAAGTAGCTGGGGCGGAACCAGTCGGCGGAAAGGCCGACGACGGCAATCACGCGGTTCGTCTTGAGGATGCGGCGCAGTCCGGGAATGTCGTCGACCATGGGTTCAAGTATTCTATCGAACAGGCACCGCTACGGTATAGTTTCGCCTTTCTGGAAACGGGTTGCACCATGGCTGGAACGATCCCCTCGAGAACCGCGGCGCAGATTCTCGTCGACTCCTTGAGGATCCACGGTGTCGACACGGCGTTCTGCGTTCCCGGGGAGAGCTACCTCGCGGTGCTCGACGCGCTCTACGACGCGCGCGGGGCGATACGCCTCATCGTGGCGCGCCAGGACGGCGGGGCTGCGTACATGGCGGAAGCCTACGGGAAGGTCACCGGCAAGCCCGGGATCTGCTTTGTGACCCGGGGTCCCGGCGCGACCAACGCCTCGATCGGCGTGCACACCGCGCAGCAGGACTCCACCCCGATGATCCTCTTCATCGGCCAGGTTCCGGGCGAATTCGCCGATCGAGAATCATTCCAGGAGATCGACTACCGCCTGATGTTCGCGCCGATGGCGAAGTGGGTCGCGCAGATCGACCGCGCCGACCGCGTCCACGAATACCTCAGTCATGCCTTTCACCTTGCAATGTCGGGACGGCCGGGTCCGGTGGTGCTCGCGCTTCCCGAGGACATGCTGACGCAAACGGCGAGCATTCCCGATCCGGCGTCGTATCAGGTGGTGCAGGCGAGCCCTGCGGACGCCGATATGGCAAAGCTCTCCGGCCTGCTTGGCGAGGCGAAGCGGCCGCTCGTCATCCTCGGCGGGACCGTGTGGACTAGAGAGGCCTGCGGCGACCTGCGCGCGTTCGCCGAAAACTCGGGCCTGCCGATCGCCTGCTCGTTCCGCTTCCAGGACCTGTTCGATAACCGCGACGATCATTACGTGGGCGATGTCGGGATCGGCATCAATCCCAGGCTTGCCGAGCGCGTGCGCACTGCCGATCTCCTACTCGTCATTGGTGCGCGACTCGGGGAGATGACGACCGGCGCGTATACGCTCGTCGAGCCGCCTCGGCCCAGGCAGAAGCTCGTCCATGTGCACGCAGGGGCGGAAGAGCTCGGCCGCGTCTATCAGGGCGAGCTCCTCATCAACTCGGGGATGCCGCAGTTCGCCGCGGCGCTGAAGAACCTCAAGGTGAACGGTAGTGCGTGGAAGGCCTGGCGCGAGCAGGCGCGCGCCGATTATCTCGAATGGACGCGGCCCAATGCCAACCCCGGCAGGGTGCAACTCGCCGAAATCGTCGCCTGGCTGCGCGAGCACCTTCCGGAGGATGCGATCGTGGCCAACGGCGCGGGCAACTTCGCGGGCTGGATCTCGCGCTTCTATCGTTATCCCGGTTTGCGCACGCAGGTGGCGCCGACCAACGGCTCGATGGGTTACGGGGTGCCCGCCGGTGTCGCCGCGAAGGTCGCATGCCCCGATCGGGTTGTAGTCTCGATCAACGGCGATGGCGACTTCCTCATGAACGGGCAGGAACTAGCCACCGCCGCGCAGTACGAGCTGCCGGTGATTTTCGTTGTCGTGAACAACAGCATGTACGGCACGATCCGCATGCACCAGGAGCGCGAATACCCGGCGCGCGTCTACGGAACGACGCTGAGAAACCCGGATTTCGCAGGGCTTGCGCGCGCTTACGGCGCGAACGGGGAGACGGTGGAGGAAACGGCGCAGTTCGCGCCGGCGTTCGAGCGGGCGGTGAAAGAAGCCGAAGCGGCGCGCCGGCCGGCGCTGATCGAAGTGCGCATCGACCCGCAGGCGATTACGACATCGACGACGCTCGACGCGATCCGCGCACGCTCGCTGAAGGGCTAGCGAGCGCGTTTTCAGTGCAGGTTGGCCAGATAGACCACCTGAGGGGGAATGTCCCCGTGCGGGTAGAGTTTGCTGCCGTATCTGGCCCAGAGGCGCCGCGCTTCTTCGTGTTCGCCTGAGGCGTGTGCGCCCAGCATGGCCGTAGTGAGCAAGTAGCGGCTCCAGTCGTCGCCTCCCTCCGGCTGTCCCGCCAGCAGTGCGCGGGCGCGATCGAGCATCATCCGCGCGTCGCGCACCGCGATCGCGGCATACACCTCCAGCCTTGCACGGACTTGGGACGATCGGGGCGCGCAACCCAGCCACTTGCGCTCGACCCAAAGCGTGCGACCCCGCTCCGGGGAGAGATTGGCGAGTGTGATTTCGGCGGTATTCCGCAGAAGCTCGAGCGCCGCCCTCGACGGTTCCTCGTCGCATAGCGCGCCCGGGCGTTTCAGGCCGAGCAGAATCGGGACGACAGCGGTTTCGGGAGAACGCAGCGGATCTGCAGCCCGGTCCGCGAGCATGCGCGCGATCTCCAAGGCTGCGGACTGATCCCGCAAGCGAATCGAGGATACGTAGTCCGGGACAGGCTCCTTCAGGTAGGCCCCGAAAGCACCCCCGGTCATCTCCACGATCGGCAGGGACGCTGTCGCGAGAGCGACAAGGGCTCGCGCGGTGCCCCTCTCGAACCGGGCGCGGGGAGCTTCGAGCTGGACGAACGGACGAAAGTCCGAATTGACCGGCGCGCCAAGCGCAGTGAACAGAGAGCCGACCTGCGCCTTGGCGCCAAGACGGCGTACGGGAATCTCCTCGGGGCGCGTGACACCGATCCGTCGGAGCTCCCCGAGGAATGCCTCTTCCTTCTCGGGGAGAGGGCCCGGATGCGGCACCCGGCCCTCGGCTACCGCGACGACCACGAGGTCCCCGGGGTTGGATTCGTAGATTTCGTAGTCGGCGAAATTCTCCCCGAGCGCCGAGACGATCGAGCCGAGCAGCCGGTCGTTGAATTCGTACAGGTGCAGCCACTGAACGAGCAGCCCGCCCGGCGCGAGATAGCGCTTCGTGTCGCGGTAGAACTCGGTGGTGAACAGGCCTGCCACGCCGTTCACCCAGGGATTGGAAGGTTCGGAAATGATGACGTCGTACTTTTTCCCGTGGCGCGCGAAATAGCTCTTCGCATCCTCGAAATAGACGTGACTGCGCGGGTCGCGAAAGGCGCGGTCGACTCGCGGAAAGAACGAGTGCGCCCCGGCGAACATCGCCGGCTCGATTTCGACCGTATCGATGAGCTGCGGCCCGCTGTGCGAGAGCACGACCTCGGCGGTGAGGCCGGAACCCCAGCCGATATTCGCGAACGCCTTCGCGTCGGGCTTCATGAGCAAAGGCAGCGCCCCGAGCAAGGTCATCGTGTACTCGTCTCCGGTTGGCGGCTGGTTCAGGTCGAGGCGGATGGCGGCGTCGGACTTGCCGTTGGTGACGATCGACACGGCGTCCGGCCCGCCGCGCACCGCGACCGACGCCGTCTTGCCGTCGCGGTAGAAGAGCACCTTGGCGAACTCGGAGGCCACTTTGCCGTAGCGGAAGACCCCGGACGAGAGGCGCTCGGGCTCCAGGATGGCGGCGCGCGCCGTCGCCGTCGCCGCGAGCATGCACAATATCAATGCGGCAAAGGCGTGCACGCGCCGCGAACCTGCCTGCGAATAGCGCAGCAGCCAGGCGCCCAGCAGCATATCCGCGACAGCGCCCAGCACCAGAGCGAGCTTCAGCCCGACGCCGGGCATGAGCAGGTGCATCGCCGCCAGCACTCCGGCGATGGCGCCGAGCGTGTTCCAGGCGTAGACCTGGCCGATCGCCCGTTCGCCCCTCCCGCCGCGCAGCAATGCGTGTGTGAAAAGTGGCAGAGTCATTCCCGCAAGGAAGGTCGCTGGCAGCATCACCGCGAAGGCCAGCGCGTGACTGTAGGCGTTGAACATCGGGTAGGCACTGTCGTTGTGCTGAAGCACCTCGAGCCCCCAGGCCATCCAGTCGAAGGTCCAGTGGTAGACGAACACCGTCGCAAGCGCGGCGAGGCCCATCATCACCTGCACCAGGCCGGCGAAGCGGACCGGATCGGCGATGCGGTCAATGCGGTGGCGGATCCACAGACCGCCGAGCGCAAGCCCGGTGATGAACGCCGAGAGCATCAGTTCGAACGCCTGAAACGACGATCCGAGCACCAGCGACAGCATCCTTATCCAGACGATCTCGTAGACGAACGAGGCGAGCCCGGTGATGAAGGCGCCCGCCAGGAACATCCGGGCCGCGTAGCGGTCGGAAAGCGGGGCGCCGCCGAAAGGCGCGGCCGCAATCGCCGCGGGTTCGCCGCGGCGCGCGAGGACGAGAACGGACGCCGCGAGGGCGAGATTCAGCGCTCCGGCGAGCCGCATGGTGCCGGGCATTCCGAGCCACCCGAGCAGGAGAAACGCGGCGGCGAGCGCTCCGGCCGCCGCGCCGATCGAGTTGGTGAAGTAGAGCATTGCCAGATGGTGTCCGCTTGCCTCCGGGCTGCGGCGGATCACGGCGCCGGAGAGGAGGGGAAAGGTCGCGCCCAGCAGCACCGTCTGCGGCACGATGAGAACGGCGCACAGCGCGTGCTTGTAGATCTCGACCGTCGCTGGTGAGCCGAGCGCCGGAATGACGTGGTCGAGCGAGAGATGCATCAGGAACACGAACGCTTCGTGGAATGCGAGGGCCGCCAGGCCGATCCCCGCTTCGATCCAGCCGTAGGCGGCGAGGAGGTTCGCGAGGCGCGCGCTCCAGCGGCTTGCGAGCCACGCTCCGAGCGCGAGGCCTCCCATGAACGCTGCGAGCACGAACGACTCAGCGAATGCCGCCGCGCCGAGAAAGAGCTTCAGATAGTGCGACCAGACCGACTCGTAGATCAGCCCGGTGAAGCCCGACAACGCGAACAGCGCGAAAAGCGTCTTGACGCTCTGATTCGGCATGACGGTGCTCAAAAAGGCGCCAGTGTATCCCGATCACGCCCGCCACGCCGCGGGCGCTCTTTCACCGATAGGGGCTA
>Ga0187773_10000736_pt1 | contig 13087 bp, 9 predicted proteins | sample 0216_BV02_MP05_1_FD_133133 | JGI IMG/M metagenome (GOLD analysis project Ga0187773, IMG submission 133133) | Tropical peat soil microbial communities from peatlands in Department of Meta, Colombia - 0216_BV02_MP05_10_MG | ecosystem: Environmental > Terrestrial > Soil > Wetlands > Peat | place...
CCGTCAGCGGGTTCCGAATGGGCAGGTGACGGGCCCGGCGGCCGTCGTTCGTGATACCGAGCCTTGCCGCGACCTGCCCATCGACGAAGGAGAAGGAGATGACCTCTGAAAAGCCGAAACTCACCATGATCTGTCTGGCGAGTTCGCGAAGTGTCTGGGTTCTTGGCGGTCTCTCTGGAGTGACCCGCCCGCACGGGAGGGTGCTGGGGATACGGTCGAATCCCGCCAGGCGCGCCACCTCCTCCATGAGGTCAACCTCGCGGGTCAGGTCGGAGCGGAAAGAAGGAGGAACGACTTCCAGGCAGTTGTCGTCAATGGTCCGGACCGAAAGCTGGATGGACTCCAACAGACGGCGGATCTCGTCACACGGAAGGGCCAGGCCCAGGAAGCGGGCGCACCTGGAAACACTGAGCCGTATGGGCTGGCGCCCCATGGGCGCGGGGTAGACATCCAGGCGGCCAGCGGCAAGCTCGCCCTCGCCGAGATCGACCATGAGCTGGGCGGCGCGATCGAGAGCCCTGATCAGGCCCTCGGGATCGACTCCTCGCTCGAAGCGGTAGGAGGATTCGGTGCTGAGCCCGAGCGCCTTGGCAGTCCGGCGGATGCCGGCAGGCTGAAAGTAGGCGCTTTCGATGAGAACCGTGGTTGTTTCGGAAGTGATCTCAGAATTGAGTCCACCCATGATGCCGGCAAGGGCGACACCGCGCTCGGCATCGCAGATAAGGAGCATGTTCTCGCGGAGGGTGCGGTTTTGACCGTCCAGGGTGGTAAAAGGCTCGCCGGGCCGGGCGCGCCGCACCACGATGCCATGGCCCTCGAGACGCTCGTAGTCGAAGGCGTGGAGCGGCTGGCCCTGCTCGATCATGACGAAGTTAGTCACATCGACGATGTTGTTAATGGGCCTAATACCCTGGGCCTGCAAGCGCTGGCGCAGCCACAAGGGCGAGAGTCTCACCTTTACCTTCCGCACCACCCGGGCGGCATAACGGGGACATAGGTCAGGGTCTTGGATGGTCACCGAGGCGAGGGACGCGAGCTGCGGTCCTGTCTCCCGCACAGTGAACTGGGGCGGGGTCCAGGGCGCACCGAAAAGGGCCGACACCTCGCGGGCGATCCCCAACACGCTGAGACAGTCGCCCCGGTTGGGAGTGATACCTATCTCAAGGATCTCGTCCTCCAGGTCCAACGCATCTGCCAGAGGAGTTCCGGGGACCAGTGCACCCGGGAGACTCATGACGCCGTTCGCATCCTCTCCGAGCCCAAGCTCTGCTTCGGAGCAGAGGACCCCTGGCGACCGGACGCCGCGCACCTCCACGGCCCGGATCTCGGTGCCGTCCGCCAGACGGGCGCCCTCCAGGGCGAGCGGGACAGTTTGCCCGATGGCGACGTTCGAGGCGCCGCAGACCACGCGGTAGGTTCCGTTTCCCCCCTCGACCTCGCAAATCCGGAGGTTCTTGGCCCCGGAATGGGGAGAGATGCCAATGATTCGGCCTACCACCACCCGCGATAGCCCGAGATTCCGCCTGGTCACGGCCTCCACCTCGAGCCCGGCCATGGTGAGGCGGCTCGCTATCTCTTCTGAAGGTGCATCGCACCGAACGCAGGTCCGAAGCCACTTGAGGCTAACCAGCATGGCAACTCCGCTCCGATAACACGGGCACAAGGGTCCCGACAAGGCGGGACCGGCCCGAGGGCGGCTCCTGGGGCGCACCGCGGGGTCCTTCCCCTCCAACTCCAGGCCGCGAACAAGGACCTCGCGGGAGAGCTGCGCGTCCCCTAGAACTGCTCCAGGAACCGGAGTTCATTGTCAAAAAAGAGGCGCAGGTCGTTGATGCCGAACTTGAGCATGGCGATCCGTTCCACCCCCATGCCGAAGGCGAAACCGGTCACCTCGTCCGGATCGTAGCCGACCATCTTGAACACTTCCGGGTCCACCATTCCCGAGCCGAGGATCTCCAGCCACCCGGTCTCCTTGCAGACCCGGCAGCCCCGGCCGCCGCACATAACGCACTGGATGTCCACCTCGGCGCTCGGCTCGGTGAAGGGAAAGAAGCTGGGACGGAAGCGGAGACCGACCTCCGGGCCGAACATCTGCTGTACGAAGACGGCGAGGATGCCCTTGAGATCGCCGAAAGAGACATCCTTGTCGACCATGAGCCCCTCGATTTGATGGAACATGGGGCTGTGGGTCATGTCAGAATCGCGGCGGTACACCTTGCCCGGGGCGATAATTCGAAGGGGAGGCCTCCGATTCTCCATAACGCGAACCTGGATGGGCGAGGTATGGGTCCGAAGCAGGATGGTGTCCGATATGTAGAAGGTGTCCTGCATGTCCCGGGCCGGATGGTCCTTGGGCATGTTGAGCGCCTCGAAGTTGTAGTAGTCGAGCTCGACCTCGGGACCTTCTACCACGTCGAAACCCAGGCGTTGAAAAATCCCGGCCACTTCGCTGCTTACCTGCGTAATGGGATGCAGGCGGCCTAGCTGGGGCACCCTGCCGGGAAGGGTGACATCCACGGCCAGCACCCTTCGGGCCGTCAAATTGACGCGCTCCCTCGCTGCTTCAAAGGCGCTTTCGAGGCGCGCCCGCGCCTCGTTGAGGGCCTTGCCCACCCCCGGGCGCTCCTCCGGCGAGAGGCTCCCCAAACGCTTGAAGAGGTGGGCGAGGGCACCCTTGCGGCCGAGGACGTCGAGACGCAACCGCTCAAGGGCGGAGGGCTCGGTGACCTGAGCAAGCTCCGCAAGAGAGTTCTCGAGGATAGTTTGGATCTCTTGTTTCATGCTGGAGGCCAACCTTGGGAGGGAGATCAAACGTGCTGGCGGGCCGCTTCCGCGATCTTAGCGAAGCCCTGGGGATCTCGGTAGGCAAGATCGGCGAGCACCTTGCGATCCAGCTGAATGCCCGCTTTCGCCAGTCCGTTCATGAAACGGCTGTAGGAAAGGCCGCACATCCGGGCGGCAGAGTTGATGCGCACGATCCAGAGAGAGCGAAATTGGCGTTTCCGCTGGCGTCGATCCCGATACGCATACCGCAGCCCCCGCTCCACACTCAACCGGGCTGAACGCAACAGGTTGCCGCGCGCGCCGCGGTAACCCTTGGCCTGTCTTACGATTCTCTTTCGTCGCCTCCGGGAGGCAACCGCGCCAGTGGTCCGTGCCATGATACACCTCTCGGTTTCCCTTGCGTCACCCTGCCATGCATGGAAGCGACCAGCGGCGGGGCCGTGCCCGAGGTCCGGCTGGAAAACGCCTGAGGCTCCGCCAGCCCCTCTCCGGTCGCCCTACGCCCTCTGGACCGCAACGATTCACTCAAGCATACGGGAGGAGTCGCCGAAGCGCCTTCATGTTGGTGGTGTCGACAGTTTCCGGCTTGCGCAAATTCCGTTTTCGCTTCGGTGACTTCTTGGTCAAGATGTGACTCTTGCCGGCCTTCCAATGTCGGACCTTGCCGGTCCCCGTGATCTTGAAACGTTTGGCGGCGCCGCGATTGGTCTTGATTTTCGGCATAGATCCTCCCGCTCGTCTCAACCTGAGTGAACGAAATTTTCAAATTATTCGCAAGGCGAGCACTTGTCAAGATCTTTTTGGCTACAAAGCCACCCCTCTCCTGCGGACTCGTCCGTTGCCAGAATGTTGGCTGAGTCAAGGTGCTTCTTGGGGAGAGACGTGATGCCCCACGGCTTTCGGCCGGTTATCCCTGGCGACTGCTCGCTGTCCGGCGCAACAGCATGGCGCGCCTCTCGCCCGACGTGTCGGGGCGGCGGCGAATCAGATAGGCCCTGTTCCGGCAAGCCCCCAGCCCTCAAAGTTCTGTTCCCGAGGATCCTGTCGGCCGGAGTTCGGCAAAGCGGGCAGAGGACCGTATCTCGTCAACACCTTGGTGAGAACTACTGATGATTCGTCGTTCTCGCGAGGTGACCGCATGCGCAGGTGCTCAGGCGCGCGGCGCTAGGACCATCACCATGTTGCGGCCTTCCAGCTTGGGCTGTTGCTCGACAACAGCAAGTTCCTCTGTTTCGGTGACGATGCGCTCGAGCATTTTGAGTCCCAGGTCGGAGTAGGTGATCTCTCGACCGCGGAACATGATGGTGACCTTGGCCTTGTTCTTTTCACTCAGGAAACGTTTGATGTGACGCAGTTTGAATTGGTAGTCGTGTTCTTCCGTCTTGGGCCGGATCTTGACCTCTTTGACCTGGGTGACGCTTTGCCTTTTCTTGGCCTCCTGAGACTTCTTGCTTTGCTGATACTTGTACTTGCCATAATCCATGATCCGGCAGACAGGAGGCGCGGCCGTCGGTGCCACCTCCACAAGGTCCAGCTTTTCCTCGCTAGCACGAGCAAGCGCTTCCGCGAGGGAGACGATTCCGAGCTGACTCCCGTCAACACCGATGAGACGAACCTGGGGAGTCCTGATCTGCTCATTGATGTTCACTTGCTTGATTATATTGCTTCCCTCCTTTCTGGTATCAGGGCGTCATTCTGTGGGCCCATGGGGCTGCGGGCCACAAGATTCAGCCTGGGCTTCGGTCACGGTCCGGTGCGGAGAATTGATGAAGTAACCGCGCTCTCCTCGCGGACGAGACCGATGAAGCGCGCAATTTCCGTGAGACCGAGGTCCTTGCCGTCTCTCCGTCGAGGCGAGATCCCGTCGGCGGCGACCTCACGGTCTCCCACGACGAGCATGTAAGGAACTTTCTGCAGTTGCGCCTCTCTGATCTTATAACTCAACTTCTCGTTCCGGATATCCTTCTCAACCCGGATGCCAGCCTCAAGGAGGGACCGGTAGACCTTGTCCGCATGGGCAATGTGCCGATCCGTGACCGTGAGCACGATCGCCTGGACCGGCGCCAGCCAGGTGGGAAACGCCCCGGCGTAGTGTTCGATGAGAACCCCGAGGAAACGCTCGATGCTTCCGAGAAGCACGCGGTGCAACATGACCGGGCGATGCTTCTCGCCGTCGGCGCCAATATAGGAAAGATCGAAGCGCTCTGGCAAGGTAAAATCGCACTGGATGGTGGCGCACTGCCATCGACGATTCAGCGCGTCCTTAAGCTTGACGTCGATCTTGGGGCCGTAGAAGGCACCTTCGCCGGCGCAGATCTGGTAGCGGAACTGGCGGTCGTTCAAGGCATTCATGAGGGCGTTCGTGGCCCGCTCCCAGTCCTCGTCGGTGCCGATGGACTTGGCCGGCCTGGTACTGATTTCCAGCTCGTAGGCAAAACCGAAAAGATTCATCATGTCCAGGGCGAAATCCAAAATGCCCTTGATCTCCTCGTTGAGCTGCTCGGGGGTACAGAGGATATGGGCGTCATCCTGGGTGAACTGACGGACCCGAGTGAGGCCGTGGAGCACGCCGGATCGCTCGTGGCGGTGCACGATGCCCATCTCGAAGTAGCGGAGAGGCAGGTCGCGGTAGGAACGAATCTTTGACTTGTAGATGAGCATGTGGGCCAGACAGTTCATGGGCTTGATCCCGTAAGACTGGCCCTCCACTTCGGTGAAATACATGTTTTCGCGGTAGTGGTCGAAGTGGCCTGACTGCTTCCAAAGGTCAGTCTTGAGAAGCTGCGGCCCGATCGCCATCTGATAGCCCCGCCGGAGATGGGCCTCCTTCTCGAAGGTCTCGAGGACGTAGCGAAGGAGTGCCCCCTTTGGATGGTAGATCGCCAGGCCCGGCCCCGCCTCATCGCTGATACTGAAGAGATCCAGCTCCCGCCCGAGCTTGCGGTGGTCGCGCTTCCGTGCTTCCTCGAGGAGTCGCAGATACTCATCCAGTTCCTTTCGGGAGAAAAAGGCGGTGCCGTAGAGGCGCTGCAACTGAGCGTTCCGTTCATCGCCGCGCCAGTAGGCGCCGGCAACTCCGGTGAGCTTGAAGGCCTTGAGGGCACCGGTATTGGGTAGATGAGGGCCGCGGCAGAGATCCATCCAGCCGCCTTGTTCGTAGACCGAAACCCGCGAAGTGTCGATCTCCTGGAGGAGGTCCACCTTGTACGGTTCACTGCGTTCGGAGAAGAGGCGAATCGCCTCCTCCCGGCCCACGTCCCGTCTGCTGATGGGCATAGCCTCCTGGACGATCTCGGCCATCTTGGCCTCGATGCGCGGCAGATCCTCCACACTGATGCGCCGCGGGCAATCAAAATCGTAATAGAACCCGTTCTCGATAGCGGGACCGATGGCGATCTTTGCCTCTGGGTACAGGCTCTGGACGGCCTGGGCCATGACGTGAGACGTGCTGTGCCGGAGAATCTCCAGGCTCTCCTCATTGCTTCCGCCGACCGCTTCGATCGTGCAATCGTGCTCGAGGGGATACGTAAGGTCCACGAGGTTCCCGTCCACCCTGGCGGCGACAACAGGGTTCGGCGTGCCGGCGATGAAACGCTGAAGCGCCTCACCGGCGGTAACGCCGCTCCGGAGCCTGATGCTCTCCCCGCCCTTTACGTCTACCTGTATCTCGTCCATAATCCCTCCATTGGCGGGAAGGAAAAAGAAAAGGCATCCGAGCCCAGACGCTCCGATGCCTTCGGAAAAAATCCTATGTTCTGCCTCGCATGACTCCCGTTGGGCACACCGGATGCCGGATGAAAGATGGTAGGCACGTGGGGATTTGAACCCCAGACCCCTACCGCGTCAAGGTAGTGCTCTCCCCCTGAGCTACGTGCCTAAGAAAACGCAGTTTGTTAGTATCAAGACTGCCTGTTGGTGTCAAGCAAAATCTCCCGAGGATGCGCGTCAGCGGGAGTGCCGCTGGTTGTTCCCGGCGTGCTGGAGGAGGCGGAGTCCTCTCGTCATGTACTGCAGCCAGGAGAAGACGGTAAGGCCGGCGGTGATGTAAAAGAGGACGTTTCTCAGGAGTGGATGGGGCGAAGCAAGACTTGTGGCCATGGCGACGATTACGGTAATGATCTGGGCAAAGGTGGTGAGCTTGCTCGGAAGGGTTGGTCTCATCTCCACCTCGAGGTTCTGCATGTGGAGCATGATGATCCCCACTACGATGCACACGTCGCGGCTCAAAACAATCACTGCGAGCCAGTTGGGAATGAGGCGCTGGTAGGCCAGGATCACGTAGGTGGTGGCGAGGAGCAACTTGTCCGCCATAGGATCAAGAAAGGCTCCCAGTCTCGATTTCTGACGATAGAGACGGGCGATGAGGCCGTCGAGACCGTCGGTGATCCCCGCCGCCACAAAAACGATCAAGGCCTCCTTCAATCTTCCGTTGAGGAGGAGGATCACCAAGAAGGGTGTGAGCAGGATGCGGATGATGGTCAGGAGATTGGGAACAGTCATGGGAGGGAAAGGCTACCTTTTTATGATGCTCACGGTGATGGAGTCACCGCCGACGGAGTCGGTGCTCGTGGTGAAGCCGCCGAAGTCCCTGCCCTGAAGGCCGCGACCAATCTCCTCAAGCGCTCCTGAGAAGAACAGGGTGACGGTCCCTTGCCCGCCGGTGAGCTGGACCTGGTCAACCCGTGTCACCTCGGGGGATGTTTGGAGATACTCCTTGATGCGGAGGAGTTCGCCGTAACTCCGCACCCCGAGCACCCGGACTGTGACCTCCCGCGGCGCCTTTGCTCCCGTGACAAAGGGAGCAAGCATGGCCTCGGCGAGTTGGGCGCCCAGCCGCTCCGCAAGCAGAGTGAAGCCGTGCCCGGGCGCCGGCTGCTCGGGCGTGGGCTGGACTGGTATAGTGGCGGAGGCCTGGGCGAGGACTGGGCCGCCTTCCGCGCGGATGGCCCGGAGGGAACCGCTCGCGGTGGCAGGGGTCGCGCGGCCCGCGGCGGGTTGATGGCTCACCTCGCCGAGAACCACGAGCTGGGCGCCCAGGGTCTTTCCCAGGGCGCAACCCGGCACATCATCCAGAAGGGGTCCCTGATACAATGGATCTTGGGGGACCTTACTGAGCAAGGATGCAGGGAGCAGGGGGACAAGGCCGCGGGAGGAAAAGAATCGCCCGAGGGCCTGGGTGAAGGCGAGCGTCTGCTGCTCCGCCGGAGAGATTCTCCACCACCAGAGCCAGGACGCCTTGGGCCCGAGCTTTTCGGCAACGAGGATTACCACCGTAGGACGCTCAGCATCGGCCAGGAAGAGGCCGAGCTGTTGAAGATCTCGCTTGAGGCGCTCCATCTGAAGGGTGGTTTGCGCCGTAACCCGGTAGATCTGCGGACCTGTCGTCTCCTGGACGATCTGATAGTCTTGGACATAGGTCATGGAGTGATCGAGGATCCGTTCGGCCAAGAGGGGATAGTAGCGAACGAGGCGCTCCGCGGGGAGGAGCCGGCCGGCCGCCTGTTCAACCGCGGTGCGGAGCGCCTCGCGAAGGGCCAGATCCCTGGCGTTGGCTACCTCCCGTGACGGCGCCGGGCCGGTCCCGGTCACAATGAGTGGCCTGTTCACGTCCTCAGTCTGGGCAATGCCGGTGCTCACCGTGGCGGAGAGGAGGAAACAGGCGGCAAGCCCGATATACACCATTGTCGCACTTGATTTTCTCATTGCTGAGCTCGAAACGGACGCGCCGGGAGCCAGCGGACCGGCCCGGCTCGCCCATGGTTCGTGTGCGTAGACACTTGGACCGATTGGCACTGAAAGCTCGCAAATCGGACCACTCCGTGCGCGCTGTCTTGGATCGCCCTATCTCTAAGCAAAAACCGCTACGTGTTCCTCATGTAGCACAGCCTTCCCTCGATTGGCAAGGCCTTGGGCCGTTGAAAAACCCGATGAACCGGCCCGGCTGGCACACGGGGCTGGGTGCTGGGGCGAGACCGGGCGATCTGTTCGCCAAGGCTGCACAGTCGCACCATGAATAAGGTTGGGGTGGTCCGGCCCGTTGCGTGACGAAGGTGCAGGTTCGGGAGGCGCTCCGGCGTCCAAGGAGTTAAGAGGTGGCTCCAGGTGCGTCGTGCCTCCCAGACCGCTCGGTCTCTCGCGGGATGGTCGGTCGTGGGCTGGGGCGCAATGGTTTCCGGAGGCCGGCAGCACTCAGCCTGTCTTTGGCTCGGGGGAGAGGCTCTCGCCCTCGTAGTCATGGATCTGAAGCTCGAGACGCCGCTCTCCCTGCCAGGAGTTCCAGGTAGGGCTCACGAACATCCGGCTCGGGGCGGGGAGTGGTTCACCGGCTTGCGCCAGATTGAAGCCGATGCCGGTGAACCGGGCATCCCCTTGGCAAAGCCTCAGTCTGAGGTGCCTGCCCTTGAGGACCTGGAGGCTTTCCATCTGGAAGCCTTCGCAGCAGAAGATGGGCTCCGGGTTTCCCTCTCCGAACGGTGCCATGAGCTCGAGGTAGGACATGAGGGAGGGGCTGATCTCTCCCAGATGTGCCCTCGCGTCCGCTTCCCGGGGCAGCGGCGAGCTCGCGTCCTGATGGGACAGGGCCTCTTCCAGGGTGTTGGAGAAAGAAGCGAGCTGCTCGAGGCCTAGGCTTAGGCCGGCCGCCAGTTGATGACCGCCGAAACGGCAGAGATGGGCTCGGCATGAGCTTAGGGCCTGGTAGAGGTCGATGCCGGCGGGACTCCGCCCCGAGCCCTCCCAGCCGTGGCTTCCCCGGGTGAGGAGAATGGCGGGCTTGTTGAAGCGCTCAACCAGCCGCGCCGCGGCAAGACCCAAGAGGCCCCTGTGCCACGAAGGCTCGGCGAGCACCAGGGCCCGTCGGCGTTGCCTCCGGTCATCGGCCTCAACCTGGGCCAGCGCCTCGGCCACTGTCTGCTCCTCGAGAGCCTGACGTCGGCGATTGAGCTCGTCGAGCCTGGCAGCGAGTGTCCGCGCCTCTCGAACATCTTCCGACAGGAGGAGCCGGATGGCGAGATCGGCACTTTCCAGCCGTCCCGCAGCATTGAGCCGCGGCCCGAGCCGAAAGAGCACGTCCCATCCGCTCACTTTACTTCCCCTGAGGCCGCACACCTCCTTAAGGGCGTTCATCCCGGGACCGGCCGCCTCGGAGAGGATCCGGAGCCCCGCCCCGCTCAGGATTCGATTGGTCGGGGTGAGAGGCGCCACATCCGCCAGGGTCCCCAAGGCCACCCAATCCAGGTAACGCCTGAGATCGGGCTCCGCGGCCCTTTCCCACCGACCGGCAAGCCGAAGGTGAGCGCGGAGGGCGCTCACCACGTAGAAGGCCACCCCCACGCCCGCGAGGTGCCGGAGATCTGCACCGTCCGGCAGTCTCCGAGGGTTCACCAGGGCTGCTGTCTCCGGCAAAGTCTCGGGCAGATGGTGGTGATCGGTGACGATCACCTCCATGCCCAGACTCCGAGCGAGGAGGATGGCCTCATGATCAGAGCTGCCACAGTCCACGGAGATTACGAGTCGTACTCCCTGCCCGCTCAGCTCGCGGATGGCCCTAGAGTTCAGGCCGTAGCCCTCGCGTAGACGATGGGGGAGGGACCAGCGCACCTTGCCTCCAAGGCTGGAGAGGAAGTGATACAGAAGGGCGGTGGCGGTAACCCCGTCCACGTCATAGTCGCCAAAGACTACCATCGGCTCGCCGGCATCGACGGCTCTCGCAATCCGGAGCACAGCCCGCTCCACGTCGGGAAGCTGGCGGGGGTCGGGAAGGTCTCCGAGGCGTCGAGCGAGGAAAGAGCGCGCCTGGGTGGGTGCGGAGATGCCGCGGGAGGTGAGAAGCCTGGCCACGAGCGGCGGGAGTTTGAGCGCCCCGGCGAGCTGGTGCGCACAGGTCCAATCAGCGGTCCTGACCCGCCATCGGAAACGGCGCCCCTGGATTGTCTCGCCCCTTGAAGTACTCTCGTTTCCCGCCGATGGACTCACAGCCCCTCCCCGCCGTCGGGCACAGTATGCCCGGAGCGGCTGGGAAGTCAAGGGAGAAGAGACTGTTGTCGGGGGTGTCGAACAACCTCCAGGAGAGGGGTTTTGTCCTTGTCAGTCCGGGCCCGCCATGGTACCCTGCAGCCATTCCGCCTCAGGAGAGATCTAAGCCGAGGTGCACGGCCGGTCAACGATTTGGATCTACCGAATAGACCCCCGTGAAATTCACTACCTCCAGTTTCTGCTGAAGGCTGCCGACGGAGTGGCGACGCTCACGACGCTCGATGTGAGGAAGGGACTGTTCAGGTTTCGGTGCCGCCCAGCGCTCAAGGAGCCGCTCAGATCCCTATGGCCCTCGGTCGGGGACTTAGTCTGATGAGGCTGAGAAGAGAGGAGGAGAGATGGTAAGGCGACCATGGAGAGCGTGGACCCTGGCAGTTCTTCTCCTATTCCCATCGGGAGCCGTCGCCATGGGCTTCCCGGGTGGGGAAGCGCCTGGCTCCATTCCCAAGCCAACTCGGGATTTCGTCTTCTCCGTCATCGACCAGCAGGGTGTGGAGACGCGCCTTCGAGAGTTCTCCATCGAGGGCTCGCTCTATCTCTCAGGTCACCACGGGAAGGGCAAGGTTGCCATGCCCTTCGAGCGCATCAGGGCGGTGCGTCTGCGGGCCGCGGGCGATGAGCTTCACGCCCGTGCGGAGCTGGTGGACGGCACTACCGCCGATCTCGTCGTTAACGGCCGAAACAAGTGTTACGGGCGCATGGATTACGGCAATTTTCAGATCGAGCTTCGCGACGTGGAAAAGCTGGTCAACCAAGGCGAGACGCCCCGCTGACTGCGGCTCAGGTGCACGCCTCCCGCTCCACCTTTAACACCTCTATCCCCTTTTGTTCTTGGCCAGATTACCCTTGAAAAACCGGGGCAAGTGGGATAAGGGTAGTAAACCTACAGGCAGAACCTTGAGGGTTCAGCGACTGGCACGCCTTGTGAGTTGCTCATCCTGGACCCGGTCGGAAAAGGAACTGCGCTTCGCCTGGAAGGCCGGGAATTACCAGCCCGACTTATGAGGCGACCAAGAAAGGTGTTTGACCGGTGACGGGACGCTGCGCCAAGCCGAGCAAAGGGCTCTTCGTGCGCACCTTCGGCTGTCAGATGAATCGCTACGACAGCGAGCGGTTGGCCGAGATCCTCAGGGGGCACGGCTATGAGTCGGTCGTTGAGGAGAGACGGGCCGACCTCATCGTCATCAACACCTGCAGTGTGCGACACAAGGCAGAGCAGAAGGCCTTGAGTTATCTTGGCCGGCTCAAGACCCTGAAACGGTGGCGGCCTGGGGTCGCGATTGCGATCGCCGGCTGCGTTGCCCAGCAGAATGGGAAGAGTCTTCTCCTGCGGGTTCCCCACCTGGATCTCGTCGTCGGCACCCATGGGCTCGCCCAGGTGCCGCATATGCTGGCTCGTCTTGAGGCAACGGGCGAGCGCCAGTGTGCCGTTGACTTCACCTACGACTTCGGCGATGGGCCGGACGGCGCCCGCAGGCCCCAGACGCCGGCGGTCTCGGCCTACGTGACCATCATGCGGGGGTGTGACAACTACTGTGCCTACTGCATCGTACCATGGGTGCGAGGGAGAGAGTGCAGCCGGCCGGTCGCTCAGATCATCGGGGAGGTGGAGAGCCTGGCGGCCTCGGGGGCGAAGGAGGTCGTGCTCCTTGGCCAAAACGTGAACTCCTACGGCAAGGGGCTGCCAGGCAGTCCCGACTTTGCCCGGTTGCTTCGAGGGGTGGCTAAGGTGCCCGGGCTTGTGCGGATCCGCTTCACCACGTCGCACCCGAAAGATCTCGGGCCGGCCCTCATGGGCTGTTTCGGCGACCTTGCGCCCCTGTGCCCTCACATCCACCTTCCAGTCCAGTCCGGCTCGAACAGGATTTTAGACCGTATGCGCCGCGGCTACACCAGGGAACATTTCCTCTCGCTGGTGGATGAACTCCGCCGTGTCCGTCAAGATGTGGCGGTCTCCTCGGACGTGATCGTCGGCTTTCCCGGTGAGACGGAGGCTGACTTCCATGAGACCCTTGCCCTGCTTGAGGCGGTTCGTTTCGACGCCCTGTTTTCCTTCATATACTCGGACCGTCCCGAGACACCCGCGCGGCGGCTGGGAGGCAAAGTGCCCGAGGAGGTGAAGATCGAGCGACTCCAGCAGCTCCAGAGGTTTCAGGAAGGGATCACCCTGGAGCGCAACGAGTCCGAGGTGGGAAAGATCACCACAGTCCTGACGGAAGGCCCGAGCCAGGCCGGCGATGGGCAGTTGAGCGGCCGATCGCCCCAGAAC
>Ga0187773_10000737_pt1 | contig 13081 bp, 12 predicted proteins | sample 0216_BV02_MP05_1_FD_133133 | JGI IMG/M metagenome (GOLD analysis project Ga0187773, IMG submission 133133) | Tropical peat soil microbial communities from peatlands in Department of Meta, Colombia - 0216_BV02_MP05_10_MG | ecosystem: Environmental > Terrestrial > Soil > Wetlands > Peat | place...
GATCCCGAGGCGCTCGCGCCGCGCTGGGTGCCACGGCCGCAGATCGGCGACCTGGTCGTGGTGGGCGGTGCGGGGGCCTACTGCGCGGGGATGGCCACGATCAACTACAACTCGTACCCGCAGGCCCCAGAGATCATGCTCGGCCCCGACGGCTCGCTGACCCTGCTGCGCCGGCGCCAGGCGCCCGAGCAGGTCTGGCAGAACGAGGTCTAGCGCCTATTCGGCGCGGACGGAGACGACGATCGAGCGGGCGCTCTCGTTGGGCCGGCGCGCCTTGTCCAGCGCCGTCACCGCATACCGGTACGTGGTTCCCGGCTGCACGTCGCGGTCGGTGTAGACGCGACCCAGCGCGGTGGTCGTGGCGATCCGCATGAACTCGCCGGTCTCGGTCGCCCGGTAGACCGCGTAGGTCGCCACGTCCGGCTCCGGGCTCGGGTTCCACGCCAGCCGCACCACGCCGGCCGACGGGATCGCGACCAGGCCCGTGGGCGGGCTCGGCGGCGTGGTGTCGGCGGGGGAGGCGGTGACGGTGGGCGACGACTCGCCCGCGGCGGTGACCGCCGGCTCGACCCGCACCGCCCGCACCGCGTAGCGGTAGTCGACGTCGTTGTCCACGCCGGTGTCGGTGAACGTGGTCTCCGCGATGGGCTGCGGGGTGATCGGTGCCAGCCCCTCGGTCGCGCCGGTGCCGCGTAGCACGAGGTAGCGCACGTCGTCGGTCACCGGAGTCCCGTCGATCAGCCCGGCCGGCGCCTGCCAGGTGAGCGTCACCCGGCGGTCGCCCGCCGTCGCGCTGAGCGCCCGTGGCGCCAGGGGAGCGGCGAGGAACGGGACGATCAGTCGCTGCGAGGGCGCGCTGGTGCGACCCAGGGCGTCCTCCGCGGTGACCACGTAGACGTACCGCCGACCCGTCGAGAGCGCGCGCCGATCGATCCACGTCACCGACGAGCCCTGGATGGTGGCGGGGGCCGGCGAATTGGTGCGGATCGTGGCGATCTCGTCGTAGCCCACGATCCGGCCGGACGAGAGCATCGCGGCCTTGGGCGGTCCCGCGTCGGCTTCCTCACGCCGGTAGAGCTTGTAGCGGTCGATCACCCGCAGTCGGGTCCCGTCGATCCGCGTGGCCGGCGCGGTCCACGAAACGACGATGCTCTCGCCGTCCACCGAGCCCTGCAGGCCAGCGGGGCCCGCCGGGACGCGGAGCTCCGGCGCGACCGGAGGTCCCTTCTTGCCGCAGGAGGCCAGGGCGGCCCCTGCGAGCAGCACGACCAGGACGGTGCGCCGGCCCGGCCTCACGCCCCCGGCTCGCGCGCGAGCAGGGCCTTGGCCTGCGCGATCTGCTGGCGGACCGCGTCGGGGGCGGTGCCGCCCGCCACCGCGCGCGCCCGCAGCGACGCCTCCACGGTGAGCGCGGCGTAGACGTCGCGACCGATCAGGGGGGAGAACTCGCGGAGCTCCTCGAGCGGGAGGTCGCCGAGCTCACGCCCGCGCGCGATCGCGTGCCGCACCACCCTGCCGACCACCTCGTGGGCCTCACGGAAGGGCAGGCCCTGGCGGACGAGGTAGTCGGCGAGATCGGTCGCGGTGGCGTAGTGTGCGCCGGCCGCGTCCCGCATCCGCTCGGTGCGGAAGGTGAGCGAGTCGAGCATCGGCGGCAGCACGCGGAACAGCGCCTCGAGCGTGTCGACGGTGTCGAAGAGGGGCTCCTTGTCCTCCTGCATGTCGGAGTTGTAGGTGAGCGGGAGCCCCTTCATGGTGGTGAGCACCGCGGTCAGGTTGCCGTAGAGCCGCCCGGTCTTTCCGCGGACCAGCTCGGCCACGTCGGGATTCTTCTTCTGCGGCATGATCGACGAGCCGGTCGCGAAGGCGTCGGAGAACTCCACGAACCCGAACTCGGCGGTGGCCCACAGCGTGAGGTCGGCGGCGAGCCGTGAGCAGTGCATGCCGAGGATGGCCGCGTTGGCGAGGAACTCCACCAGGAAGTCTCGGTCCGCCACCGCGTCCATGCTGTTGGGGCTGGGCGCGCGGAAGCCCAGGTCGCGCGCGAGCGCCTCGCGGTCGACCGCGAAGGCGGCGCCCGCCAGGGCGGCCGAGCCGAGTGGCATCACGTTGACCCGCGCGCGGCCCTCGCGGAATCGCTGCCGGTCGCGCTCGAGCATGAACACGTAGGCGAGCAGGTGATGGGCCAGCAGCACCGGCTGCGCCCGCTGCAGGTGGGTGTAGCCCGGCATCGGCGTCTCGCGGTGCCTCTCGGCCTGCGCGACCAGCGCGGCCTCCACGTCGCGGAGGCCGGCGTCGACGTGGTCGAGGACGTCGCGCAGGTAGAGACGCTCGTCGAGCGCGATCTGGTCGTTGCGCGACCGGCCCGTGTGCAGCTTCCCACCCACCGGCCCTACGAGCTCGACGAGGCGCCGCTCCACGTTCATGTGGATGTCCTCGAGCTCGCGCCGGAACGGGAAGGTTCCGCCCTCCAGCTCCGCGCGGACGGCGTCGAGCCCCGCGAGCAGGCTCTCCAGCTCCTCCTCGGTGATCAGGCGAGCCTGCGCGAGGGCCCGCGCCCACGCCGCGCTCCCGGCCAGGTCGTAGGGCCAGAGCCGCCGGTCGAAGGCGAGCGAGGAGGTGAAGGCCTCGGCGGCGGGATCCGCCTTCTGCGCGAAGCGCCCGGACCAGGCCTTGCCCGGGGGCGTGGCCGCCGCGCTCACGAGGCGCCCGCCCGGCCGGCGGCCGCGGCGGGCTCGGACGCGGTGGGCAGCAGCGCGGCGATCTCGGCCATGATCCGCCGGGTGATCTCCTCGCGCGCGGCCCGCGCGATGGGCCGGTGGCGGGGCCGCTCGAACTGAAGGGGGGCGCCGAACCGGACCGACAGCGGATGCCGGCGTGGCAGGTAGAAGCGCCGGGCCCGCAGGGCCTCGTACGTCCCCGCGATCGCGGCGGGGACGATGGGAACACCGGCCAGCAGCGCGATCATGGCGGCGCCGGGTTGCCCTCGCACGAGCCGGCCCTCCTGGCTGAACGGCCCTTCCGGGAAGATACCGACCACCCGACCCGACTCGAGCACCCGCAGCACACGCTTGATCGCGCCAGGGTCCGGACGCTCCAGGTTCACGGGGATCGATCCGATGCGCCGGTGAAAGGGAGGGTGCAGCGGCGTGGCCCGGAAGACGCGCGGCATGACCAGGAACGAGACGGGCCTGGGCACCGCGACACCGAGCACGACGCCGTCGAGGTAGTTGTGGTGGTTGGCGGCCAGGATGAACGAGCCCGATTCCGGCAGGTGCTCGGCCCCGATCACCTGCAGGTCGAACAACCCGTGCAGGAGCTGGCCCGCCACGGTGCGGAATACCCGGTAGACCGGCGGGAACGACTCGGTCGGGGTCCGGCGGGCGATCGGTGCTGCCGCCGGCCGCACCACGGACAGGGTGGAAGAGTCGTCCCCCGACGTCATGACTCGCTCGGTTATAGCACCCACCCCCACCCCAGACAACCGCACCCGCCCGAGCTCCACGGGGGCCGACGGCGAGGTGGCAGGCGTGGGAGGGACCCCCTGGGGGGCAGAGCTGGACGGCGAGGGGACGCTAGCGCGCCCGGACGAGGCGGTAACGGGCCACCGCCGCGTTGTGGTCCGCCAGGTTCGTCGAGAACTGATGGTGGCGATCGTCCATCGCCACGAAGTAGAGGTAGTTCACCTTTGCCGGCCGCACCGCCGCCTGGATGGCGGCCCGACCTGGGCTCGCGATCGGTCCGGGAGGCAGGCCCTGTCGGCGGTACGTGTTGTACGGCGAGTCGCTCTGCAGATCCTCGCGGGTGAGCCGCCGGCGGTCCTTGCCCACCGCATACTGGACGGTCGGATCCGCCTGCAGCGGCATGTCGCGTCGCAGCCGGTTCCAGAAGACCGCGGAGATCAGCGGCATCTCGCTCGGCTCGACCGCCTCCTTCTCGATGATCGACGCGAGCGTCAGCAGCTGGTGCACCGACAGCTCACGCTGGCGCGCCTCGGAGAGGATCTCGATCGAGATCTTCTCCCGCATGCGCGCGACCATGCGCGCGAGGATCTCCTCGGGAGTCATGCCCTTCACGAACTGGTAGGTGTCCGGGAACAGGTAGCCCTCGACCGAGTCGGCCTGGATGTCGAGCGTCTTGAGGAACACCGCGTCCGTGCCGACCCGCAGGATGTCCTCCATCGTGGCGAGCCGCTCGCTCTGGAGCTGTCGGGCCAGCTCGCCGAGCGTGCCACCCTCCTGGAGCACCACTGTGTGCTGGAGCACCTGGCCGCCCTCGAGGAGCTCGAGCACGCGGACCGTGTTGGTCCCTGCCGGGATCTGGTATTCCCCGGCCTTCAGGCTCCGGAAGCTGCCCCGCGCGAGGGCCAGTAGCACGAAGCCCACCCGGCTGCGGATGATCCCGGCATCGTCCAGGATCTCGGCCACTTCCGCCACGCCCTTGTGGGCCGGCACCTCGACGACCCGGGGCGTGGCCCGGAGCGCGCCCGGCACGCTCAGGATCCACCAGCCCTCCAGCAGCAGCGAGAGCACCAGGACCACCACGGCGAGCCCGATGAGGGTCCGCCAGGTGGGGGCCGGGCGCCGAGACCCCCGGCGCCAGCCCTTGAGAGAACGGGGCCGCTCCATCATGACTTTCTTCATTCTGTACGGGCTTCTATTATCAGTCAAACTGGCGGCCCGGGAACGGTGGCGGCCTCGGCCTTCCTTGGTATAATGACCGGCCGGGGGCACGCCGCCCCCTCATTCACCGAGGAGGGACCCAATGCAGGAGCTGCTGCTTCCAGTCCGTCACGAATGGCTCGCCCGTGAGCGTGCCTACGGGAAGATCGCCATCGAGCCGTTCGAGCCGGGCTTCGCCCTGACCGCGGGTAACGCCTACCGCCGGGTGCTGCTGTCCTCGATCTCGGGGGCCGCGCCCACCTGGGTCAAGATCGAGGGCGTGCTGCACGAGTTCTCGCACCTCACCGGAGTGCGCGAGGACACCCTGGACATCATCCTGAACCTTCGCAAGCTGGTGTTCACGCTCCACGTGAACCGCCCGAAGCTGCTACGCCTGAAGGCCCAGGGTGTCCGGACGGTGACCGCGCGCGACTTCGAGCCGGACCCGGACGTCGAGATCCTGACCCCGGAGGTGGTGCTGGCCACCCTCGACAAGGACGGCAGCCTGGAGATGGAGGTGTGCGTGGAGCGTGGTCGCGGGTACCAGCCGGCCGAGAAGCGTGAGCCGGAGGCGCTGCCCATCAACGCCATGCTGATGGACGCGGACTTCTCGCCGGTCAAGCGCGTCAACTTCCAAGTCGAGAGCCAGGCCTCCGGCTCGGAGCGCCTGATCCTCGAGGTGTGGACGAACGGCACCGTGACGCCCGAGACCGCGGTCGCCGACGCGTCACGGATCCTCGACGACCAGTTCGCGCTGCTCATCGACTTCCCGGTGGAGGCACCGGTACCGGCCGTGGGCACCGAGGCCGGGGCCGAGCCGCCCGTGCGCAGCGAGCTCAACGAGCACCTGTTCCGCAACGTCGACGAGCTCGAGCTGTCGGTGCGGGCGTCCAACTGCCTGAAGACCGCCAACATCCGGACGATCGCCGACCTGGTGCAGAAGACGGAGTCGGAGCTGCTGAAGACCAAGAACTTCGGCAAGAAGTCGCTGAACGAGATCAAGACGATCCTGGGAGAGATGGGGCTCTCCCTTGGCATGCGTCTCGATCCCGAGGAGCTGGAGCGGCTGCGCGCGCACTACGAGCGCGCGTTCGAGACCTAGTCACCTCCCGCTTTCCGCGCGTCCCGCTCACGGCCTCCGGTCCTCCGGGGGCCGTGGTGCTTCTGCGCGGCGATGGGACGGGCCGCTCGGCTCTCGGGCCAACGAGTCACGATTCGATCACGTGATCCGCGCGCGCGAGCAGCGCCGGCGGGATCGTCAGGCCGAGCAGCCTGGCGGTCTTGAGCTTGAGCCCCCCGGCCTCGACGATCTCCCTGAACGGAAACATGGTCGGCAAGCGGCTCTCGGCTGCCAGCTTCGCAACGCGCACGCGATCGGGAAAGATCACCGCCCCCCGGTAGCGAGGTCTCGCCCGACAGGCTCGAGTCAGCGCGCGGTCACGTCCGACGCCTCGGGATCGACCAGCGGAAACGTCTCGGTGGTACCACGGGCCCACGCGGTCACGCGAAGGACCCGGCCGTCGGTCTCGAGGATGACGGCCCCATCACGGTCGGTGCGGAACACGCGCGCGCCTACCGCGTCGAGCCGGGCCAGGGCCTCCGGGCTCGGGTGCCGGAACGGATTGCGCACACCGACCGACACCACCGCGAGAACGGGACGCACGGCGTCCAGGAACGGTGTTCCCGAGGAGGTCCGGCTACCATGGTGGGCGACCTTGAGGACCAGGGCCCGGAGCGGCTCGCCGCGGTCGAGGAGCGCCGCCTCGCCGTGGGTCCCGAGGTCTCCGGTCAGCAGCAGCGAGACCCCGCGCCAGTCGAGCCGCAGCACCAGGGACTGGTCGTTGCCGGTGGGCACCGGGCCTGTGGCGGGCCCGAGCACGGTGACCGGGGATCGACCGAGCCACAGGCGCTGGCCGGCACCCAGCACCCGACGGGGCGCCCTGGACCGCTCGAGGGCCGCGACAGTCTCCGGCGCGCCCGTCCCGGGACGCCCGCTCTCCCAGAACTCATCGACCCGGAAGTGCCGGAGTACGGCGGCGAGCCCGCCGGAGTGATCGATGTCCCAGTGCGACAGCGCTACGGCGTCGAGACGGGCGAGGGGGCGGTTCCACAGGAAGGGAGCCAGCACGTGCTCGCCCACGTCGAAGCGACGCGCGCCGCCCGGACCGCCGTCGACGAGGAGTCGGGGCCCGTCGGGTAGCTCGACCAGTGTGGCGTCACCTTGGCCCACGTCGAGAAAGGTCACCCGCAGCAGGCGCTCCGTCGGACGGAGCCACGGCCACGCCGACAGGCCGAGCACGGCGACGAGAAGGAGACCGACCGCCAGCCAGGCACGGGCCGACGCCGCCGCGCGTGGGATCAGCAGGAGCGCAGCGTACCAGGCGAGGACGGTGGTGGTGGTGGGCGCGGGCAGGTGCACCATCGCGGCCGGCACGGCGGCGGCGAGCCTGACCGCCGCCCGCAGCGCGAGGAGGACGACCCAGAGCGCGCCGAAGAGCAGGCCGGCCACCGTCGTCGAGAGCAGCTCGAGCAGCAGCGCGAGCATGCCGAGCGTGGTGGCCACGCCCGCGAGCGGCACCACCGCGAGGTTGGCGGCGACGCCGATGACGGAGAGCTGGTTGAAGTGCGTGAGCATCACCGGGGTCACCGCAGCCTGGGCACCGAGGCTCACCGCCACCGCGGCTGCGACCCAGCCCGGCCAGCCACGGGCCGTCAGCGCGGCGGCGAGGCCAGGGGCCAGGTACACGATCCCGGCGGTCGCGGCAAAGGAGAGCTGGAAGCCCGGCTCCCGGAGGTCACCGGGACGCCAGACGAGCAGCGCGAGCCCGGCGAGGGCGAGCGCGTTCACCAGCTGGGACTCGCGGTCGAGGAGCAGCGCGGCGAGGAGCAGCAGGCCCATCAGGGTCGCCCGCAGCACCGACGGCTGTCCGCCCACCACCACGGCGAAGCCTACGAGCACGATCGCGGCGACCACCGCGGTCGCCCGCCGCGGGATGCCGCATGTCGCGAGCCCCGCGAAGACCGCACCCGCCAGCAGCGCCACGTTGAAGCCGGACACGGCGAGCACGTGATAGACGCCCGCCCGCCGGAACGCCTCGTCGCTCTCGCGCGGCAGCTGTGAGCGCTCGCCGATCAGGAGGCCCGCCAGCAGCGCGCCCGACGTCTCGGGAAGCCGCGCGGAGATCACCGCCACCGCCCAGCGCTTCACCCGGACCGGCCACGGGGGTGCGTCGGGAGCCAGGGCGGTGAGGCGGTCGGCGCGGGCGTGACCGACGAGCACGACGCCCTCGCGGCGAAGGTGCGCCGGATAGTCGAAGCCGCCGGGGTTCCGGTAGCCGACCGGCGGGTGAAGCCGCGCCTCGACGAGCACGCGCTGACCCTCTCCGAGCCGCATCGCAAGCTCGCCGTACACCGTGAGCTGGACCCGTCCCGAGGCCGGGAGCCGCTCGGGCCCCGCGTGCACGGCGAGGACCTCGAGGAGTAGCCGGACCCGGTCCGAGGCCCAGCCGACCGGCTCCTGCGCGAGCCGCGCCTCGACCGTGACGGACGTGCGGAGCGGGTACCGCGCGATGTGGTCGTCGGGAACCGGCGGCGATGCGCCGCGCAGCGCCCCGAGTGCGACCACCCCCGCGAGCATGAGCGCGGTGGCCACCTGTGGAATCCGTCTGCTGACCGACAGGGCGGCGAGCAGCAGGCCGGCGCTTGCGGCGATGAGAACCGGCGAGGGCGCAGGCAGCCACGGGGCAACGGCCAGGCCGCTCGCGAACGCCGCTGCCGGCGCCAGGAGCGGCGCGGCCTGCCGCGCGGGGTCAGTCACGCACGGTGACGAAGGGGCGGATGGCGGCGAGCTTCTTTGGGCCCATGCCGAGCACGTAGCGGAGCGCCTCCGGCGAGTCGAAGCGCCCACGGCGCTCGCGCTCCTCGACGATGCGCTGGGCCAGTGCCGCGCCGACTCCGGGCAGTCGCGCCAGCTCCGCCGCGGCCGCGCGGTTGACGTCGAGGGGCTCGGTGGGAGGTGCGGGCGTTGCGCTCGGCGCAGCGACCGAGGAAGGCCTGCGGCCGGGGCTCTCCGCCGGGGTCGACGGCGCGTCGGGGAGGAGCGGGGCCACGGGCTCGTCGCGGTCGAACCGCTCGAATCGCTCCGCTGCGTCCGGGAATCCGGCCCGCCACTCGCGCACGCCCAGCCCGACGAGCAAGGTGAGCGCGAGGAGGATCAGCAGCCGCAGCTGCGGGACCGTGTAAGACACCGGGCCACCGTCGCACGCCCGCTCGCCGCCGACCAGAGTGTCGGTGTGGATACACGAAACGTATCCGACCGCGGTCGCGGGCGAGGACCCCGGCCGCGCGTCGGGCCGCGGATCGTGCTAGAGTCCGTCTCGCGCAGGCAGTCCGTGTGGAGTCGCCGCTCCCCGGGAACGGCAACGCCTCCGATAGCGATTCGAGTGGCCGAAAATCTCGTCATCCTCGTTCTGCTCGCCACGGGCGCCGGAGCGTCCGTGCTCGTGCTGCTCAACAGACTCTGGCGGAGGGAGAGCCGTGCCCACTGGGGCCGGGAGGAGGGAATCCGTCGGAGCCAGCGGCTCGAGCGACGGGCGTTCGTGATCGGGGTGTGCCTCGTGCTCGCGATGGGGGCCGTCTGGATGCTGATCCAGCTGATCCGGCAGCCGTCGTGCACCGGCCGCATCGTCGTCATCGTGGGCCCGAAGGGCGAGCCGCTCGAGTGCGTGTGCAGCGACGGCCGCCGCGGCGCCTGCTTCGCTCCCGGTCCCTAGCGGATCGATCCCCGGGCGCGGAGCCCGCGGTCAGGCGAGGCCGAAGCCGTGGCGGCGGATGAAGGGCCCGAAGTCGTGGCGCTGGGGCACCGAGTACTGGCGCGCCTTGTCCTCCGACCAACCGTATCGCTCCGCGTACCCGTAACGGTCGGCGAGCCGCTGGCTCTCTCGCGGGGTCGCGTGGCTGGCCTCGCGCCGCCGATCGTAGGCCTCGAGCAGGGCAGGGAGGTCTCCGTCATCGTAGCGGTCGGTGTGCACGGTGACGGCGGGGGGCAGCCGCATGCTCGTCCACCCGGGCTGCAGCGGATACCCGACGCACAGCCCGGCCACCGGGAACACCGCCGGCGGCAGCTCGAGCAGCGCGGCGAGCTTCTCGACGTGGTTGCGCACCACGCTGATCGGGCAGCATCCGAGCCCCAGGGCCTCCGCGGCGGTGATGAAGGACTGGAGCACCAGGCCCGCGTCCACCGCGGCGTTCATGAACATGTCGAGGGTGTCGTTCGGGAAGGGGCGGTCCCGGAGCTCGCTCACCCGCCGGATGCGCCGGTTGTCGCCGCAGAAGACCATGAAGAGCGGGGCCTGGGTGATCCACGGCATGTCCGGGATCCACCCGCCGATCGTCGTCTGCTTGAGGCGGTCCTTCACGAGCACGATCGCGACCTGCTGCAGGTCCGACTTGGACGGCGCCGACAGCGCGGCGGCCACCGCGATCTCGAGCACGTCGTCGGGAATCGGATCGGGCCGGTAGCGGCGCTGCGTGCGGTGCGACAGCAGCAGGGCCAGCGCGCCGTCCGCCGGCCGCGCGCGCCCGGCCTCGGTCGGCAGACCGAAGCGCTCCCGGATCAGGTCCGCGATCGTGCCGCTCACGGGGTCAGGGCGGCGCGAGTGATCGTGGTGGTCTCGCGGTTGTGCCACTCCGAGGCCGCAAAGGCCTCGTTGATCTTCTCGAGGGGATACGTGTGCGAGAGGATGCGACGCCACGGGCGGCTCTCCCGCGTCCGGACCAGGAAATCGAGCGCGCGCGGGATGACCCACGGGTCGTACTGGATCACGCCCACGATCCTCTTCGAGCCCCACACCAGCAGCGAGGGCTCGAGCTCCACCTTGGCTCCGCGGCTGATGGTGCCGATCTCCAAGTAGGTTCCCCCCGCCCGGAGCATCTCGATGCCCTCGGGGATCACCGCGGGGAAGCCGACCAGGTCGCACGCCACGTCCGCGCCGACCCCACCGGTCCACTGGCGCACCAGCTTCACCCGCTCGCGGCGGTCGGTGACCTCCCGCACGTTGATGGTGTGATCGGCGCCGAAGGCGCGGGCGAGCTCGAGACGGCCGGGAATCTGATCGACCACGATCACGGTCTGCGCGCCCATGTCCTTCGCCACCGCCGCCGCCTGGATCCCCAGGCCCCCGGCCCCCTGGAGCACCACCGCGTCGCCCTGGCGCAGCCCGGCCACGTGCAGGCCGTAGAGCACCTGCGACAGCGCACAGTTCACCCCGGCCACCGCCTCGTCCGGCAGGACGTCGGGCACCGTGAAGATCTGGCCGCGGGGGCGGAGGTAGTAGTGGTCGGCGAAGGCCCCGTGCAGGTGCGGAAAGACGCTCGGCCCGACGGGCCGCTCGATCTTGTTCGGGCACGCGGCGGGCTCGAGGTGCAGGCACGCGTAGCAGCGCCCGCACGGATAGAAGTAGGTGTAGGCGACCCGGTCGCCTTCCTTCAGCGGTCGGCCCAGCGAGTCGGTCTTGACCTTCGAGCCCAGCCGCGCCACCCGACCGGTCATCTCGTGGCCGAAGATCCAGCCGTCGTCGGGCAGGCGCAGGGGGGCGTCCCCGCGCCAGAAGTGGAGGTCCGAGCCGCAGATGTTGGCGTGGGACACGCGGATCAGGACTCCCTCGGGCTCGATCTCGGGGATGGGGACCGATCGGATCTCGAACGGCTTGCCGGGACCGAAGAAGACGGCGGCGCGCGCGGTATCGGCCATGATCAGGCTCCTCGCTCCGCGCCCAGCTCGAAGACGTCGTGGAGCGCGCGGACCGCCAGCTCCGTGTACTTGTCCTCGATGACGCAGGAGACTGCGATCTCGGACGTCGAGATCATCTGGATGTTGATCCCTTCACCGGAGAGGGTGGCGAACATGCGGGCGGCGACACCGGCGTGGCTGCGCATGCCGACGCCCACGATGGAGATCTTGGCCACACGGTCGTCCGCGGTGACCCCCTCGGCCCCGATCTCGCGGGCCACCGAGCCGAGCACGCTCTCCGCGCGGACCCGGTCGGCCCGCGGCAGCGTGAACGAGATGTCGGTCAGCCCGTCGCGGCTGATGTTCTGCACGATCATGTCCACCACGATGTTCTGGGCCCCGAGGCCGCCGAACACGCGGGAGGCGATGCCGGGCCGGTCCGGTACGCGCAGGATGGAGAGCTTGGCCTGGCCCCGATCGTGGGTGATCCCGGTCACCACCACGTCTTCCATGCTGTGATCCTCCCTGGTCACGAGCGTGCCCGGGTCCGGCTTGAAGGTCGAGCGGACGTGGACCGGCACGTTGTACTTCTTGGCGAACTCGACCGAGCGGGCCTGCAGCACCTTCGCGCCGAGGGCGGCCATCTCGAGCATCTCGTCGTACGAGATGCGCGGGAGCTTGCGCGCCTCGGGCACCACGTTCGGATCGGCGGTGTAGACCCCGTCGACGTCGGTGAAGATCTCGCACACGTCAGCCTTCAGCGCGGCGGCGAGGGCGACACCGGTGAGATCGGATCCGCCGCGTCCGAGCGTGGTGATGTCGCCGCTCTCGGTGGTGCCCTGGAAGCCCGCGACCACCGCCACGCGGCCGGCGTCGAGCGCGGCGTGGATGCGCTCGGCGGTGATGCGCTTGATGCGGGCGCGGGTGTGCGCATCGTCGGTGATCATGCCGATCTGCGGACCGGTGAACGAGCAGGCCGGGTGGCCGAGAGCCTGCAGGGCCATCGCGAGCAGGCCGATCGTGACCTGCTCGCCGGTGGACAGCAGCACGTCCATCTCACGCGGATCGGGCGTTGGCGTGATCGCGCTCGCGAGGGCCACGAGGCCGTCGGTGGTCTTGCCCATCGCGGAGACGACCACCACCATGCGGTGACCGAGGCGAGCCGATTCCGACACGCGCCGCGCCACGTTCTTGACCCTCTCGGCGTCGGCGACCGACGAGCCGCCGTACTTCTGGACGATCAGCTGGCCCATGAGAGGGCCATCGTACACGACGGTCGCGCGCAGTGTAAAGTTGCGGCCCTCAGCGAGGCCGGCGTGCCTCGTCGCGGTGCGGCCTGAGCTCGCGCTGCCGCTCTTGACGACGCTGGCGGATCTGCTCTCGCGCCTGCTCGCGCTGCTCCGGCGTCATGTTGCGCCAGCGCTCGAGGTTCTTGTCCATCCGCTCGCGCTGCTCGGGCGAGAGCGCCTGGTAGCGCTGGAAGCGCTGCTGGATCTGCTTCTGCCGCTCGGGCGGCAGCTGCTGGTAGCGCTCGTACGCGCGCTCGAGCTGACGCTTGCGGTCCTCGGGCAGCTGGTTCCAGCGCTGGAAGTCCTGCATGATCCGCGCGCGCTCGCCCGGCGGCATCTGCCGGAGCCGCTGCAGGTTCTGCCGCGCGGTCTGGCGCTCCTCGGGGGAGAGGCTGCGCCAC
>Ga0187773_10000738_pt1 | contig 13062 bp, 10 predicted proteins | sample 0216_BV02_MP05_1_FD_133133 | JGI IMG/M metagenome (GOLD analysis project Ga0187773, IMG submission 133133) | Tropical peat soil microbial communities from peatlands in Department of Meta, Colombia - 0216_BV02_MP05_10_MG | ecosystem: Environmental > Terrestrial > Soil > Wetlands > Peat | place...
CAATTTTTAATAAAACACAGATACGGCGGGGTGGCAGAGTGGTCATGCAGCGGCCTGCAAAGCCGTGGACGCCGGTTCGATTCCGACCCCCGCCTCCAGAATCGTTGAGATATAAAAAGCCCGGATGGTGGAATTGGTAGACACAAGGGACTTAAAATCCCTCGGGCTCTAACCAGCCCGTGCCGGTTCGACTCCGGCTCCGGGCACCAAATCGCTTCGCAAGCCGCTTCGGTGTTTGGAAGGAGCGGAATATTGCTAAGGTCTGCTTGTGGCAAAACGCAGGCCTTCGTGACCGCGAATTGGCAGAGGCAACAACGAATAAGGAATAGCTGAACGCTAGTGTCGATTGTTGAACGGTTACGCTCAATCGATCGTCCTTCGGTTGGCCTGAACCGCGGGCACATATACATTTATTAGACCGCGACTAAAAGGTAACTCGTGAGCTCACTGGAAATCGCCCTGATCGCATTTGCATGCGTCTTTGGCAGCGCTTTGCTTGGCCTGTTTTTGCGGGGAGTACTGCCCGAACATCATCTGAGCGCTGAATCGAAGGATCTCCTGAAACTCGGAATCGGCCTAATCGCAACGATGTCCGCGCTGGTGCTCGGCCTGCTGGTCTCCTCCGCGAAGGGCACCTTCGACAGGATCAGCGAGGAAGAGGTACAAACCGCGGCCAAGATCGTCATGCTGGACCGCGTCTTGGCCCAATATGGACCCGAGACAAAAGAAATCCGCGATGTCCTGCGCAGCACCGTAGCCTCGGTGGTTCAGGTGCTTTTTTCGGAGGATGCATCCGTGCAGGCGAAGTTTGATACAACAGCTTCGGTTGCCCGAGGAGAAGACCTTGTAGCCAAAATTCGAGCGCTTTCACCACAGAACGATGATCAGCGCTCGCTTAAGGCGCAGGCCCTCGAGATCAGCGGTGAAGTGTTAATGGCGCGCTGGCTGATGATCGCACAGGGTCGGTCGATCTCTACGCCGTTCCTTGTGGTCTTGGTGGCATGGCTCAGCATAATCTTTGCGGGTTTCGGGCTGTTTGCCCACCGCAACGCAACGGTTGTTACGACCTTGTTCGTTTGTGCGCTTTCGGTTTCTGCCGCACTCTTTATGATTCTGGAATTGGACACGCCGCTCAACGGATTGCTCAGGGTGTCAAGTGCCCCGCTGCGCAACGCTCTGGCGCATCTCGGGCAATAGGCATGGCTGCCCGGCAGGTAGAGAAATCATACTTCGACCGGAATGGAGGAAAGATCATGAACCCAGTCGTTCACTTCGAAATGCCGTACGACAATCGGGATCGGATGGCGAAGTTTTATGGGTCGGCATTTGGCTGGCAAACGCGAATGCTTGGTGAGGAAATGGGCAATTACGTCCTCGCAACCACTACTGAAACCAGCGAGAGCGGCCCGAAAAGGCCTGGCGCGATTAACGGAGGATTTTACGCCAAGAAAGCCGATTGGCCCGCGCAATACCCGTCAATTGTTATCGCAGTCGACGACATCAGGGGATCAATAAAGAAAGTGACTCGTGCGGGCGGCACAGTGCTTGGCGAGCCGATGGAAATTCCCGGAGTGGGGCAATATGTCTCATTCGCCGACCCCGAGGGCAACCGCGTGAGCATGCTTCAACCCATTCCGCGTAATTGGCATGCTGCGAAACAGGAATAGGGAACTGGACGCTGCATTGCTTGCGGTAAATGTGCGTGACCTTAGCAAAAATCTTAGGCAGACCATACGCGGCCGAGCGACAAGACGCGAAACGGATTAATTTAACAGCTCTCTAATCCGAGTTCGCTCTGGCGTAGCACGGAAGCAATATGAGCAGTGCTGCCAGGATGGCGAGGCCCAAAAGAACGCCGCTGACCCAGTTTCCAACTGCAAGTTTCAGTTCATCCCACCAATTCCGTTGGCTGAACTCAATGGCAATGGGTCTGCTTTGATCCAATTTCAGATGGTAGTCCATTGTTCAACGTCCACTGTTTAGCTACTCAAATCAACGCAAAATCCAGACCACCACTCCTGGAGAGATCAATCCTTCGACCGAATTATGTACCCAATCAAATCAAATGTTTGCGACACATTTAATCACCGGTGCCCCGTCATCTGGTAAATCCGGCGCAAAACGACGAAATCACGACTCAAGTGCGTCACAATTTGCCCTGTTCAGGTCATCGGTGTTTTTTGATCAGACAAAGTTTTGATCATTTTCTCTAAAGGCTTGACGAGTTTTGTCCGCCCCTAGTGGGCCCGGAACTTGTTCACCATGCTTTTGTTGCCTACGCGGACTCCACTCTTGCTAAACCAGCCGCAAAAGCCAAACCGGCCTCGCCGGCATACTTTATTTATTGGAGAAAATTGGAATACCGAGCGTCACCGTGGAAGGACAGGCGCGAGGCAAAATCCGCAGAGGGCGATTGCGTTTATCAAATTCTGCGAATCGCGATTATCGTGACCTTGCACCTGTGTCGGATTTGAAGCCGATCGGCTGTCGAAACAGCGCTCGAAGTGCTTTCTATGTTTTCGCGGGCCTTGAGCTGCGGAGCAGCGCAGCCGGAAGGAGTAATACGGCGGTAAACAGGCACATCACTTCACCGAGTACCGCAACTATTCCAAAAGAGAAGAGAGCTTGATTCCGTGCGGCAAGCAAGGATCCGTAGCCGAGAATGGTAGTGAACGAGCACAGCGCGACTGCGCCACCGGTCTTCCTTACGATCGCAGCTACATCTAAGGGATTCTCGCGAAATCGCTGCAGCACATTAATGGCGTACTCGACACCGATGCCAAAGGTGATCGGGAACGCCATGAAGTTGAGAAAGTTTATGCGTATGTTTAGCGCAATGACTGCTCCGGCTAGCAGCGTGACACCGGCCAGAAGCGCTGCCAGCACATACAGGGCCTGGCGGTGGCTCCGGAAAAGCACGAGAACGACGACGACAACACCTGCAAATGAGGCCAAGGTAGTAGGCAATGCCTCACGCTTGAGAGCTTCCAAAATCTCGGCAGACACGAAGAAGCCGCCCGCTATTTCCGCGGGTGGCGTCACTCTCTCGGCTATATTCCGCAGCGCATTTGCCGCGCGTATCGTCAGGGCCCCGTTCCATGTGGATCCGTCCAGGCTCTGCAAAAGGATGGAATTTCGGCCAAACCGTCCGTCTTTCTCCCGCAATCCCAGCGCCAATAGTTCGGGAAGATCTGCGGCCGAGATCGCTGGAGCATCAGCGTTCGCCACCAATGACGCCAGAGGTTCCTTGGTGTCGCCGGGAAGTGCGGCGCGAATTGCCGGGGTTAGAAGTTTGGCGATGGATTGAAGTTCTTGGCGACGTTGTTCCTGATCCGGAGGCAGCACATCGTCGGGAGTGATTACCCCAGAGGTGATCGACAATAATGGCTCGTGGAGCGCATCTTGGCGCAGACGCGTGGCGACGAGTTGCGCATCTGCTTTAGTGTTGGACATGAGAGCAACTGCTGTAAAATTGCGACCCAGCACCGCGTCCATTTTGCGCGACCAGTAAGCTTCGCCATGGATCGCCGAGTCACGACTGCGCAACTTGCTCATATCGTACTCGATTCGGGAAGCGTTGAATTGGGCGGCGGCTATCAACGACGCCAACAGCGCGCTGGCACCCGCCAAAAGAATTGCGGGCGACCGGCGTGCAACCAAGTGTTCGAGTGAATTGCCCATGGTGGTTGCCAAGCCGGGAGATCTCTCGGGAACGTGGCTGCGCCGATCGATGATGGCCAGCATTATGGGCAGCAGCAGGTAGGTCGCGGACCAACACGCCAGCATTCCCACTGAGCCGATAACAGCAAACTCGTTGAAACCGCGAAATGTCGTAGTGAGGAGGGACGCATAACCCACCGAAGCCGCCACCGTGGCCGCAAGTGTCGCAGACCACGTGCATCGTATAGCCGTCATGACGGCTTGCGTCGGAGTCGCCCCGCGGCGACGTTCATCCGTATAGCGGGCGGTCAGAATAATGCCGGAATTAATGCCGTTGCCGACAACGATGGATCCAAGAAACGCAGTGCTGCTGCACAGCGACTTGACGAAGAAGGAAGCAATACCAAATCCCCACGACGTGCCGACTGCAAGGGGAAACGCAATGCACAGAAGCGCGCCCCACCACCTGAAGAAGACAACCACCGCAATCGCTATTCCGAGAAGCACCAGCACTGCCGAGACACCGATGTCTGATTTCAATGCGGTAAGTTCTTCCACTGCGATGGCAACGTCTCCCGCGTAGCCGACTTGTAGTCCGCGGGACTCCGGGGAAAGCGAGGCAACCTCCTTCTTGATGCGTTCGAACATCGGTCCGATAGTTTCCACACCTGTATCTGCTGTGGCGAGAAACACTAGGACAACGGCGGTGCGACCATCGTTGGAAACGAGACGATCGTCCGGAAAGCGACCGGCAAAGGGATCCTGTTTCTTCGCCCGGTCGTGCAGAACCGACATGGCGGCTTCGGTATTCGCAGCGGTTTCAAGGGAAGGGAAAAACAGTGATGCGCCGCTTTTCTGAAGTGCAATTAGGGTGGCGATTTGCTCATTCAATTGGCGAAGATCCTTGAGCGGAATATAAAGTGGGCCATATTTGCGTATGAATCGCCGCTCGGCGTTCACATCGGTACGGACGCTGAGTATCAGGTCGGGTCGCGCAGCCGCGTACGCCCGGATTCGGTCACCCAACTGGGTCGCGAACTCTAGCGGTGGGCCACTTTTCGCACCACGTATTACGATTCCCAGATGTTGAGAGCCTTCCATACGGTTGCGAAGTGTCTGGGCACCGCGTACCGCAGGGGAATCGGCTGGTAAGAGTGCTTCGAGATCAGACCTTAGGTTCGCATACAGGTGTACCGTTGCACATCCGGCTGGGACCGTACTCGCGAAAGCCAATAGGAGTACCGCGATGCGCAAGCGGCGGCTGGTCACGAGCTTTTGGAGCCACGCCAAAGCGTTCACGCGATGTAATCCATGAGTTGCATTGCGGCAACCGTCGCCCGAACCGCGAGCCCGTGAAGCGGCTTGCACGGCAACCCGGGCAGATTCTCTCGGAACCACGCGAGTCCGCTGTCACCCGTGACGACGTCGTTGCGAGCCAACAGGTTGGTAATCCAGCTGCCAGCGGCTACCCCGAGCGCAAGACCGTGCCCGCACCAGCCGACGGCGTGCAGAATATTTGGCGCGTCCGAGCATCTGCCGATGGCCGGCAATCCATCCAGGACATAACCGATCGTGCCGCTCCACGCGTGCGAAATCCGCAGGTCTTCGCGAGCGAGGTCCGGAAAGGTTGCGAAGAGTTTTTGCTGCAGATCTGTCAGGGTGTACGCCGGGATACTTTCGATGTTGGCGCATTGGGCCGGGCAGGGACGTGGCTTGCCTCCACCGAAAATGAGGCGATTATTGCTCGATAACCGAAAGTAATTGAATATTCGGCGCGCCTCCACAACGCCTTCCCGGCCGGCCCATCCAATGTTGGCGAACAAGGTGCGAGGGATCGGCTCAGTAGCGAGCACCTGTAATTGCAGCGGTATGATGCGGCGACAAAGCCGTCCCAAATTGCGCGCGTAACCGGCCGTGGCAAGGACAACCTGGTCGGCAATCACTTTCCCGCCGCTTGCCAAGGCCAGGCACATTCTGCCGAAGCCTGCACATCGCGTTAATGCGGAGACGGGGCTGCCTTCAAAAATGCGGGCATTACGATCCGTTGCCGCCCTGGCGAGTCCTGCGACCAGCTTACCGGGGTGCAACATCCCGGCAGTGGACAGCCGAAGCGCCGCTGGCCCGCTACTTCCATTGCCCGGTGTAGGAGGCAACCGTATACATTTCGCCAATTGGTTGTCATTAAGCAACTCGACGCAGAATCCGCGGGCGTTGAGCCAGTCTGCCTGAGCTGATAGGCGACGACGCCCGGCCGCAGAACGCGCCCAATGAATCTGACCTGTGAAAGTCAGCTCGCAATCGATATGTTCGGTTGCGACAAGGTCGCCCACCATTTTCACGGCGCGCAGAGTTTCTCGATAGAGTGCCGCCGCACCGACATCGCCCAGCCGTCTGATCAATGCGAGCAGGTCTGGGCCCACTCCGGGTCCCAACATACCCGTGTTGCGACCCGAGGCGCCAGAACCTACATACCCGGCCTCCAGCACGACGACCTGAAGCGACGGATAACGTAACAGCAAGTGATATGCGGTCGACAGCCCGGTGACACCGCCGCCTACAATGGCCACATCGGCACGAATAGTCTCCTTGGGGCAAGTCTCGTACCGTACGCGAGAATTCTCACCCCAAACGGGAGATTCGATCATGGCGATCTCCGGGCGAAATCTGGATTTTGAAAATTCCCCGCCGCGACATCGTCCCCTTGTGTCTTCGACCATGAACGGGTTTCTAAACTCATCGCACCTTTACCCGCAGTGATCGCTGGAGCAATGTCAACCGCGCAGGTAGGCGTCCAACAATTTCGCCGTCAAGCTCCAGCAGCACACGGGAAGGACTTGTGGCCGTTACCTTGCTGGCGCGAAAAAGCTGGGTGTTTGCTTCGTGAATATGGGCCCCGTTATAGATAAATCGGCGCTTGCTGATAAAGTCCAACAAACCGAAACCCGACCACAGTGTCACGTCGAATCTTGCATCATCGACCAGGGCATGCGGAGCGACATACATGCCGCCACCGAAATACTGCCCATTGCAAACCGCGCATGTAGTAACTGAATACTCGTGCGGTGATTCGTCGTCCAAAGTTATTGTGATGATTTGATCCTGGTAGAAGAGCAGGCTCTGTACTGTCGCCAGAGTAAAAGCCAACGAGCCGCTGAAGCGCTTGAGCGTCGGACTGAGGATGCGGGCGATTTGTCCGCTACAGCCAAACGAGGCAACGTTGAGAAAGACTCTTTCCACGGTCTTTCCATCGTGATCGGTGAAAACGGCGTGGCCTACGTCAATGGGCCTGCTCTCGCTACCACCTAATCGTGCACACGCGTCCTCAAGACTAGTTGCGCCGAGGGTCCTGGCGAAATCGGATCCTGTGCCCTGTGGGACAACGCCTAGCATCGCGGCTGGGGCTACTGCGCGACCCTCCTGAAAGAAGCCGCACAAGACCTCGTTTAAGGTTCCGTCCCCGCCCACCGCCACAATCATGTCAAAACTGTCTCGAAGCGCGCGAGCGCTTAGGCTCGTCGCGTGCAATGGTCCGGCGGTAAAGGCGTGCTCGAAAGCGCCAACCGCGTCTCGAATTAAAACAGCGATTTGCTCCCAACGCCGGCCGGTGGCGCCGGCAGCAGAAGCCGGGTTGACGATGACCATTGTGCGCAGTTTGTCTTTGGCGGTCATCGCGACTTACAAGGACCGAGTCAGCAGGAGAAGATCAAAGACAGCGCGCACCGATAAAGGTCTAGCGGCGAGAAATTCGCGCTCGATTATGTCCGGTGCCCACTTGAGCTTATATTGCGCCTGGCTCTCCGCCGGATAGATAGCGCCGCCATACCGGTAGAGGAGGGGCACTAGCCAAGCCGCCATGCGGTTCGCACCCGCAAACTCAGGACCTCCCACGACAAAGGGAGTGAAGCCAAAATGCAAATACGGCACTCCCTCGGCCATCATGACCTCGATAGCCCGTGCATTGCATAATTCCAGGGCTCCCGGCGGGGCTAAGGGAAGCCGCCGACTCAAATCGTGCAGGTAACCGGGCGCCCGCCCCCATGAAGGAACGTAGGTAATGAAGGCCACGCATCGGTCGGTCGGATCAATGGCTGCAAAAATCCGCCGACGCACGTCCTCTGGCGAGCCAATCTCGCCAATCATGAAATCAAGCTCTCTCTTGCTCTTGGCCCTGAGCCACGCCTGACTGACTGAATGCAGCTCGGCAAACGTCATTTCGTTTCGAGGCCAATCGACGCCAAACTCAACAACCCTCAGGCCGGATGCCCGGGCACGACTAATCTTGTTGCGCAGCTGCATTTTTTTTGTGCCGCGGAGCGTGAAGTTTTTCAGTGAAAGGCCGAAGGTAGTGCCGATCTGGTTGATCGAGAATCCGCGATCGCGAAACAGCTGGACCTGCTCGGTACGTAATTGAACGACAAGCACGCGCCGCCGACGCTTGGATGCGAAGGCAAGCAGGCGGTCAAGCAAAATGCCCCGCTGCGCTTGGGGTGCCTGGACACCACCCAGGGCAATCACATGTCGCCCCTGTTCCCTAAAGGAAATGAATCCGCTGATTCCCGGTACTGTGAAATGTTGATTCCTCGAAGAAAGCGTAAGAAAGCCGGATGGATGATCAATCAGATCCTCCATGGATTCCTCGCGTCGGGGCAAAATCATATTACTGGTCGCGAGCGCCACATCCTGCTCCTTGGTGGTGATGAATGGCCGAGCATGCGTTCTGAAAGGCTGTGGATAGGTGGCCGGACGGGACTTTTGGGTCGTCAGCATCGGGCACAGGCGTGCTAACCCAGCAGCGATAATCCCTCGGTCGGATAATTAGCATCAGCGCCCAACTGCACCAACATTAAGTGCCTGCGCCAATGCCGGCGTTCGACGCACGCGCCAGATTCTGGCGTCAACTAGGTAGTGGTGAAACGCGACCCCCCAACACAGGCCAAGCACAACGTTACGGGCCGTTTCATTAGTCAGGGCGACCGCGGCAGGGACTCGTAGCCCATACCAAACGAGGCCAAGCAGTAATCCGCCCGCAAGGTAAGGGACGAGGCCACCCAAGGGGCGGCGGCCGCGACCCGCTTCGTACTGCCAAACGATGCGATGGTATTGGAGGTTGTGGAAAATGGTGAGCGTGGCGAGGATAGTGAGCAAATGAGAGAGCAGAGCGAATACCAGCACGTGAAACACGATCACAATGGTCAGCAGCAAGTGTTTTGGCCCAGGACGGAACTGCCCGTATCGGCCAGTAACTGCAAGCAACACGGCCGCTCCCATTAACAAGCAGAACGCCACATCCAAAATGAATGCTAATTGGGGCAGAAGAGCAACGGGGACGAGTTGCGGCAGCCCACTGTGAAGGTATGCTTCGCTAAGAGAAAAGCGCAAAAACGGATAAAGGCAGCCGACCCAAAGAATAAAGGAATCGAGCAATTGGCCGCGCCGATTATTTTCGCCGGCTCGCCTGCGATAAAGCACGAGAAAACCGTAATGCTGCCTCACTAGATGCCAGTAGGCCCATAGGTAGGCAGCGAGGAGAAAATAGCTGAATAGTGCCCCCCGCAGCTGTAGCGCTGCATCGGCGACTGCGAGAGCCGGGCCAAGCGCGAAGATCAGCCACCACCGGGGCTTGGGAATTCCGGCTCTGGAATTCGTGTCGGGAGCGAGATAGCTGCGCGCATAAGTGGCCCAAACGTGCGTGCCATCGAACAGCACCCCCCATAAAAAGACGACAAGAATGACCGGATCGCTCGGGGAAAGCTGCGCACTATCGGGAAAGGGAGCGGCAGCAAAAAAGGCCAGCAGAATAATCCCGGCAATGACCGAGCCCTGAAACCAGAGCAAGTCATCGCGCCGCGAAATTATCCATGGCGAGGAAGGGTCATTGCTAACCATATTGAGGCTCCGGACTAGTTGCAAAGGAGGACCAAATCCGATCTTGAACGAAGGACCCCAGCGGTGACGAAGCGAACGCAAAGGCGCAGCGATGCAAGGCATTGCCGACCGGGCCGCCAAGGGCAAATAGCAGACTCATCCAGTGCGAATTGCGGATAATTGCGGCATTGTGAGGGCGTCGTTCCCGTTCGTAGGCGGCAAAGCAGGAGTCGATTTCGGCGGTCGTGGCGTTGTTCTGGAGGGCAATGCCCAGATGGCGGGCAATCGATGCAGCGTCCTCTATCGCCATCGTCATTCCCTGCGCCATTACTGGGTTGATGACGTGCACTGCGTCGCCGAGCAGCACTGCGCCGTGCGCCGAATAGCTCGGCGCATGTGCGCGCCACAGCTTGTACAGATGAGCCCCTTCGGCAACCGGTCGGCGGTCGGCTAGCAGAGGGGAGCGATGCTCGATGTGCGAGTATTTCTTGTCTATTGAACCGGAACGAAACAAGTATTCATGCTCCGAGCGAATTATCGCCGCGAGACCGAGACGGTTGACACCCGGAACGACCAACACGCCGCCATCGGGATGCAATTCAGTGCGCAGTACATCGGGCATGCCGACGGGCCGGTCGATGTCCACAATGAATAAACTGTGGTTATAGGGAGCGCGGCGAACTTCGATCCCTAGTCCTTCCCGGACGATTGACTTCGCGCCGTCGGCGCCAATTACCACCCGGCAGCTCAGCTCCTGCTCGTTTCCGTCGCTTCCCTTAATCAAGACGCCTTGGACACGACCGTCTTCTTTGATCAGCGACAACACCCGCGTGCCGTAGCGGACTTCAACTCGCCCAGTTGCTATTGCCGACTCGACAAAAGCGCGCTCGACTTTGGGGTGTGGCAGCACGAGATACGGATCGGCGACGTTGGGCAAAGCCAGTGGAACATTCAGCACCAGGCCATCGCGATAATGGAAAAATTGCATCGTGTTTATCGGGCGAGCCCCCGCCGTGTAACATCGGTCCAATGCACCCCATCCCCTAAGAAGCGCGGTCACTGGGGGAAGCAGGCTTTCACCGCGGTTGATATTGCCTGCGCCCGGATGCCGTTCGATGAGCAGCACGCGAAGTGCGCGGTCGTGCACAAGAGCCAAGGCGCAGGCCGTGCCCCCGACTCCGGCTCCGACAATGATGACATCGTAATCGAACTGCTGAACGGCGCTGCTCATTGGTCGTCTCCTATCGCTCTGGTCGCTTATTGGGTTCGAAGGGCAGCGGCCAGGGTTTCGAAAAATTGCCCAGCAAACCGCGATCGCCAGACAGGTGAATCGGCACGGCGACCATTGCCCATTCCGGGCCTCCGGAGGCCAGCATCCAGAGTGCGACGATGGCGCCCTCGACAACGTAGCTATGGGTTAGGTTGTAGAGCAGATGATAGATGCGCGGGATCCGTTGGCCCCCGGAACTGCGAAACGCCACTGCCCCTGGCAAATAGCCGACTAAATCGATAAGTAAAAATGCGGCGATAAACCGGCTCCAGGAGATATCCTCAAAATGCGCGACCGCCAGGGACGTGAAAATTGCGACTATGGCAACGTGTTCGGCGCGCATCCACCATGAAGCGCCTCGATCCGGGACAAATGCTGTGCTCATTGCTGCTCCTCAGGCCGCATCCATGACAAGCGTCGGGTCTTGGTCGGGCGAATAGTCGCGCGTAGGCCGTGGTGAAGCGAGATGGAAACCGTGGCGGCTGGCGAGCGTGAGTATGTGATCCACTTCTGCCAACGACACGTTGTAGCCGACACCAAAATCACGGGTTTCTCCCGCCAGAGCCAACAGAATTGTTTCCGCCAGGCAGGCGAGCGTGACGCCGGGAGGCAAGTTGTTGAGATTTCCGACTCCGAACTTGATATTGGAATCTGGCAACGCGACCTGTCCGCCATCAAAAACGAAGAGATCATGTCGGGCGCGAGTTGCGGCGGACGTGTCAGGCGGCTTGGCCACGTCGCAGATGATTGTGCCTGGCGCGAGCGATGCGGCTTCGAGCGCCGGCCGAGCGGCAGCTGTGGCCGTCAAAATGATTTGGCAGTCTTTGAGTACCGAAGTGTCGTTAGCAATTTCAACTGCGGGAAGTTTGATTCTTAGTTCATTGGCCAAGGTTTGCAGTGCTATCACTGTTCGACTCGGGTTGCCTACCAGCACCAGGCGCCCGAGTTGCTCGCGCGCAAGCAAGCGCGCACAAAGGCTGCCAACCGAGCCGCGAGCCCCAACCACAGCGACGCAAGTTTGGCTCAGCCGCAAACGCCGAGCTTTCGCTGCGGCCAATATTGCTTTTACCGCCATTCCCGCGGTAAGCGCATTGCCGGTCGTAATTGCGGGTCCACGTCCGCAGGCTGAAAGCCCGCGCCGGCTATAGGGGGCGGTATGCCCGCCGAGACCGACGATGCGTGCCCCTAGGCTTGCTGCCAGATCGACCGCCCTGTTGATTTCCTGTGCGGTTCGGCGCAGGCCTCGCGACGCCATTTCCTCAGGCAGGATTGGCAGAGCCAAGATGAGTCCGTCGACGCTCTCGCCAGTAGCCGAAAAGATAGTTGGCGCACGCATGACCACTCCCGGAGCGAATGCGCTGGTGTAGGCGCATACGCGCCGCAGAGCCTCATCATTGAAACCGCGAAGCGATGGGTTGGTCACTTCGATATCCTCAGGACGAGTGTAGTGCCCCAACCACGCGTACTGCGGTTTCGGTGCGTCTTTGGGTAAGCGTGTGAGCAATAGCGGGGCGGGGCCCGGATATTCGGTGTCAACTACGGAGGGATAGCCATCAAACGCGCCGATTGCCCGAAGGATGGTGCCGGTCGTGTCCTGCTGAAGCGCACGGAAAACTCCATCGATCATCTCGAGTGCCATCTCCAGTTCTTGCTGCGAGATGATGAGGGGAGGTGTTATCCGAATCACGTCGGAATTCCCAAGAGTTGGAAGGACCAGGACAGAGCCTAATTCGGCGACCGTTGCCGCCACTGCATAGCTGTATAAACCCTGATTCGCGAGAAACGACAGGAATGTGCCCTGTTCGTCGCCAGGGGAGCGTAACTCGATAGCGCTCATTAGCCCGCGACCGCGCACGGCAGCAATAAACTTCGGATAACGAGCGGCCATCTGATTGAGATAGTCCAACAGAATTTTGCCCCTGCGTTCGACGTCTGCGCAAAACCCGTCGTTCGTCAGTATTTCCAGTACCTTCAAACCGACTCGGCAGGCAACATTATTGTTGGCGAACGTGGAGGAGTGCAGGAGCGAAAACTGTTCATCCGAGAACGCGAGCGAGCTGAAACAGCCGCTGAGTGGGAATAGACCGCCGCCAAGCGCTTTGCCGAGCAAAAGTACGTCTGGCTCGATCCCATCGTGTTCGCAGGCAAAAAGTCGCCCAGTCCTGCCGAGTCCTGTTTGAATTTCATCCAGGACCAGCGCTACGCCGTACTGTGAACACAAATTGCGGACTCGCTTGAGATAACCAGGTGGTGGAAGATGAACGCCG
>Ga0187773_10000739_pt1 | contig 13059 bp, 12 predicted proteins | sample 0216_BV02_MP05_1_FD_133133 | JGI IMG/M metagenome (GOLD analysis project Ga0187773, IMG submission 133133) | Tropical peat soil microbial communities from peatlands in Department of Meta, Colombia - 0216_BV02_MP05_10_MG | ecosystem: Environmental > Terrestrial > Soil > Wetlands > Peat | place...
GACGTCGGTGTCGCCGAGCAGGATGTGCTGCGCGGCCGATACGATCGCCTGCAGGCCGCTGCCGCAGAGGCGGTTCACCGTCAGGCAGGGCGTGCCCACCGGCAGCCCCGCCTCGATCGCGGCTACGCGAGAAATGTACATGTCGCGGGCCTCGCCGTGGATGACGCTGCCGAGCACGACGTGGCCCACCCTCGCGGGATCGATCTTGGCACGAGAGACCGCTTCGCGGATCGCGATTGCGCCGAGCCGGGTCGGGGGAACATCCTTGAGCGAGCCGCCGTAATCGCCGATCGCGGTACGCACCCCGCTCACTACCACCACTTCACGCTGAGTCATGGACGATTCCTTTCATCGACTGTCCTTCGCCTGCGGGTCGGCACCGCAATCCGCGAACTACCGATCGCCGGCTCGCCCCACAGATCGTGGTTGTCGGAGCGCGTGATCGTCACCTCCGTCCAATCGCCGGGCGCAAGCGCTCCGGGGTTTTCGATCTTCACCACGCCGTCGATCTCCGGCGCCTCGGCGGCGGAGCGCGCGAGCGCCTCTTCGGGCGTCGCTTCGTCCACCAGCACCTTGATCCGCTTCCCCACCTTTCGCGCGAGGCACCGCGCGCTGATTCTTTCCTGCAGCTTCATCAGGCGCGCGCGGCGCTCCTCCTTCACCTCTTCGGGCAGCGCATCGGGCAGTTCGTTCGCTTTCGCGCCCTCGACCGGCGAGTACGCGAAGCAGCCGACGCGGTCGAGCTCCGCTTCCTCGAGAAAATCCAGCAGCTCCCGGAACTCGCTCTCGGTCTCTCCGGGAAACCCGGCAATGAAGGTACTGCGTATCGTGATCTCCGGGCAGATCCTGCGCCAGGCGCGGATGCGCTCGAGATTGTCCTCGCCGCTCGCCGGTCTCTTCATGAGCTTGAGGATCCTGCGGCTCGCGTGCTGGAACGGCACGTCGAGATACGGGAGGATCCTGCCCTCCGCCATGAGCGGGATCACCTCGTCGACGTGCGGATAGGGGTAGACGTAATGCAGGCGGACCCACACGCCCAGCTCTCCGAGCGCGGCCGCGAAATCGCTCATTCGCGTCCTGAGCGGGCGGCCGCCCCAGAAGCCCGTGCGGTACTTCACGTCGACACCGTACGCGCTCGTGTCCTGCGAGATCACGAGCAGCTCCTTCACGCCCGCTCCCGCGAGATTCTCCGCCTCGCGCATCACTTCGCCGACCGGCCGGCTCGCAAGATCCCCGCGGAGCGACGGAATGATGCAGAAGCTGCAGCGGTGATTGCAGCCTTCCGAGATCTTGAGGTAAGCGTAGTGCCGCGGCGTGAGCTTGATGCCCTGCGGCGGAACGAGATCGGTGAATGGATCGTGGGGCTTGGGCAGGTATTCGTGCACCGCCATCATCACCTCTTCGAGCGCATGCGGGCCCGTGACGGCGAGCACTTTCGGGTGCGCCTGCCTGACCACGTCGCCCTTCGCCCCGAGGCAGCCGGTGACGATCACACGGCCGTTCTCCGCGAGCGCCTCACCGATCGCCTCGAGCGACTCCTGCACGGCGGACTCGATGAAGCCACAGGTATTGACGACGACGAGGTCGGCGCCGCCGTACGAGGGCGAGATCGCGTAGCCCTCGGCGCGAAGACGCGTGAGGATGCCTTCGGAATCGACGAGGGCCTTGGGACAGCCGAGGGAGACGAACCCGACGCGGGGTACCGCGGACATTTCCGATGAAGCTCCGGACTTCAGGATTTCTTTTCGTCGCCCGGCGTCGCGTTCTCGCCGGGAGGCGCTCCGCCCCCCGCGGGCGTGCCAGGGCTGGAGCCGCCCGCGAACCCCGGGAAGGCAAACCCGGCGAACATGTTGCGGGTCTGCGTCTGCAGCTGCTCCTGCATCTGCTGGAACATGTTGCGGCTCTGTTCCATGTACGTCGAGACCAGGCTTTGCATCGCCGGTCCCTGGAAGCTCATGAACTGCTTCCACAGCTCTTCGTTGAACTTGGCGGGATCGCCGTAGAGCTTTTGCGACTGCTCCTGCATCCGCTTCTGGATCTCGTTGAACAGGTGCATGTTGCGCTCGAGGTATGCGCCGAGCATTCCCTGCATCGCGTTGCCGTAGCAGCGGATGAGCTGCGTGAGCGTGTCCGCCGAGAACATCGGCGCTCCGGTCGCCTCCTCCTCCAGAATGATCTGAAGCAGGATCGGGCGGGTCAGGTCTTCGCCGGTCTTCGCGTCCGCCACCCGGAATTCCTCGCCCTGCAACACGAGCTTCTTCACGTCCGCGAGCGTGATGTAGGTGCTCGTCTTCGTGTCGTAGAGCCGGCGGTTGGGGTATTTCTTGATCAGTCGGGTCGATTCGGACATGGCTAGCTCGCTACGGTCGCTGACCTCGATGACGCGCCGCACCGGCGTTGGACACGTCTGAGTTGCACTGCGCCACGCTATTCCGGAACGCCCTGGTCGATGCTGCTGCGCAATATTCTCGTATTCTGCACCGGATCCGATCCATGTTCAAACCCCGATCGTCTTCTTCAAGTGAGTGCTTATCGCCAGCAAAGTTTCTGGTCGTTCATCCCGACGTCGGGGTTCGCTTGCCACAATTCGAACGCTCTTGCCGCGGACACTTTGGCGACGTGAACGGCCTCTTCCGGCATCGCCCCGAAGAGAAAGGGCCTGCGAGGCACGCGCGCAAACTCCTTGCCACGGATCCGCAGGTACTCTTCGTGGAACTCATCCCAGGGACTGCGCGAGCGCGGCGCATTGCTCGCCACGCCGCCATGGAACTGGTGAAACGTCCCTTCCCCGAATAGCACTGTGTACTGCAATTCTCTTCTGGACAACGCCGTTTGAAAGAAATCCAGGTTCACGAGTCCGCCGCCGCGCGATTGGAACCTCTCCTCAAAACCTCCCAATGCGACGTAGTCGACCTTGCGGATCCCAAAACATCCGCTTTCAAACAGCGCGCCGAACCAGCCCTCGCTTGCGTCCGCAAATTGTCCAGCCAGCAAGTAGAGCCGGTACCCGTTCTCCTTCCAGCCGCTTCGGCGCAACAGCTCGTCTTCGACTTTCTGGTTGTATCCCTCCATGACTGAATCGCTCTGATGCCTGGGCCCCAGATGGAAGGGCACCGTGGCGATGAACGGGGATGGAAACAGCCGAAATGCCTCCGTGGCCAGGCGAAACACCCCGGGCGAAACTATATGGGCACCATCGATCATCACAAGCAACTGCTCTCCGGACGCCTCTCGACAGGCCGCGTTGATCGCCCCCACGGGCGACACCGCTGTGGTGCGAACATAGCGGCACCTAAACTCGGGGCCAAAAGCCCGCACCTCTTCTTCCGATAAGGGATCGCTCGATCCGTGATCGATGGCAATGACCTCGTATGCGATGTCCTGCGCATCGCGCTGGTAGGCGCGCGTCAGGGAATACAACGTGTTCTTCGCTTCCCGACGATTGTTGTGGAAATTCACCACTACCGACAACATGCGTACCTCAACTGGCTATCCGCCTTTGTCAAACCGAATGCTTCGTCCGCGCCTTCGGCCGTTACTGCATGTGCTGCCCGCCGTTGATGGCGATATTGGCGCCGTTCACGAACGCCGCCTCCTCGGAGCACAGATAGATGATGAGCCCGGCGATCTCCTCAGGCTTCCCCAGCCGCCCGATCGGAATCTGCGGCAGGATCTTCGAATCGAGGATCTCCTTCGGGATTGCGGTGACCATCTTCGTGCCGATGTAGCCCGGCGAGATCGTATTGACCGTGACGCCCTTCTTCGCAACTTCCAGCGCAAGCGACTTGGTGAATCCGTGCATGCCGGCTTTCGCGGCGGCGTAGTTCGTCTGCCCGAAGGCGCCCTTCGATCCGTTGACCGACGACACATTGATGATCCGCCCCCAGCCACGGTCGGCCATTCCGTCGCAGACCTGCTTGGTGACGTTGAACACCGAGTCGAGGTTGGTCCGCAGCACGACGTCCCAGTCCGCCTTGGTCATCTTCCGGAAGGTCATGTCGCGGGTGATTCCCGCGTTGTTCACCAGGATGTCCACCGGACCGAGGTCCTGCGTCACGCTGGCGACGCACGTCTTGCACGAATCGAAGTCGGCGACGTCGCACACGTAGGCGTGAAAGCCGTAACCGCGCGATCTCATGTCCGCGAGCCACTTGTCGGCGGTCTTGTTCGAAGGCGAGTACGTGACCGCGACGCGATAACCCGCGTCCGCCATTTTCGTGCTGATGGTTTCTCCGAGCCCCCCCATTCCGCCCGTGATGAGCGCAAGCCGCTGCGTCATGATCCGCTCCTATGGTTCGGTGCTGTCGCGTCTCGGAATTATTGCACCAACGCGAAGGGCCCACGTCACGACATGTGCAGTCCGCCGTTGATCGAGATGTTCGCGCCGGTGATGTAGCCGGCCTCTTCGGAGGCGAGATAGGCGACGAGGCCCGCGATCTCGTCCGGCTGCGCGAGCCGGCCCATGGGAATCTGGTCGACGATCGACCTCAGGATCTCGGGCTTCATCGCTTTCACCATGTCGGTCTCGACGTAGCCGGGGGAGACAGTGTTTACGGTGACGCCTTTCTTCACCACCTCCTGCGCGAGCGCCTTGGAGAATCCGTGCATTCCGGCCTTCGCCGCCGAGTAATTGGTCTGGCCGAACTGGCCCTTCAGGGCGTTGACCGAGGAGATGTTGATGATTCGGCCCCAGCCGCGCTCGGTCATGCCTTCGATCACTTGGCGCGTAACGTTGAAGACGCTGTTCAGATTGGTGTTGATAACCGCGTACCAGTCGGCGGGCGACATGCGCTTGAACACGCCGTCCCGGGTGATGCCCGCGTTGTTGATCAGGATGTCGATGGGTCCGACGACCGAGCCGAGCCGGTAGAACATCTCGGCGCAGGAATCGTAATCCTCGACATCGCCCTCGGCCGCGTGGACGTGCAGGCCTTCCGCGCGCATTCTCGCGAGCCACTCGTCCTTCTTCTCGTATCCCGGGAGGCAGCCGGCGACCACGCGCGCCCCGCTCGCCGCGAGGCGACGGCACACCGCCGTGCCGATTCCGCCCATCCCGCCGCTCACGAAGGCGGTTCTGCGTTTCACGTGCCGGCCCGCTTCCCGCGCCGCTTCCGTTGCGGTAGCACCCGCTGCGATGGTTAAGTCAGTCATGAAACTCTCCAGGAGTCATCGATCCGTTCCTTCACGTAGCGCCCGGGCGCGCGCTCGATCGGTTCGTGCTTCGCGTCGCCGAGCTTCGCGCGCGACTTCACGCGCCGCCCGCCGAAGTGCGCAATCCACGCGCTCCAGTCGGGCCACCAGCTGCCCGGCCGCTCCGCTGCGTGCGCGAGCCACTCGTCGCCGTCGCCGTCCGCCGGGATCCGATCGTTCGTCCAATAGCTGCGGCGGTTCTTCGCTGCGGGATTGACGACACCCGCGACGTGACCGCTCGCGCCGAGCACGAAGCGCATCGGCCCGTTCAAGAGCCGCGTGGTGCGATAGGCGGTGCGCCAGGGAACGATGTGGTCCTCGCGCGTCGCGAGCACGTAGCCCGGCTGCCTCACCTTGCCGAGATCCACGGGTACGCCGAGCATCGAGAGGCGTCCCGGCTTGGAAAGATTGTTTTCGAGATAGGTGTTGCGCACGTACCAGCAGTACATTGGACCGGGAAGATTGGTCGAATCGGCGTTCCAATAAAGAAGGTCGAAGGCGTCGGGCGTACCGCCTTTCAGATAATTGTTGACCACGTACGGCCAGACGAGGTCGTTCGCCCGGAGCGACGAGAAAACCATCGCGAGCTCGCGCCCGTGGACGATTCCGCCCTTGCCGATCGCGGCCTCGCGGGCGGCGACGCTCGCTCCGTCGACGAACAGGCCGATCTCGCCGGTGTCCGAAAAATCGAGCATCGAAGCGAGAAACGTGGCGCTCTCGACGCGGTCGTCGCCTTTCGCGGCCATCGTCGCGAGCGCGGCGCCGACCATCGTGCCGCCCACGCAGAATCCGAGCGCATTGACCTTGTCCGCCTTCGTGATCCCGCGCGCGACCTCGAGAGGGGCGAGCACGCCCTTCTCGATGTAATCGTCCCAGGTGAGCCACCCCAGGTCGGGCCCGACGTTGCGCCAGGACACCATGAACACGGTGTGACCCTGCTCCACCGCGTAACGCACGAATGAATTCTCCGGCTGCAGGTCGAGGATGTAGTACTTGTTGATGCAGGGCGGGACCATCACCAGCGGCCGCTTGAACACCGTCGCGGTGAGGGGCGCGTACTGTATCAGCTGGACCAGTTCGTTCTCGAAGACGACTGCACCCTCGGTGACCGCGAGGTTCCTCCCGATCTCGAATACCGATTCGTCCGTCGTGGAGATGCGCCCCTTGCGCAGATCCTCGATGAGGTGCATGAGACCCGATTTCAGGCTCTCGCCGTTTGTCTCGAGCGCGAGTTTCAGGACGTCGGGATTGGTCGCGACGAAGTTTGCAGGGCTCATGGCATCGGACATCTGGCGCGCGGCGAAGCGCAGTCGATCTTTGGTACGCACGTCGGCCTCGACCGCGTCGGCCCAGTCGGCGAGGAAGCGCGAGTTGATCAGATAGCTCTGGCGCAGGTAGTCGAACCAGGGAGTTCGCTGCCACTCGGCAGAAGAGAAGCGCCGGTCGCCGCTCGCGGGCCTCGCGACCGGCGCAGCCTCGCGTCCCGTCTTGCGCGCGAGCATCGCCTGCCACAGCGCCATGTGCTCCTGGACATAGCGCGCCTGGAGCGCCGCGACCTTACCGGGGTCTATGGTCACCGATCGCAACGAAGGGCCAGCGTCGGAGTCGGCGACAATCCCGAGCGTGCCGAGCCAGTTCTCGAGCAGCGCCTGTGCGCCGTCGGAGAACTGCTGGGCGGGAGAGCTTGCCTGAGCTGCCACGGAAGCTTCCGGTGGAGGCTGTGACTTCCTTGAAAGAGCGCGGATTATTGCACTGCACAATCGACGGTGTCAAGGCAAAGCGCAGCACTTTGACGGGAAAAATTCGCGCCAGGTGCGCACACATCGCATCGAACCCGTCCGCATTTCCGGACGGTCCGTGAATCAAGATGCACCGCAGCGGCGGCGGGTTGCCAGACCGACCAGATAGCGTAGAGTATCGGCAATTGTGCGCACTTCGCGCGTAATCGAGAGCTGAAGGAGGATTGCCTTGCGCGGCGGCCCTTGGGTCAAGCAGATTGTTTCCGCCAAATCGCTCGCGGATCTCAAGGAATCGATCGCGAAGGTCGTCGCGCGGCTTGGGTTCCAGGTTTTCTTCTATCGCAGCCACTTCCCGCACCTTCCTGCGTGGCTTCGGGACGTCTGCGTGGACAACGCGCCGCCGGACTGGCACAAGCATTGTCTGCGGAACGGACTCGACGGCGCCTTCGAAGCCGTGCGTCGCGTCGCCGAGCAGAGGACGACGCCGGTGCTGTGGTGCGACGTGGCTCCCTATCATGGCGAACTCTTCGCAACCGCCCGCAAGTTCGGATTCATGACGGGGGTCACACAACTCGTGCACGGCCCCGGCGGACAATGGAGTTCGATCAGCTTCGTCAAGAACCGCAGCGGGTCCGCCGCCGAGCGCCAGATCCGAACCGCGCTGCCGCAGTGCCATTTGCTGACTTGCTACGTCCATGACGCCGCCAAGAGCCTGGTGAGGGATCGGTTCGGCTCGGGAATCCTGCTGAAGGCGCCGGCCGCGCTGCCGGATTCGGGACTGAGCAAGCGCGAGCGCGACTGCCTCATGTGGGCCGCGGTGGGAAAGACGGCCTCGGAGATTGCGGAGATCCTTCCCATCTCGGAACGCACAGTGCTCTACCACCTGGCGAACGCGCGCCAGAAGCTGGGCGCCGCCAATTCCCGCCAGGCCATCAGCAAGGCCGTCTCGCTGGGAATCATCGCGGCGAATTAGCGGCCCACGCGGGATTTCGCGGTCGAAGCGCTCGGGGTGGCCCGGGCGGCCTAGCCGACATTTTCAATTTGAAATAATCTGTTCATGGACATCGGAGTATTCTCGCCTCGCCGCATTACGACGCATCCGCAAGATGCGCTCGGCCAAGTCCCGCACATGCTGAAACGCAGATCCTCGTCTGGCTTCACGCTTCTCGAGCTGCTGGTCGTCGTCGCGATCCTCGGCCTCCTGATCAGCATCGCTGCGCCGCGCTTTTTCGGCGGACTCGGAAAATCCGAAACGACGACGGCGAAGGCGCAGATCGACGCGCTGGAGAAGGCCCTCGACGAATACAGGCTGGACACGGGGCACTATCCGAGCACCGACACCGGGCTTGCGGCGCTGGTCAATCGCCCACCCAACGAACCGAAGTGGAACGGCCCCTATCTAAGGAAGGAAGTGCCGCTCGATCCCTGGGGCAAGCCCTACCTCTACAAGTATCCGGGCGAGCGCGGCGATTACGACATCGTCTCGTACGGAAAGGACGGCCAGCCCGGAGGAAGCGGTGACAATGCCGATATCACCAATCATTGATCCGGGCAGGTGCGAATGCGCTTCGAGCTGAAGGCCATCGGTCTGGACGGGCGGGTGGAGTCGCTCCATCTCCACGGCCTGGACGAAGCGAGCGCGGTGCAGCAGGCGCAGAGCCGCGGTTACACCGTGCTCGCAGTGCGGCCGCGCATGGGATTCTCCGGCGCCCTGCGCGGAAGCCAGGACCGCTTTCCGGTAGCGCTTTTCAGCCAGGAACTGCTGGTGCTCATCAACGCGGGTCTGCCCCTGGTCGATTCGATTCAGACGCTCGCCGAGCGCGAGCGCCGCGGCGATTTCCGCGCGCTGCTCGATCGCATTTGCGGGATCCTGCGGCAGGGAAACACGCTGTCGTCCGCGCTCGAGCAGTTCCCGCGCGCGTTCTCGCCGCTCTACGTCGCCACCATCCGCGCGAGCGAGAAGACCGGGGATCTCGGGCCGGCGCTCTCGCGCTATGTCGCCTATCAGCAGCAGGTCGAGGCCATCAGAAAGCGCCTCGTGAACTCAGCGATCTATCCGCTTCTCCTGATCGGCGTCGGCGGTCTGGTGAGCCTCTTTCTGCTCTTCTATGTCGTACCGCGGTTCGGCCGCATCTACGAGGAGCGCGGCGTGGACCTGCCCTTCTTCTCCAAGATGCTGCTCGCCTGGGGACGGGTCGTCGAGGGGCACGGCGCGCTCGTCGCCGGTCTGCTCGCGGCCCTCGTGATCGGCGCGGTGTACGCCCTGCGACAACCGGCGGTGCGCGCGTCCATCGAGGGCGCGCTCTGGCGCGTCCCGGCGATCGGCGACCGCATGAAGCTGTACCAGCTCGCGCGCTTCTACCGTACGGTGGGGATGCTGCTTCGCGGCGGCATGCCGCTGCTCTCGGCGCTTCAGATGGGAAGGGAACTGCTCCATCCGACGTTGCGAAGCCGGCTCGCGGTCGCGAGTCGCGCGGTGAGCGAAGGCCGCCCGATCTCCGCCTCGATGGACGAGAACGGCCTCACCACGCCGGTGGCGCTGCGTTTGCTCGCCGTCGGCGAGCAGAGCGGCAACATGGGAGAGATGATGGACCGCATTGCGCTCTTCCACGACGAGGAGATCTCGCGCTGGATCGACTGGTTCACACGGCTGTTCGAGCCGATCTTGATGGCGGCAATCGGCCTGGTCATCGGCACGATCGTGATCTTCATGTACATGCCGATCTTCGAGCTGGCGGGGAGCCTGTGACGGACGCGACTCGCGACGAATCGCTCGCCCCGATCGCTGCGGGCGACATTGACGATGCGCGCGTTGCCGCCGCGCGCGCGAGACGCCGCATGGTCGACATCCTCGAGGAGAAGCTCGCGCTCGACCCGGACGCCTTCGTCGCGCGGCTCGGCGCTACGCTCCGAATTCCCGTGATGCGCATGAACGAGCTGCGCGCCGCAACGCCCGCGTTCGAGCTGCTTCCCTTCAGCGAATGCTCGCAGCACGGGTGCGCGCTCCTTCGCGGCCACGCCGGGGCGTTGTGGCTCGTCACGGACGACCCGTTCTCGGCCGAACAGCAGGCGTGGGCCGAGGAACGTATCGCGGAGACTTTCGCCTGGCGCCTTGCGCACCGCGGCGACCTCGTCGCGTTCCTTGCGAGCCACGAGGAGACGCTGCGGGCGCTCGACGCCGTGCGGGCCGAGGTGGCGCATGCGGCCGAGGAAACCGGCGGTGTCGAGGATCTTTCGCTCAAGGCGATCAGCGACGAAACGAGCGACGTGGTTCGTCTCGTGCGCTCCACCTTGCGCGACGCGCTGATGATCGGCGAAAGCGACATCCACCTCGAGACCGTCGCGTCGGGACTGGCGATCAAGTTCCGCATCGACGGCATCCTGTCGCAGATAAAGTCGATCCAGGATCCGAAGCAGGCCGAGCAGGCGGTGTCGCGCGTGAAGGTGCTCGCCGAGCTCGACATCACCGAGCGCCGCGTTCCGCAGGACGGGCGCTTCAAGGCGCTCGACCGCGGCCGCGCGGTCGACTTCCGCGTCTCGATCATGCCGAGCATCTACGGCGAGGACGCAGTGCTGCGCATTCTCGACAAGCAGTCGCTCTACGAGAGCACGCAACAGCAGTTGAGCCTCGACAGCCTCGGCTTCGAGGCCGAGGACATCCGCACGCTTCGCCGGCTCTCGCACGAGCCTTACGGCATGCTGCTCGTCACCGGGCCCACGGGCAGCGGCAAGACCACGACGCTCTACGCGGCGATCACCGAGATCAACAACGGCCAGGACAAGATCATCACCATCGAGGACCCGGTCGAGTACCAGCTCGCCGGCGTGCTGCAGATCCCCGTGAACGAGAAAAAGGGGCTTACTTTCGCACGCGGCCTGCGCTCGATCCTGCGCCACGATCCCGACAAGATCATGGTCGGCGAAATCCGCGATCCCGAGACCGCCAACATCGCCGTGCAGTCGGCGCTCACCGGTCACCTCGTGTTCACCACGGTGCACGCGAACAACGTGTTCGACGTGATCGGGCGATTCATGCACATGAATGTCGATCTGTACGGCTTCGTCTCGGCGCTGAACGCGATCCTCGCGCAGCGCCTCGTGCGCCTCGTGTGCCCGCACTGCTCCGAGGGCTACCAGCCGGACGCCGGGCTTCTGAAGGAATCGGGGCTGAGCGAAGACGAGGCGGCATCCTTCCGCTTCCGCATGGGACGCGGCTGCCGCGAATGCCGCGGAGCCGGATACAAGGGCCGCAAGGCGATCGCGGAGCTGCTGATCCTGAACGACGAGATCCGCGAGCTGATCACGACACGCGCACCCGTCCGCCTCCTCAAGGAGGCGGCCCGTGCGAGCGGCACGCGCTTCCTGCGCGAGGCCGCGTTCGACGCGGTGCGCAGGGGCGAAACGACGCTCGAGGAGATCAACCGTGTCACCTTCGTTTAGCGCGGCTCGGAAGATGCGGGAGAACATCGTCCGCGCTCTCTCGCCCGCGCTGAAGAGACGCGTTGCGAACCGCGTTCTCGTTGCCCTTGCGCCGACCGACGTCGCGCTGCTCCGGCTCGAGGGAACGCTCCGGCCCCGCGTCGTCGAGAAGCGCGTGCTCGTGTGCGACCCCGTGGAGGGCGCCGAACCCTGGCGAGGCGCGGTGTCCTCGCTTTCCGCGGTCGCGGCGGAGTTGAAGAACACGAGAGCGAGAGTCACCGTCGTGCTCTCGAATCACTTCGTGCGCTACGCGCTCGTGCCGGCAGCCGAGCGCCTCGACCGGCCCGAGGAGCAGCTCGCGTTCGCGCAGTACCAGTTCGCGAGAATCCATGGCGAGCGCAGCAAATCCTGGAAGATCCGCCTGAGCACGGCACCCGCGGGCGCAGCCCGCGTCGCGAGCGCAATCGATTCCGGCCTTCTCGAGAAAATCGAAGCCTGCTTTCCGCCGGACGGAAAGGCGCGCCTCGTTTCGGTGCAGCCCTACCTGATGTCCGCGTTCAACTGCTGGCGCGACGCGGTTCCCGCGTCGGGCGCGTGGTTCCTGCTCGTCGAGCCGCAGCGATCGTGCCTTGCGCTGATCGAGGACGGCCGCTGGACTGCGCTGCGCAACACGAGAGGGGAGTTCGACGATCTGGAGCAGTGGGCCGAGCTGCTCGATCGCGAGCGACATCTCGCAGCGGGCGCGCAAGCTCCCCGCAATGTGCTCGTCCACGCGAGGGACAGCTGGAAGGTTGCCGCCACGGAAGCGGGCGGGTGGAACTTCAGCAGCCTGGCGTTCGCTCCGATGGGTGGGCTGACTGCCGAAGACTCCGCGCCGTTCGACCTTGCGCTCTGCGCCCGATGAAGCCGCATCGACTCGAACTCGACTATGTCGCCCCCCCGCACCGCTCGCCGTGGGCGGGCGTCGCCGTGCTCGCGCTGGCGCTGGGAGTGGCCGCATCCGTCACCGTGCATTACGGCAGCGTGCGGCGAGAGCTGACGGCGGCCGAAGCCGCGCGCGGACTGCTCGGCGAAGCGCGGCCCGCTCGCGCGATTCCGCGCGAGCGCCTCGAAGACGAAAGGCGCCAGGTCGAAGCGATCGTCAGGCAGCTCACGCTGCCTTGGGCGCAGATGATCGAGACGATCGAAGGCGCATCGACCGGCGAGGTCGCGGTGCTGCAGATGCAACCCGAGGCGGAACAGCGCCGCCTGCGCCTCACCGGCGAGGCGAAGAACCGCGAGGCCATGCTGAAATACGTCCGGCGGCTCGACGAGGCGAAGACGCTCTCGGAGGTCCATCTCGTCAGCCACCAGGTGCAGCTCGACGATCCTTCGCGGCCGGTGCAGTTCGCTCTTCAGGCGTCCTTCAGGGGGGCGCAATGAACCGCGTTCACGCCTGGCTGCGCGCGCTGGGCCCGGCGGGTGTCGTCGGCATCGGCGTGCTCTTCTTCTGCGTACCATTCTATTTTTCCGCGGTGCGTCCCGCGGAGCAAGAGCTGCAGGCGCAGCGCCTCGCGGCCGAGCGCCTGCGCACGCGGCAGCCCTACGAGCCGGTGTCGCTGAACAATCCCGCCGCCGAGCTGCGGCGTTTCTACGGCCTGTTTCCTCCGATCCAGTCGCTGCCCGACCAGCTCGAGCGCCTCTACGGAATCGCACGGCAATCGAAGCTCGA
>Ga0187773_10000740_pt1 | contig 13057 bp, 14 predicted proteins | sample 0216_BV02_MP05_1_FD_133133 | JGI IMG/M metagenome (GOLD analysis project Ga0187773, IMG submission 133133) | Tropical peat soil microbial communities from peatlands in Department of Meta, Colombia - 0216_BV02_MP05_10_MG | ecosystem: Environmental > Terrestrial > Soil > Wetlands > Peat | place...
CTCCAGGGTCTCGCCGTTCCGAACCACCGTCCCGCACGGCACCGGGATGATCAACGGCGGACTGTTCCGACCGTGGCGATCCTTCCCCTGACCGTGTTCGGCGTGTGAAACCAAGTAATGCTGTTGATATCTCAAGTCCAGAAGCGTTCGAAGTTGACCGGTGGCTCTGAGAACGATATCCCCGCCGTTTCCCCCGTCGCCGCCGTTGGGCCCCCCTCGAGGAACGTATTTCTCCCGTCGGAAGCTAACGCAACCATCACCGCCATCCCCGGCTTTAACAAATATTTTAACCTGATCGACAAACACAAATTCAGCGATAAGTCCAGTTTGATGGGGTTGGGAGGGTTTGCCTGCCCCTGCACATTCGGCAGGCCCGCCTCGGCGGGCAGGCGGGGGACGGGCCAGTCCGAAGCAATGCAGACAATGAATGATCTCAAATTAAAATTTGAGATTGAACCTGTTCAGGCCGGTTCCGGAACCGGATAGACGCTGATCTTTTTGCGATCCCCGGTTCGACTCTCAAACTTGACCACGCCGGCGACCTTGGCAAAAAGGGTATGGTCGCTTCCAGTGCCGACATTAAACCCGGGATGAAACCGGGTGCCCCGTTGCCGAACGAGAATCGTCCCGGCCGGGACGACCTGGCCGCCGAAGGCCTTGACGCCCAGTCGCTTGGACTGACTGTCACGGCCGTTTTGTGTTGAACCCTGTCCTTTTTTATGTGCCATGGCATAAACTCCTCTGACCGGTCAAGCCGGTTGGATTTCGGTAATCTTAAGGCGCGTGAAGTCCTGACGATGCCCCCTCGTCCGTCGGTAGTTTTTCCGTCTCATCTTTTTAAAAACGACCACTTTGCGATCGCGTCCTTGGGCCACGACCTCCGCCTTCACAACGGCTCCCGGAATCACCGGGGTCCCAATCCGGGCCCCCGTTTCGGCCTGGAGCATCAGAACTCGGGAAAGAGACACAGAGTCCCCGACCTTCCCTTCCAGGGCCTCGACCTCCAATGTTTCACCCGGGGCTACTCGGTACTGTTTACCGCCTGTTTCAATGATCGCATACATTGCACGACTCCGCTCAAAGGGTGAACGAGATAAATAGCATAAATCATCAACGATTGTCAAGAGTCCTAAGGCGATGATGAGATCCACAATCCGGACCGAATAGCGAACGCGGCAAGCGAAAGGGGAAGGACCTCGACGAGCTCGGTCGAGTCGCTCCATTCCGCCTTAGGCGGATGCGGGGGCGACGCGAGCTCTTACAATTGACAAACCCTTTCCGGGTTGTTATATTAAACTTCGTTCTGAATGAGCGTTTCCATCCCTTTTTTAATTTAAGGACCACGCGTGATTCAGGAAACATCCAAAATATGGATGGACGGCCGATTCGTCGAATGGAAAGAGGCCAAGGTCCATGTCCTGACCCATACGCTCCATTACGGACTGGGCGTGTTCGAAGGCCTCCGCTGCTACAAAGGGGAGAAAGGCTCCGCCGTTTTTCGGTTGAAAGAGCATGTGAAGCGGCTGTTTGACTCGGCCCAGATCGTCCAGATCAAGATCCCCTACTCTTCCAAAGAAATTGAGGAGGCCATCCTCGGCACGGTAAAGGTTAATCGGCTTCAGGAATGCTACATCCGGCCGATCGTCTTTATCGGTTATGGGGAGATGGGTCTCTATGTCGATAAAAACCCGATTCAGATCGCCATCGCGGCATGGCCCTGGGGCACCTATCTCGGAGACGAGGGAATCCGCAACGGCATTCGCGCCAAGATTTCCTCCTTCACGCGTCACCACGTTAATGTCAGCATGACCCGTGCCAAGGTCACCGCCTATTACGCGAATTCACAATGGGCCAAGCGGGAAGCCAAAGAGGGGGGCTACGACGAAGCGATCCTTCTGGATGCGGAAGGCTACGTCGCCGAAGGACCGGGCGAAAACATCTTTATCGTCCGGAACGGGATCCTTAAAACGACCCCGCTCACCTCCATTCTGGAAGGGATTACCCGTAACAGCATAATCCAACTCGCGCAAGAGAAGGGAATCCCTGTGGCGCAGGAACGGTTTACGCGCGATGAGATTTATATTGCCGAGGAGGCGTTTTTCACAGGCACCGCGGCCGAGATCACGCCGATCCGCGAAGTGGATGGTCGCATGATCGGCACCGGAAAGCCGGGTGAAACCACCAAGCTTCTTCAAGCATCTTTCTTCAACGCCGTCGCCGGAAAAGATCCGGCGCATCAGTCCTGGTTGACGTACGTCGTCTGAACCTGTCGAGGAAACTATCCGGTGCCAAGGGCTTCTTTAAGCCAAAGGCTTTCTTCCCCGGTCATCTACTACACCCTTTTTTCCTCTCCGATCGGCCCGATCGGGATGGCCGCCACCTCAAAGGGCCTCTGCCGGCTCTCACTGAACACCTCCGACGAGCCGGTCTTTCTCAAAAATCTTCAGCGCGAGTATCGTCGTCCGGTCCTACGCCGCGATGATCGTTTTACGGATCTTGTGGCTCGGTTGCGGGTCTACCTTTCCGGGAAACCCGTCCCCTTCAAGACGAGATTCGATCTTTTGGAAGGGACCGCTTTCCACCAAAAGGTCTGGAGAGCGCTCCGGCGTATCCCCTACGGACAAACCCGTAGTTATCGATCGGTGGCCCAAAGCATCGGTCATCCCAAGAGCTTCCGTGCAGTGGGCGGCGCCTGTGGAAATAATCCGATTGCGGTCTTGATTCCCTGCCACCGCGTCATCGGCGCCAATGGGAAACTAGGCGGTTTTACCGGAGGACTCCACTTAAAACGCTGGTTGCTTCAGTCAGAAACAAAAAACTCCGGCGTTCGTAAAGCGCGATGAACCAGGAGCGACCATGACCCAGTCATCCGGAAGAAACCGACGGAAAGATGCCCGCTTCGAAGTCAAGATCAAGGTGGATTATTCCACAAAAGACATCTTCGTATCCAACTACGTAACCAACTTGAGTAAAGGCGGCGTCTTCATCGAGACCAAAACTCCCCTCCCGGTCCAGTCGGAAATCCGCCTCACTTTTATCCTTCCCGAATTCAATGTCAAGATTGAAGCCAAAGGAAAGGTGGTCTGGACCTACGACGTCAAAAAAGGAACCAGCAAAGTCGTCTCAGGGATGGGCATCAAGTTTACGGATCTTTCCCCCGAAAATAAGGCACAGATTGAAGAATATCTCATGAAATTATCCCAGCCGTCGGCAACGGCCCACTAATATACTCCCCCGCGGTCGAGAACGGCCGAGGGCCCCATTTCGCTTGCCTTTTCAGGCCTCCGCTTGGTATCATTACCCCCTTGTTTTTCGTCCACATTTTAAGGATTCGACAAAATATGGCCAAGCGGGACTGGTTTTTGAAAGTGATTATCTGGGAATTGACGATCAAAGGCCTGCTTCTTTTGCTGCTCTCGGTTGGATTGTTGAGTTTGATCAACAAAGACCTCGACCACATGTCGAAGCAGCTGGCCCAGGATCTGAACCTTGATGTGGACAAGCATTACATCAACCTCCTGCTCAGCAAAGTCGGAATGGTGAAGACCACACTGCTCGTGGAGGTCTCCATCGGGGTGTTCCTCTACGGAATCCTGAGCTGGGTGGAGGCTTACGGGCTTTATAAACGGAAACGATGGGCGGAATACTTAACGGCCGTTGCGACCGGTTTATTTATTCCATTGGAGGTTTACGAACTGATTTTTCGACCCTCTTTGGCCCGGGCGGCGGTTTTGACACTCAACGTCGTCGTCGTATATTATCTCGTCAAGCACAAAGAACTGTTTTCAAACAAGACCTTAGCTCATTAAAAATAAATTTTATATTTTTTTCTTTACAACGGCATATGAACTATGATATTCTGTATTCACTTTTAACATTAATTTCTTTTGCCCTTTCCAATTGCCTCCTACGTAGTGTCTTCTGATCTTTATCTTTTCTTCTTGTTTTATTTCATGGCTCGACAGGCGAGGACTATTTTAGGGCTTCATAGGATGTAACCCGGGGATAAAATTAACCCCGTCACATAAGGAGCCACTTAAAATATGACGATCACAAACCGTGCATTTACGCCGAAGTTGCGGCCGATTCCCACCGGCCTGCTCCTGGGCATGGTGATCCAGTCAATGATCCTGGTTGGATTAATCCAGGCTCGCTCAGCCCAGTCGGTCCAAATCCCCGCGGTAACATCTCCAAACGAAGCCGAGGCGGCCGTCTATTCCCTTTCCGATTGGTGGATCCATGACAACCGAATCGGGATGACGGACCAGATCCGTCAGGCAAAAACCATCGTTCTCTATGAACCCTCTGCGTTCAAGCGGATCTCAAAAATCCATCAGGTCCTCCACGGTTTTCATTCGGGACTTCCGGTGGAAGATGAAGAGCGCCTTGCCGAACTGATTTACCACGAAAGCCTTCGCTACGGTTACGATCCTGAATTGATCGTGTCCGTGATCATGACCGAGAGTTCCTTCTATCGGTGGGCCTATTCCCGTAAGGGCGCGATCGGCCTAATGCAGATCGAACCCTTAACGGGGCAGGAAATGGCAGAAATCAATCAGACCCCTCTACGCAACGTGAAGTCCCTCTATGATCCTCATCTCAATATCAAACTGGGGATCCAGTATCTCGCGTTCCTCCACCAGCGGTTCGGCGATCTGGGGCTGGCCCTGACCGCTTATAATTACGGCCCGACCCGCGTCGCGGAATCAATGGACCGGGGTGAAAACCTGCCTCCCGGATATACCCAAAAAATTCTTCATCAGTACAAACAACTTCTCCATGAAAGCTTACCCGACGTTCCGTCCCCAGCCGACGACCGCCGATCCTGATCCATCCGAAGGAACATGTCTCCGGCCAAGAACAATCTCTATCGGCTGCGTCCGACGCCGACGCGATCGCAATAGGCTGCAATCGGACATCGGCTGCAGTGCGGGGAGATCGGCTTACAAAGATTCTGACCGTACGTCACCAGAAGATCGTTAAAGGTAATCCAATAGCGTTTGGGGAGTTTTTCACGAAGGGCCATCTCGGTTTCTTCCGGAGTCTTTGTCTTCACATAACCCAACCGGTTACTGATTCGGTGGACATGGGTGTCCACACAGATCCCGTGCTTCCGATAGCCCAAGGTCACCACCAGGTTGGCCGTTTTACGCCCGACCCCTTTTAAGGTCAACAGTTCTTCCAGTTCATCCGGCACCCGAGCCGAATATCGGCGTATGAGATCGCGGCTGACCGAAAGAAGGGTCTTGGCCTTGGTCCGGTAAAAGCCGACCGGATAGATGGCCTTCCGGATCGTTTGGGGCGACAGCCGGACCATTTCTTGCGGAGTCTTCGCCAACCGAAACAACCGCTCCGTCGCTTGCGCGGTCGTGCTGTCCTGTGTCCGAAGGCTCAACAAACAAGAAATTAGAACCTGGTAAGGGTCGTTCGACCGGTCGGCCACCACGCCAACGATGGGAACCCGCCACTTCCGGACTTCTCGTTTGAGAATCCGGACGATGGTATGAATGGCTTGATCCTTCATATCGAGGCCATGATATTGTACACGATCACGAATCCGAAACCAAAATGAATAAAGTCGTCGCAGTTGAATTGACCCTTTGAGAGTGATACGATAGGCTTGTTTTTGCCCGATGGAAGGAACCGGAGCCCGATGATGACCCTGGCCAAAAAAACCTTGATCCACTTGGTCGGATGGAGTTTCATACTGCTCGGAATCGTCGGCCTTTTCTTGCCCGTTCTCCAGGGTGTTCTATTTCTACTGATCGGCCTTCTCGTGCTTTCGAAAGAGAGCAAGTTTGCAAAAGACCTCCTTCACCGCATCGAGAAACGGTACCCGGTTCAATACCAAAAAATGCACGAGTTCAAAGAACAACTTAAAAAACGGTTCCTCCGTTTCGTGAAGAATTAATTTCACCTGCCTGCAGGCAAAGCAGGCCTGCCCGTCTCGTCCGGAGAAGTTCCATGTCCGTTTCGACCGACCTCAAAGGAACCGAACGACCCCGTCTTTTTCTCATCGACGGCCATTCCTACGTCTATCGGGCCTATTTCGCCATCCGCAATCTTTCCACCTCGAAAGGGCTTCCGACCAACGCCGTCTACGGTTTCACGACGATGCTATTGAAGATCGTCCGAGATCAACGTCCGGATTACCTCGCGGTGGCCTTCGACGCCAAAGGGCCCACGCTCCGTCACGCGGAATACCAGGAATACAAAGCCCAGCGGCCGGAGATGCCCGATTCCCTGAGCCGGCAGCTGCCGTACATCCACCGCGTGGTGGAGGCCTTCCGTATCCCCGCGCTCCTTCAGGAAGGGTTCGAGGCGGATGATCTGATCGGAACACTGGCCCGTCAGGCGGAGGAGGCCGGACTGGACGTGACGATCGTCAGCGGCGACAAAGATATGCTCCAACTGATCACGCCCAGGACCTGCGTCTACGACACGATGAAGGACAAGGTCTACCGGGCCGAGGATGTCCGGGAACGATTCGGCGTCGAGCCGGAGCGGGTTGTCGAGATCATGGGCCTGATGGGCGACTCGATCGATAACATCCCGGGCGTGCCGGGAATCGGGGAAAAAACGGCCGTGGATCTCATCCGCCGGTTCGGCTCGATCGAGAATCTTTTGGCGCACCTCGATGAGATCAATAAACCCAAACTGAAGGAAAGCCTCCGTGCTTTTGCGGAACAGGCCCGGATGAGCCGTCAGCTGGCGGAAATCAAGAGGGACTGCCCGGTCGAACTGAATCTCAATCGGTTTCGAAAGACCGAACCGGATGCGGACGCGATGACACGGCTGTTTCTCGAGCTGGAGTTCGGAAGCCTGCTTAAACGGATTGAATCGCCTGCCGATTTAACCGAATCCAATCGAGCCATATCACAATCGGCTGGAGTGGTGATCGTGGATTCGGATGAATCCCTGCGCGAGATGACGCACGCCTTGAGTTCGGCAAAAACCATCGGACTCGGATTCTGGACAATTCAAGACGGCTCTTCCGGGATGAACCATGCCCCGGGCCGTGATCGGTCCGCGATCCTTGGGATTTCATTGGCCGGACCGGACCGCGTCGTCTATATTCCATTGGGCCATCATTATCTGGGTGTTCCATCGGCGCCGTCGAGCCGAACCGTATTGGAACAGCTCCGACCGCTGCTTTCGGATGCCTCGATCCGAAAGGTCGGCCATGACTTCAAGGCCGCACTGTTGACCTGCCACCAGAGCGGCCTTTTGATTGAAGGGCCGGCGGCCGACACCATGATCGAATCCTATCTTTTAAATCCCAACCGCCGGGACCACGGCCTGGAAACCGTGGCAATGGATCGCCTTGGGTATCGATTGCCCGAAATGCCTTCTCCTTTGACGCCGGAAATCCCCGTCGAGCTTATGGCCACGGCCGCCGGCGAGCGCGCGTCGGCCGTTCTGAAACTGGACGCCTCTCTCCGTCCGCTGCTCCATGAACAGGGTCTGGACCGCTTGTTCGATGATATAGAGATGCCGCTTGTGCCGGTTCTGGCCGAGATGGAAGAGGTCGGCATCAAGCTGGATGTCGATCAGCTCTCAGCCCTCTCAAAGGAACTCGAGACTCAAATGTCGGGCATGGTCAAGCGAATCCAGACCCTGGCCGGAACCGAGTTTAATCTCAACTCCCCGAAACAGTTGGCCGAGATCCTGTTCGACCGGCTCGGTTTAAAACCGATCAAGAAAACCAAGACGGGTTATTCAACGAACGAAGAGGTGCTTCAGCAGCTGGCCCTCCAGCACGAGCTCCCGGCCGAGATTCTGAATTACCGACAATTGACGAAACTCAAATCGACTTATATTGATGCGCTCCCCCGTCTGGTCCATCCCGAGACCCGCCGCCTTCATACGTCGTTGAACCAGACCGTCGCGGCCACCGGCCGCCTTTCCAGCAGCGATCCGAACCTCCAGAACATCCCGGTCAAGGGCGAATGGGGGCCGCGCATTCGTCGTGCCTTTGTCGCCGAAAAAGGATGCCGGCTGCTTTCGGCCGATTATAACCAGGTCGAGCTCCGCATCCTAGCCCATCTGTCGGAAGACCCCAATCTCCTGTCGGCTTTTCAACGCGGGGAGGATATCCACACAACGACCGCCGTGCAGATCTTCGGACTGGCCCCGAATCAAATCACGCCCGAGATGCGACGCACGGCCAAGACGGTGAATTTCGGGATCATCTACGGGATCAGCCCGTACGGTCTGTCCACAACGCTGGGCGTCTCCCAATCGGAGGCGAAGCAATACATCGACCGGTATCTGGACCTCTACAGCGGCGTCCGTCGGTTCATCGAAAAGACGATCGCGGAGGCGAAGGAACGGGGCTACGTCACCACGATCTTCGCGAGGCGCCGTCCGATTCCGGAATTGGCCAGCGAGACGCCGGCCGTGCGGGGTCTGGGCGAGCGCACCGCGATCAACACCCCGATACAGGGAAGCGCCGCCGACTTGATCAAGCTGGCGATGATCCGTATCGCGGAGCGACTGAAAAAGGAAGAATACCGTTCGAAAATGCTCCTTCAAATCCATGACGAGCTGATTTTCGAAGTCCCGGAGGGGGAGATCGACCCGGTCAAAGGGCTGGTCCGAAACGAGATGGAGGGCGTGATGCCGCTGGCCGTACCGTTAAAAGTTGACATCGGAATCGGCGCCAACTGGGCCGAAGCGCATCAATAGTCCAATTATTGCACGCTCAGCGTCGTCCAGGTTTCTCCTCCGTCGGTCGATTTGATGAATTGTCGATTGAAGAGTGCGGCATATAGGGTGGGTCTGGGGGGCGTGTCCGTGGAGTCAATAAGGAATGAAACATTTCCTTGGGCATCGGTATGTTTATTCAACGCCACGGCAAAAGCCGTCAGACCGGGTTGAAGGATTGTGGAAGGCGTCGTGTTTTTGCAGCTCCCGTCATCCCAAAGAATACACCAAGATTTCACATTCCCATAATTCGTGCTCCGAACGATCCCATCGGAACCCGCGTAAAGCGTCAGGTCCGTCGCGTTGGGACCAACCACCGGCACCACAAAATAGATCGTGAACGGATAATGTGGAGTGTAAACCTGGTCAAAGGAAGCCCCGGCATCTGTGCTTTTGTATATCCCGCTTCCGACAGAACTGGTTTCCCCTCCGCCGCTCGTCCCAACGTACAGTTCGGAAATCACATCCGGTCTCACGGCCAAGGAGATAACATCTTCTTGAGTATTCACCTTCAGGCCCGGGGTGGCCTCGGTCCATTTAGAATCGACGGTCGGGTGGAGGGCTCTCACGAAAATCCCGCCTCCATCGGTCCCGATATAGAGTCGGCCTGCCGGGTTGGGAAGGGTTGTGGGATAGATCGCCATCGCGGTGACGGCCTGATTGGACGGGTTTTCAGTAAACTGACTGTACGTTGAACCGGCATTTTGGCTCAACCAGACCCCGCTCTCCTGGCTGGCGACAAAAATCCACTGGCAAGAGGGGGTAGTGGACGTACAAACGTTACGGTCAATGACGATCGCACGGATGTTAGAGATTGGGGTCGGGGGAAACCAGCTCTCTCCGTAATCCGAGCTGGAGAAGATGCCTCCGTTTTCGGTCCCGGCATAGATTCTGGACGGCGTGAACCAATCGATCGCAAGCGCGGTGACCTTCAAATCGGTTAGTCCACTGTTGATGGGCGTCCAGGTGCTCCCGCCATCGGTGCTTTTAAAGACTCCGCCGCCGTCGGTACCCACGTAGATCGTGGTCGGGGTTGAGGGATCGATCGCGATCGCCTTGAAGTCAAAGACGGCCGAAAGTTCCGATTTCGGGGAACCCCAGCATCCGGACAAGACCGGAAATGTCAAAATAAACAGACTCAGGCACAGAAGGGAATGACGTTTGACGAACCGGCTGATAAGATCGAAGAAGACCATCACATTAACGGTATCCTGTAATGTTGCACCACCCGCTGTTCCGCGGTATCGATCACGGAGAGATTCTCTTCGCCGAAATTCGTAACGAAGACAATTTTTCCGTCGGGCGAAAGGGCGATGGACCTCGGCGCCGTTCCCGCGTCCAGAGTTTTCTGGACCGCTCCGGTCGCCGTGTCGATCAGCGAAATGGTGTTGGAATGTTGATTCAAAACATAGGCGGTCTTCCCGTCCGGCGTCAAAGCGACCTCCATCGGCCCCTCTCCCACTGGGACGGACCGGATAATCTCAAAGGTCGATAGGTCCACGACCGCCACGCTGTTGGCGCCGTCGTTGGCCACGTAGGCAAGCCGCCCGTCCGGCGTCACGGCGACGGCCATCGGCGCCAGTCCGACCTCGACCTTTCGCAGGATCTGTCCCGATGCGGTATCGATCACGGCCATGTCTTTATAGCCGTGATCCACCACATAGGCAAATCGGCCATCGGGCGAAAAGGCGATCCCGCAGGGCCGACTCCCCACCGGGATCGTCCGGACTACGCGGTTGGAGGCCGTATCGATGATCGAGAGGTCATCCGATCCATGGTTGCTGACGTACAGAAATTTTCCGGAGGGGGTCAGTGCCGCTCGCATCGGATTTTTTCCGACCGGAATCGTCGACGTCACGCGTTGTGCGGAAAGATCGACGACCGAGACGGTATTCGAAAGATGGTTGGCGACATAGCCCATCTTCCCGTCGGCTGAGACCGCCATGAAAATCGGCGCGCTCCCGACCGCCACGCGGCTCACTGCGTGCTGAGTCGGCCGATCCACGAGGAGCAGTACACCCTCGCCCGCTTTGGCCCGAAGCAGAAAGACCTGTTGATCCGACGGACCCGCGACCACGCGAAGCGGCTCCTGCCGGATCGCGCTCCACATCGCCTCGTCCGGATCGGCATCCCGGTCTTTGAGCAGCCAGCCCTCGGAGGCGTAGGACTTTTTTGCAGAATCGGATGGCGTACCGCAGCCCGCCAATCCTCCCGCGGAAAACGTTAGGATGACGAGACTCCAACCGATCACATCGCGCCTTTTCATGATCCCCCCTTATTAATACAAACGACCAATTTAGAATGACATCCGGCGGGTGGCCGAGGCGGGGCGCCCCATCCGACCGCAACGGAAAGGCCAAAGAGTTTTTCGTATGGTTCCCCGGCAACCCTTAGAAATAGGCTGAGTGAGGACGGATGGGGCTGCCGAAGGACAGGACCCGCCGATGGAACAGGATTAAAGTCTTTTGTATTAATCATGATCATTCCTAGAGCGGAACCTTCGCGTACTGCGCCACGACACTTTTCTGTTCGGTATCCATCAGACTGACGTCGTCCGCGCCTTCGTGCGTGATGTACAAAAACCGGCCGTCCGCCGTCAGCGCCATCGAGCCCGGGAATTGGCCCACCGGAAGCGTCGCGACCACCCGCTCCTCCTTTGCGTCGACCACCGAGAGATCGTTCGACCGTGCATGGATCACATAGGCCGCCTTCCCGTCCGGACTGAAACTCACCTCAACCGGACCCGCACCGGCCGAAAGCGTCTTCACCACCTCGAGCCGGGCCGTGTCCACGACCGAAATTGTATCGGAGCCTTCATTCGCCACAAGGATCATCCGACCATCCGGGGTGATTCCCAATCCCATCGGCATCTTTCCGACATCGATGCGTTTGATCACCCGGGAGGTGGCCGTCTCGATCACGGCCATGTCCCGCCCCCCGTGATGAACGACGTAGGCATGCTTTCCGTCCGGGTCAAACACGATGCCGCAGGGCCGATGACCGACCGGGATCTCCCCGTCTACCAGATGGGTTGAGAGATTCAGGATCGAGATGCTGTCCGATCCGTGATTCGTGACGTAGGCATATTCCCCCGACGGCGAAATCGCGATCCGGATCGGGCGTTGACCGACCGGAACGGTCTGGACGACCCGTTGCGTAACGGTATTGATGACCGAAACCGTGTCCGACAGATGGTTCGCGACATACAGCTCTTTCCCGTCGGCCGTTAGGGCCATCGCGATCGGCACCTTTCCGACTTCAACCCGACCGGCGGCCCGATAATTCTCACGATCCAGGATGATCAATTTCCCGTTTTCCTCGGCCTTCGCGGTCCGGAGAAGGTAGAGCGCGCGGTCGTCGGGCGAAAGCGCGACTTTCAAGGGGCTCTGCCGCATCACGCGGTAGATCCAGACCGCGTCCTCCGAATCATAATCATAGATCTTCTCGGAAAGCGGATGGGTCTTTTCTTGATCGTCTCCGCTCTCCTGAAACTGAGTACCCGAGCCCTCCGGAGCCGGGGCGGGGGTTTGAATTCGGGATAACCCACCGCAACTTGTCAAGACAAAAAGGGCCAGGAAACAGGATACTAGATGCTGGCGGGGATAGGATTTAAACGCGTTTAACATTTATCTTCTCCTCGACTCTATCCAGCGTCCTTCATCCAGCATCTTTACACTTAATACTCACGGTCCCGTGGCAGAGTACACTCGGGTCGAATTATCCAGTACGGACCACCCGAGGAAGAGCGACAGCGCGCTGTTCGGTCCCCCCGGCGCCGACAAATCAACCACGGGATTGAAATACGAGCTCTCGGACCCTACGTCGCCGTCCACGTTGCCCGCTCCTTGCCAGCCGGTTCCGCCAGCTCCGCATGTGTTTCCGGGGGTCGTATCATTGGCATAGCAGTTGCTGTAGATCCGGAACCGGGTCCCGTCGTTCTGCGTCCAAACCGCCACCCCATTGCCGGCGGCATCCATGGCGATCTCCGGCGCGTGCGCGTCGCCCCCACCGGCGTCGATCGTGCTGAAGGCTCCCCATTCCGCTCCCTTGCAAATATTATCCGCATTACTATCAAGGCAACGGTGTGCCTGGATGTCAAAAGTCGCCCCATTATAACTCTCATAAACCGCGATGGCTGTGTTTCCTCCATCCGGCTCGATCGCGATCCGCGGATTGGTGAACCGGCAGTTGAGTATCACCCGCCCCGGCGTTCCGTCGATCGTTGTACTCGAGGGACAGCCCCCGGCAAACGGCCCGATCCCGAAGGCCGTGGGAGTTGTTACCGTGGTAATATTATCCGGTGTTGTTACGACGGGGTAGATTCCATAATTCGCCAGTCGGTCGAGCGACC